>Ga0206991_10117_pt1 | contig 22855 bp, 21 predicted proteins | sample Alteio_BWMinCont_9_FD_153286 | JGI IMG/M metagenome (GOLD analysis project Ga0206991, IMG submission 153286) | Enriched cells from forest soil in Barre Woods Harvard Forest LTER site, Petersham, Massachusetts, United States -... | ecosystem: Environmental > Terrestrial > Soil > Temperate forest >...
CGATGCGGGTGAATACGCGATCGATCAGGGGAAGGGAAGCCGCGGTAGCAGGAACCCACGAACCCATCTGCGCCAGAATCACAATCAGCGCCGCTTGCCGTAAATATGTGCTCTTGCCTCCCATGTTTGGTCCGGTAATGAGCGCGATGCGGTCCGCGCCGCTATTCAGAAACAGATCGTTCGGGATAAACCGTCCGGCTTCCTCACCGGCCAGACGTTCGATCACCGGATGTCGTCCACTCGCAATCCGCATTTCGCTATCCGCTGAAAATGCCGGACGGCTATAGCAATTCTCTGCGGCTACCTGAGCGAGCGCCGCGGAGACGTCAAGCTCCGCAACCGCTGTTGCAGTCGCACGGATTCGCTGCGCCTGATCGGCCGTTTGCTGCCGGAGTTGATTGAAGATGCGCTTCTCGATTTCCAGGATCTTCTCTTCGGCGGATAGGATCTTGTGCTCGTAGACCTTCAGCTCGGGCGTGGTGAATCGCTCGGCGTTAACCAGCGTTTGCTTGCGCTCGTAGTCCGCGGGTGCCAGGTGCTGATTCGTTTTTGAAATTTCGATGTAGTAGCCAAAGACATTGTTGAAGCGGACCTTGAGCGAAGCAATTCCGGTGCGTTCGCGTTCCCGCGCCTCAATCTGGGCGACAAACTGGCGGCCGTTCTGGCTGAGGTCGCGCAGTTCGTCGAGTTCCGCGTCATAGCCGGCACGGACGGTCGATCCGTCGCTGATGTTGATTGGCGGCGAATCGGAAAGTGCCGCGACTATCGGCCCGCTGATTTCGGGCACCGGATCGAGACGCGCAAACGTGTTGATGAGCCGGTCGGATAGAGTCTTTGAAGCCAGCCTGACTGAATCCGCCAGCTTTGGCATCTGTTCCAGCGACCGACCCAATGCGTGCAAATCGCGTGGGCCTGCACTCGCAATCATCACCTTCGCTAACAGCCGCTCGATGTCGAGCACCGGCGCCAGTTGTTTCCGCAATTCGGCACGTAGGATCGTTTCGCGAACCAGATCGCCGACGGCATCGAGACGCGCTTCAATTTCGATCTGATCGAGCGAGGGACGCAGGAGGCGCTGGCGCATCAGTCGGCCGCCCATCCCCGTCGCCGTCTGGTCGAGTATGGAGATCAACGTGGAGCTGTTATCGCTTCCCGTCGATGAAAAGATCGGCTCGAGCAGCTCGAGATTTCGTACGGTGACTGCATCCAGCACCATGTTTTCGGTACGGTCGAAATGCCGTGGCGGGTCCAGATGATCGAGGGCCGCCCGCTGCGTGTCGCGGAGATAATGCAAAACAGCGCCCGCCGCACCGATGGCGGCAAAGCGTCCAGCCAGGCCGCAACCGTCGAGCGAGTGCAGGCGAAAATGTTCGCGCAGAATTCGATCGCCGTAGTCTGCGGTGAAGACCCAATCCTCAAGTTCGGTCGCAACCCAGCGTTTTTGCTCGGTTTGAGGGAAAAGGGAATGCTCCGCGGCCACCAGGACTTCGCGTGCGCCAACGCTTTCGAGCAACCCGGGCAAGTCATCGGCTGCGACTTCCGTGGCGCGAAATTCACCGGTCGAAACGTCCACATACGCGACGCCCGCCCGCGCGCCGCTGCGAACTACCGCGGCCAGATAGTTGTTTTCGTGCGATCGAAGCAGATGAGCGTCGGTTGCGGTCCCTGGCGTGACAATGCGGGTGACCTCCCGGCGGACCAGCTTTTTCCCTGCGACAGCCGCCTCCATCTGATCGCAAATCGCAACCCGGTAGCCTTTGCCGATCAGCCGCGCGATATAGCCTTCGGCTGCATGATACGGAACGCCGCACATGGGAATCGCCTGGCCCTTCTCTTTGTTCCGCGCAGTGAGCGTAATTTCGAGTTCGCGGGCAGCAGTGACCGCATCTTCAAAGAAGAGCTCGTAAAAATCGCCCAGGCGGAACATCAGGAGCGCATTCGGAACCTGTTGTTTCAGCGCGTGGTACTGCCGCATCAACGGAGTGGACGATGCGGCTTCGGCAGGGGAGGGATTCATCAGGAAACCTCTATTGTCCACGGCGACACAACTTTTCAAAATTTTCCGCTTGCATTGTCTACTACGAAATAGTAGTATCAGTCGTGAAGTAGTAGAACGATGCCAAAACCAAAACTCAGCAAGCTCGAACTTCAGATTCTCGAAGCGCTTTGGTCCCACGGAAAAGCTTCCATCCGTGAGATACAGGAAGCTTTTCCGGAGCCACGGCCCGCCTACACGACGATCCAGACGACCGTCTATCGTCTCGAAGGCAAGAAAGCCCTCCGGCGGGTCCGCAAGATCAGCAATGCCGATATTTTCGAGCCTCTCGTAGCTCGCGACGTGACGCGCCACAAGCTACTCGACGAAATCCTGAGTTTTTTTGGGGGCCAGGCGCAGCCCATGATGGCTCAACTCGCTGAGGCGGGCAAACTGACGCTCGATGACGTCCGCGAGTTGGAGAAAACGATAAAAAAACTGGATGCGCAGCAGAAAGCAGCAGGAAAGGGTGAATCCAAATGATCAACGAATTGATGACCCATCTCTGGCAATCGACGCTGTTCGCCATTGTGGCTGCGCTCCTGACCCTCGTGTTCAGGAAGAACCGCGCGAAAGTTCGCTTCACCCTCTGGCTGAGCGCATCGCTCAAATTCTTCATCCCCTTCGCGCTCCTGATGAATATCGGTAGCCATATTCAGTGGACGCCCGCCACCCACGAGATCGTCACCGAATACGCCACGCCCGCTGTCTCGCTTGCAGTGGAATACGTCGCGGAGCCATTCTCGCCTGCCGCCGCCCCGTCTTCCGTAGTACGGCGCAATACAGCCTGGCTGCCCACCATAATTCTCAGCCTGTGGGCCTGCGGCTTCCTCGCCATCGTAGCGATCCGCCTGAATCTCTGGCGTCGAGTCCAGGCGGCAGTTCACGCCAGCACGCCACTCGATATTCCCGCCACCGTAGGCGTTCGCTCTGCGCCAGGTCTGTTGGAGCCGGGTGTCGTCGGACTGCTGAAGCCAGTTCTCCTGCTGCCGGAGGGCATTGTCGATCGCCTCACACCGTCGCAACTCGAAGCGGTTTTGGCACACGAACTCTGTCACGTCCGCCGTCGTGACAATCTTTTCGCAACCGTCCATATGATCGTCGAAGCGCTCTTCTGGTTCCACCCGCTTGTCTGGTGGATCGGCGCGAGGCTGGTGGAAGAACGCGAGCGGGCCTGCGATGAGGACGTACTCAATCTTGGCAACCAGCCGCGGGTCTATGCCGACGCGATTTTGAACGTCTGCAAACTCTATACGGAATCGCCGCTGGTGTGTGTGTCGGGGGTAACGGGAGCCAATATTCGGAGAAGAATTGAGGCCATCATGACAAATCGCAGAGGACAGACATTGAACCGCGCCAAGAAAATCCTGCTCGCTGCCGCCGGGCTAGCAGCGCTCGCTGGCCCCGTAGTCGTCGGCATCGTGATCGGCATCGGCCACGTACCCGCCATCCTCGCGCAATCGCCGGTTGCCGCCCAGTTGCTGCCGCAGCTAACCGTCCCGACTATCGCGCAGTCGGTGCAGGCGACGCCGGTCTCAAACTCGTCGGTCGCGGCGCAGTCGGTCGCTACAGCACCGGCGCCGGTGAGTAAGTTTGGGGACCGGAGGCTGGTGGTAATGCTGTTCGACTTGAGCGGGATGAGTGCGGAGGAACTGTCGCGGACACAAGCAGCCGGACTGGCCTACGTACGCGATAATATTCAGCCGGGTGACGTCGTCACCATCATGGGTGTGACCGGAGATTCCATCCCGGTGGTCCTGCAGGATTTCACGGATAACGCTGCTTCCCTGCAAGCCGCTGTTCAAAGCGCTATCGTCGAGGTAGGCCGGAACGTTGCTAACAACAGCGGCGTACGGATCGAGAGAATCGCGACTGTCTCCAAAATGCTGGCTGCTTTTCCGCAGAAGAAGGCATTGATATATTTTTCCACGGGCATTGCCGACGCGGGGGCGGATCAATCCGCCCTACATGGCGCTGTCAATGCGGCGAAACAGGCCAATGTTGCGATCTTCCCGATAGATGTCAGGCCTGTTGCGGCAACCCCGGATAGGGCGCAACTCGAGAAATTCATCGATGCGCAGGAATTCAATCTGCAGCAACTTCACAAGCAGTACGACGACAAGTATCCGGCAATCAGGGCGGCCCAAATGCAATTGGATGCCTACAAGGCGAAATTGGAGTCATTGTCAGAAGCACACCCTGTGATGCTTCCTTCCGGTGGCGGCAGGTCGATGACCCCGCAGGTTCCGACCAGTGTCTCACAGGAGGAGTACAACAAACGCCTTGCCTACGCCCAATCGAAATTTGGCGTAACTGCGACCAGCCCGATGGCTCGCAGCTATGCCAGATATGGTGCGCCCGATCAGATCGAAAACTCCAGCGCGACAACGCAAATCTGGCGCTATAAATATCTCGATGATTTTCAGGGAAACGCCGCGTTTGAATTCTCCGGCCAACTCGGCGCGCGTGTAGTCTATCCGCCGCCCCTCGCTACCTACGCGGGACATCCAGGTCAGGCCTCTCAGTTCGCACCTTTTGCGGAGGCACTCCTTCGTGACAGTCCGACCACCGGAAAGACGGCCCCGACTGATATTACGCCTGGCTTGCCGGGTCGGCATGTCTCGCTTCAAGTCGATCCCGTGTCTCCCGGTATGCCACCTGCAACGGGAAAATTCGCCGCTTCCTTTACGGTGCCGCTCGATTCCTTGTCCGGGCAGGTCGATATTGCGGGCCAGGTGCGAACTCGCCTGGAGACGGGCGGCGTTGGGCAGATGGCTGGCGCCCTTCGCGACACAGTCCCGGCATCCGCTGGCGCGTATCAAGCGGCCTTCACCCTGTCACGTGGCGCGTGGACACTGAACCTGCTGGTAAGAGAGTTAGCAACAGGCCGCATGTTCGACGAAACGGTCAACTTCGACGTGAAGTAATCACCCACGTCCCAAAAACGCCACTGCGACCGCTGCGAACAACAACAGGAACGATACGGCATAATTCCATCGCAGCGCCTCGCCCAGATAGAACCAGGCAAACACGCCAAAAACCACCAGCGTGATGGCCTCCTGAATGATCTTCAGTTGATACGCCGTAAACCGTCCGTATCCGATCCGGTTCGCCGGAACCTGCAGGCAATACTCGCCGAGCGCGATCAGCCAACTGAACAGAATTGCCTCCCAAAGCGGCGCAGACCGGTGTTTCAGATGTCCGTACCAGGCAAATGTCATGAATGTATTGGAGGCAATCAGCAGCAGGACAGTGACCATGCGCCCAGAGTAACCCCTACAATGGTTTCGATGGCAATTCAACCGGTCAACGAAGACCTCCTGGAAAGTATCGACTCTTATATCGAACAGCTTTTTGTTCCTCCGGATCCGGCGCTCGAACAAAATCTGCTCGACGCGAAAGAAGCGGGTCTCCCCGCGATCGCCGTGGCGCCCGGACAGGGCCGTCTGATGTATCTGATGGCGAAGATGTCCGGCGCAAAACGAATTCTCGAGATTGGCACGCTCGGTGGCTATAGCACCACATTGCTGGCCAGGGCTCTCGCCAACGACGGCAAGGTGATCACGCTGGAACTCAGCCCTGTGAACGCGGGCGTGGCACGAAAGAATCTGGAACGTGCCGGCGTCGGCGATCTGGTGGAAATCCGTGTCGGCCCGGCGAACGAAACTCTCGACAAGATGATCGACGCGAAGGAAGCGGCCTTCGATCTGGTTTTCATCGACGCCAACAAGACAGGCTATGTCGGATACCTGAATCAGGTTCTGCAGCTTTCTCGTCCCGGCACCGTCATCCTGAGTGACAATCTGATCCGCCACGGCGCCGTTCTGCCTGGCTATCCGAATCCTGACGCCGATGCGCAGGCGATTGTGGAATTCAATAAGCTCATCGCATCGCATCCAAAGCTCGAATCGATCCTGTTCCCGATCGTTAAAGGTAAAGTAGACGGAATGGCTATTTCAATCGTCAAGTAGCCGGATCCACCATGACCCTCGACTCCACCAGCGGTGTTCTGCCCTCGCAGGCTCTCGAACAACTGATCGCGACTGACGTGATCCGGGCTCGTACGCCCATTCTCCCCGAACAGGTTCAGCCATCGTCCCTCGATTTGCGGTTGGGAGCAGAGGCCTATCGGGTCCGCGCCAGTTTCCTTGCCGCGGGGTCGGCTACGGTCACGAGCAAACTCGAACAATATCGTCTTCATACACTGGATCTGTCGAAGCCTGCCGTACTGGAAAAGGGCTGCGTCTACATCGTTCCCCTGCAGGAAGAACTCGCGCTCCCGCCCGAGATTTCCGGCAAAGCGAACCCAAAGAGCTCAACCGGACGTCTGGATATCTTTACCCGCCTGATTACTGACGAAGGACGCCAGTTCGAAATCGTGCCAGCTGGTTACAAGGGGCGTCTTTTCGCCGAAGTGGTGCCCCGGACTTTCAGCGTCGTGGTCCGCCAGGGCGAACGCCTTTCGCAGTTACGGCTCTTCCAGGGCAACCACCAGCCCTCTGACGTGCTTCTGCGCGAAATCAACAGCGCCGAATCGCTCGTCTACATGCCGGACGAAAGTCGCGGCGAGGCGAATATTGAAAACGGGCTGCGTCTTTCGGTGGATCTCGAAGGCATTGATGGCTCACCGATCATCGGCTACCGGGCGAAGAAACACGCGCCGCTGATCGACCTCAGCAAGATCGGTTACTATCCCACCGAGGACTTCTGGGATCCCATCCGCCGCAACGAAAGCCGTACGCTGGTTCTCGATCCCGAAGATTTCTACATCCTGGCCTCGCGCGAAAAGGTCCGAATTCCGCCGCAATATGCGGCTGAAATGGTTCCCTACGATCCCACCATCGGCGAATTTCGTATTCACTACGCGGGGTTCTTCGATCCGGGCTTCGGCTATGGAACCGTCAATGGGGAAATCAATGGCACCCGCGCCGTGCTGGAAGTGCGGTCCCACGAGGTTCCCTTCATTCTCGAGGATGGGCAGGTAGTCGCGAGCCTTGTATTCGAGCGGTTACTCGAGCGTCCGCGCGCGCTCTATGGCGAGGGCATTGGTTCTAACTACCAGCGCCAGGGATTGAAACTCAGTAAACATTTCCGGATCCCCGTCCACGACTAATGAGCCGCATGACTGAGTTCGATGTCGTCGGCGTAGGACTGAACGCCACCGACACCATGCTGCTGGTTCCGCATTTTCCGGCCTATGGCGGCAAAGTTCCGTTTCTGACCGAAATGTACTCCCCCGGTGGTCAGGTTGCCACCGCAATGGTCGCCTGCGCGAAGCTTGGTTTGCGCACAAAATACATCGGTACCATTGGCGATGACGAGCGCGGCCGTATCCAGATGGCAAGCCTTCGCGGATCAGGCATCAATCTCGATCACGTCCAGCAGCGGCCCAACTGTCCGAATCAATCCGCCTATATCGTGATCGACCAATCCACCGGCGAACGTACGGTCTTTTGGAGCCGCCCCGATTGCCTGCGCATTTCGCCCGAAGAAATAACCCCGAGCCAGATCACGTCCGCGGCGCTCCTGCACATCGATGGGCACGATACCTCGGCCGTAGAGCACGCAGCGCGAATCGCTCGGGAGCACGGTATCCCGGTGACAGTCGACGTGGACACAATCTATCCGGGCTTTGAACGGGTCCTGCCGCTTGTGGATTACCTGATCGCCAGTTCCGAATTTCCGGCGCGCTGGACCAGAATCGAAGATCCCTTTGACGCCCTGGCCGCAATTCAGAATGAACATGGCATGCAGGTCGCGGCAATGACGCTCGGCCCACACGGTGTTTTGGCACGGGCAGGCACCCGCTATTTTTACTCACCAGGCTACGTCGTGGACAGCGTGGATACCACGGGTGCGGGAGACGTCTTTCACGGCGCCTTCTGTTATTCTGTGTTGCAGAAGATGCCTCTGCCCGAAGCGCTCGAATTTTCCAATGCCATGGCGGCCCTGAACTGCACCGGAAGCGGCGCACGCGGCCACATCGCGACAGTCGATGAAGTGCGCCAGTTGATGGCTCGGGGGGACCGCCGCAGCCGCCCGGAAATCGCGGCCAGGCTTTGCAGCGAGACCCGGGGCTAGATGTTTCCTCTCCGCGACGATCGCCCCACTTACACCCCGCCGATCGTCACCACGATGATCATCGTGGCCTGTGCTTTCGTTTTTCTGCATGAGATATCGCTGGACGATTTTTCCCGAAACTTTTTCGTGGAAAAATACGCGATGGTTCCCGCTCATCTCACCCTGACGTCACTGGTAACGTCCATGTTCATGCACGGCGGCTGGATGCATATCATCGGCAACATGCTGTTCCTGTGGGCCTTCGGGAAGAGCCTCGAAGACGCTATGGGGCATATGAAATTCCTGAGTTTCTACCTGATATGCGGAATTGCTGCAGGAATTGTGCAGTTCCTTTTTAACTATTATTCGCGCATTCCCACGGTAGGGGCCAGCGGCGCGATCGCCGGTGTGATGGGCGCGTACCTGATCAAATTCCCGCGCGCCTGGATTCACACGCTGGTGTTTATCGTGGTTTTTGTCACCACGGTCGATATACCGGCGTGGTTCTTCACGATTTTCTGGTTTGTCACGCAGCTGTTCAGCGGGTACGGCTCGATTACTCAAACCCAGGTTTCGAGCGGTGGAACCGCATGGTTCGCGCATATCGGCGGTTTCATCGCCGGTATGCTCCTGGTTACGGTCATGGGCACGCGCAACCGCTATGTCCGTCGCGTTGACCACCGCTGGTAAATAAAAAATATGATCGACGTTCTGGCTATTGCTGCTCATCCCGATGACGTGGAACAAACCTGTGGCGGCACCCTGATGCGAATGGCGGAGTCGGGGTATGTAACCGGCATCATCGACATGACGGCCGGCGATATGGGGACCCGCGGCTCACCGGAGATTCGGGTGGAAGAATCCGAAGCCGCCGCCCGCGTTCTCGGCGTCACACATCGGGAAAACCTTCATTTCCCTGACGCGCGTCTGGAAAACTCCATGGCAGGCCGCATGACCGTCGCGCATCGTATTCGTGAACTGCGACCGAAGACAGTGATTCTTCCGTACTGGCAGGGGCGGCATCCTGATCACTATCGTGCTTCTGAAATCGGTTATGAAGCCTGTTTTCTTGCGGGCTTGAGGAAGATCGACCAATACACGGAACCCCACCGGCCGCACAAGATCATCTATTCGTCGATCTATGCGAACGTCACGCCATCGTTTGTTGTGGATATTTCCCGCTATTTTGAGAAGCGGATGGAATCGCTGTTTGCTTATCGTTCCCAGTATGGTCCGGTCGAAGCTGGTGCAACTTTATTTCCTGATGAGGCTGAAATTCGCGAACGTCTGGCGGCGATCGCCCGATTCTACGGCAACCTGATCGGCGTAAAATACGGCGAACCCTTTGTAGTGAAGGAGACGATGAGGATTGACGACGTTGTCGCCTTCCCCGTCAGAAGTCTGTGAGCGAGCTGCGCTGGCATCCGCTGCTGCGGGAATGGGTTTCTGTAGCGGCGGCGAGGCAAAACCGGCCGCAGATGCCACGAGACTACTGTCCTTTCTGTCCCGGTTCCGGCAAAGTTCCCGATCATTACGATACGTTCCTGTATCCGAACGATTTCACGGCATTCAGTCCGGATAACGCGCCCTTCGCGGACACGCCGGGGATTTTTGCAGCCACTGGCAGCCGTGGCTTCTGCGACGTCGTTCTGTATCATCCGGATCATAATCTTCTTCCTTCGGCGATGACTGCGGAACATTGGGCCAAAGTGGTCGCAACATGGCGCGACCGCACCGTTCAGTTATTTGCGACTCCGGAGGTTGCCTTTGTCCAGATCTTCGAAAATGCCGGTGAAGCGATTGGGGTAACCATGCCGCACCCTCATGGCCAGATTTATTCCTTGCCGATGGTGCCGCCGCTGCTCGAAAGGGAACTCGAGTCTGCGCGCCTGCACCTGGAGAGTCACTCGGAGTGTCTTTATTGCCGGTTGCTCACTGAAGAACTGAAGGCTGAAAAGAGAGTCGTCCTCCGGTCGGGGAACTTCGCAGCCTTCGTGCCTTTTCATGCGAAATGGCCGGGCGAGATACAGATTTACCCGAATCGCCATGTTGGATCATTGCCCGATCTCACTCTGTCGGAATGCGAAGATCTGGCGCGCATTATTAGAGCCATACGCATGAAATACGACAACCTCTGGGGTTTTCCGATTCCGCTGATGATGATGGTGCGGCAGCGTCCGGCGCAGGGCGTGCATCCATATTTTCATTTCCATGTTGAATTTTTTCCGATCCAGCGCAGCCGGGACAAGATCAAGTATCTCGCGGGAATGGAATCCGGCACGGGTCTGTTTCTCAACGATACGGTCGCTGAAGAGAAAGCGGCCGAACTTCGTGAAACCGTCCCGCAGTCGGTTGATTAGCCTGTCCGGTCAGCGTTAGATAAATCAATGCAATTATTCCGGAATTGCCGGTATTTGTGTGCTATAAAGACAAATATATTGGTATCTATCGAAATGCCAAACAGTGATCTGCTGCTGGCGGCTCCATTGGCGGCCTTCGTCGTGTTCGCGGCGTGGCGTTGGTCACGGCATCGCCCCGAAGATCCGGCTCGTCTGGAAAAGTGGCTGGAGCGTTTTTCTCCGGACTCCTACCTCCCGATGCTTCGTCTGGCAGACGGCAAGGATCAGGGGTATTTAGAGGTGCAGCGCGGCCCGGAGGCGGTGGTGCTGTATCGCCAGATGCAACGGCAAATACTCCGGGAATACCTTCGCATCCTGTCGCGCGATTTTCACCGGCTTCACATTCTGGCGTCCCGGGGATTCGTTCGTGTGCCGTTGGTTCTGGCGGAAGAAAAAGTAAAATTTGTTTTCGCCCTTTGGCGGATAAAGCTTCGTCTGCTGCGGGACAAGTCCACGCTTTGCGCGATCCATTTGCAGCCATTGCTTGCTAACGTGGGCGAACTGACCGTAAGAGCCCGTGAAGGCGTTCGGCTCAGTCGTGAATAGCAGCCTACTGGGTCGGACCCGGTCCGGCATACACGTAAACCATCGCGATCACGCCAATCACCGAAGCCAGAAAAATACTGTGACGCAGGGTGAATCGGAATAATTTACTTTCATCCGCCGCCGCAAGCGAAGTAGCGGCTGCGGCCACAGCAATATTCTGCAGACTGATCATCTTCCCCATCACGCCGCCGCTTGAGTTTGCGGCTGCCATCAGCACCGGGCTCAGATGAAGTTTCTGCGCGGTAACCGCCTGCAGGCTGCCGAACAGCGCATTGGCGGAAGTATCGCTGCCCGTGAGAAACACACCCATCCAGCCCAGGAGCGCCCCGAAGAACGGGAACAACTTGCCCGTGGCCGCAAACGCCAGCCCCAGGGTTCCGGTCGCGCCGGAATAGTTCATCAGGAACGCCAGCCCAAGCACGATTGCGATGGTGGATTCCGCCAGAACCAACTGCCGGATGGTGCGGCCAAGGACCTTCCGGAATTCAGCGAATTTCATGCGAGCGACTAGAGCGGAGAGCAGCGCCGCCACCAGACATGCGGTCCCGGAAGCCGAAAGCCACGTGAAGTTGTAGACCGCGTCGTAGGGCGTCGGCTTCACCGCGACGGGCGGCATTCGGGTCACAAGCCGATGGAGTCCTGGCCACGGAAACTTCAGCGTGGCGTGCCCCAGTTGCGCCTGTACGGGCTTGAGGCCCCAAACGAGCACACACACCACCAGGAGCGCGAATGGTGTCCATGCGGCGAGAATCCGTCCGATCGGAATTTCGCTTTGAATATGCGCCGGTCCGTCGCCTTCGAGTTGAAATGTATCCTTCGGTTGCCAGATGCGCAGCAGCACAACCAGGCATCCGATGGCCGTCAGCGAGGCCAGGATGTCCGTCAATTCGGCTCCAATGTAGTTCGATACCAGAAACTGCATGCCCGCGAAAGACACGCCGCAGAGAATAGCGGCTGGCATCACGCCGCGCAACGCCTTCCAGCCGCCCATCACCAAAATCAGATAGGCCGGAATGAACAGCGAGACGGGCGCGCAGATACGGCCAACGCCGGCGCTGAGCTGTAGCAGGGGCAATCCTGTGACGGAGGCCAGCATAATGAGCGGCGTGCCGATCGAACCGAAGGCCACCGGTGCGGTATTGGCCAGCAGGCAGATGGTGGCCGCGCGGAATGGCTGGAATCCGAGGCCCGTCAGCATGGCGGCAGCTACCGCCACCGGCGTGCCGAATCCCGCGGCGCCCTCGATGAACGCCCCGAACGCGAAAGCGATCAGCAGGGCCTGAAGCCGCCGGTCGCCGGTCATATTTCCGACCGATGCCCTGACGATGTCGAACTGCCCGGTCGCAACCGTAATGTTGTAAAGCAAAATCGCGGAAAATACTACCCAGCCGATGGGGAATAAGCCCTGCGCTGCTCCATACCCTACCGCACTGGCTGCGATTGAGACCGGCATTCCATAGACTGCGACGGCAACAATGGCCGCAGTCGCCAGTCCTGCAAGGGAAGCGATCCACGAGGCTTTACGAAGCCCGGCAAGAACAATCAAAAGCGCCGCAACCGGCAGGGCGGCAAGTAGAGTGGAAAGAGCCAGGCTTCCCCCGGCGGGTGTGTATTGATGCTGCCACATGGTGTGAGGGTGATCATATCACTCACGTTTTCCGCCCTCGGTACGTCTGTTATGTTGAAGCTACTTCCTTGATCCACTGCCGCGAACTCACACGAAAATTTGGGACCTTTACTGCCGTCGATGCCATCTCGCTCGAGGTTCCGAAAGGCACTATTTGTGCCGTTCTCGGACCGAATGGGGCGGGTAAGTCGACGACAGTCGGTATGCTGACCGGGCTGCTCGCGCCAACTTCCGGCGAGGCGATCGTATGCGGGGTGAACGTCAGGCAGGATCCCACCGCTGTCAAACGAAAAATCGGAGTTCTCCCGGAAGACCTCGGATTGTTCGACGATCTCACCGTGGAGGAACACCTTCAGCTCACTGGCGATATCTGCGGAATAGATCCGGCCACGACGCGCGAGCGAATGGAGCGCCTGTTAACAGTGCTTGGCCTGGCTGCAGGGCGGAGAACATTTGCACGCAGCTGCTCACACGGTATGCGCAAGAAGACCGCCTTTGCGATGGCGCTCCTTCCGAATCCCGAAGCCCTGTTTCTCGATGAGCCGTTCGAAGCTGTCGACCCGGTAACTTCCAGCGTGATGGCGGGAGTACTGCGCAACGCGGCCTCGCGTGGAGTGACGGTATTTCTGACGTCGCACATTCTCCCGATAGCCAGCCGCATTGCCGATCAGTTCGTGATCATCCGCGCAGGCCGTATCGCCCTGAACTCCACAGCGGCGGATTTGGCCCGACCGCTCGAAGAGCTGTATTTTGAACTGGCCGAAGCACCCGTCGCAGACGATCTTGAATGGCTCGGCGAAGCCGGATGAAGAGTCTGGCCAGGCCTCGCTTCATCCTGAAATGGCTGGCGCGCGCGGCGGAGCGCAACCGCCGTTCGTTTCGGTTTATGGGCAATAATCTGCATTACACGGCGATAGCGTCGTTGTTCATGCTGGATCCGGCACTGGCGGGTATCCTGTTGCTGCTTCTGGGCGTGATTGTGGTGTTGCCGCTCAGTTCAGACCCTTTGCGCGCGATACCCCGGGTCAGGATGGGCCTCTGGCCGCTCGAAAATAGCGAACGCCGCTTGCTCCGCCTTATCAGCCCGTGGCTGAGCCCGATGACGTGGATCGTTCTGGCGCTTGCCCTGTGGAAACGAACGTCGTGGGACTGGCGGCGCTGGCTGCGGGCGTGGTCGCGACGGGCTTCATCGCATCTTCCAGGGCGGGAAAGGGTAACGGCGCGACATGGCGATGGATTCCGCAGTTTCCAGGTCCGCTGAATCACCTGATCCGCAAAAACCTTCGCGAAATGTTGTCGACACTGGATTTCTTTTGTGGCGCGCTGATCGCCGTTGCTGCGCTCGGTTGGCGTAGTGCAGGCCTTCTCCCGCCGGAGGCCTTCTTTCCGCTGACAATCGTCGCCATGCTTGCCATTTCCACGTGCGCCCTGACTCTGTTTGGGCTGGACGGCGCTGCGGGTATGAAGCGCTACCGGCTGCTGCCTGCCCGAGGCTGGCAGATTCTGCTTGCGAAGGACGTCGCCTTCCTGTTGATCGCCCTCGTGTTGGCCGCGCCTCTGTCGTTGCCTGGAGCCATGGCGGCAGCGTGCGTAGCGCTTGCTGTGGGCCACAGAACCTCCGTGCAAACGTTACGGCCACAGATGCGCTGGCGATTTCAGACAGGACCCTCCTTCGGCGATGCTATTGCGCAGATTATTCCGATGATAATGGCAGGCGCCGCGGTCGTCTATTCCAGCCCGCTGTTTCTGATGCCCTGCGCAGCCGCCTGGGCGGGATCGACGTGGTGGTTCGGCCGCGAAATCGACAGGACCTGGCGCTAGACCGGATCAGCGTTTGAGAATTGTAGCGGCGAAATCTTCCATGCGGTCCACCAGCAGATCAGGAGGGCACTCCCTGAGCGTCTCCGGCTGAAAGCCGTAGGTCACGCCACAGGATTTCACGCCCGCGTTGCGGGCCGTCTGCATGTCCACAATGCTGTCGCCCACCATCCAGGTATCCTCCGCGCTGGCGCCGGCCTCTGCGCGAAGCGTATCGATGCCTACAGGATGCGGCTTCTTCTGGTCGAAACTATTGCCGCCGTACACGCGAAACAGCATCGACGTCAAACCCATCGTCTTCATAATGGACTCGCTGATGCGCACCGGCTTGTTTGTCAGAATCGCCAGTTGCATCCCCGCCGCATGGAGCTGATCCAGCGACTCACGGACCCCCGGATACAAATGCGTTTCATCCACCGCATGGTCCCGGTAATAGCTCAAAAAGAACTCAAGCGCGGTCTGAACATCCGCATCGGAAGCTCCCGGTCCCATTGCCTTACGGATCAGGACCGGCGCGCCGTTGCCCACGTAGGAGAATACGACGGAGTGCTCGAGTGGCGGCTTCCCCATCTGAGCAAGCGTCGCATTCACGGAATTGGCAAGATCCAGCCGCGAATCGATGAGTGTTCCGTCCAGGTCAAATATGAGAAGTGCCACGGACTACGAAGCCTTGCGGGTACGGCGTGTCCGCGCCTTACGTCCGGAGGTTGCGGCCTTGGCGGCGGGTTTGCGTCGAGGATGTTTTCCGTCAATCTGAAACTGCGTCATCTTCCTCTGCAGCGTATTGCGGTGGATGCCGAGCAGTTTGCTGGCTTCTGACTGATTCTGATTCGTCTTCGCGAGTGCCCGCGCAATCATCCCTTTTTCCAGGATCTCAACCGCCTCCTCCAGAAAAAAGCCCCCCGTTACCAGATGATCGATCAGAGCATCAAAACTTTCTTTCATTTCTTCCCCGAGTCTGTGTTCGTCGCGCCTTTTTTATCCGGGCGCGCGATGTTTCCTATTTCTGTCCGTGCCTCATCGTACACCTCCCCGAAGCTTTGCTTCAACTCCATCGGTGCGATGTTGACGAGCACGCTCGATACCTTCGTCAGGTATGGCGCAATCTGCGAGTGTACCACTGCGGACGGCGCAGTTTTCGGGTCCGAACGTGGTCCAAAAGCGATCCATACAGTCAGCAATGCGATAGCCACAAGCGCACCCCGAACCAGTCCGAAACCCGCTCCCAGCAAGCGATCGAAAAACGACAATCCAATCGCTTTCACAAAGCGTCTGACGATCGAACCGACGATTGCGCCTGCTAAAAGCACTCCAAAAAATACCAGTAGAAACCCTGCGAAGTTCGCCCCGCGTTCCGACGTAATCCAGGGTTTCAGCAGCGAACCGGCTCGACCGTAAAACAACATTCCCAGAATCAGCGCGGCAACAGAAGCGCAGAGGCCGATGATCTCCCGCGTAAAGCCCCGCATAAAGCTTCGCAGGGCAGAGAATCCCAGGATTGCGATCAGAACGTAGTCGAGCCAGTTCAGGTTCACAAACTCTTGCCGGTGATCCGTTCGTAAGCCTCGTGATATTTTTCCGAAGTCTTCGCGATCACGTCGGCCGGTAGGGACGGTGCCGGTGGCTGCTTATTCCAGTTGAGCGTTTCAAGATAATCCCGGACGAACTGCTTATCGAACGAAGGCTGCGCTCCACCCGGAGCATACCCATCGGCAGGCCAATACCGCGAGGAATCCGGGGTTAAAACCTCATCCGCCAGCAGTAGCTTTCCTTCATGCCACCCGAATTCGAACTTCGTATCCGCAAGAATAATCCCGCGCGTCGCCGCATGAGCCGCAGCTTTGCTGTAAATCTTCAACGTGAGATCGCGCAACAGAGAGGCGCGTTCCTCACCGATAATCTTCACCGTCTCTTCGTAGGAGATGTTTTCATCGTGGCCCGTTTCCGCCTTGGTGGCCGGCGTATAGATCGGTTCGGGTAGTTGCGCGCATTCCTTCAGACCCGTAGGTAGCGCAATTCCGCAGATGGCGCCGGTCTTCTTATAATCCTTCCAGCCGGACCCCACCACATAGCCACGTGCCACGCACTCAACGGGCTCCATCTTACAGCGCTTCACCAGCATTGAGCGCCCTTCGAGTTGATCCCGATATCCGTGCAGCGGCGCCGGATATTCATCGATGTTCGCCGTAATCAGGTGGTTCGGAACCAGATCTTTCAGCAGATCGAACCAGAACAGCGACATCTGCGTCAGGACGCGTCCCTTACCCGGAATGCCCTGCGGCAGAATACAATCGAATGCCGAGATGCGATCCGTTGCGATAAAAAGCAGCGGATCGCCCAGCATCTTGTCCTGAATGCTGTAAACATCGCGGACCTTGCCGCGAGCGATGAGCTGAATCCCGGGGAGTTCTGTGTGGGTGATGACCTGTTGGTTAGAAATCTTTTGCACGATTTCTATTTTGCCTCACCGCTTAGCATGAGTTTGCTGCGCTTGCGGCTGTAGCCGAAATAGATGACCAGACCGATGAGCATCCAGACAATGAGGCGCAGCCAGTTGGTCCAGCCGAGACCGAAGATCATTGCCCCGCAGGTGAAAATGCCCAGAATGGAAACCACCGGCAGCGCAGGCACCCGGAAGCCACGTTCAATATCCGGTCGTTTCTTGCGCATGATCCAGACTCCGATGCACACCAAAATAAACGCAAACAGCGTTCCGATGCTGGTCATCTCGCCGACCACGTCCTCCGGAATAAAGCCGCCGAAGATTGCGGTCACCAGGAAAAACAGAACGTTATTCTTCCATGGCGTCCTGTACCTCGGATGCACCTCGGAGAACATCGGCGGGACCAGGCCATCGCAGCTCATGGAATAGAAAACACGCGACTGGCCCAGCAGCATGACGAGAATCACCGACGTGAAGCCGCCCAGAATAGCGATGGATACAAACTTCGCCAGCCACGCATATCCGGTCATGTATTTCGTGATCGCAAAGGCCACCGATGCTTCCTTGCCGGCGGTCCGGAAATCCTGCACCGTAGCCACGCCGCTGAGGACATGGGAGAACAACACGTACAGGATGGTGCAGAAGACCAGCGAACCAAGAATGCCGATCGGCATGTCGCGCTTTGGATTCACCGTTTCCTGTGCCGCCGTCGAAACCGCGTCGAATCCGATAAACGCGAAGAATACAACACCCGCCGCACCCAGAATTCCCATGATCCCGCCAAACGGATGCGTCACGCCTTCCGCCGTTGTGTAAGTCGTCGCCGCCGGGATATACGGGGTATGATTCGCCGGATTCATGAAACCCCAGCCGATAGCAATCACCGCGATCACGATGGTCACTTTAGTGATCACAATGACGTTGTTGACGGTCGCCGATTCGTGAATGCCTCGAATCAGCAGCAGGGAAGTCAACAGTAGAATCACCACCGCCGGAATATTCATGATCCCGTGCGCTCCCCCCGGTCCCATCGTTTCAAAAGGCGAATGACACCATTCGTAAGGAACGTGAAGGCCTACCAACTCCAGCACCTTGTTGAAGTACTCGCTCCAGGCAATCGCAACAGTAGCGGCGCCCACAGCATATTCCAGCACGAGATCCCAGCCGATGATCCATGCCACCAGCTCACCCATCGTGGCGTACGAATACGTGTATGCACTGCCCGCAACCGGGATCATCGAAGCGAACTCCGCATAGCAAAGTCCGGCGAAGGCGCACCCGATGCCGGCAACGAGAAACGCGAGGGTCACAGACGGGCCCGCGCGCTCTGCGATCGCCGCCGCCGTGCGCACAAAGATTCCGGCGCCGATAACGCCGCCGATTCCGAGGGCGATGAGTTGCCACGCGCCCAGAGTGCGCTTCAGTTGGTGCTCGCCGCTTTCGCTCTCCCTGATGATGCGCGAGATGGACTTGGTAGCAAATAGGCTCACGTCGTTTCAACCTCTTTCGATTTTCGTTGCCAGAGGAAGTACACCGGTACCCCCAGCAGAACCAGAATCAGTCCGCGCACGGTGAATGCGGGCTTGTTCCATAAGAGCAAAACTTCAATGACACCCGCAACAACAATGTACAGGGCAGGGAGGACGGGGTAGCCTACGGCTCGGTAGGGCCTTTCCATATCGGGTCGCGTGTGGCGGAGCCGGAACAATCCGCCAATGGTCAGGATATAGAACAGCAGAACTGCAAAGATAACATAATCGAGCAGGTCGCCGTATTGCCCGCTCAGCGTCAGCAGAATCGTCCAGCCGCATTGGATGTACAGCGCGAAATCCGGCGCATGCGTTTCCGGATTCAATTCTCCCGCGCGCCTGAAAAAAAGCTTGTCCTGCGCCATCGTGTAATACACGCGGGCTCCGGATAAGATCAGTCCGTTTACGCAGCCAAACGTCGCAATCATGATGGCTGCCGCCATGATCTTCGTCGCGACCGGCCCGAACATCACAGCCACTACGGCGGTCGCCACACGATCCTCTGGTGCCACTTGTATTTGCGGCAGCGTCAACACGGAAAGGTACACGAAATTGCAGGCGAGATAGAGCGCTGAGACGACCCCAACGCCCATCCCGAGCGATAACGGCAGATCCCGCTTCGGATTCCGTACCTCGCCTGCCGTGAAAGTAACGTTGTTCCACGCGTCGGACGCAAAAAGTGGCCCCACCATCGCGGTCCCCACCAAAGCGACGACAGACCAACTCCACGAAGCTCCACGCCAGAAATCGTGAAAATTCGCGGCGATGGCCTCAGGATTCCTTCCCAGCAGAAAACCGAGCCCAGCCAAGCCGACGAGCGACACAACTTTCGCGACGGTGAAAACATTCTGAACAATGGCGCCCGTCCGAATCCCGTAGGTATTGATCACCGTCAGTGCCATCACGATTGCAATCGCCAGCAGTTGCTGTGTGGTCAACCCAACCTTGCCCGAGCCAATCAGGTAGTTGTTCGCAGAAACCTGCGGCAGAAACACTCCGGCATATTTCGCGAATGCCACCGCCACCGCTGCGATCGTCCCGGTCTGGATAACGACGAAAGTTGTCCACCCGAACAGGAACGCCCACAACCGCCCGAACGCTTCCCGCAGGTAGACGTACTGCCCGCCTGCCTGTGGCATCGCTGCCGCCAGTTCGCCATAACTCAGGGCGGCAACGACCGTCAGAGAAGCGGCAACCAGCCAGCAAACCATCAGCAGTCCGGGCGATTGCACCTGCCGCGCCACATCCGCGCTGACAATGAAAATGCCGGACCCGATCATCGACCCCATCACCAGAGTGGTGGCGTCCAGAAGTCCCAGCCCTTTGACGAACCCGCCTTTTACCGTGCCCTCAGGTTTTGCCATTCAGTCATCCGATCTCGCAATGTAATCTTCGTGCAGGGGTTTGGATAAAGATCGGCGATGATGGCAACCGAGTCGGCCCCCGCATTCCAGCAAGTGAAAGCATTGTCGCGCGTGATGCCGCCAATAGCAACAAGAGGTTTTTGAGTGAGAGTCCGAACAGCCTTCAAACCCTCGACGCCGACTGCCGGATCGGGCCGCTCTTTGGAGACGGTAGGGAACATTGGGCCAAAGGCAACGTAGTCCGCGGGTTCATTAGCAGCAGTCCTCATTTGCTCCGGATTGTGCGTGGAATAACCCACGATCATGGATGATCCAACGACTCGCCGCGCATCCGAAGGAAGCAGATCTTCTTGACCCAAATGCAACGCGGCCCCCAAAACAGCCGCATAGTCGGCCCGGTCATTCACGACAAAAGGAATACCCGCGGATTGGCAAATCCGGGAAACCTGCTCAACCAAAGCAAACGTCTCCCGAGACCAAACGGCTTTATGCCGGATTTGCAGGATCCGAGCCCCGCCCTCAATCAACGCCTCGGCCGCAGTAACGCCATCAAGACCAAGGCGCTCAAGCGTAGCAGTATCGAGAATTGGATAAACGGAGGGAAGAGTGAATTGCGCCAAGGACTAATGTAGCCCGTTTGAATTAGCCTGAGCCGAACGCGGGATCAATTTATTCCAGGCAATCTCCCGCAAGCTCTTCCCGAGATTCCCAAACACTCGTTCCCGCAACCCCAGATAGGGCTGCGTCCCCGCAAACAACTCCTGCATCATCGCCCGAAATGTCGGACTCAACCGGGTAAACTGCAACATCCGGCTGGTCACAGAACCCCACAGGAAACTCCCGTTGTAAAAGTGATCCGCCAGTCGTGAAGCAAATTCGAGATCATCCGATATATCTTGATGCAATTGCAGGGGATAACGATCATACGAGCCATCAATAATTGCCTGAGCGGCCAGATCGCCCGACCGCAGCGCGTAGTACAACCCCTCGCCTGTAATTGGGTCCACCAAACCAGCCGCATCCCCTACCGCCATCCACCCATCCCCAGCCACTCGATTCGACTTCCACGCCCGCGATTCCAGACTCGGCAGAACGTGCCCGTAATAGGTTGCCCCAGCCTTCGAGATCCCCTGTTCCGCCATGTAGCGGTCCAGGCGCGCACGCAATGACGATGCCGGTTCCTTGCCGCAGATCCCCACCGAAAGATGTCCGCAACGAGGAAAAATCCAGATGTATCCGGCCAGCCCCGCAAAAAACTGAATATCGATCTGATCCCGATCCCCCGGCACAAAATACCCGAGAGCGGTCATCGAATCGCCCTGCGTCAGTTCAGTTCCGAGAGAACGAATCGGATTCCGGGCCCCTGCCGCCATAATGCAAAAGTCGGCGTTGACCGTACCCTGCTTCGTACGAATATTCCACCCGTTATCCGTTCGATCAGCCCCCAATACCCGGGTGCGCTCCAGTTGTGCGCCCGCCGCCGCCGCGCGGTTTAACAACATCGCATTCAAATCAAATCTGGAATAAATCAGAATCGGATGGTCCAGCTTCAACCTGGCCGACGGACCACCGGGTGCGGTCAGGATCGAATCGGTGACCGTTTTCTTTGGTGTGGCGCCCTCAACGAGAAACGGATACTGCGAATATGCTTTCCAGGTCAATCCGCCGCCGCAGGGTTTTTCCCATGCCAGCTTCTCATCGAAAACAACGGTTTGAATGCCCGCGGCCGCCAGCTTTTCGGCCGCCATCGCGCCCGAAGGGCCGCCACCGAGGACGGCAACTTTCATTGGCTTTGGCCAGTAGTCGGATGCCCGGGCGGCAGTGCGCCGTCTGAACCGCCGTTCATATCCGGATGCCCGGCAGGCATCGACCCGGTCCCGCCGCCGGCGCCTTCCGTACCCGCCATAGACGCTCGGCTCTTGATGTACCAGTCGCCGTCGGAGTGCTGCTCCATCACGTACTTCATAGACATGCCCTGTCCGGGTTGGCCGCCCTTCAGGTTGAAGGTCACTGTAGCGTCGGCCTCTTTGTCGCGGAACGAAACGGAATCGACCACGACATCCATACTGTCCATCTTGAAGCTCTTTGAAATATCGCGGATCACGCCCTGGCGAATCGCCTCCGGCGTCTGATTCTTCTTTGCGCACCCGACCAGAAACAGAGCGGCAATCGCAACGGCTGTGACAATCTTCACGTATCGATTATAACCGCCGCTCGAAGCGCCTCTACCAGGCCAGGCACTGTGTGCGGAGCGGCTTCTACCGTCACCGCGACGCCCAAATTGCGCAGAGTGCTGCTGGTAATCGGTCCAATGCTGGCCACGCGTAACCCACTGAGCACATCAGTCCCACAAGCGGCGATCAGATTGCTCGCCGTCGATGAACTGGTAAACGTAATCCAGTCGGGCTTTGCCCCCAACAATGCCGCCGCACGCGCAGCGAGATCATCCGGTGCCCCAGTCCGATACGCCTCGACGACATCCACCTGAGCCCCGCGCGCCCGCAACTCATCCGGCAAAATATCGCGAGCTACCGCCGCCCGCGCGATCAACACCTTCGCTCCGCGCAACTCAAATCCGGCCAGCGCCTGCAGCAAACCCTCGGCTACATACTCCTCCGCCATCACATCCACTTTCAAATGGAATCGCTCCAGAGCGTCGCGGGTGGCCGGACCAATCGCGCACAGCTTCCCGCGAATCCCGCGCAGATCACGTGGTCCCGCATCGAGCCGATCCAGAAAATACCGGACCCCATTCACGCTCGTAAAGATCAGCCAGTCGTATTCCGGCAATCGCGCAATGGCGGAATCCAAAGCCGCATAATCCGCCGCGGGTTGAATCTCAATTGTCGGAAGCTCCACAACTTCCGCGCCCAACTGCCGCAGCGGCGCGCTCAATGAATCGGCCTGCTCCCGGGCACGCGTCACAATAATCCGTTGCCCAAACAGCGGCAGTTGCTCGAACCAGCTAAGTTTCCCCCGCAACGAGACCACGTCTCCGACAATGATCGTCGCGGGTGGTTTCATTCCCCGCTCG
>Ga0206991_10113_pt2 | contig 22618 bp, 18 predicted proteins | sample Alteio_BWMinCont_9_FD_153286 | JGI IMG/M metagenome (GOLD analysis project Ga0206991, IMG submission 153286) | Enriched cells from forest soil in Barre Woods Harvard Forest LTER site, Petersham, Massachusetts, United States -... | ecosystem: Environmental > Terrestrial > Soil > Temperate forest >...
GTAGGGATTGGGGATTAGGGATAGGGCGTTAGCTTGCGTCGGCGGAATATGTGGCTGCAAAGCACGATCAAACCGAGCCCGAAAGCTGTGCTCAAGGTAGCCTTCGGTTCCGGAGTGGCCGCGGTTGCAACGATCTGCGCACTGCTGCCACTGAATGGCTCGCCGCTGTAAAGAAAAGCGGTGTCAACAGGATCTGAGGGATTTCCAGAGGCTGGGCTCTCAAGCTGCGCCGGAGTCAAAGTGCTGTCAAATTCAAAGCCTGACAAAGAGCCTCCCGCAGCCAAATCGTCAGCGGGTGCTTTTGCAATCCACTGAATCGCAAATCCATCGGACGGCCCTCCGCTTGTGATGACCTCCTGCCAGCCTGTGGGTGTAACGATGCTAGTCGGGCTGACGGGCATAAAGTTGTCGAAAGGAATCCAGGAAAACCAAAACGTGCCGATGGTGGTAGTGCCGGTATTATTCAGCGTTAGATCGTATTGATATACACCCGGCGAAACCAGGGAATCCGTAAAAGTGGCGGTTGCGTCGATGCCCGAAGCAAAAAGACCGGGGCTGGCGGCGCAGATGAGTCCACCTAGAAGTAGAAAATAGCGTTGCATTGTCCATCTCCTCGGGCTCGATACTAGCATGAGGAGAATGAGAAATAGAGTGGCTCATTGCGATTTCACAATATTTTGACAAACCCCGAACTGAAATTTTACAAACCCGCTCCGGATGCTAGGAGTTTACCTTCTGCAATCGGCGCAGAGTGTAAATCTCCGGGTGGATGTTCTCCGACCGGAGCCTTTTCCAGTCGTCGGAGACATGAATCAGTTTGCCGCTGATGTGATTGGATTGCTCGGAAGCCAGGAACAGCGCCAGTTGAATCTGCTTCTCGGGGGCCACGCCGCCGGTCTGCCGGACCTGGAGCGCTTCCTCGGTTTCCTTCCAGCCCGCGCGTTCGCCGGCACGCAGGATCTCATCGGTCATGTGGGTATAAGTGGCGCCCGGTCCCATGCAATTAATTTGGACATTGTGCTCGCGAACTTCTTCGGCGATGGTTTCCACCAGCCGGACGACGCCTGCCTTGGACGCGGCATAGGCCGACAGGTTTGGGCGCGCCATGGTTGCACCCGGGCCGCTCAAGACGATGATTTTGCCCTCCCGGCGCGCGATCATATGCGGGAGAACGGCCTTGCACACGTTCATGACACCCAGCAGGTTGGTCTGAATGGTATCGACCCACGCCTTAGGCGATTGATCTACAAATGGTCCGATGGGGCCGGGAATGGCAGCGCCGCAGATCAGCACATTCACTTCGCCGTAATGGACGCGCACCCGGTCGACGGCGGCATTGACCTGCTCGAAGTCGGTGACGTCGGCTCGAATGCGGAGCGCGTTGCCCCCGGCGTGTTCGATCTCCAGGTGCGCCAGGTCCAGCTCGGCTTTGCTGCGCGCCAGCAGCGCCACGCGATTTCCCGCGGTCGCAAACCCGATTGCCAGCCGCTTGCCGATGCCTCGCCCGGCTCCCGTAACAAGCACACCGGCATGGGTCAGAGTTTCCACCGTGCTGATACCTTCCAATTCACGTTAGTACAACGCGAGAACGGTTGCTCAAGCGCTACCCGTCCGGTGTTCTTCGAGTGGATGTTCTCCAGTGCACGATGGGCGGGGAATTTTCAAGTCGATGTTGGTCCCGTGGACAACTTTGGGTTGTCTTCGACCGGCGCGCGGGCACGACGGCCGGGGAATTTTCAAGTCGATGTTGGTCCCGTGGACAACTTTGGGTTGTCTTCGACCGGCGTGCAGGCACGACGGCCGGGGAATTTTCAAGTCGATGTTGGTCCCGTGGACAACTTTGGGTTGTCTTCGACCGGCGTGCGGGCACGACGGCCGGGGAATTTTCAAGTCGATGTTGGTCCCGTGGACAACTTTGGGTTGTCTTCGACCGGCGTGCGGGCACGACTACCGGTCGTCTCCGGGTGTGCTGCTGGCGCGCGGCTCGGTAAGGTGCTTTTGACGGTACATGGATTCATCGACCCGATGGAAAAGCTGCTCGGGCGATTCGCCGGCGCAATATTGAGCCAGCCCCACGGTAATGGTGACGTCGAGACAGAGCTCGCTTCCCGATCCAACCATCCGGTACGGGCCGTTGAGGCGCTCAGCGATTTGGCGGGAGCGGGACTCGGCGATGGCGAGATCGCAGGCTAGAATCGCCACAAATTCATCGCCACCCCACCGGCAAACGTAGTCGCGGGCGCGCACCTGGCTGCTGAGGCGGGCGCCCAACTGCTTCAACACCTCGTCTCCATAGAGATGTCCAAACCGGTCGTTGATTTCCTTAAAGCCGTTGAGATCGAAGAGCAGAACGCAGAACTCGTGGCGGGCTTCGATGCGAGCGGCGAGCTCGCGATCCAGGTCCCTGCGGTTGGCCACACCGGTTAAAGGATCGAGCGTGGCGAGCAGTTCCACCTCGTGCAGACGGCGCTGCATCTCGATCATCTTTTGGCGCAGCCGGAGGAAGTCGTCCCGGCTATCCAACTCGATGGATTGGGCGAAGTCCCGCAACTCGGCGGCCTGGGCAGCCAGATGCTCCGAATCGCCCGAGCGTACGACGGATTCGAGGCGCTCCACGAAATCCACCAGCCGTTCGACATACTGGACATTGCGCCCCGCGCTGCTGTCTTCGGTACGGGTCACCATGTTGAGCGTTTGGTGGAGGTCGCGGGCCAGCGTTTCATTCTGGAGGCGAGCCTTGTGACAAAAGCTTTCGAGGATTTCGTGCAGCGCGCCGCGGCTTTGCTTCAGCTCTTCAGAAGTGGGATCGGCGGAGAGACCGGACCGCAGCGACATGAGAGGTTCACGGAACGAGGAGGCGATCTCGGGGGCAATCGCTTCAATGATTTGCGTAATTTCCGTGATCGAAGAAAGGTAGCACTCCAGTGCGGCAGGCATGTCGGCGTGCTGCCCGGCGACGGAATTCGGAGGAATTTCCGGCGAGCCCATATGACCTTCTCGATCGAACTAATCTTCCTGCTGCGCGCTCCATTGCGAAGCTGCTGCTGGCGGCTTCTTGGATTCAATACTGGGTTCAAAACCTTCCTGATACGCTTCCACGCTTTGCGACGGAACGACGATCTTAATCAGCTTGCGGTTGTCGTCCACCCAGAAGTCGATGCTGATGGGCTGGCCCTGCGGCGAAGTGCCATTGACAGCCAAGTGATTCAATTCCGCCGATTTTCCGGCGAAGTCCACATGTTCGCGCGCCTTGAAAACCACCGTCGCTTCCACTTCGCCTTGCCCTAGTACGTAGACGGGGAACTGCTGAGGCTGCTGGCTGTCGAGGCTGACGCGCAGGGCGAGGAGGGTCCAGGGATACAGCGGCAGATTAGAATTCACCACGATCGTGTCGGGATGTACGGCGATCGTCTTAGTCTGGGGACCTTGGCCGGTATCGATTTCATTCTTGGCCTGGCCATCGGCGAATGTCGCGCTCACGTTCATCTGAATCTGGCCCAGCTTGGCTTTCGCGATGGTCTGGAGCGGCTGATACTTGGCGTCGGTGATGACATCAAATCGCTCTATATCGATTTTCATGCTGCCCAGGCTGGCCGAGCCGGAACCATCGATCTCGATGCCGCTGCCGGACTTCTTCACGGTGTAAGCTTCGCTTGCCACCGGTGCACCCGCCATGTAGATGGAGAGCTTGCCGCTGTTTGGGGATTCGACGGCCGCATGATCCGACGGCGACGGGGCAGGCTTACTTTCAGCGGCCGCGGGCTTGTTCAAAAGCGCCTTAATTTCCGGCGGCAGATCGAAGCGGTCCTTAGGAAGATCGGGATTCACTTCCACGCTCTCGATTTGAATCACGAATTCCTGCTGGGCCGCGTGGTTGACCATGCGACGGGGTGTGAGCAGGTCGCCGTCTTTACGGTAGTCGCTGTAAAGAATTTCAGCGTTGACGTCGCCCATCGGGTTGGTCACGGTCGCCGCGGTTTTGATCATCAGCCCGGACTTTTTGTCGTAAAACTCGGTGATCGGCTTGCCCTCTTTGGGCGTGAGCACAACCTTGTAGCAATCGTGGCCATCGACAGTCTCGGAGCCCGTAGTTTCGCCCTTCACGTATAGCTTGCGCCAAAAGAGCGGAGCGTTGAAGGCGCCCTCGCGGAGCGCGTCGGCCCTTTCGGCGCCCTGCTTGATGCGGGGGCCCTGGAGGATCGAGTTCTCCCATGCGATGTCGCCATTACTGCCGGCTGCGATCTTCCCGATGCCTGGGAATTCAGTGAGGCCGAGGTACAGGTCGGGTGTAGCCTCGTAAATGGTGAGAGAGCCCTTCAGTCCCTGCTTTGGGAAGTCGATGGTGGCATGCTCCACCTGGCTGTGGCGCGCTTCCCAGGCGGCTTTTCCACCGGTGGCGGCGATGAAATGATCGATGACGGATTCGGTGCTGGGGAGCGCCTCGTCGGCGCCGGATAGCGGCAAAAAAGCTGCTAACAGGGCGAGTGCCAGTTTATTCATGCGTTCACCTCCGGCCGCACATTCACTTTACCGCAGCGGAGGAGGTTGGATCATAACCCAGCGCTAAGATGAAAACATGAGCCTGGGACGTGTGCTCATCGCGATCGGCCTGCTGGTGGCGGCGCTGGGTGTGCTCATTTCGCTCGGTGAAAGGCTTCCCATCCGTCTGGGACGTCTGCCCGGGGACCTCATTATCCGCGGCAAAAACTCGGTGTTCTACTTTCCGCTGGTGACCTGCCTCCTGATCAGCGTGATCCTTTCGGTTGTTTTGTGGCTGATGAATCGGCGCTGACAGCCTCATGGCCACGGGCACCGGCTTCCTCACGGTCGCGGTTCAGGAAGCTCGCCATTAGAGTCCCGCCATCGACCCCACAAAACGCAGCCCCATCGCGAGGGCGGTCCGCACCGGCGCAAGACGCGGCGCAGGCGGTTCGCAGAACATCGTGGTCCGGCTGCTGGGGGTGTCCACGGTCACGGGCAGCTCCGGCTCCAGGCCGCGATCGCCTTGCAAAATCGGGAGCAAGCGATGCTGCAGTTGGGCCACTCCGTAGCCCATCACCATATATTGCCAGCCGAGTTGCGGGATGACCATGAAGCCCGATTTCCAACCCTCGCCGGGCGTGTAGGGCCGGTTGAAGGCGGCGATGGGAATCAACGGAATCTTCGGAAGGCCGAGGCCCGGAACAAAGGAATGAACGAAGGCGAACAAGCTGAGAGAGACGGTGTAGGTGGACGCCTCCAGCAGGCCCGACCCCCACGCCGGCAGGCGGGTCCGGATGGAAGCTTCGAGCGGTCCGGCAACGCTGGCCGGCCCAACCGGTCCCGATAGATTCCAGGAGCCGCGCTTGCGCTCCATCAACCGGATATCGATGTCGGCGATGCCAGTCTTGGGATCCGTATGGAGAATGGTGGTGCGTTCCGTGACGGGTTCAAAGAAGTTTGCTTCGTTCAGGCGCGCCATGCTCTTGCGCAAAAGGTGCTCATCCAGCAAGTCGCCTTCATCCAGCAGAAAATTGCTGCGAACGGCAGCTTCGGAAAAATGGCGATTGCCGGTGAACTCGATGCGTCCGACATGAAACGGGGTTCCCCGATCGATGGTCGCGGTCAAGTTGGCTTCGGGCGCCTCTTTCGTGCTCGCTTCGGTGGGCTGCACTTGCAGGTTGACGGTAAAATCCAGAATGCCTTCGCGCTCAGCCTCGCGGCGCGCCACAAACAACGTGGAGCAGAAATTCTGGTAGCGCATCAAGTTATTGACTGGATGGACTACCTTGGGCATTACTCCATTGCCGGTGATCTGCCAGGTAGGAACGTGATAAAGCTCCCCGGATTGCACCTGAATACTGACATGCGCCGCCTTCTGGGCCACCTTCACGTCGTCCAGCTTCACCATGGCGTCAAAGTAACCGCGCGACAGGTAGTAGGATCGCAGCAAAGCCAGATCGCCCTGCACGCCTTCCGGGCTGTATCCCGGATAAAGACGCCAGCCGGTCCAGAGGCCGGGAATGGGCGGCGTCACTCGGCGAATTTTAAGCGACCGGAGAGCGCCGCGCAGGTCCTTAGGATCGAACGCTGTGTCGCCGGTGAAGTCCACCTGCTTGACGCGAATGCGCTCGCCCGCATCGATATTGAGGTGCAAGTCAACCTTGTTGCCAACGTAAGGCACCAGATCGTAATCCACAGTAGCGGTGCGAAAGCCGTCCGAACGAAGATCCTGCTGGGCTTGATTGGCGATCTGGTGGGCGCGCAGCCGGCTCATGGGGGTGCCTTCGGGCAGATTCATCTGGAGGCCAAAAGTGGAAGGCTCTACTTTAAAGGTATGGAGCTGAAGCTGCGGCATCTCGATGACGTGGAAAACGACCGCCGTGCCTTCTTCTTCCGGCTTGGTCTCCACGCGAATATCGTCAAAGCGTCCGGTGGACCACAAATGATGGACATCGGACTGGACGATGGACGCGTCGAAGATCTGGCCCACCTGTGTCTTTAAATCCACGGCCGATTTGGTGCCGATAACGTGCACCGATTTAACCGTCAAAGCGTCGGAAGTGTCGGTCGCTAAAGGCGCTTCGGCGAAGGCGACGGACGCGAACAGGACTGTAGATAGGAGAAAACCGCGCATGTTGAAAGGACCGGATTGCAAGCAGCGGTCCATCGGTTGATTATAGCCCAGCCGGGAAGAATTGATGTGAATGGGGCGGGGCTAGGACTAGCGGATAATGGGGTTTTCCAAGCGATCAAGGCGTTCGTCCACACGATCAAAGCGTTCTTCCAAGCGTTTAACCTCGGACTTCAACAAATCGCGAAGATCCTCAAAGCGTCTGTTCATGGAATCGCGGAGGTCGTCGATGCGGCGGTTCTGGAAAAAGATCCCGAGCAGGTAACCGCCGACGATGACAGCGACGGGACCCCATTGGTTCATGACTGGATTCATTAGTCCTCGGGATACTCGTGTTATTCTAGCGCGAACTCTCTTGTGGCCTGTATCCTGAACCTAGTGCGTCCCATTCATATTCTTGGCGGCGGCTTGGCGGGATGCGAGGCCGCATGGCAGATTGCGCGGGCCGGGTACGATTGCGTGTTGTTCGAAATGCGCCCGGTCCAGCCAACGCCCGCGCATAAAACGGACCGGCTGGCGGAGCTGGTTTGCAGCAATTCGCTCAAGAGCGAATCGGAAAACACGGCACCGTGGCTATTAAAAGAAGAGCTTCGGAAGCTGGACTCGCTATTGCTGCGAGCGGCCCAGCAGGCTCGCGTACCGGGCGGGCATGCGCTGACCGTGGATCGCGAAGTGTTCGGGCAGGCAGTCACCCGAGCCGTTGAGGAGAATCCTCGCATCGAATTGCGGCGCGAAGAGGCAACGGCGATCTCTGACGACGCCATCACGATTATCGCGACTGGGCCGCTCACCAGCGGCGCGCTGGCAGAGGAGATCGGCAGGCTGACCGGCGCGGAGCGGCTATTCTTCTATGACTCGATCAGCCCGATCGTCGAAGCCGAGTCGATCGATCTCTCTATCGCTTTTCGCGCATCGCGTTATGGTAAATCGCTCGATGGCACTGACGATTACTTAAATTGTCCACTCAATCGCGAAGAGTACGAGCGTTTTATCGACGCTCTTCTGGCAGCAGATGCGGTCCCGGCGCACATTCCCCAGGACAACGCCCGTTTCTTTGAAGCTTGCCTGCCCATCGAAGAGCTGGGGCGTCGTGGGCGCGAGACACTGCGGTTCGGTCCGATGAAGCCGATGGGGCTGATGGATCCTAGTACCGGGCGTCGCCCTTATGCCGTCGTGCAACTGCGACAGGAAAACCTGCGGGCGGACAGTTACAATCTGGTCGGTTTTCAAAATCACATGCGTTTCCCCGAACAAGCGCGCGTATTTCGCATGATTCCGGGCCTGCAGCGCGCGGAATTTCTGCGTTACGGGCAGATTCACCGTAACACTTATATCAATGGGCCCGCGCTGCTGACCCCGACGCTTCAGCTTCGAACGCAACCCTGTGTATTCTTCGCCGGACAAATCTCGGGCGTGGAAGGCTATGTGGAATCCATCGCGACGGGTTTGATTGCTGGTCGGCACGCGGCAGAGCTGGCTGCGGGCGCGGAAATCCGGCCGTTCCCGCGCGAGACCGCCATTGGATCGCTATGCGCGTATGTTTCAGGCGCCGACGCTCGCAACTACCAGCCGGCCAACATCACGTTCGATTTGCTTCCTGCTTTGGACGAAGCAACAAGGCTCCGGTTTCGCCACGACAAGAAGGCGCGCCACGCCGAGGTTTGCCGGCGGGCCATCGAGAAGCTGGACGAATATCGATCGGTATATGTCTGAACTGTCACATGTCTGAAATGTCCGGGCAGATCGAGCTATTTCTGGACGAACTGCGGCGTCAGAACGCGTCCGCGCACACGGTGCGCAATTACGCGTCGGACCTGGATCAGTTTCTCGTTTACTTTGCCATACCCGGTAAAGAAAAACCCAGAGTGGAGGAGATCGACAGGCTGGCAATTCGCGAATGGCTGGGACATTTGTATGAACAGCGGATTACAGCCGTGAGCATGCGCCGCAAGCTGGCGGCCATACGGTCTTTCTTTAAATTTCTGTTACGCGAAGGTTTAGTCGAGAAAAACGTGGCGCGCATGGTGCGCACTCCCAAGGCGCCCAAGACGCTTCCAGCGGTGATGACAGCCGAGCAGACCAACGCTCTGGTAGATGGCGTCGCTCCCGCAGCGGACAAATTCGAGCGGCCCTATCCAGCCAGGGATCTCGCGATCTTTGAACTGCTGTACGGTTGCGGGCTGCGCATCAGCGAGCTGGTTGGCCTGAATCTGGACGATTTCGATTTCAACGAACGCTGGATTCGCGTGCGCGGCAAAGGTAAGAAGGAACGGCAGGTTCCCTACGCCGGTAAAGCTTCCGCGGCACTGGAGCGCTATCTCGCGGTCCGCGAGCCAGATGGCGACAGCGGCCAAACCCTGTTCCTGAATCATCGCGGCGGCCGGCTGACCGATCGGGGCGCGCGAGGCATCGTGAAGTACTACGCCGGGACGATTACCGGGGATTCGTCCATTCATCCGCATAGCTTGCGGCACGCCTACGCCACCCACCTGCTGAGCGATGGCGCCGATTTGCGGGCGATCCAGGAACTGCTCGGACATGCCCGGCTGTCCACGACGCAAAAGTACACGCAGGTGTCGCCGGCAGATCTGATGGCCGTGTATGACAAAGCGCATCCCAAGGCTTGAGCGCGCCTCTGGTCGAGCGCATGCTAAAATAAACAAAATCGAACAAAACATTCGATAGTTGCGTCTAAACCTGCTGGGGAGACCCATCCCAAGTGAAGGCAAACTCTAAGATTTTGTTGACCATCGGCCTGGTTGTGGTCGTCACCGGCGGTGTCTTCGCCAGCATCAAGTACAACCAGCGCGGCATTGTGAACGTCCAGACCGGGCGTGTAGTCCGGCAAGATCTGGTGGCTACCGTGACCGCGTCGGGCGAGATCAAGCCGAAGAACTACATCAATCTCGGCGCTAACACTATCGGTCCCGCGCCCATCACCGAAATTATGGTGAAGGAAGGCGACCGCGTCCGGAAGGGTCAGGTGGTCGCAAAGATGCAGTCCGTGCAGGCCAACGCGGACGTAGTGGCGCAGAACGCGAGCATCGCCACCTCGCTCGCCGATTCGGCTGCGTCCGAAGCGGGCTTAAAGTCCCAGCAGGACGCCGTCACCACGGCGCAGGCCACCCTGGAGAAAAACAGAGCCGAATTGGACCGTACCAAAGCCAATTTCGACCGCGCCGGGGAACTATACAAGGAAAAGCTTCTCGCCAGGCAGGATTTCGATCAGAAGAAGGCCGAGTACGATACGGCAGTTGCCGCCATGGGCGAAGCCGAAGCGCGGCTCGCTCAAGCCAAGTCCCAAGAAGCGCAGGCGCGGCAGCAGTTGGCTTCGGCGCAAAAGCGGATTGCACAACTGGAAGCGAATCTCGACCGCTACAAAGACATCCTGTCCCAATATTTCGTCACATCGCCCATCGACGGCATCGTCACCAATTTGCCGGTTCGCGCCGGCGAGACCGTGGTGCCGGGGGTGCAGAATTCGGCGGCCAGCACCATCATGACCATAGCGGACATGTCGGTGATTACGGCTGAGGTGAAAGTGGATGAGACCGACATCGTAAATGTGAGCCTGAACCAATTGGCTGAAGTGACCATCGATGCCATGCCGAACCGCACTTTCCACGGGCATGTGACCGAGATTGGCGACACCGCGATCTTGCGATCCAGCGGCGTGGCTGCATCACAGAGCAATACCTCCGATCAGGAAGCGAAGGATTTCAAAGTAGTAGTGGCTTTGGACGATCCGCCGGAGGATATCCGGCCCGGGCTGTCTTGTACCGGCAAAATTACCACGGCCACCAAGCAGCATGTGCTGACCATTCCCATCCAAGCCCTTACCGTGCGCAAAAAGGGCGATCTGGAGCCAGCGAAAAAGAGCGGAAGCGTAGAGGCCGCGAGCGACCCGGTGGCGGAGAAAGCCAAGAAGGAAGAGCTGCAGGGCGTGTTCGTCGTGCGAGACGGCAAGGCGCAATTCCTGGCGGTGACCACAGGTATTACGGGCACGACGGATATCGAAGTGGTGGGCGGCTTGAAGGAAGGCGATCAAATTATCACCGGCACGTACAAGATAATCCGGACTCTCAGGAACCTCGCCAAGGTAAAAGTCGATAACACTGTGGTTACCACCACGCAGTCGGAAAGCTAGAGCAATGGCGACTGCCACCGAGGACCTGGTCGATCGCGGCGAGAGCTTAAAGCGCGCAGGCATTGTCATCCGCACTTACGATCTATGGAAGACGTACGTGATGGGCGACCAGGAAATTCATGCCGTTTCAGGAGTCGACATCGAGATCCGGCGCGGCGAGTATGTGGCCATCATGGGTCCGTCGGGGTCGGGCAAATCGACGCTGATGAATCTGATCGGCTGTTTGGATTCGCCCACGCGCGGCCTGTACTATCTCAACGGCAACTTAGTGAGCGACATGCAAGACGATGAGCTGGCGCACATCCGCAACAAGGAAATCGGCTTCGTGTTCCAGACCTTCAACCTGTTGGCGCGCGCTTCGGCGTTGCACAACGTCGAACTGCCGCTGATTTATGCCGGTGTCGCCAAGCAGGAGCGGGCCGAGCGCGCCAAAGCGGCATTACGGGCGGTGGATCTGGAATCGCGCATGAATCACCGGCCGAACGAGTTGTCGGGCGGTCAGAGGCAGCGTGTGGCCGTGGCGCGAGCCTTGGTGAATAATCCGTCCATCCTGCTGGCCGATGAGCCCACGGGCGCGCTGGACACGGCTACCGGCAACGAGATCATGATCTTGTTCGAACGGCTGTGGCAGCAGGGCAATACCATCGTACTGGTGACGCATGAGGCCGACATCGCGATGCGTACGCGCCGTGTGATTCACGTGCGCGACGGTAAAGTCGAAAAAGACGAAACAATCAAGTAGGTTACGCGTCTAACTGCGCATTCCGCTCCAATCGGTTTGCTACCGCGATCAGTAACTGGAAATTCATTTATTTTTCAACCGCCAGAAATCGTGACCTTGTTAGTATCCCCCCGGAGGGAACTAAATGCTATTTCAACAACGGGCCATGCACGCCCTCATTCTGACGGCGTGTCTGAGCCTGCCTGTCTCGATATTTGCTCAAAGCGAATCGACAGCCTTTTCGAAGGTTAGCCATGTCTTACTGATTAGCATCGACGGTATGCACGCGGTCGATTTCGAGAACTGTTCAAACGGAGTGCCGGGCGTCAACAGCGGCGCGCCGTATTGCCCCGTTTTGGCTGCCCTGAGCAAAACAGGATTGACCTACCTCAACGCATCCACCTCGAGGACGTCCGATTCGTTTCCGGGTCTGATGGCGATCGTGACCGGTGGCTCCCCGCGCACGGTGGGCGCCTACTATGACGTGGCTTACGACCGCTCGCTCGATGCACCCGCGAAGACCACGGGTAATGGACTTGGCGCGGGACCCTGCACGCCTTATGGCACGCCAACCGGGACCACCACCGAATACGAGGAAGGCATCGACATCGACCAGACCAAACTGAACGGCGGCGCTCCGAGCGGAGACGGCGGCGTCAATTCCATCGATCCCATGCGTCTGATTCGCGATCCCAGCAAAGGTTGTGCGCCAGTGTGGCCCTGGAACTTCGTCCGCACCAACACCATCTTTGGTGTGGTGCACGCAGCAGGCGGCTACACCGCTTGGTCCGACAAACACCCGGCCTACTCGGCCGTTTCCGGCCCCGGGTTGGGAAATAACCTGGATGACTTTTATGGACCGGAGATCAACTCAACGGTCATAGCACTCCCCGTGAGTACGCCGGCCGGCATGAAATGCTCGCCTATTCCCGATCCTAATTCCGATCTCACCGCGTGGACCAATAGTTTTCAAAACATCCAGTGTTACGACACGATCAAAGTGCAAGCGATCCTGAATGAAATCAACGGCAGATCGCACGACGGCAAACGGGTGACAAAGGTGCCTACCGTGTTCGGCATGAACTTTCAGGCCGTCAGCGTGGGCCAGAAATTGATTGAGGCGAGCAACGCGACGACTGGAGGATACACCGACAGTATCGGGACGCCCACCGCCGCACTGCTGAGCGAAATTCAGTTCGCCGACGCCTCCATCGGGGAGATGGTAGCCGAGCTCAGGGAGGATGGTCTGATCAACGACACCCTGATTGTGATCACCGCCAAGCACGGCCAGAGTCCAATCGATTCCTCGCGCTACACGCGTATAGGGGCAAATGGGGTAACCACATCGCCGGCCACAATCCTGGACAACATGGGCTGCCTGCCCGAATCCGAATCGCCGTCCAATCCGACCGGAATCGGGCCCACCGAAGACGACGTCTCTCTCATCTGGCTGAATAAAACCTGCACTACTGCGGCGGCGGTAACCGCGCTCGAAACTCAATCCCCGGCTTCGAACAATATCGCGGGCATCGGGCAGATTTTCTCGGGACCCGGGATTGATCAGCTCTTCAACCCGCCGGGGCTGCCATCGGCTGGAGATCCGCGGACACCGGATATCATTGTTACACCGAACATCGGCGTTACTTATTCGGGCAGCACCAAGAAACTAGCCGAGCATGGAGGTTTCTCGCATGACGACACCAACGTGATGATGCTGCTGTCCAATCCAAGCATCAAACCTGTGGTGGTTACAGGAGCGGTGCTGACGGCGCAAGTGGCGCCCACCATCCTTCAAGTATTGGGGTTGCCCCCAGGCAGCCTGACCGCGGTACAGCTGGAGGGTACTCAGGTTCTGCCCACCAGCGGCATTCCCCGTCACTAAGATTGCATCTCACCCATAGGTTGCAGGTATGCGTCAGGGCGTCCACACGGGCGCCCTTTTTGTGGTGTGCCGTCCTCACTTTGAGCCAACGGCGACCTGGCCGTGATTGCCGTTCCCCTCCACGCAGACGCGTTCGTAGGCCTCGATGATCGGCTCATTGCCCGCGTGCTTGGCCGGAAAGGTCAGGTTGTTCCAGTCGTCGGCCGGGGTCTTATCGGTCACCCTCCGATTGGGGATCGTGATTGTGAACGGCCTGGTCAGCACGGTGGGGTCGGTGTAGGTGGCGTCGTACGTGAACCTGTCGCCGCTTGGGTCGAAGATGAAACGCTCCGCAATGGTGGCGTTCTCGCTCACGAATTCCCCGCTCCGGCCGAGCCGGGCCTTCGAATTGTTGTTCGTCGTATCCACCACGAGCGTGTTCCCCTCCCAGTGACCTCGGGAATCGCCATTCCATAGTTTGAGGTTCGTGGGAAGGTGCGGCTTGCCGTCGATGTAGATCACCCGATTACCGGAATCGAAGAGGAACACCACGGACCCGGGAAACTGGCGAATCTCGTAGCCGTGCCACATGAACGATTTGCTTGGCCCACCCGGAGCACACCGTGCGAACGGTTCTACATACTCCGGCTGGATCGGGTTGTTGAGGTACTTCAAGAATTCCTGCTGTTTCGCCCGTGCCCATGGCTGAAGCGGGATCTGCCCGTCGGGTGGGTCGCTGATCCGGCTAGGAGCACGTTCACTTCGGGGCTTCACCCGCCGGGCGTTCTGACGCCCATTTTCTGTTGGGGCGGCTTCATCATCCGCGCCGAGCGGACCCTGCGGATCGATAAGATTATTGTGATTGCCAATGGTGTTGGACCAATGGCCGGAGACATCCGGCTGACCATCAGAAAGCCGCGCTCCGGTCCATTCACCTTTGGGCGTTGGAACAAACGACGACTCTCTCCAACCTCGCAAATTCTGCGCGGAGGCGATAACGGGAACGATGGCAAGCGCGCCGAGGATCATTAGACGGTTTCTCATAGTCACCCTGTTATTTCGTAGATGGAACGGGGTAATGCTCGCCGTACTCGAGCGTCGAGCAGTAGTTCTCAATGATCTGAACGTTCGGCTCGAGACGGCGATAGAGCAGCACTTCGATCGTCCACGGTTTGGTGTACACTTTGGGATCGTCGAACGTGGCCCGATAGCGGATGGTGTTGCGATCCAGGTAACTCCACCGTTCCACCAGGTGAAGCTCGTCGCTATTGTAGTCTCCCACGCGATCCAGCCACGTCTCCCCGTTGAAATCGGTCACGTCGACCGCCAGGGTGTCGCCCTCCCACTGGCCGCGAGAATCTCCCAGCCAAAAGTCGATATGGCCATCCGGATGTTCGGTGCCGTTTGTGTTGATGGTACGAACGGGGTGACCGAACTCGAAAAGCAGTGTCAGGTCGCGCGGCCGCTGGAAGATCTGGAACGGTTCATTACTGTAAATGCCACGCGGTGTCCCGAGCGTAAAGCATTTGGTTCGCGGATCGGCCGTAGCGCGCGCGGCGAAGTTTTTCGCGCGCTGCTGGAGCGCCGCCGGTTGATAGGGAATCACGTTCCCTTCCACCACCCCTGCACCGGGCGGCCCATCTTTCGTCGCAAGATGCGGCTCCAGGCCGTAGTCAGCCCCACTGAGCGATTGCCAGATGCCGGACAAGTCGGGCTTCCCGTCAGCGCCGCGTGGAATACCCGGCGCCGCAGCGGGCGTTTGGGCTCGTCCGACGGCGCTCCCTATCGATAACGCGAGCCCCAGAGCCGCGAGCAGAGCCAGGGTGCGAGAACTCACTTTTCCGCTCCCGGAGCATCCGGATTCGACGAGCCGGTGAACAGATTCCGCCCATCCGGGAACTTCACGCTCGTGCCGTTGATGGTCGGCGAACCGTTCTTGGAGCGGTAGCCTTTGACCACCAACTCGACGCCGGTCGGAAAATCGGTTTTTCTCACTCCCCGCCGCAACAGCGCGTTGGGGGCGCCGAACTCTATAGCCCAGTTTGTCACCTTGTCGTCGTCGCCCTTCACGTCGACATAGATCCACCCGTGCGGATTGGTCCACTCCAGCTTCGTTAGCGTTCCTTTCAGGGTGATCGGCTGCTCGACGTCGTATTCGGCCGAAAACGAATGATGAGCCAGCGCCGGCACGCTTGCCAGGACCGCTCCCAAAATCAGAAGACGAAATGTCTGCGATTGCATAAGAATACTCCTGTAGACATCGCTACTACTTCTTCGCGTTGGGATTCGGCGGAGGCGGCACAATCTTGGTCAGCGTGCCGCCCTGCATTTCGTAATCCTCGGCGCCGGCCGCTCCAGCGACCTTGAATCCTGCCTTGGTAAGAATGTCTGCCGCGCGCCCGCCGCGCGCCGCGTGGTTGGAGAGCGCGATAATGGTCCGGTCTTTCGGGATGAAGGCCAGGCTCTTTTCCAGGTCGCCGATCTGGATGCTCAGATAAACGGGAAATCCTCCGATACTCGTCACTTCGTCGGGCCGCCTGACGTCGATGATTAAGACCTGGTCCGGTTTACTCAGCAGGTCGTCGATTTCGGCGCGCGTGAGCACCTTGGCCTGAGACTTATTGGCTTGCTTCCCGCCTCTGTCTGCCTGGCCGAACGCGAAGGTTGCCGCGATCAGAATCATTAAAAATAACTTTTTCATTTCTTTCCTCTTCCTTCGTTTAGTTACCGGCTCCCTTACGGTCGCGGTTCAGTATGTGTTAGAAAACTACTTTCAATCCGATCTGGTTGTCCCTGGATGTGGTCCCCGTCGCTGTTGCGGTGATCTGGCCGAACAGCGGGTTTCCCAAAACCGTATTGGGAGCGCCCAAGGCCGGAGTGTTGGTTGCGTTGAAGGACTCGATGCGCAGCTGCGCGCTGACCTTTTCGGTAATCCGGAAGGACTGATGCAGGGCCAGATCGAGATCCACGAGTCCAGGTCCGCGAATAATGTTGCGGCCCGCCTCGCCGTAGGTATAAGGCGCGTTCGCGACGAAGGCGGCGGTGTTGAACCACTCGGCAACGGTTGGGTTGGCGAGTTGCCAGTTGCCCACCACATTCGGCCGATCCACGCTCGTGGTTGCTCCGGTATTCGACGGGCTTCCGTTGACCGTCACGTTCAGCGGCATGCCTGTGCTGACAGTGAAGATTGGCGCGAAGCTCCAGCCTCCCAGGACCCCGTTTGTGAAACGGTTCCAGTTGGAGCCAAATTGCCGTCCCTGTCCAAATGGCAGCTGATAGACCGCGCTCCCCACGAAATGCTGCGTCATGTCCAGGCTGGAGACAGCCTTGTCCGCCATCCAGTCCTGCTCGTTCTGCACCCCGGCCGTGTCGCCCAACGCGATGGTTTTCGAGTATGCGTAGGACGCGATAAAGGTGAGTCCATTGGTGTACCGCTTCTCAATCTTGGCTTGCAGGCCGTTGTAAGCGCTCCACCCGTCTTTTTGGATGCGAACCACATCGGCAAGTGTGATAGTGTCTCCGGTGCCCGGGACGAGTATCTTGTGGTACAGCCGGTTCGCGTTGATGTTGCCAGGCTCGGGAGGAGCGGGGTTGCCATCGATTTGCCGCCACATGTGATCCAGCTTGTTGCCGTAGTAGCCCACCTCGAGCAGAATCCCGCCAGGCAATTCGCGCTGGATGTTGAAGTTCCATTGGTAATCCGCGGGAGTTATGCCTTTGCGGTCATACGACACCAATTCCACATTGGACGCATTGGACAGGCTTAAGGCGGTGGAAGCGAACCCGTCGCTCAGAAGCAGGGTCGGCGGCAAGGCCTTGTTCGTAGTAAAACTTACGCGAACGTTGTTGGGCGGATTGATTTCAAGCGACTGCATCCCGCCTTCGGTGATGAGATTGGAATAGAAGATACCGGCGCCGGCCCGGATGACGGTCTTGCTATCCAGACTGTAGGCCACTCCAAGGCGCGGAGCCCACTGGTTGTAGTTCACATTCTGGAGCGCCCGGCCGGCAATGCCGCTGCCTTCCGAGCCCGCCGAAACCAGCACCGGATGCCCCGGATTCGAGTCCAGGTCGAAATTGGAAATTGTGTTGTTCTTCTGCACAGCGGGAGGGTCTAGCTCATAGCGCAGGCCTAAATTAAGAGTGAGTTTGGAAGTGACTCTCCAGTCGTCCTGCACGAAGAAATTCGTCCAAGGCGCACGGAGCGCAAGGTACGAATAGTTAGAGAGGCTATCGGTGTAGGCTGCGCCCAACAAGAAATCCGCCAACGGATTTTTGGCGTATTGGCCGTTAAAGTCGAAGATCCCGCTGCTGCGTTGGGAACTGAGGAAGTTGGTCTGCAGCCAATACTCTTGCACGCCGAATTTCAGATTGTGCCGGCCCTTGGACCAGGTCACGTCGCCCGACAGCTGGCGGTCCTGGGAGTCGTCCGCGTTCGGAACATTGGTTACACCCAGGCTGGGATAACCGGTGATGACCATTTGGGAAAATCCGGGATTGACAATCGGGACGCCGGGAATGCCGATGCCGGTTAGCGATTGATCGGGGAAGTAATTCGTCCAGGCCAGATCGTTCCAGCCGGCCCGGATAGAGCTGACGACGGTGGGCGACCAGATCCGGTTGTAACCCAGCACGAAGCTTTTGCTGTTGGTGGCGTCCGCTCCGGTGCCCGCGTAGAATTCGCCACTGTCCGGCGGCAGAGGCGACGACACAACGGTGTCCGATACCTGATCGCTGAAACGGAAGAAAAGGTTTTGCTTGTCGTTGATGATCTGATCGACGCGAAGATCCCAGCGATGGTTGTCCTGATTCGACGGGCTCGCGTAGTTGTAATTGCTGGTCGCCGCACCGGTCTGAGGCAGAGGTAGAAACGCAAGAACGTTCAGCGCGACGGGATCCAGAAGGCTGGATGGAATTTGATTTCCCGGAAACGCGATTTTGGTATACGGATCGATGATGGTGGTGGAAAAAAGTCCGCTGCGCTGCGCCACGGTGGGCACGGTGCTGAGCGTGGTTGTGGACTGGCGGATGTAGGTGGCCTCAAAGTCGCCGAAGATGAAGGTCTTATTGCGAATGACCGGGCCGCCGGCCGAGGATCCGAACTGGTTGCGCTTATACGGCGGTTTGTAAGTGGCGAACAGGTTCTTGGCGTCCACCAGGTCGTTACGAATGAATTCAAACGCGCTGCCATGCAGCTCATTCGATCCTGATTTGAGGGCTACGCTGACGACTCCGGAGGAGGATCGCCCGAATTCGGCGGAATAGCCGTTGGTCACGACTTTAAATTCCTGAATGGCGTCGACGGAGGGCTTCACCACTTCCTTCTGGCCGGAATGGCTGGTGGAGATCTGTTGGTTGTTGTTGTCTTGCCCATCCAACAGGAATGCCACTTGGGTGCCGGCCTGCCCTCCGATTTCGACGCCCTGCGCCGCTGGAATGGTGCCCGACGAAAGGTTGGCGAGCTGCAAATAGTCGCGCCCGTTCAGCGGCAGGTCCTCAATCTGTTTGTTATTGATGACATCTCCCACCGTCGAGTCGGAGGCCTGAAGTAGAGGCGCCTCGGCCTCAACAACCACCGAGTCTGATGTTTGTCCTACTTCCAGCACGACGTCCAATTTGCGCACGTCGCCGATTTCCAGAACTACGCCACGCTGATTGGATTTCTTGAACCCGTCGGCTTCAACGGAGATGATGTATTCGCCAATCTTTACGGACGGCGTTCGGTATTCTCCGTGCGCATCCGTGCGAACCTCCGTGGAGGCGTTGGTGGCCAGATGCGTCAGCCGCACCGCGGCGCCGGATACCGTACCACGCGATGAATCGAATACTGTTCCTACCACGATGGCGTCATCTACCTGCTGCGCAACCGCGCTTGGAGTGCCGCTCAGCGCCACAGCCGCTAGCACCGCGTATAAGGTGGGCAATGATTTACGAGACAAGACTCTAACTGCGCATGAAAGCATCGTTCTATCGTGTTCAATAAAGCCCCAAAATTAAGAAACAAACCGCCACTCGAGCGGCGGCTACAGGAGTCGTTACCCGTGCGGATGACGAGAGTGTACCTGTTCCTATTGGGGATTAATGGTGGACACACGAACCTCCTCTGGTTTTTTTCAAGCGGGCGCAGCCTTAGCGACCTAGCCAGCGGAAGCAAACCACGAGGCGCTCATTGAGGCGCTGACTCTCTAGTAATTACATAGACTACATGACGCGCCCCAAGCTGTCAAGACACATTGTGGAAAGAAACCGGGGAGAGGAACGAAGCGGCATTACAACTCTTGTTTTTTGTTTATTTTATCAAAGCACCTCGATGCAGTTTCCGCTCAATGCAGGAAGTACTATAACCCAACATGGCCCATCAGACATATATCTCCAGAAGCTTATAATACACTCCTCTAGTATAGATATAAGTCTTGCTCTTTGAATGATTAAAGGACTGTCTCGCGAAGCAGCGACGGCCTGCCTATGTAAACTTCATTCGATAGCCACGGCGCCCTTCACCGGCCCGGTTTTCTTCATCAGGAACATCAGCGGGATCACCGCAAGAAACGCGCCACCTAGAACCCAGAAGACTTCGTTGAACGAAAGCATGGCGGCTTGTTGCTGCATCGTGCCATAGATCATTCCCCGCGCCTGTGCGGCAGCCTGCACGGGGTCCGCGCCTTGGGCAAGGAGCATTTGTTTTGCGGCGGCGATCGCGGCTTGGTAGGGAGCATTGAACGAGGAAAGATCCTCGATCAGCCGCTGCTGATGGAACTGCTCGCGGCGCGCGATCAGCGTGGTGCAAATGGCGATCCCGCTGCTGCCTCCGATGTTGCGCGCCAGGTTAATCAAACCCGTGGCGTAACCGGTCTTCGCCTTGGCGATAAACGAAAACGCGACAGTGTTGATGGGCACGAACAAAAACGCCAGGCCGAAGCTTTGCACTACACGCGCGCTCACAGCGTGTCCGAAGTTGATCTGGGAGTTCCAGTGCGACATCTGGAACAGACCTACCGACGATGCGATCAAGCCAAAGATAATCAGCCAGCGCGCTTCGATCTTGGAGAGCAGAATGCCGACGATCGGCATCATCACCATGATCATCAGACCGCCAGGAGATAACGCCAAGCCGCTTTGCATCGCCGTGTAGCCCAGCAGCGTCTGCATAAACAAGGGCAGCGCCATGGTGCTGCCATAAAGCACAAAGCCGAGAATAAACATGGTGGCGGTGGAAATGGCGAAGGTGCGGTCCTTCAGCAGCCGAAAATCGACCACCGGTTCTTTCTGCCGCAGTTCCCACACCACCACGCCGATCAATCCGATGGCCGCGATGATGGCGGCAGCGACGATTCCATGCGATGAAAACCAATCGTCGCGTTGGCCTTCGTCCAGCATGATTTCAAGCGCGCCCAGCCCGGTGGCCAGCAGGCCCAGGCCGATGTAGTCGATCTTCAGGCCGTCGCGCAGCGTTCTGCGGAATAAGTACGGCGGATCGAAGATCAGCAGCGAGGTCAACAGCAAAGAACAAATGCCGACTGGAACGTTGATCAGAAAGATCCAGCGCCAGGTGTAGTTGTCGGTAATCCAACCGCCTAGCGTTGGACCCACCACGGGCGCGAACACCACGCCCATTCCATACATCGCCATCGCGATGCCCTGTTTTTCACGCGGAAATGTCTCGCGCAGGATGGCCTGGGATACAGGCTGCAAGGCGCCGCCGCCCAAGCCCTGCAAGACGCGGCACAAGATCAATATTGGAAGGCTGGGCGCGAGGCCGCACATGGCCGAACTGGCGGTGAACAACAGCACGCAGGCCATATAAAATCGCTTGCGGCCGAAAAGCGTGGAGAACCATCCGCTGAGCGGCAACACCACCGCGTTGGCCACCAGATACGCCGTCAGCACCCATGTGGCTTCATCGACGCTGGAGGAAAGGCTGCCCGCGATGTGCGGCAGCGCGACGTTGGCCACGCTGGTGTCCAGCACTTCCATGAAGGTGGCCAGCATTACCGTTCCCGCGATGACCCAGGGGTTGATCGCGGGCCCGATGGCGGGCGACCCGGGCATGCGCACGTCCACTACCTCGGTCTGTAGAGCGCTCGGCATAGTGCGATTCCAGCGGGACGGCTACTTAGTGAAAATGGTGGCTTCGATGTTCATTCCCGGCCGCAACACATCATTGCCCCCGGGAATCGGATCCAGCACGATCTTTACCGGAATCCTTTGAACCACTTTGACGTAGTTGCCGGTGGCGTTCTCCGGGGGCAGCAGGCTCGTGCGCGTGCCGGTGGCCGCCGCCAGCGAATCCACGTGGCCGGGGTAAGTTTTGCCGCTCAAGTCGGCTTTCACTTCCGCTTTTTGTCCCTTTCGGACGTCAGCCAGCTGCGTCTCTTTGAAGTTCGCAGTCACCCACACATCTTGCAGCGGCACCAGTATGAGCAGCCCCTGGCCTTGCTGCACCACTTGCCCCACTTCAACGCTCTTCTTTGTCACCACGCCGTCCACGGGTGCCACAATCGTCGTATAGCTGAGATCCAGCTTGGCGGTTTCCAGGTTAGCGTGCGCCTGAGCGATGTTCGCCATGGCGGAGGAAGCGTCCGCTAGTCGGACAGGCACTTGCATTTGAGTGGCCTTGGCCTGCAGGATGCCCGCTTGTGCTTGCGATATCCGGGCTTGCGCCGACAGCAGACCGGCCTTCTTGGTTTCAGCATCCTTCGTTACGGCCTCAAGCTTGTCCTTGGCCGCCTGCAATTGACTGAGCGCTACTCGCGTGGACGAGACGTAAGAATCGTATTCCAGACGCGAGATCTCTTCTTTATCGACCAGAGTCTTCATACGGTTCAGATCCGCTTGCGCGTGATCGGCGCTGGCCTGCGCAGTTTCCACATTGGCGCGCGCCACGGCGATGTCGGCGGTTGCGGCGCGCTCAGATTCCACCAAGGCTTGATCGTAATCCGCCCGTGCAGCGCTCAACTGCGCCTCGGCGGCGGTAACGCTGCTGCCCGTGGTGTCGCGGATGAGGGGCACACCAGCGTTCGCTCCTTGGGCTTGGCTTTCCGCCACCACCACTGCGGCCTGCGCCTGATCCACCTTAGCCTGGTAATCCTGCGGATCGATGCGCACCAGCACCTGGCCCTGCTTCACTTGCTGATTGTCGTCCACCAGAACTTCCATGACCTTGCCGTAGATCTTGGGCGAAATAGGGACGATGTGGCCATCCACCTGCGCGTCGTCGGTGGAGACGCGATTCAAAGAATGCACCCACAGATAGACGCCGACCCCAGCCAGCACCAC
>Ga0206991_10056_pt2 | contig 22595 bp, 19 predicted proteins | sample Alteio_BWMinCont_9_FD_153286 | JGI IMG/M metagenome (GOLD analysis project Ga0206991, IMG submission 153286) | Enriched cells from forest soil in Barre Woods Harvard Forest LTER site, Petersham, Massachusetts, United States -... | ecosystem: Environmental > Terrestrial > Soil > Temperate forest >...
CTCTTTGCGGGCGAACAGCGAGTGGTAGCGGCCTACTTTGAAGCGTTCCGGCAGGGGGGGGAAGCCGAAACGATCGACAACTGCCAGCACGTGCTGCTGCGCTGCTGCGTCAATCTGATGGATTTCTACGGCCGGCTGGGCGTGGCGGACCGGATTCAATTTCACAAGAAGTTTTACTTTATAGAACCTGGCGGACGAACGTCCATCCTGGAGTCCGGAGCTTTCCCCGTTCCGCTGCATTTCGCCGGAACCTTCGGCAGGCTCGCGTTTCTCGGCGCCGCCGATAAGATTGCGATCGGGCGCGCGCTGCTGGCCATCTGGAAAGAGCGCGACAGGCGCCAGGATCTGGATGAGATCACGATGCTCGATTGGCTGCGCGAGAAGCGCCAGACCGAAACAGCCATCTCGCGCTTCTGGAATCAGGTTCTGGTGAGCGCGGTGAACGAGGATCTGGATCGCATGGCCGCGTGCCACGGGTTTCAGGTCTTCTGGCTGGGCTTCCTGGCGCGCGGGAACACCTACGAAATGGGCATCCCGGCTGTGCCGTTGGGGGACCTGTATGGTCCTGAGACGTGGAAACGCATCGGCAACGTTCGACTGCAACTGCGGTCGCCGGTGGAGCGAGTGATGGTGGATAACGGAGCGATTCGCGGAGTAATCGCCGGGGGCGAACAACGCACGGCCGATTACTACATATCGGCGCTGCCGTTCGAGCGCGTGCCGGCGCTGATTCCGGAGCTGCAGTTGAACCTGGACGGCTTCGAGCATTCGCCGATCACCGGCGTTCACTTATGGTTCGACCGCAGCATCACCGAACTGCCGCACGCGACGCTGCTGGACCGGACGATTCAATGGATGTTCAACAAGTCCGGCGGGAGGTATGTGCAACTGGTGGTGAGCGCGTCGCGGAGCCTGGTGGAAATGCCGCGCGCCGAAGTGATTGCGCTGGCGCTGCGCGAATTGGGTGAGTTTTTTCCGCGCGCCAAGGACGCGAAAATCGAAAAGGCGCATGTGGTAAAGGAAATTCGCGCCACGTTTTCCGCCCGGGCGGGGCTGGAGCAAGCGCGGCCTGTGAGCGCGACAAAGTTCGGGAACTTTTTCCTGGCCGGCGATTGGACGCGTTCCGGCTGGCCGGCGACCATGGAAGGCGCAGTTCGCAGCGGGTATCTGGCAGCTGAGGCGGTGGCGCGGGCGTCTGGCAACCAACAGATGATTCTGCTGCCGGATGTCGCCTGAGGAACTATCATGAACATATGCGCTTACTGACTCTATCGCTGGCCCTGGCGTTGGCGCTTCCGATGCTGGGAGCGGACATGACCACCCTGACGATTGCGGTGAAAAGCCCGACCGGTAAGCCCGTGGAAAACGCGAGCGTGATCGTGAAGTTCGTCAAAGGACATTCGTTGACCAAACTGGGGAAAAAGATTCGCAAGGAATGGGAGCTGCGCACCAATCAGGAAGGATTGGTCAAGATTCCGCCCATCCCACAAGGCACCATTCTGGTGCAGATCATCGCGAAGGACTATCAGACGTTTGGCCAGAACTTCGACGTTGACGAAGAGCAGAAGACGCTCGATATCACACTGAATCCGCCGCAGCCGCAGTATTCGGCACATTAGCGAACGAACAACCGGCTCTCTCGGCCCTGGAAGGGCTCACGGTCGTGGTTCAGCCGGAGGTGTTGACGGAACCGCGCGCGTGAACAAGCGACCACTCCCTCACGGTCGTGGTTCTGTAAGGGGTTCGACGATCGCGGCGATTACGTCAATCTCCACGCCGACGTCGCGCGGGAGCTTAGCCGCTTGCACCGTGGATCGCGCGGGCGAGTCCTTGGGGAAGTAGCGCGCATAGATCTGGTTCATGGGCGCGAAGTCTTCCATGTCCTTTAAGAACACCGTAGTCTTTAAGACCGAATCGAGCGAAGCGCCGCTGGCTTCCAGTACTGCCTTGATGTTTTCCAAGACCCGTTCGGTTTGCGCCGAAATGCCGCCTTCGATCACCTTGTTGCTGGCCGGATCGATGGCGATCTGCCCGCTCAAGTAAGCCAATCCTCCATAGACCACCGCCTGTGAATAAGGGCCAATGGCTTTGGGCGCCTTATCGGTCGAGATCGTTCGTTTCATATCTGCAGAGTCCCCACCAGTTGTTGAACGTTGTCGATGTTTTCTTTTTCTAAGTAGTAATCCAACTCGCGCGCAATGCGGCAGGGCGCTTCCGGATCCCAGAAGTTCGCCGTTCCCACTTGTACGGCCGTCGCGCCGGCCACCAGAAACTCGGCCGCATCTTCGCCGCTGCGGATTCCTCCCAGGCCGATCACCGGAATTCGGACCGCCTGGGACGCCTCGTACACTAAGCGCAGCGCGATGGGCTTGATGGCGGGTCCCGATAATCCGCCAAAGCCCGCGCCGATGCGGGGCCGCCGGGTGTGCGCATCAATGGCCAGTGAAACGAAGGTGTTCACCAGGCTGATTGCGTCGGCGCCGGCTTGTTCGGCAGCCTGGGCCAGCGGCTCGATGCGCGCCACGTTAGGCGAAAGTTTGACAATCAAAGGACGCCGGGTTTGTTTTCGGAGCGAGGTTACAAGCTCACTCAACACCACCGGGTCGCTCGAAAAGTAGATCCCGCCGTGCTTGGTGTTGGGGCATGAAACATTCAGCTCATATCCCGCGATGCCTTCGGCGTCTTCTAAAACGCGGATCACTTCGGCGTAGTCCTCCGGCTGGTATCCGAAAACGTTCGCGAAGATCGCGGTTCGAAGGTGGCGCAAGGCTGGCAGCTTTTCCGCCACAAAGGCTGTCGCGCCGATGTTCTGCAGGCCGATCGAGTTGATCATGCCGGCTTCGGTTTCCCACAAACGCGGCGGGGGATTGCCGGCGATCGGCTCACGCGAAAGTCCCTTGACCACCAGCCCTCCCATCGCGTTCAAGTCGGCCACAGTGGCGAACTCGACACCGTATCCGTAGGTGCCCGATGCCGCGATGACAGGGTTTTCGAGCGGGATGCCGCACAGGTTCGTCCGGAGGCGACACATTTCGTCCAAGAATAGCATTGCACTGCGAAAACAGTGCTTGGATATATCTGCTAGGGCTAAACCCTTATGCAGCGGACCTTAGGAAAGCCGATGGACGAGCATGGCTGAGCCCACGACCGGGGACACCGTTCTCGCGCGCCCAGGGCCGTTGCGCTCCTTGGCCTCGAAATTCACGCTCTTTACTACCGTGTTGGCCTTCGGGGTGGTGGTAAGCATTCTGGCACTTGATTTTCGGCAGGATGGGTTCGATGCCGGTAAGGGGATGCTGCTCGTAGTGATGGTTGTGCTGGCTGCTGCGATCTCGCACTTCACCCTTCGACGGATGGCGCGGCCGCTCTCGCAACTTCAGGCCGGAATTACATCCGCCAGAAACGGTCGGCTGGAACCAATCCAAGTGAGCCAGACCGGCGATGAGGTGGAGTTCCTGGGTGAAAGCTTCAACGGAATGATTGAGGCGCTGGCCGCGTCGCAAAGATCGCTGCGGGAGGAGCAGGGACTATTCGAGAAGAGAATCAAGGATCGCACCGACCAACTGGAAGAAGCCATCCGCACGGCGCAAGCAGCCAGCCAGGCGAAGAGCGAGTTTCTGGCCGGTATATCGCACGAGTTGCGGACCCCGATGAACGGCATCATAGGAATGCTGGACATCGCGCTGGATCGGCAATTGAGCCCGGATCTGGCGGAATATCTGCAGACAGCGCAGAGTTGCGCTTATTCTTTGCTCTCGCTGCTGAACGATATTCTGGATCTCTCAAAGATCGAGGCAGGAAAGATGACATTGGAAAAGATACCGTTCGATTTGCGCGTACTGCTGGCGGATTGCATTAAGGCTCAGCAGCCGAAAGCCGGCCAGAATTCGGTTTCGCTGCGCGCCGTGGTCTCGCCCGATCTGCCTTCTGAGATTGCCGGCGATCCGCTGCGCATCCGCCAGATCATCGCTAATCTGGTCGGCAATGCGGTGAAGTTTACAGAGCATGGATCGGTGGAGGTACGGGTGGGGGGAAGGTTCGTTGAACCCCGCCAGTTCCTGCTTCAAATCACGGTACAGGATAGCGGAACGGGCATTCCGGCGGACAAGCTGCTCTATATATTCGATAAGTTCACGCAAGCTGACGGCACCATCAGCCGCAATTTCGGCGGAACGGGATTGGGCCTCGCGATCACGCGAAGTTTGGTGGAGCTTCACGGAGGCGAGGTACAGGTTGAGAGCGAACTGGGCCGTGGAACCACCTTCACTGTCACGCTGAAATGCGAAGCCGACGCGGCGGCGGGCGCTCCGCAGGAAAAAAGCCTGCCGGCCACCGTCTCATCCACGCCCGGCGCTTCCGGAAGCCCCGCACGGATTCTCGTGGTGGAAGACAATCACGTGAACCAGAAGGTGGTGACGGCTGTATTGCGCAAGCGGGGCTTCTCGATCGAACTTGCGAATGACGGCCAGGAGGCTCTCAACAAGCTGGAAGCGAGCGCCGCCTTCGATCTGGTTTTGATGGACGTGCAGATGCCTGTGCTGGATGGCCTGGAAGCCACTCGATTGATCCGCAAGGAGGCCCGCTGGGACGCGCTCCCCATAATCGCGATGACGGCGCACGCCATGAACGGCGACAAAGAGCGTTGTCTGGAAGCCGGCATGAACGGATACATCTCCAAGCCGGTTCATCCGTCGCTGCTGCTGAGCACCGTGGATGAATTTCTGCTCCAGAAGACTACTTAACGACGGGATTCTTGGCCATCTGGCGAACCAGTGTCCAGGTTTCCTCCAGATCCTCCCATTGCGTTGCGATGTTCCCGATGGCCAGCCGCAACACGAACCGGCCGTTCAACACAGTGTGGGATAAGAAAGCCTTCCCGGAGGCGTTCACCGCGTCGAGCAGGGCGCGGTTCTCGTCGTCGGAGCCACGATAGCGGAAACAGATCAGCGAGAAAGGCGTGGGCGCGGCGATCTCGAAATCGGGATGCTCGCGAATAAGCCCGGCCAGCCGCTGCGCATAATCGATGTGCTTCCGAACCAGCTCGGCGATCCCTTCGTGGCCGTAGTGCCGCATGATGAACCACAGCTTCAGGGCCCGGAAACGGCGGCCAAGCTGCACGCCGTAATCCATGTAATTCACGGCGCGCGGATCTTCCGTGGTTCGCAAATATTCGGGCACCAGAGAGAACGCCCGTCGCAGTATCTCGGGCTTGCGGGTGTAGAACGCGCTGAGATCGACCGGCGTGAACAGCCATTTGTGCGGATTCACCACCAGCGAATCGGCGCGTTCGGCGCCGTCCAGGATAGATCGCAACTCGGGCACCACGGCCGCCACGCCGCCGTACGCCGCGTCCACGTGCAGCCATGCGCCGCACTCTTCGGCTACGTCGGCGATCTCATCCACAGGATCGATACTGGACGTCGACGTGGTGCCAACGGTCGGGACGATGCAGAACGGGCGTTTGCCCTCGCGCTGATCCCGCGTCACCGTTTCGCGCAACAAATCCACCCGCATGCGGAAGGCATCGTCCACGGGGATTTTGCGGATGTTGTCCTGGCCGATTCCCAGCGTGATGCCGGCCTTTTCCACCGACGAGTGCGCATGCTCGGAGGTGTACATCACCAGCCCCGGTGCATTCCCGCGGGTACGGGATTCGGGATCGGCCATCTCGCGCGCAGCCGCGATCGCGTGCAAGGTGCTGATGGAGGCGGTGTCGTAAATAATCCCGAAGAATTCCGCGGGGAGACCCATCCATTGGCGCAGCCATCCGAGCGTTACTTGTTCCAGCTCCGTCAGCGCGGGGCAGGTTTTCCAGAGCATGCCGTTGACATTCAGAGCCGCCGCCAGCATCTCGGCGAGAATGCCCGGATGGGAGGCCGAGATAGAAAAATAGGCGAAGAATCGCGGGTGATTCCAGTGCGTCAGCGCGGGAACGATAGAGCGCTGAAAATCCTCCAGGATGGCGTCCATCGGTTCGCCCAGATCGGGCGCGCGCGGGGGCAAGCGATCGACCAAATCGCCGGGCTGCATGTCGGGTAATACCGGGTACTGGCGGATGTCTTCCAGATAGTCGCCGATCCACTCGACTACCTGGTGTCCGTAACGCCTGAATTCTTCGTTGTCCATTGGGTTTAGGTTACCGTGAAAGCCGGCCTCGTCTGTTAAAATCACCATGCATGTTTGGTGCAGTCCTGATCGCCAACCGTGGCGAGATCGCCGTTCGAATTGTTCGAGCGCTGCGCGAGATGAAGATTCGCAGCATCGCGGTCTTCTCGGATGCCGATCGCGGCGCTCTGCACGTTCGTCTTGCGGACGAGGCCGAGCACATCGGGCCCGCCGCGTCGGCCGAGAGTTATCTGCGCGTGGATCGGATTCTTGAAGCGGCGAAGAAGCACGGCGCCCAGGCCATCCATCCCGGTTATGGCTTCTTGAGCGAGAACGCGGGATTCGCAGCCGCGTGCGCCGATGCGGGTATCGTCTTCATTGGACCGTCGGCCGAATCGATTCAACGTTTGGGATCGAAGACCGCCGCTCGTATTCTGGCAAAACAAGCTGGTGCGCCGGTGGTTCCGGGCAGCGAAGATCCGGCCACGAATGTCGAACAGGCCCGCAAACTGGCACTGGAGATCGGCTATCCAGTGTTGCTCAAAGCGGCAGCGGGCGGCGGCGGTAAGGGAGTGCGGCGCGTCAACGAGGAGAGGGAACTGGAATCCGCCATTCGAGATGCGGCGAGCGAGGCGGAGCGGGCATTTCACAACAGCGAGATCTACCTCGAGAAGTTCATCGAGAAGCCACGCCATATTGAGATCCAGATCGCGGGCGATCATTACGGAAACCTGGTTCACCTGGGCGAGCGGGAATGCTCGCTGCAACGGCGCTATCAAAAGATCGTGGAAGAATGTCCGTCGCCCTTCGTGGCCAGGCATCAGGAGATGCGGACGGCCATGGGCGAAGCGGCGCTCAAGGTGGCGCGCGCGGCGGCCTACGACAACCTGGGCACGGTGGAATTTCTGGCGGACAGCCAGGGAAACTTTTATTTCCTGGAAGTAAATACGCGACTGCAGGTGGAGCACCCCGTCACCGAGCTGGTCACTGGGTATGACCTGGTTCAGTTGCAGTTGCGCATTGCGGCCGGCGAGGCGCTGCCATTCACGCAGAAGGACGTCCGGTGGCGAGGATGGGCGATGGAATGCCGTGTGTGCGCCGAGGATCCCGACCAGCAGTTTCTCCCCTCGCCTGGAACGATCGCGCAGCTGCGGGAGCCGAGCGGGCCCGGCGTGCGCCTGGATTCGGGCGTGTATCCAGGCTGGACCGTCCCGTTGGAGTATGACGCGCTGCTCGCCAAACTGGTGACTTGGGGACCGGATCGGAACACGGCCATCCAACGCCTGCGGCGGGCGCTGGCGGAGTACAGTATCACCGGCATTCAGACCAACATAAGTTTCTTTCTCGATATTCTCGACGATCCAGAGTTTCTCGCCGGAGATATTTCCACCGCGTTCATTCCCGATTTCCTCGCGAGACGAAAGCCCCCGACGAAGCCGGCGCCGGGACTCGACCTGGCCGTGGCGCTAGCAGCTTTGACGCACTTCCAGAAGGCGCGCGAGAGCGCGACGATCGCTTCAAACGCCGATGCCGGCCGCTGGCTCAGCGAAGGACGAGGACGGCTGTTGCGATGAAGTGGCAGATCGCAGTAGATGGCCGCACCATCGACGTTGATTCCGGGCAGCTGGATGCCGTGACACAAGTAGAGCCGGGTGTCTATTCGGTGCTGCTGGATGGCGCGAGCTACGAGATTCGCGTGAACGAAAGCTCCGAAGGGCTTAGTGTGGAGACGTGCGGGCGGCGTTTTACCGTGGAAGTTCGCGATCCCCGCGACACCAGCCGAGGTGCGCGGACATCCATTGGCTCAGGGCGCCAAAAGATAGCTGCGCCGATGCCGGGTAAAGTGGTCCGAGTTCTGGTGAGCGTTGGAGACTCTGTTGATGTAGGACAGGGCTTAGTGGTCGTGGAAGCGATGAAAATGCAAAATGAGATGAAAGCTTCTCGTCCTGGGCGTGTGGTGGAGGTTCGGGCTATGGCCGGCGGGACGGTGGGCGCGGGCGATACGCTGGTGGTTTTGGAATAGTTTCTGGGAGAATGAGAGTTGCCCCCTGTGCGAGGATTCTCCCGTGAGCCGTAGCCGAAGCTGGCTCGCCATTCTTCTGATCGCTGCGACGGTGATTGTGACTTGGGTCGCCACCAAAAAGGTGACGCCGCCTGAAGTGCAGTTTGTCAAAGTCACGCGCGAGAAGCTGATCAGTTCGCTCAGCACCAACGGCAAAGTGGAGCCGATCGAGTGGAGGCCCGTGCGGTCGGAACGGTCTGGTCTGATTACGCGAGTCTTAGTTAGCCGAGGCCAGCAAGTGGCCAAAGACCAGCCGCTGGTGGAGCTGGATACGCGAGTGGCCAGCGCGGACCTTTTGAAAGCCCAGGCTGCCATTCAAGAGGCCAAAGCCCAGGAACAGATTTTGACGCAAGGCGGGCGGCTGGCGGAAAAGCAGCAAATCGATTCCGATCTCGCGCGAGTGCGTCTGGATTTGGATGCCGCGCAGAAAAGTTACCAGGCTCTGGATCGGCTGGTAGCCAAACAAGCGGCCACGCGTCAGGAGCTGGATTCGGCCCGCCAGCTGGTCGATCAGCTCCAGTTGAAAATCCAGGCGCTGGAGAAGAATAAGGCCGCGCTGGTCACCGGAATCGATAAGGAAATCGCCAAAGCCCGGTTGCAGGAGGCGCAGTCCGCCGCAACGGTGGCGCAGAGTACTCTCGATCTCAGCATCATTCGCGCACCGATGGACGGAACGGTGTACGACTTCGATTTAAAGCCAGGCTCGTACGTCAATCCGGGCGACGCGATCGCCAAGGTAGGCAAGCTGGATCGAGTGCGCGTTACGGTCTACGTGGATGAACCGGACCTCGGCAAGGTGCGCGAAGGAGAACTGGTAGGAATCACTTGGGACGCGCTGCCCGGACATCAATGGAAGGGCAAAGTGGACAAACTACCCACTCAGATTGTGCCGCTCGGGACGCGCCAGGTGGGCGAGGTGGGATGCATCATCGAGAATCCGGATCGCGATCTGCTGCCCAACGCCAACATCAACGCGGACATTCAGGCGACAGTGGTGGAAAATGCGCTTGCGATCCCAAAAGAAGCGATCCGGCGGCAAGGTTCCGAGACCGGCGTTCTGCTGCTCCAAGGCGATCGCATAGTGTGGCGCAAAGTGAACTTAGGTATTTCAAACTACGCCAAGTGGCAGGTAGTGTCAGGACTGAATGAAGGCGACGCCGGCGCGTTGCCGTCGGAGAAGCCGATCCAGAGCGGGGCGCGGGTGCAGCCGGTATTTCAGTAGCGCGCTGGAAGACGGCGGATTAGATTGGCGCTTCGCTCAAACCTGAGATGAACTTGATTCCGGGAACGTTCTTTTTACTTAACCGGCTATCATTCGTAATGAACAGATCTATTTCGGCTGCCGCGGCACACGCCAATTGAATTGCATCCGCGGGATGAATACCGCGATCCTGCCGAATTTCGGCGTACGCTTCTGCCGCATCAAAGTTGAACGTCGAAACGGTGAGTTGGGTACCCGCGAAGAACGCTCTATATCGATTCGCCAGAATCTTATCGCCGGTGGAAAGCGGTTTTACCAGGATTTCGCCGACTGTAATAGCACTTGTGAAGAGCCGGTCGTTACGTTGAAGCATTCTGCGGCGGAGATCCTTCACAACGGCGCCGAATGAGGAATTGCTTTCCAGCAGATAGATGAAAAGGTTCGTGTCCCAGAAAATGTTCGCCACGCGGGTTCCTAGCCACAAGCCGTGACGCTATTTCGCTGCGCCTTTGGCTCCGTACCAATTGGATCGAAGATCCCGAACATAATCGTCGGCGTTAGTGTCCGCCCAAATTTCCTTCCCCACGCCCCACATCTGCAGGATCGGATCGTCTTCCTCGCTCGTGGCAGTCTGCTTCCTGCTGTACTCGCGCTCATACCAGTCCAGCAAGTAGTGGTATTTCTGCGGCAATTCGTCTCGCTCGGGAATCATTTTTCCCTTCCTGGCGGGATGTGCGGCGTCCGTCAGCCGAAATAGACGATAGCTATCATCAGCTAGTTTGTAGAACATCCGATACTTCGCAGAGTTAGGTTCCGCATTCGCCACGTTGTGCAAGTAGATGTGAACCTGGACACCGGGCCGCAATTCGGGATTGGCTTGCTCCGCCTTTACACGATCGAGAACCTCCTTTGCTGAGAACGATTCTCGCTCAGGATGCTCGTATTGCAACAACGCCAAAGCCAGCCAAGCCTCGTCCGCAACGCGGATCGACCGTTCCGGGGTTTCCATGTCGTCCATCCCTCCATAACCATGTATAACAGGTTATCGTGTATATGTCAATGAAACCATGAATTACTGGTACAACCTGCGATCACGCCGCATAAATGCGGGCACTTCGATATCGTCGGGCATCGGGATCGGCGCGGATTCCTGGACTTCAGGCTCGTCCACGAGCTCGGGGAGCGATGGCATTTCGCGAAAGAGCGACGATCCGGAGCTCAGTCCGCTGCTGAAGAGCGGCTCCGTCACGGGGGACGGAATCGGCGCTGGGGCGGGTGGAGGCGGCGGCGCGTTCTCAAAAACAATCGGCTCGACGAAGGACGACACCGAGGCGGTAGCGCGACGAGCGAGCTGCGGCAAATTATCGCGTTGGAATCCGGTAGCAATCACGGTGATCTTCACGGTATCCTTCAGCGCTTCGTTCATGACCACACCGAAGTTGATCTGCGCGTCCTCGTTGGCGGTAGCGCCGCGAATCAACGAGCAAGCTTCGTTCACGTCGTGCAGGCTCAGTTTGCTAGAACCGGTGATGTTGATCAGGACGCCACGAGCGCCCTTCACGCCGCCCTCTTCCATCAGCGGCGAACTTATGGCCTGACGAGCGGCTTCAATAGAGGCGTTCTCCCCCGATGCAGCGGCGGTGCCCATCATGGCGTAGCCCATCCCGAGCATGATGGCGCGGATATCGGAGAAGTCGCGATTGATCAGGCCGGGCGTGGTGATAATATCGCTGATGCCTTGCACGGCCTGGCGCAGAATGTCGTCGGCGATACGGAAGGCTTCAAAGAAGCTAGTGCCGCGCGGAACGAGCTCCAGCAAACGATCGTTGGGCACCGTGATCACCGTATCCACCGTGCCGCCCAGCTCTGAAAGCCCGCGATCGGCCTGCTTCATGCGGCGCGGACCTTCAAAGGCGAAGGGCTTGGTGACCACGGCCACCGTGAGCGCGTTCAACTCTTTGGCGAGCGCAGCCACCACGGGCGCGGCTCCGGTCCCGGTTCCGCCGCCGAGGCCCGCCGTCACGAACACCATGTCGGCGCCTTCCAGAACTTCAATGATGCGCTCGGTGTCCTCCAGCGCCGCCTGTCTGCCGAGTCCCGGATCGGAGCCGGCGCCGAGACCGTTGGTCACTTTGGAGCCGATGGCGAGCTTGTTGGGCACTTGCGAGGCGTTCAGCGCCTGGACGTCGGTGTTCAGAATGTGGAACTCGACGCCCTGCAAGCCTTCATTCATCATTCGGGCGACGGCATTCGAGCCGCCGCCCCCAACTCCCACCACTTTGATTTTGGTGCCTGCGAGAACTTCTTCCTGTATGGCGAACTTCAATGCGTCCATTCAAGGCCTCCTGTCGTGATCCTGCCCCAAACTCATCGAAACAACATTCCTATAAGACCGGGAGCTCTGCGTTTCGTCTCCCGATTGGTCTTCAATCGCGCCGAGTACCGCGCCAATCCCGAAGCGGTGGCCCACATGGGATTCGACAGATCGTCCGGCAAATCCTGGATGCCTTCCGGGATCGCGTTGCGCGCCGGGCAGTTCAGCACCCGTTCAGCCATGTCGCACATGCCGTTCAGCATCGCGCCGCCGCCGGCCAGAATGACGCCTTCCAGAAGCTTTTGATCCATCCCGATGGTCACCAGCTCCGATCCCACATGGATGAAAAGCTCCTCGGCGCGCGCCTCCAGGATCTCGTTCAGTTGCCTGCGCGGGGCTTCGCGAGGCAGACGGCCCTCATTGGACGGAACCTCAATGTAGCTGTTATCGGAGGTCAGGCCCAGCATCGCGCAGCCATATTCCACTTTCAAACGCTCGGCATCGTTATATTGCACCGTCAGGCCCACCGCCACATCGCGAGTGAAGTGATCCGCGGAAATGGCGAGACTGCGCGCCAGCAACACTGCTTCGCCGTCGTACACCACCACGTCTGTAGAATGCTTTCCGATGTCCACCACAGCGACGCCACGATTGCGATCGTCGCGGTTGACCGCAGCATAAGCCGTGGCCACCGGCTCAAACATGGATTCCTCGACGGCATACGACGCTTGGTGGATGGCGTGCAGAATGGCGTGGTGTTCCTGCTCGGAACAAGTGGTGATGTGCACGTTCGCTTCCAGGCGCGAACAGATGGAACCGCGCGGATAGCGCTTGCCGGCGCGGCCGTCCAGGGTGAAATCCTGCGGCAACAGGTGCAAAATCATGCGGTCTTCTTCGAGACGCACGTGCTCGCTGCGTTCGACGGCGTACGCCATGTCGTCGATGGTCACCGGGCGCGGCCGGCCGAATTCATAAATGCCCCGGCTGTTGCAGCCTTCGATGCTGCTGCCGCCCATGCCCACCACCAACGTATCCACCGAGACTCGCGCTTGCGCCTCAGCCTGACGCACGGCCGCCCGGACACACATCGTCACGGCCTGCTGATCCGCCAGACGGCCCTTGCTCCACCCGCCGGATGGAACCTCGCTGTGCCCCGCGTAGCGCAGACGGCCGGCTTCAAGCCTCAGTATGAGACAACGTGTGGACGCGCTTCCCAGATCCAGGCCGACCGCGAGTTGGGATTTATCGTGCATCATTTATCGGCCGCCATTGGATTCTTCCAAGCCAGTGATGCGATCGTCGAGGCGCAGATCGAACGAGGTGGCCTGGGGCATTTTGTGGTGAATGTCGGGATAGTGGTCGAGGAAGTTGCTGAGCCTGGACGAAAAGTTGCGATCGCCCAGCATCAGGGAAACGGCGTTCCCGCCCGCCTGTTCGGTGATCTTCAAATCGTCCAGATCGGTTACATCTACTTCGGAGACATTATCGGCGAGCGGCCCCAGCTCCTTCATCAACCTTTGCATGCGCCGCACTCGAATGCCACGCTTTTCCTGGCTCTCGCCTCCCAGCACTCCGGCCAGAACGGGAAGCTGAAAGGATGCTTTGGCGGGAGGATCCAGAATAACGCCTTCGTCGTCGATGAGCGCCCATCGCACCATGCTTTCGGCGGGCAGCTTGACGAATGCCGCGGGTTTGCGCTCGGCGATCTGCACGATCACTCGATTCGGCCAGATCCTTGCGATGGAAGCCTCGTGCACCCATCGGACGCCGAGCAGCGTCCTGCGCCGCGTGGCGAGTGGAAACAGGAACAGGCTACGGCCGTAGTCCGGCTCGAAGAGCCGCAGGATCTGCTGGCGGGATGCGTATTTCACGCCGTGCAGTTCCAGATTCGGGCTCTCCAGCCCATAGTCGGCGGGTCCGGGCAGGAAGAAGCGCGGATCGCGAATCAGAAAGCGCTCAAAGTTTTCCGACGCGTAGATGCAGCCGCTTAGCACCACTCCCACTGCGATCGCAATGCCCCCGTAGCGCAGCAGAACTCGCGTAGCTAGCGTCTGACGGCTCTTGGTCTTCGATCTTGCGCTCTCGGACGGCATTATGCTGCCTCCCGAAGCTTTTCCAAAATGCGATCGCCGGCCTGCCACACATTGCCGGCGCCGAGCGTCAGGATGGCGTCCCCATCGCGCACTTTTTCCAGCACCGCGGAAACGGCTTGCGGGATGGTGCCGGTGTAGTGAACACAGCGATGCCCGAAATCCCGAATGCGATCGGCCAGCGCCCGGCCAGTGACCCCTTCAATGGGAGTTTCGGAGGCGGCGTAAATGTCGAGCACGTACACCACGTCGGCCTGATGGAAGCTTTTGGCAAACTCGTCCATTAAGTGCAGCGTGCGCGTGTAGCGATGCGGCTGGAACACGGCATGGATGCGTCGAAACTTGCAAAGCCCGGCGGCGGCCAGCGTGGCGCGAATTTCGGTGGGGTGATGGCCGTAATCGTCAATCACTGTGATGCCGCGGGCTTGGCCCCGGAGCTGAAAGCGGCGATCGACGCCCGAATAGCCGGCCAGGCCCGAGCGAATCGACTCCGGATTTATGTCCAGCTCTAAGGCGACAGCGATGGCGGCGGCCGCATTCAGCACGTTGTGAACACCGGGTATGCGCAGGTGAAACGATCCCAGGTTGTGGCCGCGCGTCCGAACCGAAAAGCGGCTCTCAAAGGCGCCGCAGTCGACATCCGCAATTTGCAGCGTGGCCTGCTGGCTGCGCCCGTAGGTGATGACGCGCCGATTCACCAAAGGGAGAAGCTGCTGGACGTTCTCGTCGTCCAGGCACAGGATAGCCGCTCCATAAAACGGCACCTTTTGGATGAACTCGAGGAACGCGGCGCGGATCTCGACGATGGATGGATAGTGATCCAGATGTTCGCGGTCGATGTTGGTGACAACGGCCAGGATGGGGCTGAGTTTTAGAAAGGAGCCATCGCTCTCGTCCGATTCCACCACCAGGAAATCGCTCTGTCCCACGCGCGCATTTGAGCCGCCCATGGAAGCGGCCTTTCCACCCACCACCACCGTGGGATCCAGGCCGGCGACATTCAGCACCGTGGCAGTCATGGATGTCGTCGTCGTTTTGCCGTGGCTTCCGGCGATCGCGATGCCGTACTTCAGCCGCATCAACTCGGCCAGCAACTCACCGCGCGGAATAACCGGGATCGGCAAGCGGCGCGCTTCGGCGACCTCGGGATTGGAGGCGTCCACCGCCGAACTCACCACAATGGCCTTCGCGCCTGTAACATTCGCGGCAGCGTGGCCTTCGTAGATCCGCGCGCCCAGCGATGCCAGCCGCTCGGTGGTGGGGCTTAGTTTCAGGTCCGACCCGCTGATCTGATATCCCAAATTCAGCAACACCTCGGCGATGCCGCTCATGCCAATGCCGCCGATTCCGACGAAGTGCAGGTGTTGCGGCTTAAAAAACATTTTAATCTTGTATTGTTTCGGCTTTCAAGTACATTGTCAACGTGTAAACGCTTCTTCCAGCACATTAGCCGCCCGCCGGGCCGCGTCGGGGTGCGCAAACAGGCGCGCCTTCTCTCCCATGCGATGTAACAATTCAGGGTGAGTGCGGAGTTTCTCCACTTCTTCGAACAACCGGCCGCCATCCATTTCCGCATCCTGCACCAGCACCGAGGCCCCACCCTTCTGGAACGCTTCCGCGTTTCGCAACTGATGCTGGTCGGCCGCAGTGGGCAAAGGAACCAGGACGGACGGCTTTCCGGCCGCCGCCAATTCCGCCACCGCGCCCGCGCCCGCGCGGCAAATCACCAGGTCGGCGCGCGCAAACGCGGCCGGCATGTCGTCGATAAAGGGCGTCACTTCTCCCTCCATTCGGCTTTCGGCGAACTTTTGCGCCAACACGGCGTGGGCCGCAGTCCCGGTCTGATGGATGAACCGGACTGGAGAGCGATTCTCGCGAAAATAGCTCCAACTGCCACGCGCGGCTTCGTTCAGCGTCCGCGAACCCTGGCTTCCGCCGGTGATCAGGATGGTCAGCTTTTGGTCGCGCTGCTTCGGCGCAAGCCTGAAGAATTCCGGCCGGACGGGAAGTCCCGTGATCTCCGATTTTCCGGGAGGGAAGAAACGGGCGGCATCTGGAAAACTCAAGAGTGCGCGGCCGACGAACCGTCCGATTTTGCGATTGGTCAGGCCGGGCATGGCGTTGGGCTCCATCACCACCAAGGGCGACTTTTTCCACAAGGCAGCCAGCACCACCGGACCGGCCGCATACCCGCCCAGGCTGAACACCGCCGAAGGCCGATGCTTGTCGAGCAAGCGCATGGAGCGCAGCACGCTGATTGGAAGCTGAGCCAGCGAGCGAATGGTCCGCAGCATGCCCACCCGGTTCAAACCGCCAATCTCGATGAACTCCAGCGGAAAACCGGACGGCGGCACCAGCTTCGCCTCAAAGCCGGTGCGCGTTCCGATGAACACGGATTGATGCCCATCGGCTGCGAGCTCTCGGGCCACCGCCAGCAGCGGCATGACGTGGCCGCCCGTCCCTCCGCCGGCCATCACGATTGTCGCCATCCCTGTTCCATGTTTGGTACCAAAAACGATTAGTAGCCAGAGTGCTCGCTCACGCTCAACAGCATGCCCAGGCAGATGAGCGTGCTCATCAAAGAGCTGCCTCCCGCGCTGATCATGGGAAGCGGAATGCCTTTGGTCGGCCCCATGCCGAGCACCACGCTCATATTGATCAACGCCTGAATCACGATCGACGATGTGACACCGAGGGCGAGATAGCGCCCGAAGTCGTCGTTCGCCACCCAATACAGTTGTATTCCGCGCCACAGAATAACCAGAAATCCCGCCAGGATCGCTCCGCAACCCCACAGCCCTAGCTCTTCGCCGACCACGGCATAAATGAAATCGGTGTGCGCCTCGGGCAGATACAGAATTTTCTGTTTGCCTTGCATCAGGCCGAGGCCGAGCACTCCGCCGCTACCGATCGCAATTTTCGATTGCCGCACCTGGTAGCCGGCGTCGCGCGTGGTAACGGATTGGCTGATGTACTTCTTCACCTTGCCATCGGGATCCAGCATGTCGATGTACTTGTAGTCGGGGTCGACGAATCCCACGATACGCGCCATCCGGTAAGGTTTGGCAGCGACAAAGCCAACGGCGATCAACACGCCCACCGCCACCGCCGCCAGCACAAACTTTCGCTCCAGCCCGGCGACGTAGAACACCACGGCGGCCGGAACAATGAGAACGATCGCGGTGCCCAAGTCGCCGAGGCCAACGGTCGCCGCCAGGACTGCGAGCGCCAGCCCCGCCGCCGCGATGGTTCGCCGCGAGTTGATGGCTTCCCGCTTTTGCGTGACGAAGTATGCGAAGAAAACGATCAGCGCAGGCTTGGCGAATTCGGAAGGCTGCAGCGTCCCGACGCCCTGCAAACGGAACCAACGGTGCGTTTTGCTGTCGAGGAAAAAGACCAGAAGTTGCAGGAAGAGCACCATGCCGAGAGACCCGAAGGCCCAGCCGGGACTCTGCAGCATGCGGTAATCGCGCCGCTTGAAGAACATTAGAGCCACGAAGGAAACCGCCGCCCAGACTAGCTGGTGGGCTGCGTAGTAGAGACTCGAATTGATGCGCGGGTTGAGCTCCGCCACCACCGAGGAGGCGCTGTAGATCATTACCAGGCCGGCCCCGGCCATCGCGACGATGGTTCCAAACAGCAGCCAGTCGGATTTCAATTGCTGCGCCATTACTGGGTTTCCTTCGCCAAAGCGTTTACCAAATCTTTGAACACCCGGCCGCGATGTTCGAAATTGTCGAACTGATCGAAGCTCGAGCAGGCCGGGGCGAGCAGCACCGTATCGCCGGGGACAGCCGAGCGCGATGCTTTGTCAACGGCCACAGCCATGGTGCCACATTGAACAATGGGCACGGAGTCACCAAGGTGCTTTGCAATTTTCGCAGCGGCAGCGCCGATCAACAGCGCGGCACGGGCCTTGGCGCGAAGAGGGCGGCGAAGCACGGTGTAGTCGCTATCCTTGTCCTTGCCGCCCAGAATGATCCAAATTCCACCGGGAAACGCATCGATGGCTTTGAGCGTCGCATCCACGCTGGTGGCCTTGGAATCGTTGTAATAAGCTACGCCGCCGATGTCTCGGACAAATTCAAGGCGGTGTTCGACGGGCGAAAAAGACGCGGCCGCATCCGCGATCTGTGAAGGGCGCGCACCGGCCTCGCGGGCGATTAGCGCCGCTGCCATCACGTTTTCGTAATTATGGTGGCCCCGCAGGCGAAGCTGGCGGGTATCCAGCAGCCGCTCGCCACCCAGAAATATATGGTCTTGATCCAGCCAGGCGCCAACCAACTGGTGCGTGCCGCTAAACCAAAAGGTGCGCAGGGGCGCGCGATCGGCGAAAGAAACGGTGGTTGCGTCATCGGCATTTAGCACGGCAACGTCGCCGGCGTGTTGCATCTCGAAAAGCCGAGCCTTGGCGTTGACGTATGCCTCGAAAGTATGGTGGCGGTCGAGATGATTTTGCGTGATGTTCAGGCAGGCGGCAATTTGCGCTCGAAAGGTCTCGATGGTTTCGAGCTGAAAACTGGACAGCTCCAGTACGTTCCATTGGTCCGGCCGCGAAGTCGCCACCATCTCGGCCGGCGCGGTTCCGATGTTGCCACCCACCTGGCACGCGATTCCCGACTCTCGCAGGATGTGGCCGGTCAACGCCGTGGTGGTGGTCTTTCCGTTGGTACCTGTGATACCGATGTTCCGCCCTTCAAGAAATGGCGCGGCCAGCTCCAGCTCGCCGATCACGGGAACGCCGCGCGCCCTCAGCGGCGCGAGAAGATCCAAGTCGGCCGGCACACCCGGCGATAACACCACCAGTTCCGCGTCGCGAAACGCGGCTTCGGTTTGAGGCTCCACTGTCACGCCTTCTATCTCCCCCTTGCGCTTTTCATCCACCGCTCGAACGACGGCGCCCTTTTGTCGCAGCAATCGCAGCGCGCCTACTCCAGAAAGCCCCATCCCCACCACTACAACCCTGGCTCCCGAGAGCTTCCGCATCACTCTCGCTAGCGCAACTTCAATGTCGTCAGCGCGAACAGCGCCATCACCAGGCCGGCGATCCAGAATCGTGTGATGATCTTCGACTCTTCCCATCCCAGCGCCTCAAAATGATGATGGATGGGCGCCATCTTGAAGATCCGCTTCTTGCGGAGCTTGTAACTGCCCACTTGCAGAATCACCGACAGCGCTTCGATTACATACACGCCCCCGATGAATATCAACAGAATCTCCTGCTTGATCAACACCGCCACTACGCCCAGCGCCCCGCCCAGCGCGAGCGACCCCACGTCGCCCATGAATATTTCCGCCGGATGCGCGTTGTACCAAAGAAAACCCAGCGACGCGCCCACCATGGAACTGCAAAAAATGGTCAGCTCGGAAGCGCCCGGCAGGCGCGCCAAGTCCAGATACGCGGCGAATTGCGCGTGCCCCGTTACATAGGTGAGCGCCGTCATGGCGAACGACGCGATCAGCATCAACCCGATGGCCAGGCCGTCCAAACCGTCCGTGAGGTTCACGGCATCCGACGAGCCCACGATCACCAGCACGATAAAGGCGAAGAAAAACAAGAAGGCGAGCGGGTACGTATACCAGTTGCGCAGCATCGAATCGATCAGCAAGTCCGGCTTGAACGATTTGAAAAACGGCACGCTCATGCTGGTGGAGTAGACTTTCTGTGCGTGCAGCGCCAGCAACATGAAGCCGACCAGCAGCGCGGCCAAAATCTGCAGCCCGAATTTCTCTCTCACCGACAAGCCCTGATTCTGCTTGCGCCGAACCTTCGCGTAGTCGTCCCAAAAACCAATCAGCCCAAAGCTCACCAGGCTGAACATCGCGATCCACACGTACGGGTTCACAAGATTGGCCCACAGCAACGTGGGAATCAGAATCGAGATGATGATCAGAATCCCGCCCATGGTTGGCGTGCCGGCCTTCTTCATGTGCGACTTCGGACCTTCTTCGCGTATGTACTGGCCGATTTGAAACTCGCGCAGCTTGGCGATGAGCCAGGGCCCCAGAGCCAGGCACAAGAACAAGGACGTCAGCGCGGCGAACGCAGTCCGAAAAGTAGTGTACTGGAACACGCGAAATGGCGTGAAGTGGCGAAACAGCTTTTCGTAGAACAACCAATAGAGCATTCAGTTGGGCCGCGCCAGGAACCTCTCCAGGGCATACTCGACGTGGGTGCCGCGCGAACCCTTCATCAAAATCACATCGCCCGGATGCGCGATACGCCGCAGGTGTTCTCCGGCCGCTGCGGCGTCGGGGAAAAAAAACGCGGCGTCAACTGCCAGGCCTGACTGCCTCGCTGCGTCGACAAGCTGCCGGGCCTCGCCGCGTATCCCTACAAGCACATCAATTCCACTCTTGGTGACGTAACTTCCCACGTCACGATGGAGGGACTCAGACCAGCGTCCGAGTTCGAGCATCTCCCCCAGCACGGCGATGCGCCGTTTGGCTGGCGTTTCCCGCAGCACGTCGATCATCACGCGCGCCGCATCGGGATTGGAGTTATAGCAATCGTTCAAAATCAGCACGCCGTCGTGCACCAGGCGCTGGCCGCGCATGGAAGGCGCAGCCAAATCCCTCACCACACCGGTGAGTTGCGCCGGGCGAAGGCCGTAGAGCGAGGCCACCGCAATAGCGGCCAGTATATTCGATACGCTGTGGCGTCCGAGCAATCCGCTTTGAAATGCTACACCAGCCACAGTGAAACTCACACCTTGATCCGTAAGTTGTACCTGCTCGGCCTGAAAGTCGGCGGCAGACTCGATCCCGAAGGTGATCGTCCGTCCGCGATGCACTTCACGAAACTTGGCGACCAGTGGATCGTCCGCGTTCAGCACCGCTACACCATCGGGTGGCAAAGATTCAATCAATTCGCGCTTGGCCGCGGCCACGCCTTCAATGGAATCAAACGCCTCCATGTGCGCATGCCCGACGTTGGTGACGACGCCGATGCGCGGCCTGGCGATCGCGCACAAAGCACGGATCTCGCCAGCGTGGTTCATCCCCATCTCGAGCACCGCGACTGGCGCGCCGGCCGGCAAACGCAGAATCGATAACGGCACGCCGACGTGATTGTTCAGGTTCCCGATCGTCTTGCCCACTGGCATACTGGTCGCGAGCATGGCGGCGATCACGTCCTTCGTGGATGTCTTGCCCGCGCTACCCGTCACGCCGATTACTTCTCCACCCCATTGCTTCAGCGCCCAAACGGCCGTGGACTGCAAGGCTTCGAGGGTATCGGGTACCGTCAACACCGCTCTCTCACGGTCGCGGCTCGGAAGAGGCGATACACTTGCGACTGCGGCCACGGCGCCTTTGCGCAGTACTTCGTCCACGTAGGCGTTGCCATCGTGATTGGGACCGCGCAGCGCGAAGAACAGATCGCCGGGCGCGACAGTGCGCGAGTCGATACTCCAGCCCGTAATTTTCGCGATGCTCTCGGCGTTCAATCCGAGGGCTCGTGCGACTTCTGTCACTTCGAACTCCACCCCAACTCCCGAAGCACGTCGCGTGCCACCTCGCGATCGTCAAAATGTATGACGCGATCTTTCAATACTTGATACGTTTCGTGGCCTTTCCCGGCCAAAATCACGATGTCTCCGGCCCTAGCCTCTTCGAGTGCGGCACGGATGGCCTTGGCGCGGTCAGGCTCAACTGTGTGCGGCGTGTCAAAACGGCGAAGGCCTACCAGGGCGTCGTTCATGATGTTGATGGGATCTTCCGAGCGCGGATTGTCGGACGTCAACACTACATAATCGCTGGCTTGGGCCGCTGCCTGCGCCATCAGCGGGCGCTTGCTGCGGTCGCGATCGCCGCCGCAGCCAAACAACGTGATGACGCGCCTCGGATGCAATTCGCGCGCCACGGAAATGACGTTCCGCAACGCGTCGTCGGTATGCGCATAATCCACGACAATCAGAAACGGCTGGCCTTGCTGAACGCTCTCAAAGCGCCCCGGGACGCGCGGCGAGTTGGCGATTGCGACGGTAATGGCGGTCCAATCCAGGCCGTAGCTAAGCGCCGCCCCGCACGCCGCCAGGATATTGTAGGCGTTAAACTTGCCTACTAACGGCGAAGTTAGCTGCACGCGCTCGCCGCCATGCTGCACGGTGAAGCGCAAGCCGTCAAAGTTCATTTCGAGCGACGACCCGCGCAGATCCGCGCCCTGCTCAAATCCGTAGCGCAGCGTGTGAGGGGCGGACGCAAGCTGGCGGCCATAAGGATCGTCGAAGTTGATCACCGCCCATTCGGGCGGGGTTGCGTCTTCCGGCGCGAACAGCAGGCGCTTGGCCGCGAAATAGTCCTCCATGGTGTGGTGGAAATCCAGGTGGTCCCGTGTGAGGTTCGTAAATACAGCGGTGTGAAACGTAATGCCGTAAACCCGTCCCAACGCCAGGGCGTGGGATGAAACTTCCATTGTGGCATGGGTTCCGCCGGCCTGTTCCAACTCCTGAAACAAGCGATAGAGATCCAGAGATTCGGGCGTCGTATTCACAGCCGGACGCACCTCGCCCGCCAGCCGGTACTCGATGGTTCCTACCAGCGCGGTCGTCATCCCGGCGGCGCGCAACACCGCGTCGATCAGAAAGGTGGTCGTCGTTTTGCCGTTCGTCCCCGTGACGCCTGTCAGCTTCAGCCTCCGGGCAGGATCGCGATAAAAATTCCGCGCGGCTAGCGCCAGCGCATGCCTGCCATGCTCCACTTCGATCCAGGGCCCAAGAGATCCGTCTGGGGCCGGAAGCTCGCTGACGGTTGCCACCGCGCCCTTATCGATGGCTTGTCGCGCAAACTCGCGGCCATCGGCGCGCGCTCCGGGGAACGCGA
>Ga0206991_10118_pt1 | contig 22541 bp, 22 predicted proteins | sample Alteio_BWMinCont_9_FD_153286 | JGI IMG/M metagenome (GOLD analysis project Ga0206991, IMG submission 153286) | Enriched cells from forest soil in Barre Woods Harvard Forest LTER site, Petersham, Massachusetts, United States -... | ecosystem: Environmental > Terrestrial > Soil > Temperate forest >...
CCAATATCCTGTCATCGGATACGCACTGCTCGTGAGTACAACTCCTCCTCACCAATCCAATATGCCTCCCGTTCCATTTCGGTGTGGCGTGTCGATACAATTCCAGCCCAACGGGCCCTTTCAGCCGCTCCCCATCAACAGTCCTGAAGAGTTCATGGCGGTGGTCGCTTTGGTCCAGGCGCCGGGACGATTGATGTTCGAGCCTCAGGGAGGGACGCTGGAGAAGATTCAACCTTAACGGGGAGGCTCAGATGTCATTGCTCAGCGACGTTCGGTTCGCCTTTCGAACTCTGGCGAAGAATCCCGGCTTCACGGCGGTGGTCATCGTCACGCTGGCCCTCGGGATCGGTATAAATGCCGCCGTCTTCACCTTGATGAACACGGTGCTATTCAAGGGATTCCCCCTGGTGGAGGGGAACGATCGCATCCTCTACGTCTCTGTGGGCCGGGGCGGCGTCTCCTATCCAGATTTCGAGGACTGGCGGGCTCAGGCTAAGTCATTTGAGGATTTGGCCGTGGTTGCCGATCTGCCGATAAGCCTCAGCGATGACGGCGGTTTCACAGAAAGTTACAACGCGACTCGCGTGAGCCCCAATACCTTTCGACTAGTTGGCCAGAGACCGATTATTGGCCGGGATTTTAGTCCCTCCGATGCGACGCCCGGCGCGGCTGGGGTCGCGATCCTGAGCTACGGCTTCTGGGAACGCCGGTTCGGAAAGAATCCAGCGATCGTTGGGCAGGCCGTGCGCATGAATGGCGCACCCACTACCGTCATCGGAGTCATGCCGCAAGGTTTTACCTTCCCGGAGAGGCAAGATCTATGGGTGCCACTGACGCCCACCCCGGATCTCCAGAAGCGGGAAGCTCGTGACCTGTGGTTCGCCTTCGGCCGCATGGCCGCTGGCGTCACAATCCAGAGAGCCGCCGTAGAAATGGAAACCATTGGAACGCGCCTGGAGAAAGCTTACGCGCGCACGAATCAAGGCTTCCGGCCGGTGGTACAGAACTTTGCCGGGTTCTTCATAGGCCCCAACGCGACCATGTTGTACGGAGCCATGTGGGGCGCGGTTGGATTCGTGCTATTGATCGCCTGCGCGAACATCGCGAATCTTTTGCTCGCTCGCGCGATGGCCAGATCGCGTGAGATCTCCGTGCGCATCGCACTGGGTGCGGGACGGTGGCATATAATCCGTCAACTCCTGATAGAGAGCCTGCTGCTGTCGGCCGCGGGCGGCTGCGGCGGATGGTGGATGGCTAAATTGGGCGTCCGGGCCTACGAGCTGATTGCTAATCCGCCGTCCTATTTCGACAACGTTTTGGACTATAGAATGGACTACCGCGTCTTCGCCTACCTGGTAATCATTTCGATTGCCACGGGCTTTTTGTTCGGGCTTGCCTCGGCGCTGCGACTCTCTAAGCTCGACATCAACGCGGCTTTGAAGGACGGTGGCCGTGGATCGTTGTCCGGCGCCCGAGGCGGGAGGCGCGGAAGGCAGTTGGCCTCCCTGCTTGTAATAGGAGAGATGGCGCTGGCCGTAGTGCTGCTTGCGGGAGCGGGCGTTATGATCCGCAGCTTTCTGAATACCTACACTGCGGACCTCGGGGTGAAAACAACAAACGTCGTCACCATGCTCCTGAAGCCGCCCAAGTCCAAATACCCTAGCTTAGAGGCGCAGACTTCCTTTTTCGACCGGCTCATCACTCGTCTGGAAGCCATTCCTGGCGTCGAATCGATAGCCCTCGCCGACTCCCTTCCGACGTACAGCACAAGTCGCGTCCCCTATGGACTGGCCGGTGCTCCAGACGTCGATGAGTTGCAACGCCCAAAGCTTTCGGCATCGGTGATCAGCCCGTCCTACTTCCGGACCCTGGGAGCGACTCTGCTTTCCGGCCGTGAGTTCAATGCCACGGATCGAATTTCGTCAATTCCCGTAGTTATCGTGAATCAGCGATTCGCGAGCAAGTTTTGGCCGGGAGAAGACCCTCTTGGCAAGCGCCTTCGCTTGTTCGATGGAAAGACGCCGGGAGCATGGCTGACGGTGGTGGGCGTGGTGTCCAACATTGTTCATTATGGCCGCGCCCGGCCGGAATTCGATGCGCTGATTTACTTGCCCTATCGGCAAGAACAGGCGGCATTCATGAACGTCATCGCTCGAACTCGGGCACGGACCGGGGGGCTCGAAACTGCGTTTCGACGTGAGGTCCAGGCGCTCGATTCCGATCTTCCCGTTACCTACTACATGAGTCTGGCTGACCGTTTGTCGTGGGTCTATGCATCCAGCCGGGGCATTGCAATTCTGTTCCTGATCTTTGCCGCGATCGCGCTCCTGCTTGCTTCCATCGGACTGTATGCCGTCATCGCACATTCGGTGAGCCAGCGCACGCAGGAGATTGGAATTCGCATGGCTATAGGCGCGACGGACCGCGAGATTCGCAAGCTGGTGCTCCTGGAAGGAATGCTTCCATTAGGAATCGGTTTAACAATCGGACTAGTGGCGTCGCTGGCGGTCAATCGCGTGCTGAAAGCCGCGCTGGTCCAGGTATCGCCCGCGGATCCAATCGCACTTGCCGTCGCATCGGCCACGTTGATTTTGGCGGCCCTGCTCGGCTGTTTGATTCCAGCCCGCCGCGCGATGCGCGTCGATCCCGCGGTCGCCCTGAGACATCAATAGAGCTGCTCCCCAGCGCGGATCGGCGATACCTGATAAGCTTGAGGCGAAGTTGTTTTCCCGCCCGCATCCAGTCAGACGTGGCTCTGCCTAGATCTCCGACGTGGAGTTTCGGTGGTCTCCGGGGTGGAAGTCATAACCAGTCAAGATTGGAGTTCAGATATGTCCAAAATGGGCGGCGATTCTGCTCGCTTCAACAAGATTAAGACTAAGAGAATCGTAAAGCGCGCCAAGATGCGCGTGTTGCGCGCCGAGTTCGCGGCGGGGAAGGTGCTGCCGGGCGCCGAGGTCGAGAGGCTGAAGGCGTAGATTGGCTCCTGCCGACGTAGGAGGATTCATGGAACCGAAAAAGCACGTCCACGGTCACCTTTACCGTGCCAAGATCGCGCCGTTTAGCGGGCCGACCGAGTATGGCGAGTGGTTCCCCAGCGAAGCGGCGCTGCGCTCCGCGATGAAGGAAGTGGCTCGCGACATTGGCAAGCGGTACTATTGCGAAGCGAAGACGATAACCTGCGCTGAATGCGAGATGGATGAAAAGCCGAAGGTGATCGCAGCGCTGTGAACATAAGGCTCGCGTAAGGATCGCGTCCGAAAGTTGCGACAGCGATGGGTGGAGATCAAGTAGCATGTCGTTAGGGAGACAATGACAGCTACGTCGAAATCCACTGAAGCATCTGCACGAGTCGCGAATACGGCCTGGGTTCAAAGGCTGATGGTGTTTGCGTTAGCCCTGGCGGTGGTCCTCCTGCTGTCAAATCTCCCGCTCTTCCCGGATAAGGCGCACGCTTCTCTAAGTTCGCTTCCGTTGGCGATAGCGGGAATCGGCTACGCAATCCTCCAGTTTCGTCTGGGGCCGCCCCGCGGAATTTTGCTCAAGCGGTTGCTTCTCGCCGCGACCTTTGTACTGTGGGCAGTGGATCAACTGCTCCCGCCAGGACCCCTGGCGACGGTGATCGGCGATGTAGTGATCGGCGCGTACGTATTGGACCTGTTCTGGCTAAGCCAGGAACAAGTGGCGGCCGTCAATAGTTCCTGTTCCGACGATCGCTCGGCTTGACTTCACTGAGTAACCTGAACGGATTCAACTGGAGCGCGGCCGGCGAAGGCAGTGCGCGCCTGGCCATACGCCCAATCGAGCCAGGGGAGAAGCGCCTGGATGTCGGAGGTCTCAACGGTGGCGCCGCCCCAAATTCGCAGGCCTACGGGCGCATCGCGATAAGCGCCAATGTCATAAGCGACACGCTCCTTCTCCAGGCTGGACACGATGGATTTGACGTGCGCGTCTTGATCGCTGGCTGAGAGCGACGTGAAGTGCGGGTCCTTGATCTTGAGACAAATAGAAGTGCTGGAGCGCACGGACTTGTCTTCGGCCAGGAATGCGGCCCAGGACGATTGTGCAACCCACGCTTCGATCGACTTCAGGTTTGCGTTGGAGCGTGCGATGAGAGTGGGCAAACCGCCGATGGACTCCGCCCACTTCAGGCTGTCGAGGGCATCCTCGACGCACAACATCGAAGGCGTATTGATGGTTTCACCCTGGAAAATTCCCGCGATTAATTTATTGCCCCTGGTCATTTGAAAGATTTTCGGCAACGGGCGATTGGGAGTGAAGGATTCCAGCCGCGCGACGGCCCTCGGACTGAGCGCGAGCATTCCATGCGCGCCTTCGCCGCCCAGCACCTTTTGCCAGGACCACGTGACCACGTCCAGCTTGTCCCAGGGTAAATCCATGGCAAAGACGGCCGAGGTAGCGTCGCAGATAGAGAGACCGGCGCGGTCCCTGGCGATCCAATCGCCGTTGGGAATACGCACGCCGGATGTGGTTCCGTTCCACGCGAAGACGACATCGCGCGCCCAGTCCACTTGGCTGAGATCGGGGAGCTTGCCGTAATCGGCCTGGAAGACGCGCAGGTCCTTTAACTGAAGCTGGCTTTTGCAGTCGCTGGCCCATCCGCTGCTAAAGCTTTCCCAAGCCAGCACGTCGACTCCTCGTTCGCCAAGCAGCGACCACATCGCCATTTCCACCGAGCCGGTGTCGGAGGCGGGAACAATGCCTAGCTGATATGTATCGGGAATCCCAAGCAGCTTTTTGCTGCGCTCAATGACGCCGGCCAGCTTGTTTTTGCCAACTTTCGCGCGGTGCGAACGCCCGAGCGCGGCGTCTTTCAGCGCGTCCAGGCTCCAGCCCGGCCGTTTGGCGCAAGGTCCGGAGGAGAAACAGGGGTTGTTAGGAGTTTGAGATGGTTTCATTGTTTTGAAATCCGCTTCCTCACGGTCGCGGCTCGGTCGGTCGCGGCTCGGTACGCGATTTTCAGCAAGCGGCTCTCCTACTTATGCAGCTCCGACGGCGGCGGGGGCGGAGGCGGTCCAAAGGGTGGAGGTGGCGCTGCGGCTTCGGGCATCGGCGCTTTTCCGTCCAGTTCGAAGACGAACAGCAACGGCGGATGATCGAACTTGGCATCATTCGGAGCTATGGTGGTGGCGGGACGGCCCAGCCCTCCCGTCAACGCCACGTACTGCTTCCCATCGGCCTCATAAGTAATAGGCGGGCCCATACCGGTGCGGCCGGTCTGAATTTCAAAGAGTTTCTGGCCTTTGTCAGCGCTATAAGCAAGAAATCGTCCATCATTAATCACCTGGAAGACCAAATTGCCGGCCGTTGTGACCACGCCGCCGCCAATGCCTCCGCCGCCCGGCGTGCGCCAAACGAGTTTCTGGTTCACAGGATCCCAAGCTTCCAGGACTCCCCGCTCCTGGTCCAAAGGTTCAGGGCCCATGAATGGCAGCGAGTTCGGGTGAGGGGTCAGAAAACCGGGCGCCAAACCTGTGTCGCCATAAGGAGCGTAAATCACTTTGTCGCCGGCGGCGTAGGTCCAGCTTCCGTAGGTAGTGGGTATGTAGACCAGACCGGTGGAAGAGTTGAAAGCCATGGGCGACCAATTATGGCCGCCGCCCGCAGTCGGGAATATCGTGATCGGTTCTTTGCCGTAGAAGGCTTCCGGGTTGACCATCGGCCGACCCGACTTATCGAAACCTTTCATCCAGTTCACCTGCGTGTACGCCTGCCCCGAGATGAACTCACCGGTCAAGCGATCCAACACATAGAAGATACCGTCCTTGGGCGCTTGCATCAGCACCTTGCGCGGACGCCCATGAATGGTGAGGTCGGCCAGGATGAACTGCTGAACGTTATCGTAATCCCAGTTGTCATTAGGCACGGCCTGGTAGTGCCACTGCAGCTGGCCGGTGGATACCTTTACAGCCAGGATGGATGCGGTGTAGAGATTGTCCACGCCTTGCGCACCGCGAAACTTCTGCACCCAAGGTTCGGCGTTTCCTGTACCCACGTAAATCAGGTCCGCTTCGGGATCGTACGCCATGCCGTCCCAGACCGATCCTCCACCGCCCATTTTGTAGAAATCGCCGCCCCAGGTCTTGGCGGCTTTGCGCATGGCTTCGTTTTCGTAGCCGTCGGCGGGGTTGCCAGGGACAGTATAGAAACGCCAGGCGCGGCGGCCACTTTCGGCGTCATAAGCATCGAAAAAACCGCGAGTAGGATGGTCGCCACCCGAGACGCCAATCAGGACCTTGCCGTTGGCGATGCGTGGCGCCATGGTGATGGAATAATAGTCCTGCGGATAAGCCACGCGCGATTCCCAGATCACCTTGCCGGTGAGGGCATTCAATGCTTCCAGGCGCCCGTCGATAATGGGGGCGAAAATCATGCCGTTATAGATGGCAAGGCCGCGATTCACGATGCCACAGCAGACCTTGGGCCGGACCGCCGGTTGATTCACTTCCGGGTCCCATCGCCAGAGTTCCTTGCCGCTGCGGGCATCCAGGGCGAACACGACGCTCCAATTGGTGATGCCGTAGAGCGTGTTGTTCCAGACCAGCGGGGTGCCTTCCTGATTGCCGCCGCCGGCGCCGAGCGTGTAGGTCCAGGATAGGCCGAGCCGGCTGACGTTCGAAGTATCGATCTGGCGCAGCGGACTGTAGCGCGTCTCGCTCTGGGATCGCCCGTAGCTCAACCAGTCGCCCGGCAGGGCGTCATGGGACGTGCCCGCGTTCTTCAACACATTCGCGTCCACATTGACCCGCCGGGCTTCCTGCTGTGCGCCAATAGACGCGACCAGCGCCAAAGCGCCGATCGCGGCGACAGCGGTGCCGACGCGCTTCAAATGAAACATGAGCGATCTCCTTCGAACGGTCACGTGCTTCGAATCGACAGGCGACAAATTGGTCCTGCGGAAGCGGGAAGTGAGCTTAAGCTCCAGGCTATCAAATGGTCGTGGCGGTGGGGGCGACGCCGGGAGTAACATCAGATCGGGGATTCACAAGCGCCTCCCGGACCACGCCAACTCAGGCCACTGTTCGTTTTGCACGCTTCTTTTGTGAAGGTTCCTACCTTGTCCACGCACCCCAGTTTCTCATAACAGGCGCCGATTCCAGCAGCTGTCCCAGGGCCCAACCCCACCTGAATATCGGTAAGAGCCTGGCCGCCGGCCGACGGGCCGTTGCCCAGAAGAATGCAGGCGTCAACTCCTGATGTTGCCAAGAACTGAAGACTAAAATCCCCGGGCGTAGTTAAGGTTTGAAAGACGATGCCCCCAGCCGGTACATTCGCAGTTCCGAAGCTCGCCGCTGTTCCTGAGTCATTGTTCAAGGCATACGTGACGATTCGATCTATCTCAGAATAGTTGTGTAACGCCAACTGGGCATCTCCCGACGGATTATTCAACGGCACGGACATTGTAACTAGTGGCTCCGCGACCCGCGTGAGTAGATTTTTGGACTCGTTGAATACGCCTAAGCCAGGAATCATATCGAGTTGGGGAATGTTAACCCATCCTGCTGAGGTCCCCGGCACCAGATAGGCAATGTCGAGCCCCAGGTCGTTTAGCACGGTATTGGGAAGACCGAAAACCACCACGTCAGCCGCGCCACTCGTTGTGCCAGACACCTCCACAATTTGCAAAGGCGGTATAGTCGGCGCCTCAGCGATGGCGGAAGCGCCGGTTGCAGTGGTGCTCTGATAGTAAATACCGTTAATCTCTGTGTTAGTTTTGTTCTCAATCTTGACGACGTAACTACCCCCGGAGAGGAACGGGCCGCTATCCCGGGTAACCATCTTTTGCGCCCAGGCCAGGGGGACAAACAAAGCTGCCGCCAACAGGGCTCTGCCAATGATCTTGGCTAAGACCTTCAAATCCGAATGTTTCATTTTCGTATTCCTCCTTAGTTGTCTCCGTTTCCACGGCAAGGAGCTGCGTGTTTCTAGGAATTGTACACCCAGCCCTCAACTTTTGTTCTTCCGAAGTGGCTATTCGATGTGCAAGAACCGGCTTTCGGCCCCCGGGGATCGGGCGCGGGCCGCTTCTGACGGAGCGGCTGTTCGCACGAACCGAATAATCGTGTTAACCTGCCGATGGGACGGCGAGCCAAATCAGCACAGCTGGCTGTCTGAACGGCTATGCACATTCCAGATGGATATCTGAGCCCTTCCACCTGCGTCGGCCTGTTCGGCGCGGCCGTACCTTTCTGGTATGTGGCACTGAAGCGGGTAAAAAACATGCTGACCACGCGCATGATCCCCCTGCTATCGATTTTCGCGGCGTTCTCTTTCGTCGTCATGATGTTCAATCTTCCGCTGCCGGGCGGGACGACGGGGCACGCGGTGGGCATGGGAGTGGCCAGCATCGTGCTTGGTCCGTGGGCCTCTATCATTGCCATTTCCGTAGCACTGGCGATCCAGGCAGTGTTCTTCGGCGATGGAGGCATCACCGCGATCGGCGCGAACTGTTTCAACATGGCGATCGTCGGCTCGCTGATAGCGTACTCGTCATATCGCGTCCTCAGCCGGAAAGCCGGCATCGGTTCCAGGCGGCGCGTCCTGGCGGCCGGGATCGCGGGCTATGCCGGCATCAACATGGCAGCCTTGTGCGCGGCGATCGAGTTCGGGATTCAGCCAGCCTTGTTTCATGATGCTTCGGGCGCCCCGCTCTATGCGCCCTACGGTCTGGGCGTCTCCATCCCGGCCATGCTGATCGGACACCTCAGCTTTGCCGGACTGGCGGAGCTTATGATCTCGTCCGGCATCGTCGCGTGGTTGCAAAAGGTGGATCCGGGATTGCTCTGCCTCACGGCCTCCGACGCTCCGGACGTCGATCATCCGGCACTCGCTCCGGTGGACCGCGTCTTCTCGCCCACGGCGTGGAAGCTTTGGCTCGGCTTGGGCATTCTCGTGGTTCTGACGCCTCTTGGCATTCTGGCGGTCGGAAGCGCTTGGGGCGAGTGGAGCCCGGCACACTTTTCGCCGGCACAAGTCCCACGCGGTCTGGAACGGCTCTACACCTTATGGACGGCGCCGCTCTCGCGCTACTCCCCATCGTTTATTCCGAGCGCCTCACTCGGATATCTGGTCTCGGCGCTGGTGGGCGTCGGGCTCATCATCCTGCTCAGCTGGCTTGTCTATCGAGCCGCGACCCTCAAGAAGCCGGTATCACGACATCGGCGCCGCAAGAGCTTCGTCGAAAAAACGATCCGAAGTCTCCTGGATGTGCTCGAACACGCGCTGTTCGCTGAGGAAATGGCCCAATCCTCCGGCTTGTTGCAGCGCCTGGATGCCCGCGTAAAGTTGGTTGGGATCGGATTGCTCATCGTCACCGCCGTGGCCTTGCATCGAATCTGGGTTTTGGTTGCCCTGCTGGCCGCGAGCGTCCTGCTCGCTTTGGCCTCCCGAATTCCTATGCGTGTGCTAGCTAGCAAGGTCTGGATTGCGGCGCTGTTGTTTACAGGCGCGATCGCGCTGCCTGCGATTTTCCTCACGCGCGGAGCGATCGCCTACCGCCTGCCGGTATTGAATTGGACGGTGTCGTACCCTGGCCTCCGCAGCGCGTCGTTCCTCATCCTACGCGCGGAAACCGCCGCAACGCTCGCCACTGTGCTGATTCTTTGCACGTTGTGGACCCAGTTGCTGAGAGCGCTGCGATTTTTTCGAGTTCCGGCAATCCTGGTTGTAATCGTGGGAATGACATATCGATATATATTTTTGCTGCTGCAAATAGCAAAAGATATGTTTGAAGCTCGCGAAGCCCGACTGATCGGCGTTCTGGAACCGCCGGACCGGCGGCGTCTGGCTGCCGCGAGCACCGGAGTGCTGCTCGGAAAAAGCATTCAGTTGAGCGGCGAAGTACATCTGGCCATGCAGTCGCGGGGCTTCCGCGGCGAGGTGCACCTGCTCGACGCCCCAACGATGCGTTCGAAAGACTGGTTCGGGCTTGCCGCCTTCGCCGGTATTGCTTCGGCGGCAATGTGGTTCGGCCGGTGAACGGCGAGTCCGAAGCAGCGTTCTCCGTTCGCGACGTATCGTATCGCTACGATCAAGTGCACGCGCTGAACGGCCTGTCGATGGAAGTGGCGCGGGGCGAGCGGGTGGTGTTGCTCGGCGCCAATGGATCCGGTAAATCTACGCTGCTTCGTTTGCTCGCCGGGCTGTGTTTTCCCGACCGCGGGAACATCTCATTTTTTGGCGCGAGCCTCACCGAGCGCCGCTTGGAAGAAGATTCGTTCTTCTTCAACTTCCGGCGTCGCGTGGGTTTGGTCTTTCAGAATCCCGATATCCAGCTTTTCAATCCCAGTGTCTTCGACGAAGTCGCCTTCGGGCCTTTGCAACTGCGCTGGCCGAAAAATGAAATTCGCGATCGCGTGGAGCGAATGCTCGAATCCATGGGAATCGGCCACCTGAGAGACCGCGCGCCGCACCGGCTGTCTGGCGGCGAAAAGAAGCGCGTGGCCCTGGCCTCCGTCTTGATGACCGACCCCGAGGTCCTCCTGCTAGACGAACCTAGCGCCGCGCTCGATCCGCTCAGCCAGTCCCAAATTATCGATCTGCTGGTCTCCTGGAAAAATGGTTCGAAGACCGTGATCACGGCAACGCACGATCTGTCGACTTTGGAAGACATCGCCGACCGTTGCTACGTGCTGGAGCGCGGCCGATTGGCGGGCGAGGGCTCGCCGCTCCAGATACTGCACGACGTAGCGCTTCTGGAGCGGACCAGTTTAGTGCGGATCCACCAGCACGTCCATGAGACGGACCATCTGAGCCACCCACATCCGCACCTGCATCGTCACGATACTCACTAAAAATTAATGCGTATGTTTGTGGGCTGAATCGGCCACCGCGACGATCAGACGGCCGTGCGTAACGCCTTTGGTGGCGATGAGAGAATCGGCGATTTGTTGCACGTCCTTGGCTTTGCCGCGCAACACGATCACCTCCAGGCAATGGTCATGATCCAGGTGGACGTGCAACGCCGAAACAACGCATTGGTGATGCTGGTGCTGTAGTTCAGTGAGCTTTTCGCTGAGCAGCCGGACGTGATGGTCGTAAACGATGGTCACCGTTCCCACCACCGTGGCGTTGGGCTTTTGCGAGCTTTCCTTGACGAGTTCGGCTCGCGCGAGATCGCGAAAGGCTTCTGACCGGTTGGTATAGCCGCGCCTTTCCATCAACTCGTCGAACTGGTCCAGCAGCTCGCCTTCGATGGCCACTCCGAAACGCCGTAGATCAGACATAGCAAGTTGATTCTACCAACCGGCCTCGGAAGACCGACTCTCTCACGTAATCGCTTAAATCTGTGCGCCTTAAAAAAACCTGATTCTTCCGACTCCGGGTTTTGCAGCGTAGCCTTCTTGCACGAGAATCGCTCCGATATACGACATTAGGCCACTTTTGTTGACATTCGCTTTGACCCACTCGCCGACACTGCCGGGAGGAGGGGTGTCTTTTGATGTCCCGACAGCGACATCCGATTTGGAGAAGTACTGTAATATCCTCTGGTAATCAGAGGCCGAGATTGTAGCTGTCCAGCGGAGTTCTTTACCGTACCGAATAGTTGTTCCGGTGCTCACCGATCCTTCATAACAAAACTGCTTGCCGCCGCCCCAGGTCGAGAGAGTCCTGCACTTCATGTGCGCGATGATATCACGCCCATTATCTCGGACGTTTCATGAACCACAGAATGCCGATGACGACCAGCAGGGGCAGCCCGAACCACGGGAATCTCAGCGCCAATGCGGCAATTCCAGCGAGTATGAAAATGGCCGCGCATCCACCGCGACCGCGAGAACCGCCTGACGTTTCAATCGGGCCATCCCACTGTGGATCATGCATTGGCAATCCTACATTGTAAGAAGATCGGCCACGGTCCACACATGATCGGAGATACCAGGAAGCCATCGCGGGAGCTACCGAGGCTCTTCTGGACACGGCAAAAGCTATAGAGCGTTCATGAGGCACGTTACAGGGCGCGCAGATTTAGCGCACCCGCCCCTCCCTCACAATCGCGGCTCGTTGGGAACCAGCAAACACGTCTGCGGCAAATTGTCGCAACCCAAGAAGGCACTGGCTGGCGTACGATGGCAGAGAGATGATGTTCCATCCCACCTCCGCGGTCCCGCAGCCGCCGGCGAGTCCTGGAAACGAGCTCAGCAAGGATCTGGCCCCCAACCTCGCGCTGCCTTGGGTTGTCCGGCTGCGCTACGGCATGGTGGCCGGCGAGCTAGCGCTGATTCTGGGAGTGTGGTACGGACTCCGCGTGGATTTTCCGCTGCTTTGGACGCTGGCCCCTCTCGCGATCGTTCTCGCGAGCAACATCTTACTCGGCAACCTCCGAATGCTTCCCGTTCGGTTTACTCATAAGGCCCTGGGGGCGGTCTTCAGTCTCGATACAATCTGCCTGACCGCGATACTGGGGCTCACCGGCGGTCCGATGAATCCGTTCAGCTTGCTTTATCTGGTGCAAATTACCTTATCGGCGGTCGTTCTGCGGAAAATCTGGACGTGGGCTCTCGGCGTACTCTCCACCGTATGCTTCGGTTTGCTCTTCTTCTTTCACCTACCGTCGACCGTCTTCGAGCCCCATCATGTTGAACAGGGCCTCTCTCCACACCTGGTGGGGATGTGGATTGCCTTCGTCGTCGCTGCCGGCCTGATCACCTTCTTCACGGGGAAGATCTCCGACGCACTGCGGACCCGCGAGCAACAGGTTTTAGTTCTGCAGGACCAGGTAGCCAAGAACGAGAGATTGGCTTCTCTGGTAACACTGGCGGCGGGAGCGGCGCACGAGCTCGGGACGCCGCTGGGGACCATTGCCGTCGTGGCGAGAGAACTGGAGCGGTACGCGAGGGAACTCGCGAGCCCCGCAAACACAGGTAACGATGCAATCCTCGGGGATGCACGGCTCATTCGCTCAGAAGTGGACCGGTGCCGTCGAATCCTGGAGAGGATGAGCGTTCAGAGCGCTGAGCCAATGGGCGAAACGCCCAGCAGGGTGCGGGCGCGCGACCTTCTGCAACAAGTTCTCGCGCAATTCCCAGAGTCGCGGCAAGCGCAGCTCAAGACCCAGCTCGCCGACGAAGAACTAGCCGCGATTCTGCCCGCGCAGGCCACGGTGCAGTCCCTTGCCGCGCTGATCCAGAATGCATTGGACGCCACTTCCGATCAACGCCCGGTGGTGATCTCGGCCAAGGGAAGTGACTCCGCGTTTTCGATCGAAGTTCGGGACCACGGCCAGGGCATGCCCGCGCACGTCCTGCGCCGGATCGCCGAGCCGTTTTTTACGACCAAGGATCCCGGCCAGGGCATGGGGCTTGGAACATTCCTGGTTCGTACTTTCGCGGAACGCCTCGGCGGTCATGTGCGGTTTGATTCGGTTCCCGGCGAAGGCACCACCGTGACGCTGGAGTTACCGGTTCCCTGCTCGAGACAAAGCGCGCATGCCGCAGTCTGAAGATCTGCCTTTGGCGCTCGTGGTTGACGATGACGAGGTGTTTCGCAATCGGCTCTGCCGGGCGTTGACGCAGCGAAATTGGGAAGCCGAGGCGGCGCATGACGGCGAAGAGGCGCTGAAGTTGGCCCGCGATCGGAGCCCTGACCTGGTGCTCGTGGATCTGCGCATGCCCGGAAAGAGCGGACTGGAGGTGGTCCCGGAGTTGCGCGCCATCGATTCCTCGATGACGATCATCGTGCTCACCGGCTATGGAAGCATTCCCACCACGATTTCCGCGATGAAGAAAGGCGCCGACCATTACCTGAGCAAACCGGCCGACGCCGATCAGATCCTGGCCGTGTACGAGACCCTGCGTAGCGCTCCCGGGGATGTGCCGGACGCCCCGGAAACGGTCCCAACGCTGGCTCGCGTGGAATGGGAGCATATGCAGCGCGTCATCGCGGACTGCGATGGCAACATCTCGCAAGCTGCGCGTCTGTTGGGCATTCACCGGCGCTCTTTGCAACGGAAGCTGGTGAAGTTTCCGCCGCCTCGTTGACGCGGCCGCTGCGACAATTTGCCGCACGACAAAGCCCGAAAAATCATGTTTCATGGTTTGGTGGAACTACCCGCTCGTCTTCTCTGTTCGGCACTATTCTGCGCCTTGGCGTTTCCCGCGCTGCTCCACGCCACAATCTTCGGAAAGATACAAGGGATCGTGCACGACCCTCAGCATCGCCCTGTGGCTGGGGCATCGGTAAAACTGCGGGCGATTACCTCGGATTATTCTCAAACCGCGCAAGCCGACGATAACGGTGAGTTTTCGTTCACCGCCGTGCCGGTGGGCGATTACATGATTACCGTCACTGAGGCGAAGTTCGAGACCGCGGAGCAGACTGTCACAGTGGATTCCAGCTCTTCCCCGGTTCTCCACTTTCAACTGGCGATCGCTTCCTTAAGTCAAACCGCCGTTGTGGTCGGCCAAGCGGAAACGGCCAATATGGATTCGGTAACCCCCACCACTCTGATCAATCGCGAGGACATAGCCGCGACCCCCGGAGCCGACCGCACCAACAGTATGGCGATGATCACAGACTTTACGCCCGGCGCCTACGTGACGCACGACATGCTGCATATGCGCGGAGGCCATCAAGTGGATTGGCTGATTGATGGCGTGCCCATCCCCAACACCAATATCGCTACCAATCTGGGCCCGCAGATCGACCCCAAGGACATCGATTATCTCGAAATTCAGCGCGGCAGTTACGATGCACAGTACGGAGACCGTACGTATGGGATTTTCAATATCGTGCCACGCAGCGGTTTTGAGCGCGATAATGAGGCGGAGCTCGTCACCTCTTTTGGGAATTGGTACCAGACTAATGATCAATTCAATTTCGGAGGGCACACCAAACGCTTCGCCTATTACGCGAGCGTAAACGGAAATCGCAGCAACTACGGTCTGCAGCCTCCCATCGGGCAGGTTGTTCACGACGCCGAGAACGGCTATGGGGGATTCGCGTCCTTCATATTCAACGCCAGTTCCTCCAACCAATTCCGGCTGGTGGCTTCCTTGCGGCAGGACTATTACCAGATTCCCGTCGACCCGAATCCCAACTCATCGGGAAATCAGGTTTATCCGAGTTACGGGCTTCACGACAGTGAACGTGAACCCGACGGTTATGTCACCTTCTCTTGGGTACACACATTTAATCCCAATCTGCTGCTGACGGTTTCGCCCTTCTATCATTACAACCAGGCCAGCTATAACGCTTCGCCGAACGATTACCCGGTGATCACGAATGTGAAGCAGACTGCCAATTATGCCGGTGCTCAGGCGAGTTTGAACGCAACCGTTCTGAAGAACAACGATATTCAAATGGGAGCTTACGGATTCGCTCAGCACCAGAGCAACTATTTTAATAACGTTTTTACGGATTGCGGCACAAGCTGTCAGAACTTTGGCCCGTCATCGGGCGCCGTAACCGGGGGACTGGCCGAGTTGTTCATCAGCGACCGGTATAAGGTGACTTCGTGGCTGACGCTGATCGCCGGATTTCGTTATTCGCACTTCAACAGCGGCTCAGTCAGCGGGGGAACTCAGACGGCCGTCGTGGAAAACGCGCCCGATCCACGCTTCGGCGTCGCTATCAGAATCCCGCGCCTCAATTGGGTCTTTCGCGGTTTTTACGGTGTGTTTTACCAGCCGCCTCCACTCTTGACCGCTACCGGTCCATTGATCGATTTAGCCAACAGCCAGAGCCTCACCTTCGGCTCGCTCCCAGGAGAGCGCGATCACGAATATCAGTTCGGCGTGGCGATTCCTTTTCGCGGTTGGGTGCTCGACATCGACACCTTTCAAACCAGTTCGAGGAATTGGCTGGACCACAGCAATATCGGCGAATCAAACCTCTTCTGGCCGCTCACTTGGGACTACGCGTTGATTCAGGGTTGGGAAACGACATTGCGTTCCCCCCGCCTCTGGCGCCGCGCTCAGTTCCACCTGGCGTACTCGAATCAGATCGCCCAAGCCTCGTCGCCCTTCACCGGAGGTTTGATCTGTCCCGTCCCCGTGTCGGCCGATTGTGAGCCGCCCCCAGGGTTATCACCGGTGGACCACGATCAGAGAAACACGCTGAACATCGGCGCCAATGCAAGCCTTCCCTGGCAAGTGTTCGCGTCGACCAATGTCTATTACGGCTCGGGATTCACGAACGGGCTGCCGGATGCGCAATATCCGGGGGATTATCTGCCGCAGCATACGACGTTCGACATTTCGCTCGGAAAGAGCTTTGGCGAGCACGATAAATACAAGGTCTCGTTGACCGCTCTGAATGTTGCGAATCGACGCGTATTACTCGACAACAGCTTGACCTTTGGAGGATTCCATTACAACGATCCGCGGCAAATCTACGTCGAGTTTCGTTGGAGATTTCACTACTGAAGAAGGCTCTCACTGAGCGACACGCCACGGGGAAACCTGCGGCCAACTGCTGAGAGCTTTTTTCGCCCATTCCAAACTTTCACCTGTGTGACAGACGTTGCAGGGATTCGGAACCTTCAGCATCTCGGTCGCGGAGGGTGGAATGAACTTGAACGTGTGAGATCGAACGTTGACATCCGCCAGTTCCTGCTCGATCTTCGGCATGTGACAGGCGACACATTCATTCCCGGCGGTTCCGGCGGCGTGACGAGTGTGCGCCTCGATGCTGGTCGCATGGGGACCGTTCGGCGAATTTGGACCGTGGCACTCCAGGCAGAGAACGTTGGCCGGCTTAAGAAGGTCGGCGTTGTTCGCCGTTCCGTGAACGTCGTGGCAGCTGAAGCAACTCACGCCGTGGGTATACATTGCGCTCTGCACGAAGTCGTTGCCTTGCATCCGATTCTTGTGAGCGGTGCCATCGGCGAAATGCGTGAAGCTCTGCTCGCCCAGTTTGTTCTCTTCCAGCTTCCAAAAGTCTTTGAGATCCCCCTCTCCCACTTGGAAACCAACCGGCCAGTCGTAGTATTTTCCGTTGATTGGATTGCTCAGGGGCTGTCCCTGCGAGTGGCACTGGATACAGATGTTCGTGGCTTGAACGGTATCCAGGCGCGCGGGGTTCGTGATGTTTGAGGAGGAAGGTCGTTGGACGTGAGCGCTTCCTGGTCCGTGGCACTTTTCGCAGCCGACATTCCACTCGGTCACCGTCTTGGTCTGAATGTTGTAGTTGACGGAGTGGCAGCCATCGCAGAGAGGTCCGGTCGGACGCTGCATGTTGTCGGCAGGATAAAACTTCGTCCACCAGTCGGTGTTGGGTGCGACCAGATAGGCGCGCCAAATCTGATGGGTGATGTCCCACTGCGCGCCAAGCGGAAAATAGTCGTCACCTACCTTAGTGAAATAGCGTTGCTTCCATTTGCTGCCATAGGTGAAAGCAACGTCAGCCTTGCTGAATTTCACAAGGGGGTCTGCTTTCGAGAGATCGGGGAGGATCGCTTCAGGATGCACCTTTGGATCCTGAACTATGTTCGCCATTCGCGTCTTGCTCCAACGTTCATAGATGGCCGAATGGCAAGTCTGGCACGCTATGGAGCCGACGTATTGAGGACCCGCTTGTGGGGCAGGCTGCTGTTGACCCACCACAGGAAAGAAGATGAAGAGGACAAGGCCGAACGTCTTGGTTATGGGGCGCATCTCGTTTCGGGTAAAGTGTCGTTTATTTCAGCCTGGCTAAACCCGCTTTTGCGCATTCGTCGGCAACCGTGAGATATCTCCTCACGCTGTCGGTCCCCACCACCCACGGGTTCGGATCACCTGGTTTACGCTTGGCTAACGCCGCGAGCTTCGCTTCCGACCCGTCGTAAATGGTGTGGTTGGAGATCAAAACATCCGCGCCGGCTGCCGCCGCGATCTGGCCGAAACGCTGCGCGGAGCTGCTATAACTCTGGAACCAGAACTTGTCGGGTCTTTCCGGCGTAATGTAAAGTCCCGGATTGCGGAGCCAATTGAACGCCGTACCACCCCACTCGGCCACCATATGCGGTTGGCCGCCGTCTTTCACCGGAATCAGGGTGGATAACGTACCGAGGGTGTGCCCGGGCGTCAAATAGAGGGATAAAGTGGTGTCACCCAGTGTCAGCTTCTCGCCATCCGTCGCGACAAGGTCACGCTTGGGCTTCGGCCAGGCTCCTTTGTCGTGTTCCATAAGGTCCCAATCCGCCGCCGACGCGATCACGTGGGCTCCAAAATGATCCTGCAGGTAGCCCGCGCCGCCAGCATGATCGATATGGCCGTGGCTCACCAACACGTATTTGATCTTCGCCGGGTCCAGGCTGAGTTTTTTCAGGCCGCCGACCACTTCGTCCTCGACCGAATAGTCCCATATTGCGTCCACGATGATGATGCCGCCGGAGGTGTTTACCGCCCAGGCGGAGTATTCGGTCTGACCGACGAAATACAAGTTGTCGAAAACCTTGGCCGGCTCCGAGTGCCACTCGGATCGCGGGGGCGGGCCCGGCGCCGCCGCAGGACGCGGTTCCGTCGAAGGGGTGCAGACGGAGTTGAACAATCCGAGATGCTCGTCACGAGCCGCGCTCTTAGCCGCTGCGATATGATCGTCCGCAGTATCGCGCGACTGCGCGTTGACGCCCGTTATGAAGAAACCCACTGCCAGCAACGTTACAGTAATGGATCCGAATCGCATGGAACTCCTTCACTACTGATTACTGCGGCCGCCGGAACAGGCCCCCGTAGACCGCCTTTGCCAGGATGTGGCCCTGAATCGCTTTGATCACGTTGGCCCGCGTCTCGAAAGCGTCGGCCGATGGCGTGACGTCCAGCTTGGTGTCCAACGCGAAGAGCTCAAAAACGTAATGGTGGAACGGACCGTTCGCGCCTGCTCCCGGACCACGGTACATGGGTCCTGTGGCGCTAACCTGATAGCTTCCGTCGGGCAATTGCGATCCCTTGGGTACACCTTCGGGCAAGCCAGTTGCCGTCCCCGGAATGTTCCAAAGCACCCAGTGCGCCTGATCCTCAGTAGTCTTGTTTCGGGCGAGGTCCATGTCGTGCATGTTGAGAAAAAAAGTTTGTGTGCCAGCGGGTACATTGGCCCAACTCAACGCCGGCGACGTACCCTCTCCGACGGCAACTCCCGGGGCGGCCTGACTAAACTTGACGGGGATTTGGCCGCCATCGGGAAATCCCGGAATGGTCAGTGTCATGGCCGGGGCTGGGGGGCCACCCTTGGGCTGACCTCCCTGGTTCCCTTGAGCCGATAGCAGGACCGTCATGGAAAGCGTGATGGTCGACAAAAGGAGCAATCGCATGGCAATTATCGTATCGCGAAAAGAGGAAGCCAGGAGGGGAGTGAGTACGGTTCGCCGGCCAACGAGAGGCCGAATGATGGCTTCAGCAAACCGCCGCCGGTTGCGGGGAAGCGCCGCCGGAAACCTGAGCCAAGAGGGAAGGGGAAGGTTGGACGAACGTACGGAAGGCCCGTAAACTATAACAAAGCTAGCTGCGAGTGTAGTACCGATCATGAAGACAACCCCAACAGAAGAGCGAGTCGTCCGCGTCGGGCAACGCCGCCAGGTGGTGATCCCGCGCGAGATCCTCGAAACCTTCAAACTTCAGATAGGGGATCTAGTGGCGTTCGCGAAACAAACAAACGGCGTGCTTATCAAGCCGAAGCGCGCGGCGGCTGCTGCCGATGACGTTCTGACGGCCGAGGAAAGTGCACTCGTCAAGAAGGCCGAACACGAGATGCGCCAGGGCAAGTATGTGACTCTCGACCAACTCCGCCATGACTTGGACCGTCCGCGTTCACGAGGCCGCCGCAAAACAGCTTAAGGCAATCCCGGCCGACCGTCGCAAGCGAATTCTCGACGACGTTTTTGCGTTGGAAGCGGACCCGTTCCTCGGCCTCGTGAAACCGCTCAAGGGAAAGGAGCACAAGGGTAAGTATCGAAAGGTGTCCGGGCGCTACGCATCATTTTCAAACCCACTCATGTGACGCGGACCGTCGAAGTGCTAGCAGTACTCCTCCGCAACGAGAAGACCTATCGCTAACCAAGACCCGGCAGGTATCTCCCTCCTTTCATAATCGTCATGGCACTCCGCACCAACTGTGGCAGCATCCCGGGCATGGCGCCTAGCACTCACCTTACGGCAGGACTTGAAAGGCCACGTTGCTGGTGAGCGTGCCGCCAGGTGTCGTCACCCGGACCGGGCCCGTGGTGGCGCTGGCCGGGATTGCCGCATAGATCAGGGTATCCGAGACGACGATGAATTTGGGGGAGGGTATGCCATTGAAAGTCACATTGGTCGTGCCCGTGAGACTGTAACCCAGAATTTGGATGGATGGCGAGCTTACCGTGGCAGCCTTGGGCACGAGTTTCACGAAGGGACCCAGCCCCATGGACAGGCGGAAGACCGTGCCATCATTGCTGCAGCACCTTCCGCCAAAGGTGCCTGTCCCGTAGAAGTTCCCATCGGTGGCTTGCATCAGTCCCCGAGACGGATTAATGCCGTCACCATAACTAAGGCTGCGCAGTGTCGTGAGCACGCCGCCTGGCGTGATTTGGAAGATCGTGCCATTCTTGTATGTGCCGCCGTGGTAGGTTGTTCCGTAGAAGTTACCGTCGGTCCCTTGCACCAGTCGCCCCTCAGGTTCAGCGCCGTCAGTGGAGTTGAAGCTGTGCAGAGTGGTCAGAGTGCCACTCGGGCTGATTTTGAAAACGGTGCCAATGCCACAGCCGGGGGCGCACGTGCTGCTGGCCCCGCCGAGGGCAGTGGTCCCATAGAAGTTGCGGTCCCTGCCTTCCACTAATCCTTGGGGGCCGTAACCGTCAGTGCAATTGGGTAAGCTGCAGAAGGCATAGATCGTGGTCAACAGGCCGCCGGGCGTCATTTGGAAGACTGTGCCGCCGTTGACGTTCGCACCGCCTCCAGCGGTCACTCCGTAGAAGTTGCCGTCGGTCCCTTGCACCAGTCCGGCGGTAGGAGAAAAACCGTCGCTGCACCCGGCCTCCGCACAGAAGCTGTGGAGTATCTCCATATCGCCCCCCGCCCACCAACGATACCGGAAGATGGTGCCAAAGTTGCCGTTGGCGCCGCCATCCATAGTGGTCCCGTAAATGTAAGAGTTATTCCCTTGCACCAGATTGGACACGGGCTGCGCGCCGTCACTGCTGGTGACACCGAAGCTGTAGAGAGTTTTCACCCCGGGTTTGAACTGGAAGAGTGTTCCAACGCCATGGGCGCCTTCAACCTGAGTCATACCGTAGATGTTGCCGTTGGAGTGAAGCAGCAGGCCGTTTGCGGGCGAGCTGCCGTCCGGGCAGCCAGCAGTAGCACAGAAGTCGTGGCGGGTACTTAGTCCGCCATCCAGACCGATCCTGAAGATCGTGCCGTCCCCATACACTCCCCCAGCGTAGGTTGTCCCATAAAGAAATCCGTCGACGTTTTGGAGCAAAGGTCCAAATGGCGCAGCGCCGTCCGTCGAATCGAACCGTGCGATCACGGTGAAGGTTTGCGCCGGCAACACAGTTGCTGTTGCGGCGAAGTAAAACGACAGCGCGGCGATCAGCACGGCTGTCTGCTTGCTGGTTCTAAATATAGTCATGTTCTCCTCCAATTTGCCCGGATCGGGCGGGCTCGCAAACCATATAGCCGGAGCTCATGGTATGAACTTATAGACCGTACCATGCTCTACCGTCCCGCCGAAGCTGGTGGTGCCAAAGAAAACACCCGCTTCATTCTCAATCAGCGGGCTTTCCGGGTAAGCACCGTCATCCGGGCCGCCGTTAAAGCTGTAAACTACGCTGTAAGACCACTGTAAGCGCAGCGCGTTGAGGTTAAGCTTGAAGATGGTCCCGAAATCCGCGCCACCAGAGCCTGCGCCGCCATAAAGGGTGGTGCCCCAATAAGCGTGCGATGCGTCTTCATAAAGCCCTGCGTAAGGGGTTGCGCCGTCCTGCCCGCCGGTAAAGTTATGGTGATTGATCAAGGTGTATTCCGGACTGCCTAAGATCTCCTGGCGGAGTTCGAACACCATACCGCAGCAGTTGATGCTGGCGCCCCCGCTCTGTGTCGTGCCCCAAAGGTCGCCGGTGCCGCCCATCAGGCCGCCGTTGGGCGTGGAGCCATCATGTGCATCTGTGGCATCACCTTCGAAGCCGTGAACGTAATTCATCGTCCACTCGGTCTGGCCCGCGGCCGGCGGTAACAGTTGGTATACAATACCCAGCCCCCAGACCCCGCCTGAAACGGTAGTGCCAAAAACCGAACCGTTCGTCTTATCGATCAGCAGATCGCCATTAGGCGTAGACCCATCGTCCCCGCCAGCGAACGTGTGTAGCACGGTGATCGGCCAGGTGGTTCCAGACTTCGGCCGGCTGAGCTTGAAGATGGTTCCGCAACCGCAAGCGCCGCCGCCAAGCTGCGTGGCTCCATAGAGCGCGCCGCTCGAATCCCAAGCCAGGCCGCCATATGGCCAGCTACCGTCGCTGCCCCCGGTGAAGCTGTAGATGATGGATTCCGTCCAATTGGTCTCGCCGGCGGCGGGAGGACTCACTTTGTAGACCACCCCGCAGCAAGCGGGGCCGTTGTTCACGGTGG
>Ga0206991_10119_pt1 | contig 22524 bp, 17 predicted proteins | sample Alteio_BWMinCont_9_FD_153286 | JGI IMG/M metagenome (GOLD analysis project Ga0206991, IMG submission 153286) | Enriched cells from forest soil in Barre Woods Harvard Forest LTER site, Petersham, Massachusetts, United States -... | ecosystem: Environmental > Terrestrial > Soil > Temperate forest >...
TCTTCCGGCTGACGGCGGCGGCGACCTTGCCTCCGGCTGCCTCAATCTTTGCCTTCGCATCTTCGCGGCTGAGATCCGGAAGGGTGCCTGTGATGACGAAAGTCAGGCCGGTCAGTGGTCCGCCTTCACGTTTCGGGGCGGTGTGTTTGAACTGCAGGCCCGCTGCTTTCAGCCGAGCGAGAAGTTCCTGATTGTGGCTTTCATCGAAGAAGGCACGAATGCTTTCGGCTACCTTGGGGCCTACTTCCTGTGCCTGCTGCAGTTCGTCCACCGAGGCGGTTGAGATTTTGTCGAGATCACCGAAATGGTCGGCCAGGAGTTCCGCAGTGCGTTCGCCTACAAAGCGGATACCGAGCGCGCCCAGAACGCGGGGCATCGCCAGGGTCTTCGAGCGTTCGATGTTACGAATTACGTTGGCAGCGGACTTCGGTCCCATTCGATCAAGTCCGGCAAGCTGGTCTTCTTTCAGTTCGTAGAGGTCGGAGACGCTCTTCAGCAGACCTTTGTCGACCAGTTGCTCGATCAGTACATCGCCCAGTCCATCGATATTCAGAACGTTGCGCGATGCGAAGTGACCGATCGATTCCTTGAGGCGCGCCGGGCAATTTGTGTTGACGCAGCGGGTTGCGGCTTCGCCTTCTTCGCGGACAATGTGTCCGCCGCAGACCGGGCACTGCGCGGGCATTTTGAAGGGAGCACGATGTTCGCCCTGTTTCGTGACACGCACGACTTTCGGGATTACGTCACCGCTGCGCTCGATCAGAACCGTGTCACCGATCTGCACGCCGAGGCGTTCGATTTCGTCTTCGTTGTGGAGCGTCGCGCGCGAAACGGTGACGCCTCCTACAGCGACGGGCGCGAGATGGGCGACTGGCGTGAGCGCTCCGGTGCGGCCGACTTGGACTCCGATGTCAACCACCTGTGTTTCCTTCTGTTGGGCCGCATATTTAAAGGCAATCGCCCAGCGCGGCGCTTTGGCGGTGAAGCCCAGTTGACGCTGCTGCGGCAGGCTGTCGACCTTCAGGACGACGCCATCGATCTCATACGGCAGATTGTCGCGCTCGGCTTCCCATTCGGCGCAGAAGTCCAGGGCTTCATCCACGTTGGCGCAAATTCGTCGTTTCGGATTGACCTTGAAGCCCTGCGACACCAGCCACTCGAGCGATTCCCAGTGACTCTCGAAGAGGAATTTGCCGGCTTCGTCCAAGGCGAAATACGCGTAGTAATCGAGGCGGCGCGAGGCGGTGATACTGGGTTCCAGAACGCGCAGAGAACCCGCCGCCGCGTTACGTGGATTCGCAAAGCGTGGAAGCTCCGCCTTTTCGCGCTCGGCATTAAGACGCTCGAAGGCCTTCCGGTTGAATACCACTTCGCCGCGCGTTTCAAACGGGGCCTTCCGGCTCACGCGTAAGGGCAATGACCGGATGGTGCGGGCGTTTTCGGTGACATCTTCTCCAATAGAGCCATCGCCGCGCGTAATCGCCTGCTCGAAAAACCCCTGCCGATACCGCGCTGCCATGGAGAGGCCATCCATCTTCAACTCGGCGACGTAACGATATTCCGCGCCGCCCAGCAATTCCTTCACGCGGTTATCAAACGCACGCAATTCGTCGGGCGTGAGCGCGTTATCCAAGCTCAGCATGGCAGAGCTGTGGGCGACTTTCTGGAAGCCCTCGCGCGGTTTGCCACCGACCCGCACGGTGGGGGAATCCGGCGTGAGCAGCTCGGGATGGTCCGTTTCTATCTTCTGAAGATCGCGGATCAGTACGTCATATTCGGCGTCGCTGATCTCCGGCGCATCCAGAACGTAATAAAGGTGCTCGTGATGACGGATTGTTTCCCGTAGTTTCTCGGCGCGGTCACGAATAGACATGTCGCTATAATCGTTGGTTTCGACTGGTTCTAAAATTATCGCCCACTCACTCCAGCGTATAGCCATCGTCTTCAATCCCTATGCGGGCGGTCTGAAAGGCGCAAAACGAGCGCGTCTCGATGCGGCTGTGGAGACCTTCCGGCGTGCGGGCCGCGAGGTCGAACTCATGCCAACGACCGGGCCGAATATGGCCGGAGAACTTGGCCGCGTTGCGATCGACCGGGGTTTTGACCTGCTGCTGGCGGCGGGCGGCGACGGGACCATCAACGAAGTTCTGAACGGAATTATCGGGTCGCAAATCGTTTTCGGTGCGCTGCCAGCCGGAACGGCAAATGTCCTGGCAAATGAGATCGGGCTGGGACTCCGTCCCGATCATGCGGCGGCGGATTTGCTGGAGGCGGTCCCGACCCGGATTGCGGTCGGCGCTTACGATCAAACGGGTGAGCCCAGACGGCATTTCCTGATGATGGCCGGCGCGGGGCTGGATGCGCGGATTGTGCATGAGCTGGATCTTGAGCTCAAGAGAAAGTTCGGGAAGCTTTCGTACTGGCATGGTGGTTTTTCGCAACTGGGGCGCGACCTGCCGAAGTTTCGGGTCACGGTGAATGGCGTGGAGCGGCTGGCGGGTTTCGCGCTGATCGCGCGCGTGCGGAATTATGGCGGCGATTTTGAGATCGCGAAAGACATTCGGCTCACGGACAACGATTTTGAGATCGTGATCTTCGAGCGGAATCGTTTTTGGGATTATCTGGCCTTCTTATTTGCCGTCATTACCAGGAGACTCGATAAGACGGACGGGGTGACGGTGGTGCGGAGCGACAGGGCTGAATTCAGCCCGATCTCCGCCGAGGCGGTTCACGTTCAGGCCGATGGCGAGGCTGTGGGACTGGTGCCCGCCACGATCTCGATAGTGCCAGACGCCGTAACTTTGCTGCTTCCAAAGCGTTACGCTGAGAAGTAAGCTCATGCGCCTTTTGGCCGCGATCCTCTTCGTCGTAACATGCGCCCGTGCACAGCCGCAATGTGCAGCGGAGGGCACGGTCGTCAATTCCGTCACGAACGCTCCTATCCCGCGTGCCCGCGTGACGGATAGCAAAGATGCCGTTGCCCTGACCGATGAAACCGGGCGATGGCGCTTCGACCACCTTCCCTGTGGCAGCCTCACGGCCAGTGCGAGCCGCCAGAACTTTCTCGCCCTGGCACCCCAAGTGGTTCAACTGATTGCGGGCACTCCGCTGCACGACGTGACGATTCGACTCGCGCCCCAGTCAGTAATTACAGGCCGGGTTACTGATGATCATGGCGACGCAGTTCAGAACACACTTGTTGCTGTGAGAGTTTCCCGTGTCTCGGGCGGTGTCCGCCAATTCGAGCAGGCCAATGCCGTGCGAACGAACGATATCGGCGAGTACCGGATCGCAGGACTCCCGGCAGGTAAGTATATTTTCTGCGCCGGAGCGGCACTCCACCAGGACATGCGCACGCAGTCCTTTCAGGCATATCGCGAGCAGTGCTCCACCCTGATGACGGTTCCTGCCGGTTATAGCGGGAGCGCTGACTTCCAGTTGGTCCCGCTACTCACATCGCATGTGCGTGGCGCGATTTCGGGCATTCCTGAAGACGTCAGTCCGCAGCTTGTTCTCGCCTGCACCTCCGGCTCATTTTCCGCGGGCATAGGCGCCAACGGAGAATTCGATATTGCAGGAGTGCCCCCAGGAGCATGCACTATCCTCGTGACCGCTTTTCAGGAGAGCGATCGGCTCGTGGCCACACAACCAGTGGAGGTTGGCAGCTCGGATGTCGAAGGCGTTCGCCTGCACATGGAAAGGGGGTTCAACGTTTCCGGAACGGTGCGGGTTGCGTCATCCACGGGGAAGGAAATCGAACCACCGCAATTTTCGGCATCGCTGAGGTCATCCAAAATGCCGATCGACTCCATGCAGAGCGTCTGGAACGCCGAGAGCAGCTCTTTTATGGTGCCTGGCGTTTTGCCCGGCGATTACCGACTCCAGCTGAATGTGCCGCCGCCTTTTTATCTCAAGAGCGCGACTATGGATGGCCACGATATTGCGCACTCAGAAGCGACGATTGCGCCCGGTGCTCCGCAAATTGAGGTTACTTTCAGTAACGAAGTCGGAGAGATTGCCGGCAGTGTCGCGGACATTGATGTTCCTGCAGCAGCCGGGATCATCGTACAGGACACCAGCGGGAGACATTGGCAAGGCCGGGCCGACGCAAGCGGGAGCTTTAAGATTGCGGGCATTCCGCCTGGAGATTACAAGGTCTCGGCATGGGACGATACTGCGAACGTTGAGTACTCCAATCCGGCCTGGATGCAACTCAATGCTAAGGTTGTTTCCGCAACCGTGCAAGCCGGACAAACAACTCTGATCACACTCACAAGGAAGATTGCCCCCAATGAGTAAGTGGCTGTTTGCCGTGACGGCGCTTTTGGGGGTAAGTCCGGTTGTCGCTCAGAACTGTTCGGCAGATGGCACGGTCGTCAATTCGGTGAACCACGCTGCCATTGCGAGGGCGCATGTCACGGTGACCGGGAAGGACGATAGTTCGTTCGTGGACACCGATGCGAGCGGTAAGTGGCGTATCGGGAATCTTCCCTGCGGGCATGTGAATGTCAGCGCCGTTCGTCCGGGGTTCATCCGAATGCCGCAGATTCTCAGCTTTGAAGCGGCGGCGGATTCACCGCTGCGTGATGTGAAGATCGAGCTTACGCCGCAGGCGGTTCTGGCAGGGCGCGTTCTCGACGATCAGGGCGATCCGATACAGGGAGCGCAGGTCAATTTCATGACTACTCGCATCATCAACGGGATCCGCGGCATTCAGTCGAGCAATTCCATGATTACGAACGATCTCGGCGAATACCGGTTCTCCGGACTCGCGGCGGGAAAGTATTTCGTGTGCGCCAACGGACCGCCTGGCCTCGTGGCGAACGGCGCTCCGTCTCTTGGCGAACGATGCTATCCCGGTCCTATTGATGGCGGTGCGGCGGGCGCAATGAATGTCAGCGCGGGTTATGAAGGAAGGGTCGACTTTACTCTCTCTCCCCTTCCAGCGTTCCATGTGAGCGGCGTTGTCTCGGGGCACCCGGCAGACGGTACGGGCCTGGTCACGCTGACCCCGCGCAGGCTGGCAGCACGGCTGTCGGGACTCGCCGCACCGATCCATCCCGATGGAACGTTCGTAATTCGTGGCGTTGCACCTGGACCATACACAATTTCAGCGAGGTCAGCTCAATTCGACGACCGTTTGATGGCTGTGGCGCCGGTCGACGTAGGCAATGGCGATGTCGACGGCATTCAACTTCGGCTCCAGGCGGGAGTTGTGGTTACGGGAACACTGAAGATCGTCTCGCCTTTGGGGAAAAAACCAGAGAAACCGCAATACTCACTATTTTTGAAGTCGTCGGATGGAACCGTGAGGCCGGGCATTAGCGGCTGGGATGATACCAGGACATCATTCTCCATTGACGATGTGATGCCCGGCAATTACCGGGTGGAATTTTCCCCGCCTGCGCCGTTCTATCTCAAAAGCGCGACGCTCGGTGGGCACGATATGGTCGCGTCGGAAGTACCGATTGGACCTGGGGCCACCGCGATCGAGTTGGTCATCAGCGACGATGGCGGCATCATCGAAGGCGATGTCTCAGTGGATGACGCACCCATCTCCGGGTGGGTCGTTCTGGAGCGGAACGGGATACCGTCGCGCAACGCCGCAACGGATTCCAAGGGTCATTTCAGGATCGATGCGCTGCCACCCGGTGATTACCAGGCATACGCCTGGGATGACAACACGAAAGTCGAATATGCCAATCCCGAGTGGATGAAGCGGAACGGCAAAGGCGTGGCTGCTTCGGTGGCGCCTGGGCAAACGGCGCAGGTAAAGCTGGTGCGGCAGGTCGCGCCACCGGAATAGCTGTAGAATAACTCTACTCAAGCCGCCTCTATTCCTATGCAGACCGAGACTCCGTTACCTTCGCGTGACAACCAGTGGAACCGCATTGCGAGCACCGACGCGTTCAAAGATTTGATGGCGGCGAAGGCCCGCTTCATTATTCCGGCCACGTTGTTCTTCATGATCTATTACTTCGCGCTGCCGGTGCTGGTGGGATATGCGCCGGAGTTTATGCAGCGTCCCGTGATCGGTCCGCTGAATATTGCGTATGTGTTCGCGTTGTCCCAGTTCTTTATGGCGTGGATCATCGCAGCCCTCTACGTTCGCGCGGCAAACCGGTTCGACAAAATGGCGGACAGACTCCTCGGCAAGGAAAAGAAGTAGATGTCCGCACCGTTGACAATGTTCGTGGTCTTTGTGGCCATTACACTGGGGATCACACTTTGGGCTGCGCGGCAGTCTTCGGGAGCGAACGCATTCTTCGCCGCGGGACGGCGGATTACCGGCTGGCAGAACGGAATTGCGGTGGCGGGCGATTACATGAGCGCCGCGTCGTTTCTGGGGATCGCGGGGATCATCGCGTTCCAGGGCTATGACGGGTTTATGTATTCGGTCGGATTTCTGGTGGCCTACCTGACGGTGCTGCTGATTGTCGCCGAGCCTCTGCGCAATACGGGCAAATACACGATGGCGGATGTGCTAGCGTTCCGGCTGTCACCACGTCCTGTGCGTGCGATGGCCGCGATCAGCACACTGACGGTCAGCACGTTTTACATGATTGCGCAGATGGTGGGTGCGGGAACACTGGTAGCCCTGTTGCTGAAGGGTTCCGGCATCACTTACAACTGGGCAGTGACGATCGTCGGAATCCTGATGGTTGCTTATGTCGTTTTCGGGGGAATGCTGGCGACTACGTGGGTGCAGATCGTAAAAGCGATTCTGCTGATGGGCGGGACGTTCCTGTTGAGCATTCTGGTGATGGCCCATTTCAACTTCAGTATCAGCGATTTCTTCGACGCGGTGGCGCATGTGAAGGATGGCAATAAGGTTGTGAATTTTCTGACGCCGGGACTGCGGTACAAACCGCCTTACGGTGCACTGGATCTGATTTCGCTGGGTCTGGCACTGATTCTGGGAACTGCAGGGTTGCCGCATATTCTGGTTCGCTTTTACACCGTGCCGGATGCGAAGACTGCCCGGGTCAGTGTGGTGTGGGCGATGGGAATTATCGGAACGTTCTACATTATGACGACGTTCCTGGGCTTTGGCGCGGCGACTATCGTGGGCAAGGGTTATATCGCGAAGAACGGCGGCGTGAATATGAGCGCGCCGCTGCTGGCGAAATATCTGGGCGGCGATATGTTCTTTGCCTTTATTTCGTCGATTGCTTTTGCGACCATTCTGGCGGTGGTGGCAGGGCTGACGATCAGCGCGTCCACATCGTTCGCTCATGACGTTTATGAGAATGTCATTCACCATGGGAGAAATCAGGACGCCGCGAAGACGGTCCTGGCGGCGCGGATTACCGCTTTCGTGGTGGGGGCGGTCGCGATCATGATTGCCATCGTGCTCGGGCCGACTTTCAATGTGGCGTTTCTGGTGGGGCTGGCGTTTGCGGTTGCGGCTTCGGCGAATCTGCCTGTGATTCTGTTTTCGATCTTCTGGAAACGATTTACAACGGAAGGCGCAGTGTGTGGTTTAGCGACGGGATTGATCGGATCACTGGCGCTGATTATCGTGAGCCCGAGCATCATGGGGGTGGATGGTCCTGCTGTTGCGGCATCGGCTCGCCACCTGATTCAGATGAAGCCGCTGTTTCCGCTGGAAAACCCCGGGATCGTCAGCATTCCGCTGGGATTTGTCGGGGCGTTTCTCGGTACGATGATGAGCCGGGTGGATGACAATTCTGAAGCGAAGTTCACGGAACTGGAAGTTCGCGCCAATACGGGGTTGGGATCGGAGCAGGCAAGTGCTCATTAGGCATCTCTGCGTTCGATTCGCGTGCGTCGTTACTCTTGGCGTAGCCACGTTTGTTATGCCCATGGCAGGACAGACTACATTCGAAGTTGCGTCCGTGAAGCCCAGTGCGACGGGCGGTAGTCCGGCGATGCGTTGCAACGGCGGGCCTGGGACCGACGACGCGGGGCGCTTCATCTGCACGAACGCGCCGCTGGGGATGCTTCTTGCCATTGCGTATGACGTACAGGCGAATGCCGAAGTGGGACCCGGCTGGATGATGACCGAAGGATATGACATCGTCGCCAAGGTTCCCGCGGGGACGACGCGGCCTCAGATGAAAGTGATGCTGCAGAATCTGGTGGCGGAGCGGCTCAGCGTGAAACTGCATCGCGAGATGCGCGAGACGCTTGGCTCGGCCCTGACGGTCAGGAAGGGCGGACCTACGCTTAAACCAGCTTTCAAATCGTCGGTGCCGCCAGCACCGGGACAAAAAACCGAGCAGCAGATGTTGACGAGCAACCCGGAGGGACATTGGCGTCTGACGGCCAAAGGCCAATCGATGGCGAATCTCGCTGGTTATCTTTCCGTTCAACTGAAACAGCCTGTCTCGGACGCGACAGGCATGGGCGGAGATTACGATTTTGTCCTTGATTTCTGGCCACCATGGTATTCCGGCCCGAATCCGGATCTTGTTCCTGACATCCCGGCAGCCTTGCAGGACCAGCTTGGCCTCAAACTGGAGACAAATACTCAACGCGTGGAATTTGTGGTCGTAGACAGCGCCAGCAGGGTACCTACCGAGAACTGAGCGGTGCAGGATTTGATACTCTTAGGGGAGATGGGAAAGTCCACGCAAATCGCCCCTTGGGTGAATCTGGCCACTAGTCTGATCTGGCTGGTTCTTGCCGTCCGGCATACCGTGGATAGCTGGCTTAGTCTCACTGCGTCCGCCCTTTCCCTCGTTGCTGCCTGTATGGGCTTCATGCGAATGCGCCGAGCTTCTGCTGTAGAACTCGGTGCTCTGTAGTACTTTTCTCCGCTGCTAACATAGAGTTCTTCCACAGGTTTCTCCAATACTATGGCCCTGCGTCTCTACAATACGCTGACTCAGGAGGTGCAACCATTCGCACCTCTCACCGATAACACTGTTCGCATGTACACCTGCGGACCTACGGTCTACGACTTCGCCCACATCGGCAATTTCCGCACGTTCGTTTTTTACGATCTGCTGCGACGGTGGCTGCGCGCTTCCGGATTCCAACTGGACCACGTCATGAATATCACCGACGTGGACGACAAGATCATCCGCAACGCCGTCGCGCAGAACAAGTCGCTCGACGAATACACGGCCATCTACACGAAAGCGTTTCTGGATGACTGCGCGACGCTGCGTCTGGAACAGCCGGAGCGGCTGGTGCGCGCGACCGAACATATCAAAGAAATGGCGGACGCGATTCACAAGCTGGAAGAAGGCGGCTACACGTATCAGAGTGACGGCTCCGTCTATTTCCGCATTTCGAAGTTTAAGGATTACGGCAAGCTGTCGCACAACGATTTCAGCGGCATGGTGGCGGGGGCCCGCGTCGATGTCGACAATTACGACAAGGCGGATGCGCGCGATTTTGCGCTCTGGAAGGCCGCCAAGCCGGGCGAACCGGCATGGGATACGGAAGCGGGGCACGGGCGGCCGGGCTGGCATATCGAATGTTCCGTGATGGCGATTCAGTATCTGGGGGCTACGCTGGATCTGCACGCGGGCGGCATCGATCTGATTTTTCCGCATCACGAGAATGAGATCGCTCAGTCTGAGGCGCTGACGGGCAAGCAGTTTTCACGTTTCTGGGTGCACTCGGAGTTTCTGCTGGTGGAAGGCCAGAAGATGTCGAAATCGCTGGGGAATTTTTACACCCTGCGCGATATCTTTGCGCGCGGTATTACGCCGGAAGCGGTGCGGTATCTGCTGGCATCGGTGCCGTATCGCAAGGCGCTCAACTTCACGTTCGAGGGGCTGAGTTCCGCGAAGACGGCGATCGAACGGCTGCGCAATTTCAAATTTCGGTTGGATAACGCCAAGGGCCTGCCAGCCGGCGTCAATCCAAAAATTGCGGATCATGCCACGAAAGCGCTGGCAGGTTTCCGCGCCGCAATGGATGACGATCTCAATACGGCGGAGGCTCTGGCATTTGTGTTTGAGTTTCTGCGCGACGCCAATACAGCTCTGGATGCGGGTGAATTTCAGGAAGGCAATCTCGCGGGCGCCAATGCGCTGCTGGATCAGTTCGACTCGCTCTTCGAGGTGCTGAAGCCGTCTTCGACGACGGATGGCATTTCGGAAGAGGATATCGAGAAGCTGGTTGCGGAACGGACTGCGGCGAAGAAGGCTCGTAATTTTGCGCGGTCCGATGAGATTCGCGCGGAGCTGCTTGAAGCCGGCGTCATTTTGGAAGACACGAAGGATGGAGTGAGATGGAAAAGAAAGTAAGCCTGCACTCTACCGCTGTTCATGCGGGGGACCGGAAGCGGCCTCAAAAGGATCAGGCTGTCTTTGTCCCGGTGACAACGCCGATCCATACCGCTGCCAGTTATTTTTATGAGGACATGGAGACGCTGGATCGCGTCTTCGGTAATGAGATTCCCGGGCAGAGCTACGGTCGCTACGGCAATCCGACCACGGACGCTCTTGAAGAGCTGGTGACGGCGCTGGAATGCGGCCCGGATAGCGGAGCCGGAGCGCTGGCGTGCTCGAGTGGTATGGCGGCAATTCACATGGCGCTGAGCACGGCATTGATGGATCGCCGCAAGTCGATTGTGGCTGCCAGTCAATTGTACGGCGCGACGCTTGGCATGCTGGCCAAGGTTTTCGAGCCGGCGGGCGTGAACGTCCATTACGTGGATTTCTGCGATGACGCCGCGCTGGCCGCAGCCATCAAAGAACATCGTCCCGGCGCGATTCTGATGGAGACGATTTCGAATCCGCTGCTGCGGGTGCCTGCGCTGGATCGTGTGGGTGCTCTGGCACAGGCCGCCAGCGCGCCGCTGATTGTCGACAATACCTTCGCGACGCCGCTCGTGATTCGACCTTTCGAACACGGCGCGTTGTTCGTGGTGCACAGCCTGACCAAGTACCTTTCCGGCCATGGCGACACGATGGGCGGAATTGTGATCACGAAAGGTGATGACCTGGCGGTTCTCCGCTCGTTATCGCGGACCGTTGGTTTTACGCTGGGGCCTTTTGACAGCTACCTGGCGATGCGCGGGATTAAGACGTTTCCCTTGCGCATGGAGAAGCAGTGCGCCAATGCGCGGAAGATCGCGGAGTGGCTGGGGACACAGCCTGAAGTGGAACGCGTGTATTTCCCGGCGGACCCGAAGCACCCGGACACCGAGAACGTGAAGCGGCTTTTCAGCGGCGGGCTGTTTGGCGCGATGGTCAGTTTCGAAGTCAAGGGTGCGGATCGCGAACGGGTGTTCCGGCTCATGAATGCGCTTCGGATGATTGTTCCGGCTACGTCACTGGGAGATGTTCACAGCATGATGCTGTACCCGGCTATGGCTTCGCATCGGGATATCGCGCCGAAGCATCGTGCGCGGCTGGGCATTCACGACAATCTGGTTCGGCTTTCGGTCGGGATCGAGGCGGTGGAGGATATCATCGCGGATCTTGACACTGCGTTACACGCATAGCTGCGAAAACCTCGCAACGTTTGGCTACGACTGGGGTTTGTTTCAGTCAGAGAGGCATTTTTGATGAAACTTCGACTCATCGTATCTATCGTCGCGGTCGCCGCGATTGCCACGGTTGCCCAGGCGAAACCCGCCAAACAGGCCCGCGCGGGAAAAGACCTGGGGCTTTCAGCGACTCAAAAGAGCGAGATCAAGGCGATCCGCCAACAGGGGCGCGACAAGACCCAGCCCGTGGCCGATCAGCTTCGGCAGAATCGTGAGGCGCTTCGCGCGGCGGTGAAAGCCAACGACGCCGGGCAGATTCAGGCGTTATCGAAAACGCGGGGTGACCTTCGCGGACAGGCCCTGGCTTTGCGAAGCCAGACGCGGGCGAAGGTCTATGCGGACCTGACTCCGGACCAGCGCCAGAAGCTGGATGCGCGGCAGGCTCGTACACAGCGTCGGCGTGCGAAACGCGCCTAGACGCACCCCCGCTTGGCTGGGCTGATTCGCGTATATAATGAATCAGCCTTATGGAAAGAAGAACATTCATCGTTAACTCCGCGGTTGCTGCCGCCTCCGCTACCCTTGCAAAAGCTGCGAGCCCCAACGATACGATCCGGGTCGCCACCGTAGGTCTGCATGGCCGGGGAAAGTCTCACCTTGACGCTTTCACCAAGATGCAGAACGTGGAACTGGTGGCGCTTTGCGATGTGGATGAGACGGTGCTTTCCGCCGCCGCTAAGTCGGTGGAAACGAAGACGGGGAAGGCCCCTGTCGTCTACAAAGATCTCCGCAAATTACTGGAAGACAAGTCGATTGACGCGATCTCGATCGCGACTCCGAATCACCAGCACACTCTGCAGACAATCTGGGCCCTGGAGGCGGGGAAAGACGTCTATGTCGAAAAACCCTGTTCCCACGACATGTTCGAGGCGCAGCAGATTGTAGCCGCAACCCGCAAATACAACAGGATTGTGCAGATGGGATCGCAAAGCCGGTCTGACTCGGCGCTGATTGAAGCGGTTCAGAAAATGCGCGAGGGCGCGATTGGCGACCTCTACATGGCGCGCGGGCTTTGCTACAAATGGCGGGACACGATCGGCAAGGCGAAGGTGGAGGCTGTTCCGGCGGGCGTCGACTACGATCTCTGGGTTGGCCCGGCGCCGATGAAGCCGTTCACTAAGAATCGATTCCACTACAACTGGCACTGGCAGTGGGAATATGGCAATGGCGATCTCGGGAACCAGGGGATCCATGAAGTCGATATCGCCCGCTGGGGTCTCGGCGTCAAGTATCCGACGAAGATTTCCGCAATTGGCGGCCATTTCATGTTCGACGACGATCAGGAAACGCCGAATACGCTGACGGTGGCGTATGAGTTTGCTGAGCCCGGCAAGCCGACGAAGATGATGACGTTCGAGGTGCGCCACTGGATCACGAACCACGAAGCCGATATCAAGGAATTCGACCTCAAGGTGAAAAGCACCACGGTCGGCAATATCTTTTACGGCTCGAACGGTTATCTTGCGATCGATGGCTACGACAAGTACTATTCATTCATCGGCAAGGAGCAGGTGCCGGGGCCGGAGCGGAAAGATAAGGGCGACCACTTCGCGAACTTCATTACTGCGATGCGCAGCCGTAACCGGGGCGAACTGACGGCGGAAATCGAAGAAGGCGCGATCTCAACCACGCTGGTGCACCTTGCGAATATTTCCTATCGCCTGGGGCGCACACTGGATTTCGATGCCGCGACGTACTCGGTGAAGAACGACAAGGAAGCGAATGCCATGTTCCGGCGGCAGTATCGCGCTCCGTTTGTTGTGCCTAAGATCGTCTGAGAAACTCAGCTTATCGAGATCGGCCCGTCGGCCCGCGAGAGTTCCATTATCATGGCCTCGCGGCGCTCGACGGCTGCTTTCACTGCCGAATCCAGCGCTACTCCGTAGAAGATAGCTCCCAGAATCGCGGCGACCGCCAGAATTCCGGCAAATACGATGTCGCTCGAAAACACCGATCGCGCCCAGTAGGCGAGAACTATCGGGAGCAGGACTACCGGAGCGGCGAAGATGGTCAGCGCCTGGAGCTTGTTCGACATCTGATTCATTTTGTCGGGGTCCATGGCGCGGGGCATGCGCACCGAAAAAATGTTGCCCAGCCCGAACCAGTAGAGTGCCGCGATTGCCACGACGGCGAATGCCTCCACAACTTTTGAAGGCGAGGAGGGAATATGAAAAGCGTGCGCCACCAGTGAAACAAGAATGAGCTGCGGGATCATCAGCATCATGACAGTCAGATTCTTGGCGATGAAGGCGTCGCGGAGCCGTATGGGCCAGCTAAAGTAACCCTGGGCCGCGGACCGGTCGAAACCGAACGAATTCCAGTAGGTGATTTGCCCGAGCATCAGCAACCCGTAGACCGCCATGATCGGCAGGGCGTATGGCAGGATCGGGGAATCGCCGTGCTGCCTTCGCAATGCCGGGGTGAAGATCAGGATGCCGAAGAAACAGGACATCCCGTAGGCCATCCGGAAACGGGCGATGCGCGCCAACGTTCGCAGTTCCTTTTCCACTAAGGCGGCCAGGGGATCGCCGAAGAAACGCGAGGGAAACCGAAAGATCCTTTCCGTGAAGCTGTCGGGCGCGGCATCCCGCTCTTTCCTTTTTGCCGTTCCGTTATCGGACCGGAGCATTCGCTCGAATTGCACGCGGCCGAAGAGCAGGGCGGCGCAAACCCACGCTGCGGCCGTCAGCATGCTCACCAGAGGTGCGTCATGCAGCATCAGCCTGGCCGAGGCCGCCCACGGCCAGACCACCTGGGAAGGGGCGAACCTCAGAAGCGAGCCTGGCTTTTTCACGTTCGCCAATATCAGCAGTTGAGGGGTAATGGCAATCAGGACCACGATCCCGAAAAAAACTTCCTTGAATCGCGTCCGCAGGAAAAGGCGCTCGAGCAGACTTCTAATGCCGGCGGAAAGCAACACGTTGATGGCAACGAAGGCAACCGCACCGACGATGATGAGGGGCGCAGCGGACGCGCTGTAGACTTCGTTGCGCAGAAGCCCGACAGCGATACCGATGACCACGAGCAGCATGTCAAGACTGGTCATCGCACGCAACAGCACTTCCACCATGAAGAGCTTGCGGCGGGGGATCGGATAGGCCAGCAGCTTTCGAAGGTCAATGGAGGCGCCGAAGCTTGCCGAGATTACCGGCGCAAGCTGCCAGTAGGCCATGAGGAGCAGCAGAATGGCGGAAAGCCATTCGACGAAGTGCTCGGACTCATCGGCGCTGGAAAAGAGGAGCATGAGGGCCCAGCCGAAGAATGCGAACAGGCCGTAAAACATGACGCCCGTAACTGCGGAAAATATCGTTCCGCCCCGGACGGAGCGCCCTTTGCGGGGCCGCATGCTCAGGAGTTGAGCCCGCAGGATGGCGGTCAGCATGCCCTTACCCCTTCGACTAACCCAGCCATTCGAGTTTCTCGTAGGCTTTATCCGCGCCTACCGTTCGGACGAATACGTCTTCGAGCGTTTCGGAACCGTTCCGCAGATCCGCCATGCTGCCTTCGGCGACGATTTTCCCGTCGTTGATAATCGCCGCGTGATCGCAGAGGCGCTCCACCACCTCCAGCACATGCGATGTCAGGAAAATCGTCGCACCGTGTTTTACCTGATCGAGCAGAATATCTTTCATCAGACGCGCGCCAACGGCGTCCACACCTTCGAACGGCTCATCCATCAGAAACAGTTCCGGCTTATGGATCAGGGACGCCGCCATCGCAACGCGTTTTCGCATGCCCTTGGAATACTCGCCGATGATTTTCTGCCCCTCATCCGCCAGTTCGAACAACTCCAGCAATTCGGCAGCCCGCTGCCGCGCCATAGGCCGTTCGAGCGAATACATGCGGCCGACGAACTCCAGGAATTCCAGGCCGGTGAGGCGATCGAAGAGCAGCGAATCGTCCGGGACCAGACCGATGCGCTGTTTGATCGCGGTTTCTTCGGCGGGCATCGGAAGGCCCAAAAGTTCTATGCTGCCGGAGGTGGCGGGAATCATGCCCGTCAGCATGCGTATCGTAGTGGATTTGCCTGCACCGTTAGGCCCCAAAAAGCCAAAGAAGGAACCGCGCGGCACTGTCAGCGAAAGCCCATCGACGGCTGCCTTGCCTTCATAAACCTTGCGGAGATCGTGTACGGCGATGGCGGCAGACATGGTTGAGGTGGCTGAAGTGTGAACCTTAAAGATATATGATCGTGTAATGCGCCACTGGCTCATTCACTGGCTACTCAGCGCGGTTTCGCTGCTGATCGTTGCGAATATCGTTCCCGGGATTGAGGTCGAGAGCTTCGGGTCCGCGCTCGTCGCCGCTGTCGTAATCGGACTGGTGGGCGCGACGGTGGGCCTGCTGCTGAAACTGATGCTGCTTCCCTTCATCATCGTCACGCTTGGCATTGTCTATTTTCTGATCAATGGAATGATGCTGATGCTGGCCTCGTCAATCGTCCCGGGCTTTCACGTTCGCGGCCTGATGGCGGCGACAATCGGATCGATCCTGCTCACGATTGTCGACTACCTCCTGAACCAGCTCGTATAGCCTTTCTGCTCCAAAAAGTCCCCGGACCCGGAAATGTAAATTTTCGTATGTAAAGTTTTGTAGATTTCGCCCCTGAAAGGTGTATCATCTAGCCAGGAAACCTTTGTAAACGGAATTTACAATTGCGGCTGGCGGTCATATTCACGGCATTGGCAGGTTTGGCGTGGGGCGAAATTAACCCTCAGATTGAGCCAGAGGCCGAAAAACTGTATCACCGGGCGTCCATCGCGCTGCATCAGCTCCCCGCCTACGAAATGGACGTCGAAACGACCCTCGCACGGCCTCACAACGAGCCCGGGCTGGGTTTTCATATCCTGGCAACCGTCGCGGTCCGGCAACCGGATAAGGTCCTGATTTCCGGCAGCACCCCTTTCGCGGGCCAGACCACGGTGTATTCGGACGGCCATACCAGCCTTTTCTGGCAGGAATCCACCAATCAGTTCGCGAAGATCGAAGCGGCTATTCCCGCAAATATGCTGTTGCGGCTGACGGATCTCACCCCGGAATCGGAACCCGTGGAGCAGACTCTCGTCTCGGCGAAAATGCTTCGCAGCGAAGAGATTTATCTGGAAGGCGAGCGGTTCGACTGCAAGGTAATTCAGGTCGCGACGACGGGGCGGGAAGGCGTGAAGGCCGATCCCCGGCTGCGCACTCTGTGGATCGACACGAAAACCGGTGTGGCGCTGCGGCAACAGACGGATGTGGTGCCTCCGGGCCTGACCGTCGAAGTTCCGGCCAGCATCGATGTGACCCGATTTCATTACGGGAGCCACACGAACGACGGCAATTTTGCATTTATCGTGCCGGCCGACGCCACGGAAGTGGACTGGCATCAGATGGACCTTGCCGTGACGCATCGTGGACTGATCGGGAGTCCGGCGCCGCCGCTGCATCTAACCACTGTGGAGGGGCGAACGCTCGACCTTTCGAGATTCAAGGGCAAGCCGGTGCTGCTTCACTTCGAAACCACCTGGTGCAAGCCGTGCGACGACGCGGATCCGATCATCAGCAGCGTAACGAAGACGATGGGGAACGAGGCCAGAATTCTCCGCGTGGATGTGGATGAATCGGCGGACGCGCTGCTGGCGGACTTCAGCAAGTCTGCCGCACAACCCGGCGCCCCGGCACGTCCGCCTCTCATGGTGACGGCGGCCGATGTGGAGTCTTTGGGTCTGAAGGCCTGGCCCGCCAACATGCTGATCAGCCGGGAGGGCAAGGTTCTGAGTTTTGACGCCGGACGCGCCAGCGAGGCCGCGCTGGTGGCCCTGTTGCGAAATGCGGCATCTCCGGACGCCGAGCCACCTCCACAGACCTGGGGTGCGACAGAGCCTCATCGCGGCCTCCGCAATCAGTCGCACGATAAAGTTGTACCGCCAGAGTTGTTGTATAAAGTCGATCCTGGTTATACGATCGAGGCGCAGAAGGCGAAGATTTCAGGGACTGTGATGCTCGCAATCCTTGTGGGGACTGATGGAAAGGTGAGTGACATCCATGTCCTCGAGAAACTGGAGCCTGGACTGGACGCGCGGGCCATCAACGCCGTCAGCAAGTGGCGTTTTAAGCCTGCCATGCGGGGCGATGCGCCGGTGGCATTTCGCGCGCGGGCCGGGGTCAGTTTCAGCGAACACTAGGTGGATGCTTAACGCTTGCTGACGCGCGCGGCTCGGTAACAGATCGGTTTGCTGAGCCGCGACCGTCAGGGAGCGATAGGATCTTTTTTCTACCTTACAGATTCCGTTTTAGGAACGAAATAATCTGATAGCCGGTTACGTACTTGAAAGGCGTTTCCCCGAGCGTGTAGTGTCCACAGGGCATGACAACCACCTTGTGGTCCGCGCCGCTGCGGCCGATCCGATCAACAATGTCTTTCGACAGCTCCGGTGGAAACGTTGTGTCGTAGGTCGCGTAGAGAAATGACGATCGTTTCTTCAAAGCCGCGAAGCGATCGACATAGTGCACGGGGCTGAGGCAATCCCAGACGGCGCGCAGGCGGTCGATATCGATCTGATCTTCAATGCCTTCGCGAATGTGTTTTGTCGACAGCCCCTTCCAGACGACGTCGGCAAAGTGCGTGGAACAGTGATTGAACACGTTCACGCGAATACGCTCATCATGTGCGCTGGCGAGAAATCCGTAGCAGGAACCGAGGCTGGTGCCGACAATCCCAAGATCGTCATAGCCCTGCGCCTGCAGCCAGTCGTAGCAGGACCGCACGTCGATCACGGATTGCCGGGTTGCGTCGATGGTGCGCGCTACGTTGGCTGAGACGGCGTAATCGGCGCGGGTCAGCTCCGGCGGCATACGCTTGTCGTGATAAGGCAGGCTGATCCGAAGCGCCGAAATGCCGAATTTTGCGATGCCCTCACATAACGCCACGTGCTGAGCGGCGTGGGAATTCCAGTGCGGCAGCACGACGACAGCTTTGTTCCCCCGTTTCCATCGCGGGTTGGCCGGGAAATAGCGGGCTTCCACCGTATTATTCGATTCGTAGGGAGTATCTATCGGCGACGTGAAGCGCACCATGTCGCCTTCCCGGCGAAAGTCGCGCGGGGGCGCGTAGGCGAAGAACTCCGGGCTGCGGGCGATCGCAATCCGGTTGAATTCCTGTAGTTTTGTTTCGGTATCGGGGCCTGCTGGGTGGAAAGGCCAGTTGGCCATCCATTCGGCGCCCCAGTCGAAAGGGCGTACGACGCGGTCGGTCGATCGGGTGGCGAGATGGTATTCCCACGAATCGATGCGCTTCGCGTACCACTGTTTCACTAATTCCATTGGCTGAAATTCCAGGTTAGCAGACGCGTGGGCGGGACTTTGTTACCCTGCGGTTCTGGGGTCCCAGTTGCATCTTCATGACAAATTCGTCTCGCGCCGCGCCTTTTTGGCGGGAGCGGTCGCCGGAACAGCAGCGCTGACGGCTTGCGCCCGTAAACTCGCGCCGCGCTACCGGGCGTGGTTATTCATGGCGAGCGCCGCTGAACAGGCGGTCGTCGTTTCCGATCTGGCCAACTTTCGCCGCTCGGCTTCAATACCTCTGGAGGCCGCGCCCGATCAGGTTCTGAACGCACATGGCAAGCTCTATGCGGTGTGCGCCGCGGACCAGACGATTGTCCTCATTGACCCTGCACACAGGACGATCACCGGGAAAATCAGTGTTGGCGGAAAGATCACCAGCACCACTTTGACGGATGACGGCAATTGGCTCGCGGTCGCTGTCAGTCAACCGGCGGCGGTTATTTTCATCGATACGCGCAGCGATAAGATTCTCCGCCGAACGGCGCTGCCGGGCGTCCCGACCTCCATTTCAGCGTCGAGTGAGCAAGTCGCCGTGCTGCTGGAACCTACGGCGCAATCCGCCAATTCATCCCGCCTCGGGCGCATTAATATTGCCGACGGCAAGCTGATCGGCGTGTCGCTGGTTGGCGCGGGCGCGCTGAGCGCGCTGGATTATCGAAAAGACGGCGAGACGATTTTCGTCGCGGCTCCCGATGCTCGTCAGATTATCTCGATTGAGGCGGCATCTGGCGCTGTTCTGGCCCGCTTGCCGGTGCCCATTCGCCCTGCGCGATTTTGCGCGGATGCAACCGGAGGGCAGGTATTTGTCACGGGCGCTGACAGCGAGGCTCAGCTCGTCATATTCAAGCCTTACCAGAATGAGGTCGATCAGACGCTGTATGCGGGTCATGCGCTTTTTGGGATGGCGGTTGCACCTGTGCGCCGGTATCTTTTTCTGAGCAATCCGGATGCGGGGGACGTTACGATTCTCGATATCGAAACCCGGAGAATCCTGGCTTCGGTGCGCACCGGCGGAAACCCTCGCGAGATTCTGGTTGCCCCTTCCGCGAATTCAACGGCTCCGGAGGAATACGCTTTCGTTGTGGATGGGGAGACGGGGGATGTTTCCGTGATCCACATTCCGGTTGTACTGCACAAGAGCGGGGATGCGTTTATCGCGGAACCGCCGAAACCGATCTTCGCAGTATTCCACGGCGGGGCACGACCGCAATCGGCCGTGATTGTGCCCTATTCAAGCTAGTTCTTTGACCGCCGTGCTGCCAGACGAAAATTCCGCTACCCCAGCCAGGCGATCATATCTACAGGTGTCCACCACACGGAACAAGGCATACTCACTGGTGGCTGCACTCCTGTTGCTAATCGGAGCGTTCCTGTTCCTGAACGACGCTGCCGGCAGTTGGTGGGCCGCCGGCTTTCCGGCCAATCGCGCAGCTTACATGCAGCGCTTCTACTGGGATATCTCTTGCTTCGGGCTGATCTGCGCTTTCGCTGCTGGGTGGTGTCTCCGGATCTGGCTGAAGCTCCGCAGAGTCAATTTAACTCCTCGCCGCTAGTGCGCTCTTTTCGAAGGAGGAAATCCTCAAACGGTCAGTTATCCGTCGGCTTCTCTTCCACGTGATCGATGACGATTACCGGCATGGGGTATTTCTGCTGTTCCAGTTTCATCCCTAGCTGCTTGTCGATCGCTTCGAACAGGGAAATCGCGCCGTTGGGATCTGTTGCTGCACCGGCGGTTCCTGCTGACGCCTGACTGGCGTCTCCACCGCGTCCTCCCATCTGCAGGGCCCGTTTGGGAGAGAAATTGAGGGTGAAATCCCAGGAACCATCCAGTCCGGACAGATCGACGACGGGATGATCGATATAACCGCCTGCGATGTTTCCCAGCTTATCCGCAAACTGGGCCATCGATATGTTCTGGCAATTGAAAGTACGGGAGAGCGCCGTGCTCAGATTGTTTGACCCGGCCGCGACGTTTTTGCATGCCGTTCGATTCGTGGGGTCTGCCTTTTTCATTCTCGGCTTTCCCGCGACCAGCGCATAGACAGTCACAGGCCGCTGCTCGGTGTGAGTCGCGAGTTTGAATCGCTCGGTGATCAGCGCCCGCAACATGAGTTGAACCGCTTCAAAATCGAACTGCTGCTGGCCGGCTGCGGGCGCGGTTGTCGACGCCTTCGCAACGATGTCGAACCGATTCACATCGAGCCACTTTGGTCCGCCAACGATCGTGTCGCCATCGTCGACGTCCCATGCAAATTCAATCATGTCTTTCAGAGTCATGCCGTGCATGTCGAGCCTGCCCCCTGGTTGGAAGCCCCCGGTCGCGTCCTTGGTTTCCGGCGCGCTTGGCCGGATATCCGCCACTTCAAACTCGAGCGGAATCGCTGGCAGAGCTTTCGTCACGCCAGGCAGATTATCCGTCGGTTTCTCATTCACGCTGTCAACCGCAATGACCGGCAGCGACACGTTTTTCAGTTCGAGCTTTAGGCCGAGTTTTTCGATCGCGCCGAAGAGCGAGACTCCGTCGCTGCCCGCAGCCGCCAGTTGCCCGCGGCCATTCCATTTGATATCAAAATCCCAGGAGCCTTTCAGCTCGGTCTGGTTCGCGATCGGGTTGCCCCCGGTGTAGCCTGGCGCCATGCCACGTAGTACCTGAGCAAAGGCGTCCATCGTCACGTTGTGGCAGGAGTACGAAACGAAACCGATCCCACTGGGCGTTGGCTCCGACTGAGAATTCGAACAACCGTTTTTCTCCGCTGCGGGATCTGCCTCCTTCATCTGCGAGCTTCGCTTCACCGATGTCAGTACGTATCCGGAGAGCGGTTTGGTGTCGTTGTGAACCACGAGCTTGAACCGGTCGGCCAGCATCGACTGAAGCATCAGCTTCAGCGATTCAGGCGATGTCCTGGGCGGCACATTTGCGATCACATCGAAGCGGTCCGTATCGAGCCATGCCGGGCCACCCACGACGTTGTTGGCATCCACGTCATACGCGGTCCGGATCAGATCGACCATCGTTGCAGTGCGTAGTTCGTAGCGGCCGCCGCGAATGAATCCGCCTCGCATCGACGGATTTACCGTGCGGGCGCTGACGTGGACATCTGCGATCTCAAACGACGGTTTGGATGCGGGCGACTGAGCAAAAACCGTACAGGACAGAAGGACGGCTAAGCCAACACGGGGAACGACTCGGTTCATCTCAAATCTCCTTTGAGCAGCAACGTGGTTGGAATTCTGACGCTCGCAAAGCAACATTCGTTTCGACAGAAAGATGCAATTTGACAAAAGCGTACTCCAGTTAGTTGTCGGTCGGTTTCTCTTCCACGTGGTCGATGACGAGGACGGGCATCGGATGTTTCTGCTGCTCCAGCTTCAGGCCGAGTTGTTTATCGACGGCGTCAAAGATGGTGATGCCGTCCGCTCCGGCGGCGGCGAGTCCGCTGCGCGGCGTCCACTTCAGCGTGAAATCCCAGGGGCCTTCAAGCTGCGTGTTGTTAACCACAGGGCTGGAGAGATAGTCGCCGGCCGCTCCGCTCAATAGCCCCGCAAAGGTTTCCATCGTAATGCCATGGCATGTAGCCGGGATCGCACCGGCCTCACCTGCCTGCGGCTGACGCTGGCAGCCGGGAGGGTCCGAATTCACCGCCTCTTTCAGTTTTGGTTTGCCGTTCCCGACGGTTAAGGTGAACGCTGGCAGGGGTTTTTGATCGGGGTGTACGGCTAGTTGAAGG
>Ga0206991_10120_pt1 | contig 22462 bp, 16 predicted proteins | sample Alteio_BWMinCont_9_FD_153286 | JGI IMG/M metagenome (GOLD analysis project Ga0206991, IMG submission 153286) | Enriched cells from forest soil in Barre Woods Harvard Forest LTER site, Petersham, Massachusetts, United States -... | ecosystem: Environmental > Terrestrial > Soil > Temperate forest >...
GTAGCGGTGTTAAAACCGCTGAAAGCATTGTTGAAGCCGCTCAACGCTGGCGTATTTCGGATATACGCGGCGTTGTGCGGATCTGTTGTTGCCAGCAGTACGGTGGCTCCCAGCAATGCGAGGGCAGGCTTGAGGTGGTGTCCGCGTGCCATGGACAAGGGAAATAGCCAGATCTGCTTCTGATCGTGGAGCATGTCCGGCACGCTCCTTCGCCACTGGCTCCCGAGGATCTGCCATTCCGAAGGATTGCCCGCGAATGTCGACGGCTGTACCGGATCGGGCGCCGGCTCCGCAGAAGTGCTTTCTGAGGCGGGATCGAAGGCCGCGGTAGGCGCTGGATCATCCTGGGCAGTGCAAAGCTGCACAGCGACCAGCGAAGCAAACAGCAGCGCGAGAGGCGAGAGCCATTTGGGCATCAAACGCTCCAATCGAAGCCGAAGGGTGCCAAGAGCTGGCCGGGCATCGGCACATGAGCCGACATTCTATGATATTGGCGCCGGTTGGCGCACTTTTCATTCGTCAAGTTCCTCAACTTTCACTGCTGTACGGAGTTCCTCGCGGTCCTATGCCGCGATGATAGAATCTGTGCATCCGTAACCCGAATACAATTCAGGCGCATACGCGGATGAGAAACACGCCTGCCAGGCATCTTTTCGCGCCGTTTCGAACGGGAATCGCAGCGTTTCTGCTTTTCTGCTCAATGGCCGGCATCTGCGACGCGCAAAGCGCCCGAGCTCATGACGTGGTCTGTCAAGGCGGTAACGGAGACTTCGAGGCGGCATTCCAGACCGGTGTGAGCGTGCGTGTAGGTCCGGTGAGGAATGGAACGTTGGCGACTCGTTCCTGTGAAGCGGATTTAAGCTGGAATAAGCAAACACTTCACATTGCCGCCGCTGCATCCGAGCTGGATGTTGATGGATTCGGCGTCGATCTGGGCATGAACGTCCCTCTCGTTATGTTTCAGGTTAAGAAATTGGCCGCCGACTGCTGCATGTCTTACCAGATCTACGTGCTGCACAAGCCGCCGAAATTACTTCGCACCCTTACCGGCGCGGAATTCTTCAGCGCCGCCGATACCGATCTTGACGGCCACGTTGAAATCTGGGCGGACGATGCCGCATCGGTCGATGGGTTTGAAGACCTGACCAGGGATCAACTGGCTTTCCCGCCGGCGATCGTGCTCCGATTCGTGAAAGGCAAACTTTTGGATGTGAGCTCGGAATTCCAGCCCTATTTTGACCTTGAAATCGCGGAGTTGCAGGCTCGACTCGATGTACAGAAGCTCCGCGATTTCAAAAACAGCGATGGTAGATTGCCGGCGCCCGTTCCGTTCACCGTGGAAGGCTTGCGGCGAAGGGATTATCTGCGAGGCGTGAAGGCACAAGTGCTCGAAATCGTCTGGTCGTACTTGTATAGCGGTCGTGAACGGGAGGCCTGGCGTTCCCTGGCGGAAATGTGGCCAAGCGCCGATCTCGATCGGATTCAAGCGGAGATACTGAGGTCACGCACTCGCGGAATCGGCGCTCAATTGGATGGCGTCTCCACCGCGAGGCCAGCGAGCTCAACTCAGGCCCGGATCTTCGACGCGATAAACGTACCGGAGAGGGCTAAGCCGGAGCTTGTCGTGCCTCAGCCGATCATGCTTCGGCGGTCTGCTCCCTTGGACTTCTCGGAGGAGAGCTCAGCCTTCTCGGAGGTGATGCTGGATCTGGTGATTGACTCGGCCGGGAAAGTACGCTCCGCTCAACCCTCCGGCGGCGCGGCCTGGTCCGACGCGGAACTGAAAGATGCGGTACGAAGATGGAAATTCATCCCTGCCTTCCGGCAGGGTCGCGCGGTTGCCAGCCGGACGGGGTTGGCCGTCTCCCTGAAGCGATAGCCTTCACAGATTCCGACAGAGCGAGACACATCCTCTCGATTGGAACGGAGCAAAACGATCCGGTGCCGCCGATGGCGCGGAATCCGAATCCACGGCCGTGCCCAGCATTTTTCAACTCTTGGAAATCGGGAAGTAGGTAACCCAACCGCCGCGAAACGCGAAGCGCCTTACGCTTGGCTCACGGTTTGGCCAAGCGCAGCCTTGACGCGCTCAGGTGTAAACGGAACTTGCCGGACGCGCGCGCCGGTGGCATCAAAGATGGCATTCCCGATTGCCGCCGCGACGATGGTGATGGAGGTCTCGCCGGCTCCCGTCGCATTTTCGTCCGCCCGGTTGAGCAGTTTGACTTTGAACTCCGGAATATCGAAACCCAACGGCAGTGTAGGGTAGCTTCGCCAGTCGGTTGAAGTCACCTTCTGGTCGTCCCAGGTAACCTCTTCTACCAGAGCGCGGCTCATGCCCTGCAGCGCGCCGCCTTCGATCTGGTTCCGCAGGCCGTCGGGGTTCGAGATCGGGCCGGAGTCATTGCTGAAGAATATCTTCTTCACGCTGACCTTTCCGGTATCCTGATTCACTTCGACTTCAGCGACCATCGCGGCAAATCCGTTGTCGCCCTCATAAGCAACGCACGCGAAGCCGCGGCCCGTGGCAATACCCGTCTTGCGGCCCTGCGGCTTGGGTGACGGACGCGCTTCCCAATTCGCCAACTCGGCCGCCGCTTTTACCACATCGCTCACGCGAGGACTGCTCAGGTGGCGCAACCGGAATGCCACCGGATCGGCCTTGACCCGCGCCGCCAGCTCATCCATGAAGCATTCGTGAGCAAAACTATTCTGCAGCCTGGCGGGGGAGCGCAGCGGCCCCGTGAAAAACGGCGACACAATGTTGTGCGTAAGCGAACGTTCGGATTTTACCGTGCCTGTGCCTTTGGCCGTGCCTCCCACATTGCCCGCGACATAAGAGGGCACTCCGTTGCTGTTGTTGCTGAATGCTCGAGGCTCGGGTGCCGGCGTTCTGGCCATGAATGCCTCCGGCTGAAAACCCGCCAGCATGCCGGTAATCACATTCCCCGGCGTCCCGTAACCCGGCCGGTTGCCAAAGACCGCAGACCACGATTCATGGTCCCACGCGGTGATATTCCCCTGCCCGTCCAGTGCCGCGCGCTCATCCATGACGAACGCGAATCCGTAATTCTCGCCCCAGGCCATCTCATCTTTTCGCGTAAGCTGCACACGAACGGGCTTGCCCACCGCCTGGGAAAGTAGCGCGGCGTCATAGGTGACCGTGTCGGCGCCGTTGATTCCATAGCAGCCGGACCCTCTGCGAAAAATTACACGCACGTTCTCCGGCTTCAAGCCAAGCAGGATGGCGCTGCTGCTTCGCACCGGCCATACACCTTGCGTGGGCGACCAAAGAGTCGCCTTATCCCCTTGAACATCCGCGACGGCGCACGAACTGCCCATCGATCCGTGCATTTGGTAGGGATAGTGATACGTGGCCTTGACGACGGTAGCGGCTTGCGCGAGCTTGTCATCCACATCTTTCGAATTGACCAGCAGCGTATCTCTTGTCGGCTTTTGGGTGCGCAGGTAGTTGTAAAAATCCGCATGGCTCGGCAGTCCGGCGCCTGCCGTCCAGTTGACTTTAAGCTTGTTCGCCGCCTGAATCGCCTGCCAGGGCTTCTCCGCGACCACGCCCACAAAATTCTTTTTGACCACAACCTTCACCAGCCCTGGCATGCCCTGCACGGAGGCTTCATCTACGCTCACAACGGTTGCGCCTATGGCCGGAGGCCGCACCACGCGGCCGTGCAACATCCCTGGCCGCCGCACGTTGTGAACAAACTCGAACTTGCCCGTAACCAAATCCGGTAGGTCCGGACGCTGTGCCGGCGTGCCGAGCACGGTCCATTCGCTGGCAGGTTTGCGTTTCGCATTCGGCTCGAGCTTCAGTTCAAACTTCTTCCCCCCGATCAATTGGCCATACGTCAATTTCTGAGCGGGATCGCTCTTCGCGCTGATGACCCCGTCTGCCGCTGTGAGCTGCTCGGCAGGCACGTTGAGCCGCTTCGACGCAATTTCCAAAAGCGCTTCGCGGGCCGTGGCCGCCGCCAGCGCCAAATTATTATGATTGAAATTGGTCGGGTGCGACTGGCTCCCCGAAGTGATGCCCTGATCCGGAGTCATCGACGTATCGCAAAAGATCATGTTGACGCGCTTGAACGGCACGCATAGCTCTTCCGCGACCAATTGAATCTGCGCGGTGGAAATGCCCTGCCCCAATTCTTCTTTACCCGTGTATGCCGTCACACTTCCGTCAGTGCCTATGGCGATCCAGGAGTCGAGTTGATTCGCCGGCGGCGCGCCGGTGCCTCCCGCTCCTTCGAACTCCTGTGCCGCAGCCGTTCCCAGCATGCCCTTCGTGCTAAAAGTAATAATCAGCGCCCCGGCGCCCGCCAGAAACGCCCTGCGCGAGAAACCCGCGCGGTTCAAGGCCTCCGAGGCTTCGGTAGTGAGCGACGGATCGAGAATGGCTGTCATCGGCTTCCTCATTTGCCCATTCCTTGTCGCGCACGATTGATGGCCTGCAGCATCCGCACATGCGTGAAACAACGGCAGAGAACACCCGACATGGCTTGCTGAATCTCTTGCTCGCTGGCTTTCGGATTCTTGTCGAGAAAAGCCTTGGCGGTCATGATCACGCCGTTCACGCAGAAACCGCACTGGGCGGCCTGCTCTTGGATAAACGCCTGCTGCAGCGGGTGAGGTTTCTCAACCGTGCCCAATCCTTCGAGTGTGGTGATCTCCGCCCCCTCCACGCTCTTGACCGGCGTGATGCAGGAGCGGATCGCCTGCCCCTTCACGATCACGGTGCAGGCTCCGCATTGCCCGAGCCCGCAGCCGAATTTAGGCCCATTCAATCCGAGATCGTCGCTCAGTACGTAGAGAAGCGGCGTCGTCGGATCGAGATCGACGGAATGCTGTTGGCCGTTCACTTTGAGGGTTATTGCCATATTCCCAAGGTATGGCCAAGGCTGGCTCCGCGTCAAGTTATGCGTTGCCGCAGGGCAGTCGAGCCCATCCCCCGGGGACAGTTATTCTTTGCGCAAAGGCGAAGCCACACCGGCGCCACTTTCCACGGCTTCTTTGCTAGCCTGAAAACCACAGCAGATTTGGCGCTAGTTCGGCGGGCCCCCGGAAGCGACCACTTTTTTGGCGGTATCTAGCAATCATCTCAGTGACTTAATTTAAGGAGTGCGTCGTGAAAACTATCGTCCCTCTCAAACTGGCAGCACTGGCAATGATTTGCCTGGTGGTGACCCCGGCTGTAGGTTGGTCGCAAGGCGCGCCTGCAACTTCGGCCGGCGCCAATGGTGTCTCCCGAACCACAAAAGCCATGAACTATCGACGTGCTAAAGGCTCGGTCACAGTGAGCTTCCAGGGCACCGACCTCATGCAGGGAGCCTCCGGCGAAGCCAAGGTTGAGAGCAAGAACAACCGCATGGAAATCGAGGCCAAGTTCCAGGGGCTGCAAGACGCCACGAAGTTCGGCCTGGAGTATCTGACTTATGTTTTCTGGGCCGTTTCGCCCCAGGGGCGCGCTGAAAACCTTGGCGAAATTTCGTTGAAGGGCGGCGCGGCCGAGGTAAAAGCCATCTCGGACATGCAGACGTTCGGCTTGATCGTTACCGCCGAGCCTTACTTTGCCGTGCAGCAGCCCGGCAACATGGTGGTACTGGAAAACGCCCTGGCCAGCGCCAGCGGCGCCAAAGTGGAAAACATCGACGCCACCTACGAACTCCTGGGCCGGGGCGCTTATTCATCCTCGAACACCAAGATTGATAACGCCATCTTCGGTATCGACCGGAACACCCCCGTGGAACTCTTTGAAGCCCGCAACGCCGTGCGTGTGGCGCGCAATGCTGAGGCTCCGAAATATGCCGCTGCGGCTTTCACTAAGGCTGAGCAGCAATTGAGCGCCGCCGAAGATGCCTACCGGCAGAAGCGCGATCGCAAGACCGTGGAAGCCGCCTCGCGCGATGTCGTCGAGACCGCCGAAGAAGCTCGCGTAATGGCCGCAAAACAAAAGGCCGAAGAAGACTCGCAGTCCCGAATCGCCGCGGAAAAGAAAGCTGCGGAAGATCGCGAGGCCAAAGCACGCGCCGACGCGGAAGCCGAAGCGCAGCGACGCCAGGAGGCGGAGCAGGCGCGCGTTCAAGCCGAACAGGCCAAGGCGGAAGCGGAACGCATGAAGCAGGAGGCCCAGCAGGCCGCGCTCGAGGCCGCAAAGCAGAAGGAAGAGGCCGACGCGGCGCGGCAGGCCGCCCTCGCTCAGCAGCAACAGGCCGAGAGCAAGGCGCAAGAGGCTGCCCAGGCGCAAGCTGCGGCACAAGCGGAGACCGCCAGCGCCCGTGCGGCAGCAGCCAGAGCCGAGGCGGAAAAGTCACAGTTGCGCGCGCAACTTCTGGCGCAATTCAACGCGGTTTTACAGACGCGCGATACCGCGCGTGGCCTCATCGTTAATATGTCTGACGTCCTGTTCGACACGGCAAGCTTCACGCTCAAGCCCGGAGCCCGCGAGAAACTGGCCAAGATCTCGGGCATCCTCCTCGGGCATCCCGGACTCATGCTGCAGGTTGAGGGCTACACGGACAGCGTAGGCAGCGATGAATTCAATCAACAGCTTTCTGGCAGACGCGCGGATTCGGTCCGCGACTTTTTGGCCGAACAGGGCGTTCCGGGATCGGCCATGAGCGCGCAGGGATTCGGGAAATCACAGCCGGTGGCGTCCAACGATACGCCCGAAGGCCGCCAGCGTAATCGCCGCGTTGAATTGGTCGTCAACGGCGACGCCATCAGCAACTCCGCAAGCGCTGCACCCGGTGCGAATCCAGCTGGCGCCCAGCCCGTTGGCAACAGTGGCGCAGCGCCAGGCAGCCTTCGCCCCGTCTCCACCTCCAATCAACCTAACTAAAGCTTGGCGCTTGTAGGCCGGGGACCCGTGCGATTCCCGCACGGGTCCCCGCGGAAACGCCCCCTATCCCCCGGCCCGCGATGCGATTGCTGCCCGACAGACGGCCCGCGCCTTTGGAGAGGCGATAAGTAAGGCAAAGTGGAGCGAAGGATCTCTCAGTTAGCTAAATAACCAGCACACTTGGAGCCTAGCGGTCCGCGTAGTAACCTTCGCGCGCTTGCACGACGAGATCCTTCTGCTTGGTCGTGAGATGAATCTTGTGGTAGCCGATTCCGGCGGCAGCGTCGGGAGTGTAACCCAGGCTGTATTGGCTGCGCAGTTCTTCTTCGATCTGGCGATAGATCTGGTCCACCGACTGTTTCTTTGAAACTTCAAATAGGCGGCCGCCCGTTTCGCTGGAGATGCGCGCCAGAACTTTCTTGCCGTCCGGCCGCTCCTCCGGGAATCGCTGCGGAGACGGTCCGCCGCGACGCCCCATGCCCCCGCCGCCATAACCTCCGCCCGGGCGCCCGAACCCCCTGCTTTGGAAAGCCTCTTCGTCCGCAAACAGGATTGAATACACAATCGTATTGGCCCGCTGCGCTGTCTCGATGGCCCTTTCCAAAGTCTCCTTGCTTCCGCGATCCACTCCGTCCGAGAGAACCACAACTGCCTTCCGCCCCTGTTGGTTCTTCAACACTTCGTCCGACGCGAGAAAAATCGCGTCATAGAGCGCCGTGCCGCCGCGGGCCCGCCCTCTTGGGTACCGACCACCACCCTGACTTCCTGGGTCGTCGTCAGGCTGCCCAATCTCCAGCAACTTGAGCGCAGACTCCAATTTCTGGTTCGAAGAGGTCAGGCCCTGAAGAAGTTCCACCTCGCGATCGAAATGAATCAGAAAGGCTTGGTCCTGGCTCCCGCGCAGCATGTTGTCGAGAAAGCTTTGGCTCGCACCGCGCTCTTCTGGCAGCACGCGTCGCTGGCTCATGCTGGTATCCACCAGCAGCCCCAGCGTCAGCGGAAGATCGGTCTCCCGCGCAAAATAAGTGATCGCTTGTGGGCGCCCGTCTTCCTCCAGCTTGAAATCGTCCTGACCGAGATTGGAGATGATCTGCTCGTGCTTGTCGCGAACAGTGGCAAGTACATTGACCACTTTAACGTCGACCGAGATGGCAGGCTTTTCCTGGCTGCGCAACGCAGGTTTCACGCTCAGCAATAAAAGAACGGTGAGCGCAAAGCCGCACACAAGCCATAACCTCCGGGAGCACACAGATACCCGGGGCAGCCAACGCCAACATCTACGGTGAGGAGAGTCTTGGCGATCAAAATGCTGCACTTGGCATCCTCCTGCTGCTTTCATCAACAGCCCTTGCGTTCGCGAGTCTCCGGACACATGCACAGATTCCGCCAGGAGTTCTTCTGGTTGCCCGGCTGCAACACTGCGCTGCTTGGAACGTGGTAATATCGCTCCGCACACGACCGCAGTGGCAACCGCGATATGGCCCTTTTAGCTCGACCCCCACACCAGCGTTCCGATGATTCAGAAATTCGACGCCCTGGCCGGAAGATCATCTCTGCTTTGTCAGGAAGTATTGCGCTGCTTGCGCTAACGATCTTGGGCGCGGTGAACGGCTCCGGAACACGCGCCTTCACCCCAGGCGCCGGCGGATTCGCAGCCACTGCATTCGCAAAAGACAAGCCTCTCTCCTGGAAGCCGATTGAGGACGCGTTGTTGCGCGTCAATGACTCGCCGCCCAAGGAGTGGGGAATTTATCGCACCGGTAAGAAGAACGAGCCGCTACTGCTGCAGACGGGGAGCCGCTTCCTGTTTATCGACGCTCACGATCGGCAAGTCTTTGAGCTTGACCCGTCGAAGATCGAACGCAAGTCCGGGGAACTTCTGTGGAGCCTCACCGATCGGCCTGCAAAACCTCTGGCCACTTCCGACTGGGTTGTAGACGATATCGGCGCCGCCTTCGTAGTCCGCGTCAGACTCGCCGGCGAAAATGCGCTGCTCGACCTGCAACTCCCGCACCCGCCTGATATTGGCTCTCTTCCCCAGCGGCCGCAAACACCGGCGCAAACGCGGCGCAGGAATTACTTCGCCGGCTCTACTTCAGGTTTTTGCCAATCCAGTTGTCGATGAACTTGACGATCTCGTCGCTGTTCCGATCGAGGAACATTTCATGCATATTCCCGTGTATGCCCACATCCTCGAGGCGGACGAAGTCGTCCTTGGCGCCAGCCTGATTGAGCCACTTGGGAATGCAAACGTCGAACACGCGATGATACGTGCCCTCGGCGGAGATCGAAAGAATGCGCATGTTCTCGAAGGACACCAGCTTGTGAACCGGCTCGTCCTGCAGATAGCAGCCCACCTCGTCGCCGGGCCGCTCGGAAGGCACCAGATGGACCTTCAGCTCTGACGGGCTCTTGATCGGCGGATCGAAATTGAAGGGCATCGTCGTCAACCCCCAGGAATTTGGATTTACGCGCGTGTATGCCACCTTCGCGGTATCCGCATTGCCGATTTGCGGGCCGCCGGGTTCGATGGCCACCATGCCCGCGATCAGCTTCGGACGCAAATTGGCGACGTCGAATGCCATTCCGCCTCCCTGTGAGTGCGAGATCAGAATAATGGGTTTGCCGATCTGATCGAGCAGGGCCACGCCCGCGGGCACCGTGAGTTGTTCCTGATTGGCCACGAACTGCAATTGCCCCTTGGTGAAATTATCGAAGACCGGGTCGCCCATCATGCCCTTCTTCGGGGAGTCGCTGGGCCACTGCGTGTACAGCTTCATCCGCGGGAAATTTCCGCCCGAAGGTACTGGCGCGGTCCAGATGGTTTCGAGATCGAGCGCCGTGCGGATTCCAAGCTTGGCGTCGACGCCCGGAACGTAGGGCGAGCGTCCCCGCGCCGGGTAGTCCACCATATAAACCGTGTACCCCTGCGCCACTAAGTAGTATGCCCAGCCGGGCCGCCCGTCAGGCGTCTGCCGCCAGACGGCGCCGCTTTGTCCATTTCCATGGAAAAACACGATGGGATAGGGATGTTTGCTTTGCCTGGGCACCCAGACCTCGGTATACATCGTGTCGCCCATGGTCTCTTTGCCCGCGTCGCCCACGTACTTGCCGCCCGCGTAGAAGAATCCCTGGCGCGCGATACTGTCGGTAGCGAACGTCGGGATTGTGGAAGGCGGCGTCGCCATCGAAAGCTTGTCTTTCTGCGGGACATTCTTTTCCATCCAGCTGCCGATAAATTTGGCGATGTCATCGCTGTTCTTCTCGAGCATCATTTCGTGGCCGTTGCCGTGGATGCCCACATCTTCGAGCCTGACGAATTGCGTATGCACGCCCGCCTGATTCAGCCACTTGGCAAGGCACGGATCGTATTCGCGGTGATATCCGCCCTCTGACGAGAGATAGACCACCGGAATCTTCTCGAGATTGATCAGTTTATGTGCAGGCTCTTTCTGCACGTAACACGGCACCACGTCCCCGGGAGCGTCGGACTTTGCCTCGAGAACCGGCTGCAACTCCGCGGGATCCTTGACGGGCGGGTCATACGTAATCGGCTGAGCGGCGACTCCCCAACTGAGTCCTCCTCCGCCCGTGTTGTAAGCGAGTGTCGCCGTATTCACGCCTTTGATGGGTGGTGCGGCCGGCTCGACGGTGACGATAGCTTTCACCTGGTTTGGCCGTGAATCCGCAGTCAGCCATCCGGGTGTTCCTCCCTGCGAGTGCGTTAAGAGGATGACCGGCGAATTGATGGCATCCAGCAGCGCTACGAGAGCCTGATGCGTCAGCTCATCTTGACTGACCGGCCCTGCTCCCAGGAATTGCACCTGCGTCTTGGCAAAATTATCGAAGATCGGATCGCCCATGAGCCCCGTGCCTGGAAACTGGTTATGCAGATGGGCGCGCGGGAAATTACCCTTTTTCGCCGAGGCGGTGAAAATCTCCTGGAGATTCGGTGCCGTGCGGATCGTCAGTTCGCCATCGATTCCAGGCACATACGGTGAACGGCCGCGCGCCGGCGAGTCCACCATATACTGCACGTACCCTTGCTTGGCGAAATAATAAGCCCAGCCGGGACGCCCATCGGGCGTCTGCTCCCAGTCCGTCGCCGTCTGCCCCGCGCCGTGCACGTACACAATCGGATACGGGTGCTTGATCTGCTTCGGCACCCAGACCACGACATAGGAGTCGCCGCCCATCGTCTCCTTGCCGGGTTCACCCACATAGTGGCCGCCCGCATAGAAGATCCCCGTCCGCGCCAGATCGTCGGTGGGAAAGGTCGGGATGGAAGCCGAAGCTCCTGCGCCAGAGTTAGCCTTGGCGGCCTTCTTTGCGCTGAGTGCTCCCGGCCAGCTCATCGCCAGCACAAGACATCCTGCAATGACCACGACCGGCACCAGACTCGAAATCCGTAGTTTCACGACGACCTCCCTGACCGCAATGTACTTAGCCTTGGCTCATCAGACGTATTTACGACGGAGAGAGTTTCTTCGGGCAACGGGTCCGACGGCTCGCGCTGAGTTTACTACAATGAGCGCGCAAGTTGCATAGGCTTCAGGAGTAAGGCAACCAGTGCCGGCGTTGTTGCTTCTCACTTGTTGCTTCTCATACGTTGCTTCTCATACGTTTACCTCCTACGATGAACTCGGGAGCCTTTTGGGCATGCTGCGGCTCTTGGTGTGCTAAGTTGCGGGATGGGCTTGAATATGGCTTCCACTCTTGACTCAATTTCTCCCGCCTCACCGAACGCCGCGGCCGTACCCTGGTATATCTGGTCGCTTTTCGCCGCGGTAATTTCTGTAGTCGTCGGTGGCTATTGGGATATCTCCTGGCACATGTCCATCGGCCGGGACTCTTTTTGGACTCCGGCCCACATGGCCATCCAGTTGTGCGGAGTCCTGGCGGGACTCACCTGCGGCTATCTGATTTTCTCCTGCACTTTTGGCCATGAGGGGGCGTGGCAGTCGGGTACCGTCGGCGTCTGGAAATTTCGCGGCCCGCTGGGCGCCTTCATCGCGGCATGGGGTGGCGCGACGATGCTCACCTCAGCACCTTTTGATAACTGGTGGCACAACGCCTACGGTCTCGATGTCAAAATTTTCAGCCCGCCCCACGTAGTGCTCGATGGAGGGGTGCTGGCCATCCAACTCGGCGCTCTGGTGCTGGTCGCCAGCGCCCGGAACCGCGCGAGCGGCATCCTCCGCCGGAAACTTGACTGGTTCCTGCTCTTATTGGGCGGGATGATTACGATGCTCGCGCTTACCGTAGTTTGGGAATCCACTTATCGCGTGCTGATGCACACCGCTCAATGTTATCGGGCGGTAGCGATTGTGATTCCCGTCATCCTCGCCGGATTCGCGAAAATCTCCGAGCATCGCTGGGCTCGCACGATTGTGGCCGGCATATACACCACGTATGCCATGGTGATGCTGTGGATCTTCCCGCTTTTTCCGGCAACGCCGAAACTCGGTCCCGTCTATCAGCCGATCACCCATCTTGTCCCCATGGAGTTCCCGCTTCTGGTGATCGTGCCCGCGCTGGTGCTGGACCTGATCGAGCCGCGAATGGCCGCATGGAAGACGTGGTCCAAAGCTGCGGCATTCGGGATAATCTTCTTGGGTGTGTTCTTGGCGGTTCAGTGGCCTTTCGCTAATTTTCTGGTTTCTCCGGCCTCGGCGAACTGGTTTTTCGGCACAAAATATTTCGCTTACTTCGCGTCTCCCAACGGATTCGACATCCGGCACATCTTTGTCCCGGTGGACCATGCTGCACTCGGCTTCTGGGTAATCATGGTGGAGGCTTTGCTCCTCTCGATCCTGAGCAGTCGGCTCGGGCTGGCAGCGGGAGAATGGATCCGCGCGATTCGGCGATAATTTCCAACGTGTCTGTGACCTTACCTTTATGAAATACGTTCCGGCGATCCTTATTCTTCTGCTTGCCTTTTCTCCGGCACTCTCCGCCCACGTCGGCAGCCCCGACGTCTTCGTGGAAGGCAATGCCGGACCCTATAAGCTGTTCGTCACCGTGCGCGTCCCACAAGTGATCCCGGGCGTCGCCGAAATTGAAATCCGCAGCGAGTCAAATGACGTCAGGGAAATCCGCGTCGCACCCATGCAACTCACCGGGCCAGGCTCTCAATATCCTCCGGCGCCCGAGGCAGCCGAGCGTTCAAAAAATGACCCGCAGTTTTTCCGTGGCAGCCTCTGGCTGATGGAGTTCGGTTCGCTACAGGTCCGCATCGATGCCGACGGAACCCACGGCAAGGGCCAGCTTGCCGTGCCTGTTCCGGCGACGGCGCAAAGCACGCTGCCCATGCAGAGATCTCTCGGAACGGTGCTCTTTATTCTGATGGCTGTGCTTGCGATGGCGCTGATTTCCATCGTTGCGGCAGCGGTGCGGGAGGGAGACCTGGAGCCGGGCGCCTCTCCGCCCACCCGGAGGAAGAGGCGAGCCCGATTCGCGGCCGTCATCGCGGGTGTCGTGGCGTTCGCGCTTCTATCTGTCGGCGGGCTTTGGTGGAAATCCGACGCGCATCAGTACGCAAGCAATATCTACAGTCCTCCAGAAATAGAAACGCTGGTCGCGTCGAGCGGCGCCTTGACCCTGCGCGCGAAACCGATACGAGTGGCCTCGGGGAACCCTCGCCGCTCAACGGAGTCGGTCGATTTCAGTGATCTCATTCTCGATCACGAGCATCTCATGCACCTCTTCCTGATTCGCAGTCCGGGCATGGACAGCTTCTGGCATTTGCATCCCGCGCGCGCCGCGCTCGGCGGCTTCGCTCAAGATCTGCCGGCCATGCCGCCGGGCCACTATCAGGTGTTCGCGGACGTGGTGCTGAACACAGGATTTCCCGTGACCCTGGTGGGGCAACTTGACCTGTCATCCGCGATTGCGGGCACTCCGCTCTCCGGTGACGACAGCGGAATCGTCGCAACTCCCCTCGCCTCTGACGCAACGGAGAAGACGCAGTGTGCTCTTGCCGATGGTGGCCGCATGATATGGGAGCGCGATGGACAGCCGCTCCAGGCCGGCGTTCCGTTGATTTTGCGCTTCCGGGTTGTAGACCGCGCCGGAAACCCGGCCTCCGATCTCGAGCCCTACATGGGCATGCCGGCGCATGCGGCAATCATTCGGTCAGATAGTTCGGTATTCGCGCACGTCCATCCCACGGGTTCCGTGCCCATGGCCTCGTTCGAACTCGCGCAGGCAAATCTACCCGGGAACCTGGGAATTGGCGGAAATGGCCCGATGGATATGAAAATGGATAGGAAGCAGATGACGGACAATAAAGTTGCGCCGGAGATTTCGTTCCCTTACGGATTTCCGAAGCCGGGCCTTTACCGCATATTTGTTCAGGTCAAACGTTCGGGCCGCATTCAGACGGCTGGCTTCGAAGCACTGGTGAAATGAAGGAGCGGGCGCGTTCAGAGCGGGCCCGGCTCAGGCCCGGGGTCAGGGTTGGGCGGCCAGTTGCGAGTTCAGCGTGCTCTTTCTCACGATTTTCTTGACGATCTTGTCCGGCTCGTCGGAGATGTAGAGCGCGCCGAAACGGTCCACGGTTACCTGGTGCGGGCGCATCCCCTCTAAGCCGCCGATGGCATCGAGGATCTTGTCGTCCTTCACGATCTTCACGGATTGGCCGTCGCTATCACTGATGTACAGCGTATCGTCCGGCGTGATTGCCAGCCCCGAGGGGTACATGAATCCGAGGTCGGTCCACTGCTTTATGAACTTGCCGTTCTGTGTCCAGAACTGGATGCGCTTGTTCACCCGGTCCATGATCACCAGTTCGCCTTTCGAATCAATCAACACGCGATGGGGCAAATTGAACTGGCCGACCTCGGCTCCTTTGGTGCCGCCGATGATCGCCAAAAACTTGCCGTTCTTATCAAACTTCACGATGCGCGAATTCTGGTAGCCATCGGTAACGAAGATATCGCCGTTCTTGGCCACCGCGACGTCAGTGGGACCGTTGAAGCTGTCGCGCGACCCGTTGTCGCCCGCGACGCCTTTCTTGCCCAGTGTCATGAGTTGCTTTCCGTCTTCAGTGAACTTGACGATAAAGTTCTGGGTTTCGTCGATGATCCACAGCTTCCCGAAGCGGTCCACAACCATATCGTACGGACGCGTGAAGAGATTCGCGCCCCATTCCCTCTGGAGCTTGCCGTCGTAATCGAAGACCCACACCGAGGGGTCGGAGGCGGCTTGCGGCGTGACCAGAACCACGATGGATCCCTTGCCATTGGGATCGTAATTTACCGAATCCACAGACTTGAGACTTTGCCAGTCTTGGCCGGCTGGAGGGGTGCCCCACTGGGTGACCACCCAATTCGGATTCGGTGGCACGTTGGGCGGAAGCCCTCTGCGCTGAGCGAAAGCCCCGGAGACGAGAGTGACGACAGCCACTACCGCTACCGCAGAGACCCATTTGCGCATAAAACCCCCGAGTGAGACGGGCGGTCGCACTACCGAATGGAAGCTTGTTCAATTCGGTAGTGCCGCTCTGCTTCGCCTCGATCACCCACTGTGCGATTCACTCAACCACGTCAGGTCGTTGTCAGGATGAAATGGACTAGTAAGAAGAAGCCTTCTTCGCTGGCATTACAGAGGCCACAGTCACAGTCTTGCCGTCCACAGTGCCCTTTACGGTCACCGTCTCGGCCGCATACTTGTCGAAGTCCGCCTCATGCCCCATCACCTTATAAACGTCATTCCCTACAACCAGAGCATAGCCGCTCTTCTTGGCACATGCACGCGCACAGTCTGCGGGACTCATGTTCTTCATCTGGTGTGTAGCGCCGCAAGCTGCATCGCTTACAACGCCGGTCAAGGTCATCTGCTTACCTTGGGCAAACGCCATGGTCAACGCGACCACGGTCAAAACAGCAACCATCGACATCGATTTGAGTATCTTTTCGAGATTCAAGTCACCCTCCCTTTGGGCTGGGGAATGCTTCTCAGCTTACACCCGATTGGCGAGCGGTGTCACGGCCAGCTGGCCGACGAAGAAAAGGGCGGCACGAGGATCTGTTTCAGCAGCGCTTTTTCCCGGCCCAGCATGGCGGCTTCTCTCTCTTTGATTTCGGTGTCACCCAGCCATTCGGGCTGGTGCCCCGCGATCACCACCGCGTCGATCGGCGCACTGACGCCGTTGACGTACTGTGCCGCCTTCGAAATCAGGTAGATGCCCAGATTCTTTGCCGCTTCCAAATTCAGCGACGGCGAATAAAGATTGTCCGCCAGATATCGAATTACAGACGACTCGCCGGCGCCCACGCACGTAATGCCGGTCGCCCGATGGATGGCTCCCTGGTCGAAAACAAGAAGTTCCGGCGTGTCAAACACACCGCCTACGCCAATGACCATCTGCAGGTTCAACGGCCGGCCCATCCCGTTGAAGACTTCGTCCGCCGTGTCGTAGATGGCCTGAGGCGTCACGCAAACATCGCCCTCTTCCTCGGGCCCCTGGAGTTCGAGCAGCCTTCGGCCGATTTTATCGGTGGCCTCTTTCCATAACTCGGATACACCGCCGTAGCTGGAGACCACCACCGATCCAAACAGCTCCACGCAGGAGATCCTCTCTTCGAAATACTTCTCTCCGTTTGGACCCGATACTTGTTCGTCCGCGCAGATCAGCAAGGCTTCCTTGCAGGGCAGGGCGACCGCGATGGTCATTGCTTTTACCCCCTAATACCTTTATCCGCTTAATAAGTTGACGCTTCGGGTTCCGCCGCCTGCCAGACAAATCGCCGCAAGCCGGTCAACGCCGTCGCGCCGAGTCCGCAGGCGGCTGCTACGCATAGCCAGACAGCGGGAATAGCCTGGTTCCCTGTGACGTGGATCAGGTAAGTGCCGATCGCCGGCGTGAACCCCCCAAAGATCGCAGTGGCCAGGCTAAACGCCAGCGAAAAACCTGAAGTGCGCACTTCCAGCGGCATGATTTCCACGAGAAATGGCACCATCGCCCCGTTGTAGCACCCAAAGATGCAGGAGAACCATAGCTCGACAAGCAGTAGTCGGCTGGTTGACGGATTGCCTACGAGCCAGGACATCGCAGGATAAGCGGTAACCAGCGTGGCAACAGTAAACAGGATCAGCAACGGCCTTCGTCCCACCTTGTCGGATATGGCGCCGCCGATCGGCAGCCAGATGAAGTTGGAAAGGCCAACGCACAGGGTAACGAACAAAGCCTGGCGGCTGGTTAAATGTAAAACCTCGCGGCCGAATGTCGGTGTGTAAGCGGTGATCAGGTAAAAGCAGACGGTGGTCATGGTCGAGAGCAGCATTCCCACCACGATAATTTTCCAATTGGTCGCCAGCGAGGCCAAAATCGCGGAGGTCTCCGGGCGAAATTTGCGTGCTATGAACGCTTTGGTCTCCGCAAGCGATCGCCGCAGCCAAAAGATCAGCGGGATCATCAGGCAGCCGATCAGAAAAGGCAGACGCCAGCCCCAGGCACTCATCGTTTGCGGCGGGAGGATCAGGCTGAGCGTGACTCCGAGAAATGCAGCCATCATCACGGCCAGCTGCTGGCTCGCGGATTGCCAGGCGCAGTAAAAACCCTTGTGGCCAGGCGTGGCAATCTCCGCCAAATATACCGACACACCGCCCAGCTCCACTCCTGCGGAGAAACCCTGGAGCAAGCGGCCCAGAACGACAATGACGGGAGCGGCGATGCCGATCGTCCTGTACCCGGGCGTGCAGGCGATGACGAATGTGCCTGCAGCCATTAGAGTCAATGTGAGGATGAGGCCCTTTCGCCTGCCGGTCCGGTCGATGTATGCGCCCAAAACGATCGCGCCCAGCGGGCGCATCAGATAGCCGGCGCCGAAGGTTCCCAGCGTGAGCATCAACGATGCGAAATGATTGTCGGACGGGAAGATCTCGTTCGCGATGTACGACGCATAGTAGGCGTACACCATGAAGTCGTACATCTCCAGGAAATTGCCGCTGGCTACGCGCACAATGGAGCCCACGGTCGGGCCGGGTTGCTGGCGGATCTCGGGATTAGTCATCGCCATACATAGCTCTCAGGCACCCACGCTCTCTGCGGCAGTGGCCTTTTTCTGCGAGCGACTTTGCCGGTCCGTTGCAGATCGCAGTAGCGCAGCCGCCCGATACATCCCATGAACAAACTTGCAGTACGGCAGCATCAGGAAGAGCGCCACAATGACGCCAAGATGCGCCGCCAGCAGCATGCTCATGGCCACGGTGTTCCGCAACGCCAGCAGCAGTAGCCCGGATGCTGCGGCCAGGGACACGAGCGCCAGAAACGAATAATCGATATCGAATAGCGCCTTCGACGCGGGCGCCGGGTCGGCGCTGATTTTAATCTTCAGCAGCCCCGCGGCTCCAATCAGCATTCCTACGCCGCCCGCGGCGCCAAGTAAAACGGGCAGGCTGAAGAAAGAATAGGGAGCAATCCAGCCGAAGATATGTTCGTAGATCGCCGCCGTGCACGTGGAGGCCAAGCAAAGCAAGAATCCGTAAAACAGCGCCTGATGAAAGTAGCGGCGGGATTGGGAAAACGCTTCATCGCGGAAGTTGCACCCATCTCCCCCTCCGCCAAGATTCCGAAGCGTCAGGATATCGCTGAGTGCCGCTAAGAGCGATGGCGCGCCGAGCGGTGTCGGCTTGGTTGTATCGCGCCAGAAATTGCGCAGTCCGATGCCCAGCGCCAGAAGCGCGAAAAGCATCGCGCCTCCGGTGACCGCGATCATCGCCGCCTCGGGGATGACGGCGTAAAACGTACCCGTCTGTTCCAGGCCAAAAATACCAAACGATCGGTATCGATCGGCGAACCAAACGAAACCGGCGGCGCCGAGCAAGGTTACCACCGCTATCGTGACGCTGTTCCGCCGGAATAGTCCGGCGAGTGCACGCGGCCAGGCGTAATGCTCGTACGTTTCCAGGCGAAGATCCGCCATCGCTTTCGGCAAATTCAGCGCGAACTCATGAGGCGGCGCGTACTGGCAGGAGTAGTAGCACCCCCGGCAGTCATGGCAAAGGTTGGCGAGATACGTTAAATCGCCGGTGGTGAATCGCCGTTGCATCTCGATTGCCGGAAAAACGGCGCAGTATCCTTCGCAGTAGCGGCACGCGTTACAAATTTCGATGCAGCGTTGTACTTCCTGCGCAGCTTCAGTGGAGCGCAAGCTTGGCCGCCTCTCTTCCGGCAATTCTACCGAAGACGGTGCCGATCGCCATGCCCACGCCTGCGATGTAGCCTTCGCCCAGAATATTGCCGGCCATGATCTCTCCCGCGGCAAATAGATTGGGGGACGGTTGCCCGTCTTTCATCAGGACGCGCGCATCCTGGTCGACTTTCACTCCCAGATACGTGAACGTGATCCCTGGCCGCAATGGATAACCTATGAATGGTGGCTCATCGATCGGCCGCGCCCAATGCGTCTTCGGCGGATCGATGCCCTCCGTCCGGCAACGATCCAGGGCATTCGGGTTGAAGTTGCCCGGAATCACAGCCTTGTTGAAATCTCCCACGGTCGATTCGAGCGCGCCCGCTTCAACGCCAAGGCTCCGCGCCAGCTCGCCAAGACTTTGCGCGCGGATCGGCGGAAAAGCCGAAGGCATAAACAGGCTCTCCGATTTAGCATCCATGATGGCATAAGCGATCTGCCCGGGGAGCCCGGCCACCAGCCGGCCCCAGATCGCATACCGTTTCGGCCAGAGATCCTCGCCCTCGTCATAAAAGCGCCGCCCGTTTCTGTCCACCACGATGCTGAAAGGCACGCAGTCCAGGCGAGAGACGATTCCGCCGTCAAATTTCGGCGCGCGCGCGTCGACTGCCACCGCATGGCATTGCGTCGGGTCTCCGATGGAAGCAACGCCTTGGTCGAGCAGGTTCCTCAACACCACGCCTTTTGCATAAGGAGTCCCGCGGATAATGAAGTTGCTCGCTGCCTCTCCCCAATATTCACGCAACCACTCGATATTGGCCTGGAATCCCCCGGCGCAAACCACCACCGCCTTTGGACGGATCGTGGTGGACACTCCGTCCTTCACGGCCACCACCTCTCGTGCAGTGCCGTTCGCCAGGCAAAGCGTCCGGACTTCAGTGTCGTAGAGCACGCTCACTCCGAGGCGTTCAGCGGATGCATAGTACGCATTCATCAGCGCTTTGCCGCCGCCCAGGAAAAAGGCATTCGTGCGGGAGAGGCTCAGCGTGCCGCCTAATGCCGGCTGGAAGCGCGCACCGTGAAAGTGCATCCATGGCAGCAATTCAGCCGTGGCCGCAATGGTCATGCGAGCCAACGGCTCGTCTGTTTTGCCTCGGGTCACGCTTAGCAAATCCTTCCAGTATTCGGATTCCGAATAACTTTCGGTAAGAGTAGCGGTAGGAGAATCGTGCATGACCCGCAGGTTCCGAGTGTGGCGGCTGTTGCCGCCGCGAAACGCTCTCGGCGCATGCTCGAGAATCATCACGGAGGCTCCCGCTTCACGGGCGGAGATCGCTGCGCAAAGGGCGGCATTTCCGCCGCCGACAACTAAGACGTCACACGATTCTGTCAGATTGGGCATTCCGGGATCGCTTGGTTACCGAGCGGGCTCGCCGTTTTGCCGCGTGAGCCCAGGCCTTTCCATCACGCGCGCTGCAGCAGAGGACGCAGCTCTCGAATATCTTTCGCGCTCTCGAGCGCCAGCACTTTGTCGATGAGCTTACCGGCAATCGCCGCGCCCAGAACGGGCGCCATCAGGTCGCGCGCCTTCGCCACCACCTCTTCCCGGGTCATGGGGTTCTCCACCGTGCCGCGCACCGCCTCGACGCGCTCGCTCAAACGAGTCCCGTCGGTAAGCGTAAGCTCGACAATGGCTACGCGCTTCGGAAGCAGCTTTTCGAGCTCTGCGTCGGGCGAAATCTGGATCTTCGTGCGCTCGCGCAGGACGCCTGGATCCTGCATCCGCGCCTTGTCGTGTGCCGCGCGGAAGGATGCTGTCTTGTCGATGAGCATCACCGCCATCATATGCTGCAGGCAGATATCCGGAATGTCGCGATTGTCCACGACGGCGGCTTCGTCGGTGGCCAGCCGCGCAATCACCTGCTTCACCTGTTCCTTCTCAAACGGATGCTTTTTCCGCAGATTCTCGAGCGCATCCAGGGGCGCCTGGATGGGCGATCCCACGCTCCACTTCTTGATGTTCGTGCGCGCAACTTCGTAGCGCTCGCCGAGTTTATCAACGAGTCCCGCCGGATCGGCCTTTGGCAAGCTGGCCAACAGGAAATTATCGGAGCCCGAAAAGGCATCATCGACGCCGGTCCAGCCGGATTGCACCAGCATCGCGGCCGTCACTCCGTCGCGCGCCGTCATACCGCCGAAGACAAAGGCCTTCTCGATATGTTGTGTGTCCCGCTGCCAGAAAGCGATGCCCGAGGATTGCTGCGCGGCATAATCGAGCAGCCAGCGCATCTGCTCCGGGGTCAAGTTCGCCGCGCTGCCCGCGGCCGCGGCCGCGCCAAAACCTTCCGAAAGGCTGTGCGTGTCCCGGTGTGTCTGGTTCATGAAGTTTTGCCCGCCCAGGGTCATCGACACGCGCGTGCCAATGTCGTAGCCAAGCGCCACGGCGCGCAGGAACTGCGTCCCGTCGATGCCGAAGCGTTCTCCCGCCGCCAGCGCCGCAGGCACCACCGCGCAGCCGGGATGCGACAGCGAAGCGGCGTGCGAATCGTCGGTTTCGTCGGCTTGAGCGAGCACGCCATTGGCGAGCGCCGCCTCGATTGGCCCGCAGAGGACATTCGAGCAGACGACCGTCGCGACCTTCTCGCCGCCGTATGCTCGCGCAAACTCGATGGCCTTTCGCCCGGGAGGCAGTTCGGAGCCCGAGACCATCGCCGCCAGGGTGTCGAGAACGTGCTGTTTGGTTTTCTCGATCACTTCCTCGGGCAGAGCTCTGCTGCGGGCCTCGCTCATGTAAGCGCTGAGCTTGGCCATGACTGGGCTGACATGATCCACCGCCAGTCCTGGCCATGGCCGGCATGCCGCTGCAACAACCGCCCAGCCTGCCTGTTTCAAAATCCTCCGGCGGCTCAGCCCTCGGCCCCCTTCGGGTACAGCGATACTGGTTTCCCGATCACTCTGCATTTGTCTCTTCCTCGCCGCTACTTCGCGTCACCCTGCTTCAAATCATTCTTTAGATCGTCGCGATAAACAACGCCGCCCTTCATCACAAATTTCATGCGCTGCATCTCGGTGATGTCCGCGAGTGGGTCGCCCGAAACCGCCACAAGATCGGCGAACTTCCCCTTCTCCACGCTCCCGATTTGCTTTCCTAAATCGAAGTTCAAGCTTTCCGCGGCATTGCTCGTGGCCATTTGCAAAGCCTGCCCCGGCGTCATTCCCCATTTCACATAATACGCAAACTGAAACGCTTGTACTCCGTGACCCACCGTGTAAGCGCCGCTGCCAAAGACTTCCTTGACGCCCGCGGCGACCAGCCTCTTGAAGCTAAGCTCGGTCAGCTGGAAACGCGTGATCTTGCCGCCGGTGGCCTTCAAATCGCGTGTTTCGAGATCGCCGATCAAATCCCACAGGGTCTGATTGACGGGGCGGATCGTGCCGTCCGGCATCGGCTTCTTTACCAGCCGCACGGTCT
>Ga0206991_10121_pt1 | contig 22422 bp, 18 predicted proteins | sample Alteio_BWMinCont_9_FD_153286 | JGI IMG/M metagenome (GOLD analysis project Ga0206991, IMG submission 153286) | Enriched cells from forest soil in Barre Woods Harvard Forest LTER site, Petersham, Massachusetts, United States -... | ecosystem: Environmental > Terrestrial > Soil > Temperate forest >...
TCGATGAGTACGCCCCCGCAACACCCACAGAAACTCAACTCGTCCACGAAATTGCCAACACCGCGTGGCGCCTCAACCGCATCCCATTCCTCGAGGCCGAGCTGCTCGACGCCACTCAAACGATGCCCCCCAACCCCCAATCCCTAATCCCGCAGCTGGCCACCCTCGAACTGCACGGCTCGCGCCTCTCCCGTCAGTTCCAAAAAGCCCTCGATCAGCTCCGCGACGTCCAGGAAGATCGTCGCCGCCTGGAGCGCCGCCATCTCAACGAAGTGGCCGAGCTCCTCATACGCCATCAGCGCAAAGGACTTCCCTGGGATCCCGAGGGCTTTTCAAAGGAAGCTGGCTTCGTATTTTCAAAAGAACAAATTGAGCGCCACGCACAACGTCTCATTCATCTGAACCCGGCCTATTATGCCGCCGGTCCCAGCTCCCAAGCAGACCCGCCCCCCACGGGTGCCGCATTTTGAGAACGCGAATCGGGGCCAGATCGTCGGAGTTTGCGGTCGGATTACGTGCGGGCGCTCGTTATATGCGAGGAAATTGCAGCCATGGCCCTGACTGGTATACTCAAAAGGCAAAATACGATGCCGCCCAGCAAGGGCCCACGTAGAGATATCCTTGTCCAAAGCCTCCACTAATTCTCACTCCTCTAAGACGTACCGTAAGAAGAAGGCCGCACGTTCCGACAGGAAAATGGGTGAAGCGCTGAAGGTTGGCGCCGTTGCCGAGCGCTTGGGTGTGTCCGCATCTATGGTGCGCTCGTGGGAAAAGCTGGGGCTGGCCAGACCGGCGCGCAGCCAAAGCAAATACCGTCTGTACACCAACGACGATCTGCGAGTCCTGCGGCGGGCCATTTATTTGCGCCGGGTGCAGGGGTTAAACGCTCCCGCGATTTTGAATCAACTGAAGCTGGAGGGGCTGCTCAACCATCGCGCCGCGGGTCCGGCGGAAGAACAATCCTCCATCGGCCCCCGGTTCCGCAAGCTGCGCCTCCAACGTGGAGAGTCGCTCTCCACCGTGGCTAACGCGGTGGGCGTGTCGATTGGCTTCCTGAGCAATCTGGAACGCTCGCAGAGCGGCGCTTCCATCGGCATCATGCGCAAGCTGGCGCAGTATTTCGGACTCAATATTCTCGATCTCTTCAATCCCATCGATGGCACTGGGCCGTTGGTGCGGCCGCGGGATCGCAAGAGCCTGGAAGGCGGGCCCGGCGTTCACATGGAACTGCTGGCCTCCGGAAAGATCACCATGGAACCGCACCTGTTTCGCGTAGCTCCGGGCGCGGGCAGCGGCGAATCCTATTCGCACGAGGGCGAGGAGTTTCTGTATTTGGTGCGCGGCCGACTGGACATTGAGTTGGCGGGCCAGGAATTCCAGCTCCGCGCGGGTGACAGTTTTTATTTCTCCAGCAAGACGCAGCATCGCTGGTCGAACCCCGGGAAGACCGAGACCCACATCCTGTGGATCAACACTCCACCCACTTTCTAAACGTGACGACTCTGGATGCTACGGCGCAAGCCGAACTCGTTCGACGGCGTGAGGCATCGCCCGCGGAGCTGGTGGACGCCGCAATCCTGCGCATCCAAAAGGTGAATCCGCAACTGAACGCAGTGGTGTGGGAGCGCTTCGAAAAAGCTCGCGAAGAGGCGCGATCAGCCCATTTGCCCGAGGGTCCGTTTACAGGCGTTCCATTCTTAACCAAGGATCTTGGATGCACCACCGCAGGCGAGCCGGATTCGGGCGGCTCGCGGTTTCTCAAAGAAAATGGCTACATCGCCAGCGTGACCACGGAACTAGCGCGCCGCATCAAGGCCGCCGGCTTCATCAACCTCGGCCGAACCAACTCGCCCGAGCTCGGCTCTGTGCCCACTACCGAGCCGCTGGCTTGGGGCCCGACGCGAAATCCTTGGGATCTTACGCGGACTGCCGCTGGGTCGAGCGGCGGCTCGTGCGCTGCAGTGGCTGCGCTGATGGTTCCGGTGGCGCACGGCAGCGATGGCGGAGGGTCGATTCGAATCCCTTCCGCAGCTTGTGGCTTGGTGGGATTGAAACCCACTCGCGGCCGTATCAACATGTGGCCCTCCACCGAGTGGATCAGTCCGGTGAGCGTGCAGGGATTCCAGACGCGGACGGTTCGCGATCTGGCGGCCTGCATGGATTTCGCGTGCGGGGCGCTACCGGGCGATCCGATGCCTCCGCCGGAGCCCGCGCGATCCTACGCGATTGAAGTGGGCGCGAGCACCGGCCAGCTCAGAATCGGCCTCTGGAATCGATTGCCTGCGGCGATCGAGGGCACCCTTCACCCAGAATGCCAACGAGCTGTCGAAGAGACCGGCAAGCTGCTTGAATCATTGGGCCACCACGTCGAACTGGCTCATCCTCCTATTCTCGACGATCCGAAAACGCCCACGATATTCAACCGCATCTGGCCGGTTCGCCTGCTGGCCGCGCTGCAGTCCTTCGAACGAAAATTGGAAAAGAAGGCCGGCCCCGATAATCTCGATCCGGACACACTACACTGGCTGGACCGCGCGCACGGAGTGAGCGCCGCAGAATATCTGCTCGCTCTGGAGGATATGGACGCGTTCACCAGGGCTTTCGCGGGGTGGTGGCAGAGCGGTTACGACGTGCTGGTGACGCCGGTGACTGGGATGGTGACGCCCAAGCTGGGCGCGCTGGGCATGGATTCGGCGCGGCTGAAAACTTCCGCGCTGTGGTGGCCCTTCACGGCATTTTTCAACATGTCCGGACAGCCGGCGATCAGCTTGCCCTTGCATTGGTCCGAGGAAGGATTGCCAGTGGGCGTCCAATTGGGAGCGGCGTACGCGCGCGAGGATGTCTTAATCCGGTTGGCGGCGCAATTGGAACAGACGCGGCCATGGAACGGGCGAATTCCACCGGTTCACGCGTAGCACCGTCTAACTTACTTGGCGAGCGCCGGGACTAAAGTGCTTTCCAGCAGTCCGCGCTCCCGAACCATCGCCAAGGTGTCGTCAAGCGCCAGCGAGAAGCGCTCAAACATGAGATCGATTTCCGCTTCACTGATGATGAGCGGAGGGCAGAACGCAATGGAATCTCCCAGAGGCCGCAGAATAAGGCCGTGGTGATGGGCGCGCTTGACCAGAAACGGACCGACGGCCTGGGCAGGATCGAAGGAGGCCTTGGTCGATTTGTCGGCAACCATTTCGATCGCGCCGATCAGACCGATTCCCCGCACTTCGCCGACCAGGGGATGATCCGCGAACCGGCGCAACCCAGCCTGCATGCGAGGCGCCACTTTCCGCACATGCGAAAGAAGGTTGTCCTGTTCGTATATCTTGAGCGTCTCCAAAGCCACCGCCGAACTAACCGGATGGCCGCTATAGGTAAAGCCGTGACTGAACACACCGATCTTTTCGGACTGTTTGACCATCGCAGCATAGATAGCTTCCGAAACCATTACGGCGCCGATCGGAAGATAAGCGGAGGAAAGCGCTTTGGCGCAGGTGATGATATCGGGCTTTAGTCCGCATGTAGTGGTTCCCCACATCTCACCGGTTCGCCCGAATGCGCAAATTACTTCGTCGGCAATGAGCAGGACATCGTATTTCTTTAAAACCGCGGTGATTTTCTCCCAATAGGTAACGGGTGGCAGCAGAACGCCGCCGGCGCCCATGATGGGTTCGGCAATCATCGCCGCCACTGTGTCGGGGCCTTCGCTCAAAATGCGCTGTTCCAACGAATCGGCCATGCGGCTGGCGAACGCTTCCTCGGTCTCACCCGGCAGTCCGAAGCGATAAAAGTGGGGACACTCGACGTGCAGGATATTTGCGATGGGCAGATCGAAATCGCGATGATTGTTGGGCAGTCCTGTGAGACTTGCGCTTGCTACGGTTACGCCGTGGTAGGCCTTGGTGCGGCTGATGATCTTCTTCTTGCGCGCGCGGCCAATAGCATTGTTGTAATACCAGACCAGTTTGACCACCGTGTCGTTGGCTTCCGAGCCGGAATTCACGAAAAACACTTTCGACATCGGAACCGGCGCGATACTCAGGAGCTTTTCAGCGAGTTCGATGCTAATATCGGTCGCTTTATGAGCGAACGTGTGGTAAAACGGCAGCTTTAACATCTGGCGATATGCCGCTTCCGCTAAACGCCGCTCGGAAAATCCCAGGCTGACGCACCACAGGCCGGCGAGTCCTTCCAAATACTTCTTGCCGTTTTCATCGAGGACAAAAACTCCGTCCCCCCCGGTGATCACGAGCGGACCGTCGGTCTCGTGCAGCTTCAAATTGGTGTAAGGGTGAATAGTCGATGCAATGTCGCGGCTGATAGAATTCGTTTTTGACATAGGGCTGGTTTCCAATTAGCCTATCACAAACGTTGCGCAAAAACGAACAAGGTTGTGAGAAACGGACTAGGCCGCGACTGCCGCCGTTTTGGTTCTCCCTAGCCGCTTCCATTTTCTCCGGAGCCATCGATTCCAATACATCAGCAGCCCGGTTACCGTGAGCAGTGGGATGGCCAGGCCCAGTACAGCCCACACGATCTTGACGCCCAGGCCCCAATAGGTGCCAAAATGCAGAGGAACCTGCGACCAGACGATCCAGTCGCCGAGGCTCTGGTTCACTCCATACCGCCAGATGGAAATGTACTCGCCGTTATAGGGATTAAAGTACACCGTATCCACGTATTCGTAGCCGGGACTGTTGCGCCGGCGCATGAGAATGGCGAGGGGCGCCCGGCGGCTATAAGGGAACGCAATCCCACCGAGAGTGGTTCCTGGATCGATGCTGGATGCGCGCTCTACCAGCGTCTTGAGATCGGCATCGGTAACGCCGGTGTCATTTAAATAGCTTTGGGGCGTGACACTGATGGCGGGAGGGCGCGCGGTGATCACCGGTGAAAATGAATTCACGAATTGAAAGATTTGCCGGGGCCATCCGAAATAGATACCGCTGACCGCCCAGAATGACGCGATTAAAATGGTCCAGAAACCCACGGAGACGTGCAGATCGAAGTTGATTCGCCGCCAACCTCGTTCGAAGTCTACTTTCAGGGCGCGCTTCCAATTTCGAATGCCCGGCCACCAGATCACCATCCCGGTAGCGTTCAGCAACAACAGGAACGCCGCGCCGACCCCGTTCCACATGCGCCCCAGGCCCCGGCGCTCTACCAACAAGGTTTCGTGCAACTCCTGGACCACATCCAGCCAATTGCGTCCCCTTGGAAATTCACCAAGGACCTTGCCCTCTTTTGGATCGCATGCCACTTTGATCCGGCCGCGTCCTTGTAGAACGGCGACGAAGGTGGCGTCATCGACAGCCGGCGTGTCCACCGAGACGATGTGACTGCGTGGATAGGCGGCTTTCAGGTTTGCGACAACCGTCGCGATGTCCGCCATCGGTCCGTTTGCTCGAATTCCTTGCCAAGGCTTCAAGCCGCAAAGCCGCTCCAGTTCCGGACGAAATACCAGAATCGACCCTGTGACCCCGATCGCGATCATGTAGAGAGTCAGGATGATCCCGATCCAAAGATGCACCTGGAAGTTCAGGCGGCGGAGGGGTACTTGCTGAGGGCGGTGGAGGAAACTCACTTCGCACCGCTAGTAGCGCGAGAAAAGCTGCTTGGAATGCATGGACCGGCCGCCCTGTCCACCCTGCACCGTGTCGGTTTCGCTGGTCAGCGTCTTCCCGTCCGGCGAGACTGTAAGTTTGCCGGAACTATCGGGCCGGTTCGGTCCTTTCAAGGTCATTTTGTATGTCGACGGGCCGCCGGAAGTGATCTGGATGGTGCCGATTTTATCGCCTTTGGAATTCTTGACCTCCGCTTCGCTGCCGTCCAGCTTGACCGCGTACGTCATGCTGACAAAGTAGACGTCGTTGACAGGCACGGAGAAGGCGAAAGCCAATTTATCGCCCGCCTCCGAAACCTTGAGCGTCAGCGGCTCGGCATTACTCTTTTGGCCGTTAACTTCCTGGCTGTCGAGGCGCCAGGTCCCGAGCAGCGGCTCGGCCGCCCATGCGGGAATCATCTGGAGCGCGACGGCGGCGGCTATGACCAGTGCTCGGTTCATTTACTCTTATTATCTTTCACCCAGAAGATGTCGTACGTTCGATCGAAGGTTACAAACATCACGCAGGGTGTTTTGGATTGGCACGAGAACTGGTGCTTCGCTTGGCTGGGCATGATCGCAAATCCGCCGGGGCCAAGCGCGCGTGGAGACATGCCGTCCATCTCGGTCCGGACGCTGCCTTCGGTCACGATCAGTTGTTCCTCGGCGGTGTGATAGTGCCACGGAACCAGACAATTCGGTGGAGCTTTCAGGATGATGGTAGACGGGCCTTTGGCGGGATCTCCGGCTTCCACTACCGAGGCAAGGCACTTCACATCGTCGTCTGGTTCGAACTTCACTTCGGAGAGCGGGCGAACGACGCCGTGGTTTTTGGTTTGAGCTGGAGAAAGGCTCGCGATCCCGAGCAGCAAGACCGCGAGCCGAAGTTGAGGCAAACGGAACAATCTCAGAAGACAAAGCGCCCGGTCAACTGGATCTGGCGCGGTCCAGCGCCCTCTGCGTTCTGCAGCGAGGTGAGCTGACCGAAACCCGCTACGCCTACGGTCAAACTACCGGGGGGAGCATAGTTAGGATGGTTAAACGCGTTTGCTACCTGCATCCCAATCTCTGCCCGAAGCCGTTCCTTGATGGTAAATCGCTTTATTAACGACAGTGAGACCGCCTGTGTGCCGGGTCCGACGATGGAGCCGTTGGTTTCGTCGCCGAACCGGCCGAGAGCCGCCGGGTAACCGGGCAGGCCGCAGTTCGCGCACGGATCGGTGAAGGCGGCTTGATTGATGTAGTAGGAACTGCTCCAGTTATGGACGGTTTGTCCGGAATAGGGGCTTACTCCCGGAACCGTGTCCGCACGACCGCCGAGTCCGTAGAAATTCCCGTTAATGTTGTAACCCGTGCCGGACGGATCGCTTAGTAGCGCCGTGGCCAAGAACGGTCCGCTTTGGAAGAGCATCACACCGCTGAGCTGCCATCCGCCGACAACTGCATCCAGAACGCGGTTACTGTTCAGGAAAGTCTGGCCTTTTCCAAACGGCAGGTTGTACAGAAAAGTAGCCAAAACTCGTTCACGGTGCGCAAACGGAACATTTCCATAATCGACACCTGGATGGTAGGGATCGGACAAAACATCACCCAGTTCGTTAGCGTAGCCGCTGGTGGGGGCGACGGGCGCTCCATTGATGTTGGACAGATCGCGAGTGTAGGTGTAGCTGAACTCAAATTGGAAGTTCGCTGAGCGTTTCTTTACCGAGATGGTTCCGGCCTGATAGTTGGCAAAGCCTTCATTGTTCTGTTGCTGGATGTACGCCATTATTGGGAACGGAATTGCAGCCTGCGTCGATGCGGCGTTGAAGCCGGCGGTGTTTACAGGAGGCTGGTCCAAATTGATCAGAGTGGGAATGTTGTAGCCATGGTTGCCGTCATAGGAAACGCGCAGCCCAACTCCTTTGCCCAGGTCCTGTTCCAGGGTGAGATCCCATTCCTCTACAATCGGATCTTTGAAATGAACTTCGGCGGCTATATCGAAAAACTGCGTACCGGGTTGCGCGATATTGGCGGGGTAGGAGTAGGGCGCGGTGAAAGCCGGCACCCCGTTGGTGAAGGAGTTTTGGAAGTTTCCGACGTCGCTGGCTCCCACCGACCATCCGTCAATGGCGCTGCTGCTCAACAAGGATTCAATGAATCGCCCGTACCCGCCACGCAGGACGGTCTTGTTGTTGTTGAAAACACGCCAGGCGAAGCCGACGCGGGGTGCGAAATCCAGATGGGAGGAGTTACGCAAGGACTTGCCAATGCCGGCCTGTGACGCCAGGATGATGGGGGTTGGCGCGATGGATTGTACAAATCCCGGATTCAGGTTGGTGGTTAAGGCTGTGTTGTTTTCGGCGATGACCGCCCCAGTATTCTGCCCGTTCACGATATTTTTATAATAGGGATCGAAGTTCACCATATCGCCATTAAGATCGTGCATGCCGGGATGATATTCCCAGCGCAGGCCATAATTGAGAGTGAGTCGCTGCGAAAGCTTATAGTCGTCCTGTGCGTAGAGGGCGTAGGCGCCTGCCCGAGAGTCGGTGTTGGGATTTTCGACCGTGGCGATACTGGTCAGATCCGGAATTCCCAATAAGAACGAAGCGAGAGGTACGGCTGCGCCACCACCCAGTAGGGCGCCCGTCACAGAGCCGTTGAATTCGTAATAGCCCAATCGGTAATCGTTGAAAACCTGCGTGTTGAGACTGCTGAGATAACGGAAGTCACCACCAAACTTGAAAGTGTGTTTGCCTTTGGTCCAAGTCAAACTGTCCGCGACCTCGTAGGTGCCTTCATGCGGATTCAAGTCGTTGGATTGAGCTTGATATCCCATGAACCCGGCCAGGACGATAGTCGGAAAGTCATACCCGGGAGGGAGGGTCCCCGGCAAAGCGCCCGGCCCGGTCGTAAGACCCAGGGCGGCAGCGGATTGCTCAGAGGTAAGGCCACCGGTGGTATTGCGAGAGATGACGCTAAAGCCGCCACGTAACTCGTTTACCAAGCTCGGCGAAATTACCCAGTTGTAGGAAGTCGCTAAGGAATTATAGATCTCCGGCCTGGAAACACCTCCGAGCAGCGGGGTGCTTGGGTTGCTGGGATAGAAGCTCTGTCCCTGAGGCGTTGTGATGCGGCGATTTTTATGGGTCCAGCGGGCGAAGATCATATGCTTCGGGCCAAGACTTTGATCCATGCGAACGTCGCCCTGGGTACTGTTGATAGGAGCCTGATAGACGCCGAGATAGTTGTTCGCGATAGCGCCCGGGGGGCCGAAGTTGGGCAATGGATAGATTAGATCCAGCAGTTTCTGCGTGAAGGGGTTCAACTGGCTGGCGGGAATCTGGTTGTTTGCGTAGCCGTTCAGCAGGACACCGTCGCCTCCCAGGTTGGTGTTCAGGTAAGCCGACAGATCGCCATTCCGCATAGCCTGAGTAGGAACGCTGTTGATATAGGTCTGCGACTTCGGCAAGCGGAGCACCTCGAAGCTTCCGAAGAAAAATGTCTTGTTTCTACCGTTGTACAGTTTGGGAATGATCACCGGTCCGCCCATGTAGATACCGAAGTTATTCATCTTGTCTTCGGTGACCTGATTGGCGAAAGTGTCGGCTGCATTAAAGTTGGTGTTCTGGACGTTCTCGAAAACGCCACCGTGGAACTCATTCGTGCCCGATTTGGAAACGGTGGTCACGTCCGCCACGCCACCGAATTCGGCCGGATTGAGGTTTTCGCTGATCTTGATCTCTTCAATGGAATTGAAGGACGGGAACAATTCAGCCAGTGCGCCCAACGTTCCCGGGCCCACGGAACTGATGCCGTCGATACTGAAGGAAAGCTGCGAAGGGCCGGCTCCGGCGACCTCAATGTTGTTCTGGCTATCGATCTGCACTCCTGGTTGATCCGTCAGCGTCGAGAAGGCGCTAGTGGAACCCGCGGAACGCGTTCCGATGGCCACCGGGAGATCAGTTAACTCCAGGCTTCCCTTCGTCTCGGCGATGTTGGAAGCGTCTGTTTGCACGATCGCTACGGCCTCGACGGTCACCGATGTAGCCTGGGATGCAACCTTCAAATCGATGTCGATACGCATGGTGGCTCGAGCCGCTACATTGAACTCCTGATACTCGGTCTTTTGAAAACCGGGCGCCTCCACAGTGAGCTTGTAGTTTCCTATCTCGACGTTGACGAACTCATACCCTCCGTTCTGGTTACTGGTTGCGGTATGGTCGGCGCCGGTTCCGGTGTTCATGAGACTGACCATCGCCATAGGCACCGCGCTGCCCGAGGGATCTTTCACGGTTCCGAGCACGGTGCCGAAAGTCGACTGGGCGAAGCTGGCCGAACTGAATGCCAGAACGCAAGCGATCGCCAGCGCCATGTGTAAGATAGAAAACTTGATCAAACGCGATGAGCGACGATCGCGAGATGCAAAGGAAACCGGGTAGGTTCGGGAATATGCAGACGACATCAGATTTCTCCTTCTGAATTTCGAGCGGCCCTGCCCCATCCCAGGGCGGACGTTGCGAAAAACCATAAAAAGCGCTATCAAATTTTTCAATGGGCCTTATGCCCGTCACATTCGGCCGCTCAGCACTGAGCTTTGGCCAACTCCATTGCGCACACCTCACCCTCCGCGATCCGCAGCCGGCGCGCGCTGGAAGGTAGCTCGGCCAGCCGGATGCGTTTACTTTGCAACCAGTTGGACGAATATTTCAGCTTTCAAAATCTTGAGCTCGCGGTGCGTCCGCTGCCCCTGCTATTTAAGAAAAAAACCAACGTGGGTTCAATGAAATTGGAAAGTAGTATAACGAACCGATGAAGGGGTGTCAAGGCTGAACCTTGCGCAAGTTGCGCAACGTTTGACGCGCAAAGTTTGGCTGGACCCGGTGAGCCGATCCAAGCTATACTCCCAGCTAACGGTGACCACTATGTCTCTTCGTTTTCGTCTTCCGGCTTTAGTGATCCTCGCCGCCGCACCGGCGTTTTGTGCAGACTGGAATGCGCGGTTGGCTGAGAAGTACCTGGATTCGCGCCAGAAGGAATGGGCGGCGTGGCCAAACGCGGTCGTGTCGGGCGTGGTATGTGTATCCTGTCATAGCGGCCTGCCGTACCTGGTTGCGCGCCCGGCTCTCAGGCAGTCGCTCGGCGAGAAGTCCGGCCCCACGCTGTATGAGGACTTGCTCGTAGAAGGTACTCGCGCCACAGTCTTTCGGACGGACGCCAAGGAACTATTCGGCGGGCTCAAAGGCCGCCTTATCGACCAGGTGTATGCAGCCGTGTCGGTGGTTTCGGCGGTAGTGATCGCAATGGAAGATGCACCGCGTGGAAAGCTGAGCCCGGAAGGGGAGAAAGCTTTCGAGCGGATGTGGTCGATCCAGGTTAAGGAGGGGCCAGATCAAGGGGCTTGGCAGTGGTCGGACTACAACCTCGATCCTTGGGAAACGAAAGACTCCGTGGCTTATGGTGCGGCGCTGGGCGCGCTGGCGATTGGGTTGGCGCCGGGGGACTATCAGGCGCGCCCGGAGATCCGGCGCAATGTCGCGGCGCTTACCGCCTATCTGCGGGCGGAGCAACCGAACACGGCGCTGCACAATCGGCTGTTCTTGTTGTGGGCGTCCTCGAAGCTGCGCGACTTGCTGCCGAACAGCGACAAACAGGCCATTCTGGCGGAGCTCGGGCGCAAACAGGGAACCGACGGCGGCTGGGCCCTCGAGGCGATGGGTCCGTGGCCGAAGCACGACGCGGCGCCTGCATCGGTAGGTTCCAACAGCTATCTAACAGCCTTAGCCACGTTCACAATGGAGCAGGCGGGGGTAAAAGCCTCAGATCCAGTGCTGTCAAGAGCCTTGGCATGGCTCAGGACGCATCAGGACCCCGGCGGATATTGGGCCGCCGAATCCATGAACCACAAACACGACAGCGGCACCATTCCGGAGAAGTTCATGAGCGACGCCGCCACTGCCTACGCTACGGCGGCGTTGCTCGCGGCTGGCGATGAAGGAATTGAGCGCACCGCTTCCAATCCGAAGCCGCGCAATTGATAGCGGGACTTTGGCTCGAAATCAGCTTGTAGGGCGGGGAAGGGCCGCGCGAACGCGTGCGACGAGATCGCGCAGCCGAACGGGCTTCGTAATGTAATCGTTCGCACCAGCCTGGAAGGCCCTGGCTTTATCGGCGTCGCTCTCGCGGACCGACAGCATTAATATAGCTGGCCGCCGGGATAGTTCCTGCATCTGTCTACAGGCTTCGATTCCCCCCATGCCGGGCATCTCGACGTCCAGCAGGACGATGTCGAAACAGTCGGTGGCCAGGGCGGCCAGAGCCTGCTCGCCTGTGCCGGCTTCTACAACTTGAAAACCAAAAGCCGCGAGCGCCATCCGCAGCACGCGACGGAATGCCGATTCGTCGTCCACCACCAGGACTTTGGCTTGAGTGGTTTCCACCCGCACCTCGACTCGCGTGCCACCCGATCCTGCCAGGACGGCCCGGAACCAAGCGACAGCCTCAGAATACTGTGGAGCCGGTTTGTACGAGGACCATCTTTAGGCTATTTTTCAAAATCTTTCGAGGGTCCCCGTCCGGCAGGAAGGAATTCAGCGGACTGCTTCCAAATCGAAGCCTCGCAATTGATAGCGGAAACTCGCGTGATTTTGAAGCGCGCCGTCGCACCACTGAATGCCGCGATCGATGGCTTCCAGCTCGGAGTCCCAAAGTGAGCCCGTGCCGCCCGATAGATAGAACTGCCGGCACAGCGTCAGGTGACGGCGAAAGCCGGCGGTCAGCCGCGCCTGGTAGTGCGACAGCAAGTCGTCCGTCGAGCCGCCAGCAGCAAGCGCCCGAATCACTGCTGATGCGAGGATCGCTTCGCGGATTGCGTGCGCGGTTCCATCGCCGCAGATTGGATCGAAGCTCATGGCCGCGGTTCCGCAGGCCAGCCAGCCGGGCGCACTGAGAGGTGAGGCGATTCGTGCGTAGGCCGGGAACGCGCTAGAACAGGCCCCAACCTGTGTAATCTGCTCCGCGATCAGACGGCTTCTGCCGAGCAGCTTTTCGGGCGTTGCGCCGACGGCTAGCAACCAGCCGGGAACCAGGAAGAGCCAGCCATCGTCTAGCGATTCGATCCAGCACGCCGCTGGGTCACAGCCTTCTTTCGGCATTACTGGCGCCGCGGAGGCCATGCGGGTTCCAAAACAATGTTCGACTACCGTGGAAGGCAGGGGCCGGGCGGCGAAAATTGTCCAGTCGTAATCGGCGCCGTTGGGAAGGAGCGCCGGGCGAATGCCTGCGAGCAGCAACTCTTCGGACACTACGACAGCCGAATGTTCCACCTGGATCGGCTTTGCGCCGGGGCCCCAGGCAACCACCCGTTTTCGGATGCGAGGGAGATCGGCGAACAGGGCCGGCTGATCGAAGATATCCCGAATGAGCGCGAGGGCCTGATCGCCGAGCAGGATCACCGGCAATCGCGGACGATCCAGCGGTTGAAGATCGATCCGAAAGCCAGCCTTGGAGAGCAGGTAGGCGCAACAATACGCTGCCACGCCGTCGCCTCGGATGACCACGTTCTACGGGATCACGACGATCCCGGCGTACGTCACGTCGTTGTTCAGGTCCCAGGTCTTCTCGTACTTGAGAGTGGCGGCATCATAGACTTCGATATCAAAGCCTGCTCCATATATGTAGAGCTTCTTGCCGTCGGTGGAAATGCCGAGCGTGAACCTGGTGCGGCAGGGAACCTCCGCTTTCTGCGTAATTCGATCGGTGGAAAGGTCGAATGCCCAAAACTCGCAGCGCTTGGTTCCATGGATTCCAGTGGTCACCACGGTGTAGGCCCACTTCTTGTCCGGCGTGACTTCAATGCCTGCCATACCGGAAGGAGCGGGGCCAATCGGTTTGAAATCGATTTGCTTGGTGGTTAGATCGAACCGAGCTAAGCCAAATACGCGGTTGTGAACGATGGGGTCCGACCAAACGAACATGCCGGTGTGTTCTCCAGGCGAATTGATCAGGTCGAGATCGCTGCCGAAGTGCACGTTCTCCATGCCTGGAGCGTCCGGCCTGGCCAGGTCGATATGATCGAGCACCTTGAAATCGCTGGCCTGAAGAATGGTGATCTTCTCGCCGAATTGATACAGATACTTGCCGTCGGGGGAAATTTCCAGCCAGCCCACGCCGTAGTCGCCCTGGTTCTGAAACTCTTCTTCCTTGGTAATATCCACGGTCTTGACGATCTTCTGCTGTGCCAGATCGACCACCGTGTATTTCGGCTTGGCGACTTCGTAGTGCTCGGGAAACTTGGTGATTTCTTTCGTTACCGCGTAGAAGAACTTTCCTTCCGGATCCACCGTGCCGTTGAACAATCGATACTGGGTGGTCGGAGTATTCAACTCGAAGTGATTGATGACCTTCCGCGTGGCGACGTCGATCACCTCGATGCCATTGTGGTCGATGGTGGTGACGTAGATCTTCTTGTGATCCTGCGACAGCCGGATCGACATGGGAGTACCGGTCTGAAGCGGAATACGGTCGACAATCTGCGCCTTGGCTTCGTCAAACACGAGAACGGCGGCGGGATACGCCGGCAGATACAGAGTGCCGGCGCCGGCAAAACCAGCGAGAGCCGCGCAACTGGCGGCGAGAAGAGTCAGTCGTCGAATGGCCATGATTTATGGGAATACGAGATCGAGATTTCGCCAGTCCTTGGTTGCAGTGGCGCACTTCGCCGTCCAGTCTGGCGCATTGTTTAAATGATCGGGAACCTGCGCGGGCCAATAGCAACTGACAAAACAATCGTAGATATCGCGCTCGACGGGCTGGCACAGCCCGGCCGTGCCGCCGGCTGCGTCCACTTCCCAGCCCGGTGTGAACATCAATGCGCAACCCGCCGGAACGTGGGGTCGCTGCTGGTTGGACGGGCGGTCCTGCATGGCGACGACATCGTCAGCGTGCGAAGCAACGAAGTCCTCGATGCGGGCGGCCTTCTTGTTCAAAGCTCGCATGTGTTTCATGATGCTTTCCTTTCGGCAAACTGCTGCAAAAATCCCGGATTCTTGGCGGCGATGGCGCCATAAATCCTGAGGCATGTGTCGGTCCAGTCCCGGATCCAATCGCAATAGTGGAGATTGGGATGGCCAGTATCTCCGTAACGCACGAATGCTTCGTGATGACAGCCGCCGGCGCACAGAGGGCGCGCCCAGCAGGTGTGGCAATCGTATTTGGAAGCGATGTTGCCGCGGGTGAGAAAATCGGTCTGTTTGGCTTTGTCGATACCAGTAGAAATGTGTCCCAGCGCGTGGGCGTCGGAATCGACAAAACGGTGGCAGGGCGCGATGTCGCCGGAAGGTCCCACGCCCAGCAGGCCCAGACCCGCGCCGCAGGGATGCGATTTGTTTACGCCCTGGCAGAGCTCCGCCAAGGTATCGCTGACGTTCGAGAAGCCGTGCGACTCGCCGCGCAACGCGTGCTCCAGATATTCTTCGGCCAGCTGGTGGAACTGATCCAGTACGCTGTCCATACCTGTCGCGTTGATCGCGTAGAGCTGATTCGGCGAAGTGGTGACGGGCGCGAAGCCCACCTCGTGGAATCCCAGGTCCTGCTTCAGGTGGCGGAAAATACGGATTACGTCGGAGACGCCGGCAGTGAGCGTGACGCGCGCCGTGATCGGCCGCGTGCGATGATTCTGGATCAGAGCGCGTACCTTCGGCTCGATGATGTCGTAGCTGCCCTTGCCGTTCGAAAAGACCCGCAGATGATCGTGCATCTCTTTCGGGCCGTCCATGCTGACCGTGACGCCGATGTTGTGCTCGGAGAGGAACTCGATGATGGCCGGTGTCAGCAATGTAGCGTTAGTGGTCAGGCTGAAGTCGATGTGACGCCCCTGCTCCTTCGCGCGCTGGTTGCCGTACGCCACCACTTCCTTCAATAGCGGAAAATTCATCAGCGTCTCGCCGCCGAAGAAGGTGATGTGAACGGAACGCCGGTCGCCCGACTGCGAGAGAAGAAAATCCACCGAAGTCTTGGCCGTCGCAATATCCATGAACTTCGGCTTGCCTTCAGGTGTCGCAAGTTTATCGGCGCCGAACTCGTAGCAATATTGGCAGGAAAGATTGCACTGGTTGGTGAGGTTCATCACCAGCGTCTGGATGGGAAAGACGTCTGGAAGCGGATATGGCGTATCCGGCGTAGAGTCTCGGCTGACGATGACGTTGGAGTGCGCCATCTCCGCGATCAGCTCTTCAGCGTCTTCCATGCTGAGGCCGCGGGCCGCCAGATCGCCGGCTAATTGTTCGTGCTGCAACTCGCCCGGCGTCAGGCAGTCGATCAATTTTCCGACCGCAGTGTCCACCGCGAATATGGCGCCCGCCGGCACCAGGTAAAGGAAGTTGGCTCCGGCCGATTCAAAGCGATGAAACTCTCCCAAACGATATATCCGGGTGCCCGAGACCGTCATCGCATTCGTCAATTTCCTACCTCGGGTTGATCCCATTGCATGTAGACTGGAACCGTCACCACTAAATACGACTTGCCGATCAGCGGCTTGCCGTCCTTGTCCTTCTCGTTCTTGGCCGTGGCCACCACCCAAACGTCGCCGTAGTTGTTACGGCTGAATTTTCGCTGCGGATTGGGTCCATCGGAGGCCGGATTGAACAAGCCGGCGTTACTCAGAGAGCCGACAAACTCCCGGTCATCGTCGCCATAAGTCGAATAAAACTCTTCCACCGACCAATTGACGTCGATGGGCCCGAGTTCCACATCGTCGGCCGTGTGCAACTTGCCGGCGGCGCCGCGCTGATAGGCGACGGCCTCAAACTGCTGGTAGCCTTTGGGATGCTTTTCACTGCCCAAATGGGCTAGAGCCGAGTCTGGTGTGACCTTGATATAGTCGATGCGATCATATACGGCGACGGCGCTCGGGAGCACGGAGCGGCCGAAGCTGATATCCCGTTTGCCCGACACCGCGTCTTTTGCGACGTCCACTTCCGCCACGATTTCAGTCGGCGAGTGAGAGACAATGCGTTTCACCGTCACTCCAGTTCCGAAGTCCAGATCCGAAGCTGCAACCTGAGCGGGCAAGCTTTCTGCCAACAGCCGAACGCGCGTCCCCTGCGAGCCGGCCTTGAGCAACGAGCGGTCAGCGCCGATCAAGGTGGGATCGGCGGAGGGGCGTTGCAATTTCACGTCGAAGCCGAACTCTTGATATTGACCCCAGAACCAGCGGCCCTCGGCCATGGACTGATCGGGTGAAATCCACATCACTTCCCGCATGTCGCTTCCGAGATCGTCAGGCGTTGGGTTGGCCGCCAATGTTCCTTTAGACCTGCCGCGCCACGCATAACCCGCGTATACCAAACTGTGTCCGGTGCGCGAAATGGTGGCGCCGTCCTTGACGGAAGTCAGCTTCACGCTCGTCGTGAACTCGTCATCGGTACCGTTGCTCGCCTGCACGTTCATTTCTCCATAAAACTTACCGCGCCCCGGCAGGGAGGCCGAAACCAGCCATCGCCCCGCGAGTTTGGGAGCACGCATGCGAGCGCGCCACGCAGCCCACTCGGGCGTTTTGAGGGGAGCAGTTTTGCTGAGGTATTCGAGCGCGATGTCCACCGGCAGAGGTGCACCGGCGTCTAAGTGGTGTTGTCCTTCATCGAAGCCGCCGGCATTAATCCCCAACCGGAATGCTTCGTCGGCCTGCGGATAGAGCGCGATGTGTAGATTGGCAAGATCCTTCCAATCCTCCGCCGAACGGCGCCAGGACAGCGGCCGCGCCAGGACGTGGCAGTTCGCGCACGCTCCTTTCACATTGTCGTTGGGGATGATAGTCTCGTCTTGCACCCTGTGCTCGGCGTAGTACATGATGGGCTTCGCCTCTTCGGGCGCCAAGCCGTGATAAGTTGCCAGATATTTCAGGACCGAGCGGGCTTCATCCGGCGTTAGGCTGACACCGCGCAAACGAACCATGCGCTTAATGGCTTCTTCCCAGCCTTCGGGCGTGGCACGCTCCCAGGAGATGCGCAGCATGTTGCCCTTGTCGTCTTTGGTGTGGCAAGCTCCGCATTTGGAGATTACTAATTGACTTGTGACGGGGATGCCCTCTTCGGGCGCCGATTTAGTTACCTCTGGAGATGTTGCAGCTTGCGGCGTCTGGGCCTGTGCAAGCAAAGGTAACACCAGAATCGTTGCAAGCAGAGTTTTCATAACCTTATCCGAATATCATACACTGTTGTCAAGCTGCCGGGGTATAGAAAAGTTCTTTATGGGTGCGATCACTACGGTCGTGCATTTGTTCGACATGTGCTATTAACAGAGTGACCAATGCAGGCCCAGAACATGCCGGAACACAGGAGCAATAAGGTGGAGCGCGGCATTCCACTCGATGGCTACCGGCGCGTCCTGCGCTTCATCGTTCCTTACTGGCCTCGCCTGGTTTTTGTGCTCCTGGCAGGCGTCGCCGCTACCGGCTTCGGCCTGTTGCAGCCTTACATCTCAAAACTTCTTATCGACGACGCGCTGCTCAAACACAATATGCGCATGCTGCTGATCGTCAGCGGACTGATGTTTGGCGTTACGGTGCTGGGATTCGTGCTGAATATCTTTTCGAGCTATCAGTACGTCCGAGTTTCCGCGTTGGTGCTTTTCGACATGCGCGTCGCGCTCTACAGACACCTGCAAACGCTTTCTCCGCGCTTCTGGGCAGCCAGAAAGCTGGGCGATGTCGTCTCGCGCATTAATAATGATATAGCCGAGGTGCAGCGGGTCTCGTCGGACAGCCTATTGAGCGTGCTTTCAAACGTCGTGTTTCTGATTGGAAGCGCCGCCATCATGGTCACCCTCAGCCCGCGGTTGTTCTTGGTGAGCGTGGCGGCGGTTCCAGCCAGCATCTGGGCGTTACAACACTACCAGCATCGTCTGGCCGCGCGCGTACGAGCAGTCCGCGAACGCAGCTCCGATATCGGAAGTTTTCTCCTGGAAACGCTTCTGGGCATCCGCCTGGTGGTAACGGCACGGGCTGAATCGCGCGAGGTAGAGCGGTTTCGCGCGCGAAACCAGAGCTTCCTGGACGCGCTGATGCGCATGCAACTCACGGCGTTTTTGTCGGGCGCGGTTCCTGGAACAATCCTGACGCTGTCCACGGCCGCGATTTTTCTCTATGGCGGCAAGCTGGTGATCGATCGACAGTTGAGCATCGGCGCGCTGGTCGCGGTGATGTCGTATCACCTCCGGCTGCTTTCACCGGTGCAAAACCTGATGAGCCTCTACAGCAATCTGGTATCTGGCGGCGTCTCTTTATCGCGGGTCTGGGAGCTGTTCGATACTCGGGCCGAGATCGTGGATCGCCCGGATGCCAAGCCCTTGGCCAATGTCCGCGGGGAGATCGAATTCGATGGCGTTTCGTTCGGCTATGGCGGCGATGCCATCTTGGAAAATCTCTCGTTCCGAGTAGCGCCCGGCACCATCTGCGCGATCCTGGGCCCCAGCGGCGCGGGCAAGTCGACGCTGGCGGATCTGCTCGTCCGGTTCTACGATCCCGATGCAGGCGCGATCCGCATGGATGGCCGGGACCTGCGCGATCTTCCACTGGCAGACTTGCGGCATGCAGTCCTGCTGGTGGATCAAGCGCCCTATCTCTTTCACGCCAGCGTCCGTGAAAACATCGCTTACGCCCGGCCTCAGGCCAGCGATGATGAGATCGTGAGCGCCGCCCAGGCCGCGTCGATTCACGAACGTATCCTCGCTCTGCCCGATGGCTACGCCAGCATCGTCGCCGAACGCGGCCAGACGCTTTCTGCAGGCGAGCGCCAGCGAATCGCGCTGGCCCGGGCTCTATTGGCGAATCCGAAAGTGCTGATCCTCGACGAACCGACCTCGGCGCTGGATGAAGCCAACGAGCGTGCGATTGCCGAGACACTGGTCCGCGTGGCCGAGGGCCGCACGGCGATTCTGATCACCCATCGCGCATCGCTCGCTCGTATCGCGCACCAGACCATTTATCTCGATCCCGTAAAAGCGGAAGTTATGGCTGCGGATTAGGCGGCAGTCTTTTCGTTCCCAACAGCTCCTGGGCCGTTTGTGCGATATCGAGCGCTGCGTAGTCGCTGAAGAAGCCCCATTTTCCGTAGGTGGACTGGAGGCCCGGCAAAAGGCCCTTCACCAGCCCGTCGCCGGACTTCCCTGCCGCCTCCTCAAGCCGCACCTTGGTGCGCAAGTCGGCGAGATATTTGCGGAAGGTGAGGACATCCTGAGCGTTCGCTACACCGCCATGTCCGGGCACCCAGGTGGATGGCCCGTAGTCCTTTTGCATCGCTTCGAGCGATTCCACCCAAGCTTTGGTCGAGGCGTCGATCAGATTGGGAACGTGTTCCTTCCACAACATGTCGCCACAAAAGACGACGTGAGCGTCGGGGATGGAAACTACCGAATCCCCGCCCGTGTGGCCCGGGTAATATCGGACATTGATTCGGCGCGAGCCGAGGTAAAGATCGACGTAACTGTCGTGGACCACGGTTGGCAGGGTCAGCGATTGCACGCGCGCCTTCTTCTCCGGCGTGACGGGAGGATCGAGCATCTTCATGTTCTCGGTGCGCATCCAGGCGCGCACGTTGCGATGCGCCACAATGGTGGCTCCGGCGGCGGCGAACACGTCATTGCCGTTGACGTGGTCCAAGTGATAGTGCGTGTTCACGACAAAACGAATGGGCAAAGGCGTGAGCCTGCGAATCTCAGCGAGCATCGCTTTGGCGGGCCGGGGGTCTTGGAAGGTATCGATCACCAGCACCCCGTCGTCGCCGATCACGAAGCCAGTGTTGCCTCCGGCCAGCCCTTCGTCGCTCACAATCGCGGCCCAGATTCGATCGCCGATCTTCTCCAAACGGTAATCAGGGGCGGCGCCTGGCAGAGGCCAAGCGGCGAGGGCGAGCAGGACGGCCAGGGCCGAGTTCCGGGCCAACTTCGAAGATAACTGCGGAATCATCCTGCAAGGCTAGCACGGGTCTACTCGAATCGTGCAAAGTCGGTTAAACTGGATCAATATATATGAGCAGTGCCGAGCACGTGGACTGGAAGGCCCACGGCGTGAAGGTGATTCCGGCGGGTTCTCTCGATACGAACACCGCGCAAACGCCCGGGATGAATCGCGCCGCTGCGATCAACTACGCTCGGGTGGGCGCCCAAAAAATCTGGGCCGGCACGGTCAGCATCTTCGCCAACGCCAAAACCGGAGCTCACCACCACGGGTCGCTCGAAAGCGTCATTTATGTGGTGCGCGGCCGTGCCCGCATGCGCTGGGGCGATCGTCTGGAGTACGTGGCTGAGGCGGGTCCTGGCGATTTCATCTATGTGCCGCCCTACGTGCCGCATCAGGAGATCAATGCATCCAGCCTGGAGACTCTGGAATGTGTGCTGGTCCGAAGTGACCATGAAGCGGTGGTCGTAAATCTGGACATCGAAGCGGTGGAGGACCCGAGCCCCGTGCGCTGGGTGGATCCGATCCATACCGAAGGCAACGCGGAAAGAAGGGAATGAAATGATTCAACTCACAGTGAATGGATCAGTCAAACAATATGATGGCGATCCCGCCATGCCGGTGCTTTGGTACCTGCGCGATCTGTTGGAGCTGACCGGCGCGAAGTTCGGTTGCGGCATGGGCCTGTGCGGCTGTTGCACCGTTCACGTCGAAGGCAAAGCGACGCGCAGCTGTGTCACAAACATGAGTGACGTAGCCGGCAAGCGCATCACCACGATTGAAGGGCTTAATCCGAATGGCGACCATCCTCTGCAAAACGCCTGGCGTGCGGCCAACGTGCCGCAATGCGGATACTGTCAAGCCGGCCAGATCATGCAAGCCGCGTCGCTGCTGGCGGAAAAACCCAAACCGACCGATCGCGAAATCGATGAAGCCATGCAAGGCAATATCTGCCGATGCGGGACCTATCAACGCATCCGGCAGGCGGTGAAGATGGCCGCTGGGGTGAAGGCATGAAAGGCGCGAGCATGAAAGCCAATTCCATTACCGTAGTCAACCGCCGCGATTTCCTGGGCGGGGTTTTCTCCGCTGGCGCGCTGGTGCTGGGCGCGAGTGTCCTACCCTTGAAAACATTGGTCGCTGCCCCTGGCGATGCCACCTGGCAGCCCAGTGTCTACCTGGGTCTGGAACCTGATGGCCGGGTGATCATCATTGCGCATCGCTCGGAAATGGGCACAGGAATCCGCACGGCTTTGCCCATGATTGTTGCGGAGGAACTAGAAGCCGACTGGGCACGGGTGAAGATCGAGCAGGCCATCGGCGATAAGAAATACGGCAGCCAGGACACGGATGGCTCGGAATCCATTCGCGATTTTTATGACTCCATGCGAGAGGCGGGTGCCACGGCGCGCATGATGCTCGAAAGAGCGGCTGCTGCGAAGTGGGGCGTGGCGGCGTCGGAATGCCGAGCCAGGAATCACGAAGTGGTCCACGCCAAGAGCGATCGCAAGCTGGGGTTCGGCGAACTGGTGGCGCTTGCGTCCAAACAGCCGGTTCCAAAGAAGGAGCAACTTAAATTTAAGTCGCCGGCCGAGTATCGGTATGTCGGTAAGAACGTGCCGATCGCCGATCTTGATAACATCCTGGCCGGCCATGCCGTTTTCGGAATGGATGCGCGGGTGCCCGGCATGGTCTATGCGTCCATCGAACATCCGCCGGTGTTCGGCGGAAAGCTCAAGAGCTATGACGACGCCGAAGCGCGCAAAGTGCGTGGCGTTTCGAACACACTGACCATCCCTGGGTTCAAACCGCCGTATGGGTTTCAGCCGCTGGGCGGAGTGGCGGTAATTGCGGACAATACGTGGGCTGCGATGCAGGGCCGCAAGAAGCT
>Ga0206991_10122_pt1 | contig 22360 bp, 18 predicted proteins | sample Alteio_BWMinCont_9_FD_153286 | JGI IMG/M metagenome (GOLD analysis project Ga0206991, IMG submission 153286) | Enriched cells from forest soil in Barre Woods Harvard Forest LTER site, Petersham, Massachusetts, United States -... | ecosystem: Environmental > Terrestrial > Soil > Temperate forest >...
CGCCGCAATTCTGGGCGGACGCTGTTGTGTCACCAACATTCGTGCCGATTCCGCCCAAGGCGACGCGGGCTTCGCCGACGTTTTGCGGCGCATGGGTTGTCGCGTCCGCACCGGTTTCCTCCCCGGAAATAAAGGCATCGAAGTCTCGCGCGATCCGAAGATTCCACTGCAAGCCATCGATGCCGATTTGAACGACATGCCTGACACCGTGCTGACGCTCGCCGCCGTATGTCTCTTTGCCGAAGGCGCCTCTTCGATCTTCAACGTTGGAAATCTGCGCATCAAAGAGACCGACCGCCTGACCGCATTAGCGACAGAACTTCGCCGCCTGGGCGCGAGCGTCGAAGAAGAGATCGACGGTTTGGAGATAACGCCGGGCGCGCCCACGGACGCCACCATCGAGACCTACGACGATCACCGCATGGCGATGGCGTTCGCGTTAGTTGGATTGGCCCGGCCCGGCGTGACGATTAAGAATCCCGCCTGCGTGTCGAAGTCGTATCCGAACTATTTCGCGGATTTGGAGAAGTTGCGCTAGCGATGTGGCGCACGCTGTCAGCTCGCGCATCCCCGGAATTGAGCACTCTGGCCTTATATGCCATGTTCAATTTCCTATAAACACGTCACGCCAATCGCGCTTTACGACTTCGAGCCAGTACAAAAACTTTTCTACTTCACCACTGCTCAATTTCAAAATGTCCATCCTAATGCGCGCTAAATGTAGCTCACTTGCATTCGCGTACAGTATGCCCATCGGAAATCTTCAGCACGTTCCCGTTGGAGCGGGTGAGATGCCGTTTCCTGCGATTTTCAAGCGGCTCAAAGCGGACGGATTCAACAGCTACCTCAGCTTTGAATGGTTGAAGAAATGGACGCCGGAACTTGATCCACCCGCGAAGGTCTTTGCATTGTACCCACGCAAAGTTCGAATGCTGTGGAATGAAGCTTGATTCATATTCCGCCCGACTTACTTAATATTGTCGGCGGCATTGCTACTAAAAAAGCATATCCTTTAGAAAATTGAGGATAAAACGACAGGGCGGGACGCTCGGGAGACGAATCACAGGTTCACCAGGGAATCGCCTTTGGCCAGTTCGACATGGCAGGAATGTTTCGAGCTGTATTCGGCTAATTCCACATCCTGCTTGACCTGTTCGGCCCATTCTCGATCTGGATCGTGATGGCCGATGTAGGTTCGCTTAATCCTGCACTGTTCTATGCGTGCAAATACGTCTTCGATGCAACTATGCCCCCAATCCAAACGCGGAATGGGCGGCGACGACCCGATACCTTTCTCTCCCTTGTATTCCGAGAGATAATACTGGCCGTCGAAATACGCCACGTCGGCATCCATGCATTGCACGCGCAAATTCTCCTCGGCCTCCATGCTCAGCTTCTGTCGCAGATCGTTTGGATCTGTCCCGTGGCGCAATTCGTGATCGGTGCAGAATACGAACTTTGCGCCCCCATGCTCGATTTTGTAGGCCAGGCAGCGGCAGTTGCCATGGTAAACGGGGAATGCCGTCACAAGGGTCTTGCCGATACGCACCGGATTACGGATGTCCGCGATCTCCCATGGCGCAATGCGTTTGGTGTTGACTCCGTTCAGATTCGACGCATCCCTCAATTCAATGCCGTGGAACACGGCGCTCATCATGGAGAAATCCAGCGGATCGTCGAAATACGTGGCTTGTTCGATCGAACGCGAGAAGACACCCAACCGTTTATCCAGTGCGAACAAGAATTGATTGCTGCCGTAGATGTTCAGCGTGTACGGATTTGGGTTTACAAAACAAAACCGGCTAAATGGTAGTCCGCTGCGATGATCGAGATGCTCGTGCGAGAAGAAAATCGAAACACGACGGTCGTGACGACTCGCCCAATTCTTTACGATGCGCAGAGCGCAGTGCCGCACTCCGGTGCCTCCGTCCAGAATGATGACATTGCCTTCGGCGGTCTCCACCTCCACGCAAGTGGTTTCTCCGCCGTAGACCGGCAGTTCGGGGAGTCCCAGCTTTCTCTGGTAGGCTGCGACTGTCGCCGCGTCGATCGGTCCCTCCAGAATCTCCTCCACCGAAAGCTTGCCACCGGCTTTAGCCGCTTTACGAACGCAATCTTCAGCGGCACGCAGAATCGTGGAACAGGCGGTCTGGCGGGTATATTCCTCCACCTCGTGCGGCGCCGGAAACACCGGGCAGGTTCCGCGCACGCCCCAAAACGTTACGCGCATATTCTTGACCGGGATCGACGCCGTGTGGCTGGCGCGCGGGTGCATATGCATGGTCATGGGTTAGCTCGATCCTATGCTCTAAAGGCAATGTCTTAACATCCCGACTGTTACATTCCAGCGTACTAAATCTAAGCTTCAAACGAACCCAACATTTCTCCTGTTGCCTTAGCCAGTATCGCCGTAAAATTCAATTGGCGTCTGAGAAGCTACAGGAGAACAAATGAACCCCAAGCGCATCTATCTCTGCGGCCCCATTATGGATTGCAAGCTTGGCGAGATCAAAGATTGGCGCACCCGTGCCAAGGAGCGTCTCGCTGGGCGGTTCATCCTTCTCGATCCGATGCGCCGGAGTTTTCGGGACAACGAAATCGATAGCGCCAATGAGATCGTCGAATTCGACCTGCAAGACATTCGTGACGCCGACTTAATTCTCGCCAATTATTCGAAGCCATCGATCGGAACGGCGATGGAAGTCTTCTATGCCAGCCACAATCTGGGAAAATTCACAATTGCTTTTTCACCATTTGAATTCAAAAATTGCTCTCCATGGATGGCGCGCTTTTGTACCAAGATCACGCCGGATCTCGAATCGGCGCTGACGTATGTGGAACGGCACTTTTGACGTTGGACTTTACAATCTGGGTTGGCTAACGATGACGCTCGACTCCCTGTCTTTTTCGCCGCCGAACAATCCAAGATCCAAAATTCAAAATTCAAAATCGACTTTCGCCGTGCTGGTTCGCTATCGTTTGATCTCGATCCGCAATCAGATCCGCCATATTCAGCGCGAGTCGACGCTCAAAATCGTCGTGGTAACTGTACTGGGATTGGCGTTCTGGGGTGGACTGCTCTTCCTTTTTCTGCACGGTTTTCAATTTGTAAACGACAATGCGCTTCTCGGCGCGCGCGAATTTCTAATCCGAAACGTTCTTAGCCTCTTTTTTCTCGCGCTCTTCGTTATGCTCGTCTTTTCCAACGCGGTGATCTCGCTTCAGAACTTGTTTAAGGCGCCAGAGACCGCTTTTCTTTTTTCGCTCCCACTGTGCCACGACACGATCTATCTCTATAAGTTTCTGGAATCGCTCGTGTTTTCGTCCTGGGCTGTATTTGCGGCGGGGTTGCCTTTAATGCTCGCGTATGGCATCAAGTCGGACGTAAATTGGTATTTCTACCCTGTCGCCATTCTATTCATGCTCCCATTTGTCATTTTGCCGGCCGCCGTCGGTGCGCTGATAGGGCTAATCTTAATGGCGATTCTTCCCCGTCACGGCTTCAAAATGCTGGGGTTGATTGTGATCGTTGCTCTGGTGTTGGCGATCTATATTATCATCACAATTTTTAGTGTGCAGAACCGTTTTGGAACCGGGTACGGATCGGAACTGCAAGCCGACGTACAGACCGTACTGGGGCGCTTGAGTTTCACCCAGCACATCATGACGCCCAATTATTGGATCACGGAAGGTCTCTTGAGCGTCAGCGATGGCCGGCGAAATGGATTTCAAAGCGGAGGCTTGTTTTTTGGCGCATTGCTGAGCAGTGCGATCTTTGCGCTTTCGCTTGGATGGTTCATCGCTGGATCAATTTATGAAATCACGTATTCCGCCACTGGGACTGTGGGATACATCCGCCGGATCGTTAGGCACACGTTGATTGAAGAACTACTCGAACCATTGACCGCGCGTTTTCCAAAGGTCATGCTTTTGCTGATCAAAGACATCAAAACCTTTCTGCGCGATCCAGCGCAGTGGTCGCAGGTGCTCATTTTTTTTGGCATTTTGACGCTCTATATTGGCAATCTGCGTCACTTTTCTTATCCGCTCGAACAGCCGTTCTATCAGAATCTGATCTCATTTCTGAATCTCGGCGCCACCTCGATGACCCTGGCGACGATGACTAGCCGTTTTATTTTTCCGCTGATCTCACTGGAGGGCCGACGTTTCTGGATTCTCGGATTGCTTCCGCTGGAACGCCGCCAAATCATGATCTCGAAGTTTATTTTTGCCGTTAGCGGATCGCTCATTCTCATGTTCGGACTGATTTTACTGTCCAATTACATTCTTCGCGGAACGACATTCATGCTTGCCCTGCAGTTGGCAACCGGGTCGATGATCGCGATCGGTTTGAGCGGACTGAGTGTCGGAATGGGCGCAGTTTTTCCCAGTTTTACTGAGCGCAACCCTTCGAAAATTGTCTCTGGATTCGGCGGCACGCTGACTCTGATCATAGCAATCGGCTTGGTAATACTGACCAACCTAGCCGAGGGCTTGGTCTGCCACTATTACCTTGCCAGTAGCCAGTACGCCAACAGGAGCGAAGAAGAAATTCAATGGGGTATCTACATCGCCCTTGGCGGCGTCGGCGTGCTCAACATCATCGCCGCCTACGTGCCGATGAAACTCGGTATTCGTGCATTGGAGCGGGTTGAATTCTGAAAGATTGATAGGAAAACATGGAGCCAGGAGAGATTAGCTGATCTATTGCGCTCGCTATCAGTTAGCGCTCGATGCCGGCAGCGTGCTATCTACGGCCGCGCGACCTTCGTCGCCCAATTGGTTAAGCACTGAGGCTACACCCCAGCGAACTTCACGATTTTCGTGATTCATGGCCGCAATTAAGTTCGAAATAACGGCGGTGCCCATGCCCACCAGCGCAGTGACAGCGGATTCGTGTGCGAAGCCGTGTTTTTGTTTCAGGGCTTCGATCAAAGCCGGAGCAGCGGAAGGTCCGATCTCGCTTAGTCGGCGAATCGCAAAAAGACGTATTCCTTCCCGATCATCGCTCAGAGCCTTGACTGCGCTTTCGATTTCAGACGGCATGATTGACCCCTAAGGTTACATCATACACGCAATATATTTTATCCATTTTTCGGCGTTTGCAATACAGTAGTGGACGAAATATGAGAATTTTTTGAAATCAAGAAAACGTCCGCCAACGGCGCGGGCAATCACGCTTGTTTGACCCGAGGATCTTCCTTACGCAAAAGGCGTGTGGTCTTGCGCAGCATCCGGGTGTTCCGGCGCAGTGGCTTCACAGACGGCATTGTGTGCGGATCGTCGACTGAACCATGCACCGGCGGCTGAGTGTTCGAAATCATGGCGGTGAGCCCCCCACGCCGCAGATATTTAGTTAGGAATACAACATTGCCTTTACGATTGTACGTCACCTCGTCCATCACTTTGCGCGTCAGGAAAATGCCCCAGCCTCCCATTCGCTTGCCAGAGGCGCGACGTGCTTCAATGTGTGCCTTGGGATCGATGGTCGGGTCGTTTAGCGCGCCGGTATCGAAGCCGGCGCCTTCGTCTTCAATGCGAAATGTTATGCGATCGGGCATCAAACAGTACGACAAGCGGATCTTTTTACAGTGATCGCTCCGATTGCCCCATTCCGTGGCGTTACGAACGATTTCTTCCAATGCGAGGTGCAATTCCCTGCGCTCCTTCTCCTGCAAAGTTGTCGCCAGGAGCCGGTCGACAAAGCGCTGAAAACGTTCGACCTGTGGAGAATCTGTCAGTGCCGTCAGTTCAACGAATGTGCCACTGTCGACATTCTTGACGGCTGGAACGGGTGGCGATCCTGTGCCCTCGATCTCGGAAACTTCCTCGTGTTTTCGTTCGGCACTTTGATCGACTAGAAACGCCACCGCACGCCGAAGCTCGCGCAAGTCGACGGGTTTCTGCAGATAATCATCGGCACCGGTTTCCAGTGCGCGTGCAACGCTCTGATCGGTCTGCATCGATGACAAAACCAGGATCGGCGCCTGGCAGTTGAACGAACGAATTTTGGCAATGAATTCGAGCCCGGGCATGCCGGGCATCGTGAGGTCGCTGACAATCAGATCGAAATCCGGGCTGTCTCGGTAAATTCCGATGGCTTCGTCACCACTACGCGCAGTTACGACTTCGTAAACACCGTCACCACAAAGCGCCGCCGACAACAGCCGCCGCGTTGGGGCGTCATCGTCAACAACGAGGAGCCGAATGGGACGGTCCATGGTGTGGCCCTTCAGAATACATAAAGCATTTAAAGCTACGGCATTATGCACTCATTAGAACGCAATGCACAATGTAATTCATTCAGGCCGTACGTGTCAACCCCAAAATTATCGTCCATTCCTCTGGCCGCACGGGCTGGACAGATAACCGGCTTCCGCGTTGTAGCAATGCCATTTTTTCCAAACCCTTTGTCTTTTTCAATTCCGCTAAACTTAATGGATGTGGAAATGTGGCGACGTAGCGAATGTCCACCATAATCCATGTCGGCGCTTCAGGCTTGCTCTTAAGATCAAAATAATCACTCTTCATGTCGAACTGTGTTGGATCGGCATATCCTTCCCGGGAAACTTCGGCTTGCGCGACGATTGCCGCTGGCTTTGTGCTACTATGATAAAATAGCACACCATCACCCAGTTTCATCAAATCGCGCATAAAGTTTCGCGCCTGGTAATTTCGCACGCCACTCCAGCCGGTTTGGCCATCCTTTTTTAAGCGATCGACTGAGTATTCGTTTGGCTCGGACTTCAGCAACCAGAATTGTTTGGACATCGCCATCTCCCTTGTCATCGCACTACGCCATTTGGAATATCATCCGTTCGGTTGCAGCCTAGCAGAAAAAGGCTACCGTTTGATTATGGTGATGTCGAGCGAAAGGATTCCACGCATGCGCCAGTTCTAACGAGTGCATTTCAAGGCAATCGAACTTCTGGAACGCTTTTTGCGGTGTACTCGATGTGGCATTAAGGAACGCAAGATTTTCCGACGACGTATAAGGGCAAAGGGTTATGCCAATCGGAGCTCTGTGAATAGAGTTGGTGGGATTTGAAAGTGGCTCTGCCGCGTAGACATGCTTAATTCAGGAAGCGAACATGGCCACAACCTTCATATCCTCGAAGCGCTTCGATGGTCTGAGCATCGAAGAAGAAGTGGCTCAAAGCGAGAACGCGGTAATCCTGCATATTTCCGGTACAGTTGATTCCCATACCTACGATCAATTGGAGGAGAAATTCCAATCGCTGTTTTCGAATGGAATGTATCGAATCGTTGTCGATATGGAACGAGTTCAATATATCTCTTCTGCCGGAATCGGAGTTTTCGTCGGAGCCATGTCGCAGGCTTCTACAGAAAAAGGCGCACTTATCCTGACGGGCCTTTCGACCGTTGTACGCGAAGTCTTCGAGGTTCTCGGCATAGCGCCAATGTTTACTATAACCGTCGACAAATCATCCGCATTGGCGGCTTTCAATCCGTAAGACTCAAAAGAAAGATATTAAATTGCAATGATACCCAGACGTGATTTACACTTCAACCCCTTCTCTTACTTTACGAGATAAGCGGGAAAAGGAGGGGTTATTTGGTCCGTACCCTTCATTTGTTTGTTCCGGCCCCAAACGCGCACCGGCAAAACTACCATCGGTAGTCCTTGCCACAACAGCCGGCGCTGAACGGCGAAAGCGGTCTCGTTATGCAATAACCGTTGATACCAGGCATCGCGCTGAAAAACGAGCTGACCGGCGAAGAACGTCGTTCTGGGATAACGCAGAGAGACTTCGGCACAGAGTTCCTCAATCGTGGCTACCGGATCCTGACCGATCAGCATCATGCCGGCGGACGCCAGCCCAAAGCGCCGCGCGAGAGCCTCATACTTCTCAAGCGTCGCCTGTGTTTGCTCTTTGAGTCGCCCCGTTTCTTCCGCGCCTTTGAAGTTTCCCGAATCGATGATGCCCGCCGAAATGAAGACGATCTGCTCAAAGTGATCGGGAAATAAACGAATGATCTGCGCCAGCGCATGCACGCCCAGTCCACCGTATTGTCCAACCATCAGCACGGCTGTCGATTTCTTGATGTCGAGATGCTTGCCGCCGGTTTGGGCCGACGTGGGGATTTCAACATCGACGGAAAGCATGCCCAGTTTGGCGTACACGACTTTGTAATAACGGCGGATTAAGAAGCAGACGGCAATCAACATGGATGTGACAACCAGCGTCAGCCATGCGCCTCTGGTGAATTTCTCCAGCACAACAGTGACCAGAATCAATGAGCAGAGGAGAAACGCAACCAATTGAACTGAAAAGGCGCGTTTCCAGTGCTGATGCTTCTTTCGCGTTTGGATATAGAAGCGGGACATGCCGAGTGTCGAAAGCGAAAACGTGATGAACACGTTGATCGAGTACATTGTAATGAGCATCTCAATCTCGCCGCCGGTATAGACCAGGACGGCAATCGACGCCAGGCCCATAAGAAGAATGCCATAATGCATTGTCAACCGTTCCGATAGGGCGCTGAAACGGTGCGGAAGCCAGGAATCGAGGGCCATGTTCGCCATAACTCGCGGGCCGTCGATAAAGCCCGTTTGCGCCGCGATAAATAACAACAAGGCTTCGGATACGAGCAGCGATACGACGAATCCGCTTCCAATTCCGAGGGATTCCGCTAGCGACGCATTGAGTGGTTTGTCCTTGATCGCGGTGACGCCCAGGATTTTGTACGCCAGGAGAATGCCGCCGGCCGTCAGCGCCAGCGACAACGACATATAAAGCATGGTGCGTTTGCCGGTCCGTACCCGTGGCTCGCGCATGATCTGAAGTCCGTTCGAAACGGCTTCGATCCCGGTAAATGTTCCAGCGCCCATCGAATAAGCCCTGGCGAAGAGCAGAAGCAGGCCGATCAACCCTAGTTGGGGATTACTGAGACCGGAATGGACACCGGACGATACATCGGAGAAGACGCTCGGTAACCGTCCCGCGTGCATGGTAAAAACCCCGCCAAGTAAAATCAGATGTGTAAGGAGAAAAAATATGAAAATGGGCACCAGAACTTTGATGGATTCTTTGACTCCGCGCAGGTTCAGCACAATCAGCGCAACAATGGCGAACGCCTCGAAGGGAACTTTCAGCTCCATGGTTTTATGGAGCACACCGTTGAACTCGAATTCCCTCGGTATGAAGTGCAGCTCAAAGAGCGCGTTTGCGGCCGACGCAATCGAGGTCGTGATGGTGAGGACGTAGTCGATCAGCAGCGCCGATCCCGAGACTAGACCGAACCTCTCGCCTAGCAGCTTGGTGGCGACGACATAGCCGCCGCCGCCGGATGGAAAGTGTTCGATGATCCCGCTATACGCAAACGAAATAATGAAAACCGTCAGTGCGGTGGCGAGCGCCAGGAATATTGCAAGGTAGGTGTGATCCCCAAACTTGGGATCGTTCAACGCACGAAAGGCCTCGTCCGGTCCATAGGCCGAGGAGCTCAGTCCATCGGCTCCCAAGCCGACCCATGCGAGAAAGGCAATCAGTGAGATTTTGTGGAAAAGATCGGGATCGTCGATATCCCGCGGTTTGCCGACCAGGAGTTGCTTCAGTCGTTCAAACATCGATGAGTATGGATCCTCCACAACACGCAATGCATCGCCAGACATCCCGGCTTTATTTTGATGCTTTAGCTTTGCTGGCGCTTCTAACCGACCGGGCGGAGAAGTCAATATTCCCGTTTGTTCGCTGTTGATGGCGTAAAACGCGAGACAACTGCTTGGGTATTCGAACTCCAGCCGTTTTTCGAAAGCCCTTGAATTCCAGTCCGCTCCGAGTATTTAGAATGGTTGCCCATTAAAATCGTATCCCGGGCTTCTCGCGCGGGCTACGACTCGTTTGGAGACGTATTATGGCCGGACGCATGAACGCCAACCATTATCTGCCTTTTGAACTACCTCTAAAGGCGATCGACGACCGCATCGCCAAACTGGAAGACCTTAGCAAACAGAACAATATGGACCTGTCCGTGGACATTGCGCGGCAGTTGCACGAGCGGACCAAGTTGGTCAAGGAATCCTTCTCGAAGCTGAGCGCCTGGGATCGCATTCAGCTCGCCCGCCACATCCATCGCCCGCAGACCGCCGACTACATCGAACTGATTTGCGACGAATTCCTGGAGCTCCATGGCGATCGGGCGTTCGGCGACGATCGGGCAATGCAAACCGGTTTTGCGCGGATGGGAGAGTTCCGTTTCATGTTAATCGGCCAGCAAAAAGGCCGCGATGTTCACGAGCGCTCCGTCTGCAACTTCGGCAGTCCTCAGCCGGAAGGCTACCGCAAGGCGCTGCAGAAAATGCGCCTGGCCGAAAAACTCAAGCTGCCGCTTCTATGTCTGATTGATACCAAGGGCGCGGCGCCCGACATCGGTGCCGAAGAACGGGGGCAGTCCCAGGCCATTGCACAGAATCTCATGGTCATGTCCGGTCTGCGCATTCCGATTCTGTGTATTATCATCGGCGAGGGAGGATCGGGCGGAGCGTTGGGTATTGGCGTCGGTGATAAATTACTAATTCAAGAGTACGCTTATTTCAGCGTCATTGCGCCTGAAGGCTGCAGTTCGATTATATGGAAGGACGCCGACCACAAGGCCGAAGCCGCGGAAGCCTTAAAGATAACGGCGCCGGAGCTGCTCAAGTTGGGCGTCGTGGACGGGATAGTGCCGGAACCGATGGGCGGAGCGCACCGCGATCGCGAAGGTACCGCGCGGATCTTAAAGTCCCGCATTTTGGAAGAGTTCGCGGCACTGAATGCCACGCCGATCCAGGAACTCCTCGATCAACGTTATCGCCGCCTTCGCGCGATCGGTAAATATCGTGAAGTGGCGCTCGAGACAGTCGCCGCGGATGCATAATACGGACCGCCGGCGTCCCGCCGGCCGAGCGTATTAGAAGCTTAAATTATTCCCAAAGTTTCGCTCGTACAAAAGATGAACCCTCTCGCTACCACGATTGAACATCAATCCAACAATTGCGCGTTTTTGCGTTCGGCCGGCGGGACGCCGGCGGTCTGTATTACGATTTCAATTTCGCTACCGTAGTTGCGACAGCGGCTCCAATTTTCTCAATACTTGCCTGCTGATTTTTGTCCTTTAACGATCCGTCCGGATTGAATGCTTCGTGAGCTTTCGAAATTGCAACCTGATCGGGCAGTACCAGCACCCGAATATTGCCGAGAATCGCGCGGAGATGGACCAGTCCGCGCAGTCCGCCCAGCGCGCCCGGCGAGGCGCTCATCAGGCCCGCGACTTTACCGTTGAAGCATTGAAGCGGCGTTTCGCCAGGAGCGGGCCGCGACGCCCAGTCGATCGCATTCTTCAGAACGGCTGAGATTGAACTGTTGTACTCGGGCGACGAGATCAGCAGTCCATCATGTGAGAGCAGGAGATCCTTGAACTTTCTGGCGCCAGCGGGCAAGCCGTCTTTGGCTTCCAGATCTTCGTCGAAGATCGGCAGCGCTAAATCGCGCAGATCGAGGAACGTAGTTTCCGCTCCAGCGGCCTGCGCTCCGGCCGCAGCGATCTTGACCAACTTTTTGTTGAATGAGTTGGTGCGGGTGCTGCCAGCGAACGCGAGAATCTTCGGTTTGTTCGCCATGGCCGCCTCCGGTTTAGTGCCGTCTGACTATGAACTCGCAGGCAGGATGCCTGCGGTACGTTATGACTTCTTTTCAGCTTCCGCTGCTGGAGCCGCGGCAGCGGGTGCTTCTGCGGTGGGCGTAGCGGCTGCGGCAGGGGCAGCCGCTATGGCTTCCGCCGGAGGCTTGCGCGGCTTCAGGCGGACGGCCTCAGCCGCCAGCTTGCGCTGGGCTCGCTTGAGCCGTTTGATCGCCAGACGGTACTTGGGATCAAACCTATTAAGCTTGCCATCTTTAGTCGCGGCTTCCTTGCGTTTGGAAAGCTTCTCCTTGCGCGCGCCGAGTTCCTTGCGAATCTCGATGACGGTCGGTGCGTTCTCGGGTGGCTTGGGCGCCTTCTTCTTTTCCTTCGATTTGGCCATGGTCTATCTGCAGTCCTTGCGTTTTGGTGGTTGGCTAATGCACAGAGTGAGGCGTTCTACTCGCAGGGAAGGGGTATGTCAAGGTGGGAGGGGAATGTAAAATAGTCAGGCATGCTTAATTAACCGGCGCACACGCGCGAGCAGTTCGGCGGGCGAAAAGGGTTTGACCATATAATCGTTCGCGCCCAGCTCAAAACCTCGCACGACATCCTTTTCCTCGCCCATGGATGTCAGCATGACGATGGGAATGGTTCTAAACGACGGCATCTTCCGAAGTTTTTCGAGCAATTCGAAGCCGTCCATGCCGGGCATCTTTGCGTCGAGAATTACCAGTGAAATGGAGGCATCTTTTGTAGCGGCGGAAAACGCCGCGGCACCGTCGGTGAAATGGCTTAGTTCGAACCCCTCCCGCTCCATGTGATGCCGGATTATCTTGGCGATGATGGCATCGTCTTCTGCCAGCAAAACTCTCTTTTTGGCCAGAGGCTCGTGATTCGCGACACAAAAAACACGATTTCGTCCCGCTGCCTTCGCCAGATAGAGAAAACGGTCGGCATCGGCAATCGCCGCATCGACCGGCGCATCCTTGGCCACCTCCACCACACCCGCGGAAAAGGCCACTTGGAACTGCTTGCCCTCCGCGCTGATAAAGCGCTCTTCACGCATCACGGCCAGCGCTTTTTCCAGCGCGTTGATCGCGCCTGCACAATTCGTGTTGGGAAATGCGGCAACGAATTCCTCGCCGCCCCAGCGGGCAAGAATATCGGATTTTCGAAGGGACTGATTCAGCACCGCCGTGATACGCCGCAGCACATCGTCTCCCGCCGCATGGCCGCAGGTATCGTTTATCGCTTTGAAGTGATCGAGATCGATTATGGCTAACGCGAGCGGCTTTTCCGCCCGGACCGCAAGTTCCGCCGTATGACTGAAAACATCGCGAAATGCGGCCCGGTTCAGCAGACCGGTAAGCGCGTCTCTTCGCAGAATTCGCGCTGTTTCGGCCGCTCGCGACAGTTTTGCGGAAACCGCTCTGCCGATGACATCCGGATTGAAGGGCTTCTCAAAAAACTCGTCGGCTCCCAACGCGAGGCATTCAGTTCTCGGCTGCTCTCCCCCCCGCGCTGACAGCACGAACACGGGAATTGCGGCTGTTTTAATATTGTCGCGCAGACGGATAAGAAGATTCCGTCCATCGCTATCCGGCAGGATGAGATCCAATAGAATAAGAGACACTGTCTCCTTCGCGAGTATTTCTTCGGCCTGCACGGCGGATTGGGCGATAAATATTTTCCGGTTGTCCGCCGCGAGTTTTCGTTGCAGGACAAGGGAGATCAGCGGATCGTCGTCGATAATGAGAATTCCCGCGTTTTCAACACGAACAGCTCGAAGCGCGGTGAGCAATCGTTCCATGCACGAGAGAATTGTTTCCGTATTGGTCTGTTCCATAGCCTTCGCGGCCGCCGCGATATCTGAAAATCCGCGCGTTCCTTCCGCGGTTAAAATGGACGTGGAAATTCTGCGAATCGCCGACAGTGCATCCGGCATCTTGTTCTGAAATGCCTTTCTGGCTTCTTCGAGGGCTTCAATCCAGGGGGTCGGGTCCATGACACATCCGTTCCGGTGATCGGTGACCAGTAACTGGCAAATGCCTGATTTACCGATCACTGACCACCGATTACCGATTACTTAAGAAAGCCTTGGTGCGCTCAAATTCACTTTCCAGCTTTACGCAAACGGCGTCCGCGCCGGCCAAGCGGCCTTCCCGGCCCATACGCTCCAGTTCGCGGAACATGGGAACGATAGCCACCATTCCGACCGTCGCGCTCCCACCCACGCCCGTATGAGCGATACGCTCTACGTCATGGGCGGCCCCTGTTTTGATGGCGGCCTTTAGCTTTTCAATTTCTTTGGTTGTTTGCCCCAGAAAAAACTCGATGAGTTCGCGTTCGTCGTCTCCCGTTGCTTCGCGCAATCGTTTCATGTCGACCGGCGGCAGCTCTTTTTCTTGAATAGCGCCAGAACGCAAGCTTTCCGCTCCCGCAATAGGCTTTCGCCAACGCTCCAGCATTGCACCCAAATCTTCGGTTTTTACGGGTTTGCTAAGGAAATCGTCCATCCCGGCCGCAAGGCATTTTTCGCGCTCACCCGTCATGGCATGCGCGGTCATCGCGATAATGACCGTGTGCCGTGCGGTTCCTTCTCGGCGGCGAATTTCCGCTGTGGCTTCGTAGCCATCCATCTCAGGCAACTGGCAATCCATGAGCACGGCCGCATAAGCATTTTTTGCCAGCGCAGCGAGCGCCTCAACGCCGTTGGACACTGCTTCACCGGAAAATCCAAGCTTCTGTAGCTGGCTTAGTGCGACTGTGCGTATGACCGCGTTATCTTCAACCACAAGAATTCGTTCGCGTGCTGAGCTAATCTTCACCGCCGATTCGATTTCGTTTGCTGGCGGCACCGTGGGCATCAGTGCCGAACTGGATGCTCCGTCTTCACTTGCGGCGCCAGCCAGGATTCGCGACACATACTTTAATAGCTGTGGCTGCCGCACGGGTTTGACGAGATACCCGGCGGCGCCAATGGCCCGCGCGCGCCTGGCGTTATCCTGGCCCGTGGACGTCATCAGTATTAGCGGCGTTTTGGCGATTGCCGGGTCGGCGACGATGGTCTGCGCTAACATGAGTCCGTCCATCCCAGGCATCTGAATATCGAGGATGGCAAGACCGTAGGGGTCTCCCGCAGCAGCTTCCCGGCGCAAGGCTGCCAGGGCTTCGGTCCCGCTTCCAACTGCTTCTCCGCGCATGTTCCATGAAGTAATGTGATGCAACAGGATTGCTCGATTTGTTGCATTGTCGTCCACGATAAGCGTCTTTACCCCGGCGAGTTCCGTGCGTACCGCTGTAGCCATGTGCGAACCGGGTGGTTGTTTCTCCAAACGCGCCGTAAACCAGAAGGTGGAGCCTTTACCGGGCGCGCTTTCCACGCCGATTTCTCCGCCCATGAGCTCTGTCAATTGCTTGCAGATGGCCAGCCCAAGGCCAGTGCCGCCATACTTGCGCGTCGTCGAGCCATCGGCCTGCGTGAACGCCTGAAACAGATGCCGTTGCGTCGATTCAGGGATACCGATGCCCGTATCGCTGACGGAAAAATGTACGACAACGTGCCTATCGCTCTCGCTCTTCTTCGTCGCTCGGATGATCACTTCGCCGCTATCTGTGAACTTTATGGCGTTGCTCAGCAGGTTGCTGAAAATCTGGCGTAAGCGGGCCGGATCGCCGCGTAAGAGCACCGGCACATCGCGATGGACGAGAGAGGCTAATTCAATTTCTTTGGTTTGAGCGCGGTTTGCGAATAGCTGGACGGTGTCTTCGATGCATTCGCGCAAATCGAAATCCAAATTCTCGAATTCCAGTTTTCCAGCCTCAATCTTCGAAAAGTCGAGGATATCGTTGATTACGGTCAGCAGCGAGTCGGCGCACGTTTGAATTGTGCGCGCGCTCTCGCGCTGGCTGGAAGTTAGCGAAGAATCCATGAGTATTTCCGTCATGCCGATAACGCCATTGATGGGCGTTCTGATTTCGTGGCTCATGTTCGCCAGAAACTCAGATTTCAACCGTGCCGACTCCAGCGCGGCATCGCGCGCTTCGGCCATCGCTTTCTCCGCCTGTTTCCGGAGCGTAATGTCGCTGAACGTTACGACTGCGCCGATTACTTTGTCATCCCTGCGCAACGGGAAGGCGCGATATTCGGTCGGAATTGAAGTCTTATCCGCGCGCCAGAAAACCTCGTCATGCACCTCGATTCCGTCTCCGCTGGTGAACGCGCCCGCAATTTTCCACTCGCCTGCGGGGTACGACGACCCGTCCGCCTTGGCGTATTGGCAGAGATCGCGCATGTTCTTCTCCAGCACCTCCTCCGGGCGTTCGTACCCTAGTAGTTTCAAACTCATAGGGTTGCAGAAGGTAAGTCGGCCTTCAAGATCGACGCCGCAGACGCCTTCGCCCGTTGAATTAAGGATCAGGCGAATGCGCTCTTCAGACACCCGCAGCGCCTCATCAGCGCTCTGGCGCGCGCGAATATCGCGATTCATGATAAATATGGCGAATCCCAGTACGATGATCGACAGCACGCCACTGACATATGCAATCCCGGCCGTCAACTGTTTGCTTTCGCCCGCGTTATGGTTTCGCACTTCCAGCAGCCGGCGCTCCGTGGCCGCTATGTCATCCAATTGCTTTCGAATCGTCTGGACTAAACGAACCGGAATCTGGCCGGCCTCGGGCGATGGGAGCACCGCACGCTGCCGTGCGATATAATCGCTTATTTGCGCTTCGACGGCGCGCACGGGCTGTGTCTGTTCGGGGTTGTCAACGGTCAGAGACTTGATGCGGCCGATCGATTCGAACGTTTTGGCGCAGGCATTTTCAAATTCGGCTTTGTCCTTCTCTTCTTTGTACAAGCCATATGCGCGGCGATTGGAGCCAACATGCGACATCCAGTTGGAGGTGTCGTTCACTGTCTCGATTACTTCATGCGTATGGAGAACCCAACGAGTCGCCTCTTCGAGCTTCGCGAAACATACATAAGACATGACGCCGGTTACTACTTGCAGCACCAGCGCCACAATGAAGACAAAGTTAGCCTTGGTCTTGATTCTCATTTCATTCGATGCTCCCACCGGCGTTGCGCAAGCCATCAAAACTGTTTAATTCCAGATGGGGCTATCGCTTTAATCTCCAGCATACGTTGGTTTGACGGTCGCGTCATCAACAATTCAATTTGGTGCAAATCGAGGACGTCTGAATACGTAAATTGTAAGTATACGTATGCACGGGGGCACGTTTAACGCGGTCACGAAACCCAATCCGCGCAAAGCAATTCGGCCTGCGCCAGAACCGTCTTCGTCGCTTCTTCCTGAAGGTCCGGCGGATAACCGTGCTTTTTCAAGATGCGTTTCACCATCACTTTGATTTTCGCGCGGGCGCTTTCGCGGACTGTCCAATCTATCGTCACGCTTTTACGAACCTGCGTAACGAGTTCTGCCGCGATGACTTTCAGCTCAGCGCTGCCCATGGCCTGCACGGCACTTTCGTTCGCGGCCAGGGCGTCGTAGAAGGCGATCTCGTCGTCGTTTAGACCGAGATCCTGACCGCGTTTGGTCGCTTCGCTCATCTGTTTGGCCAGCTTGATCAACTCCTCGATCACTTCCTGCGTGGCGATGGCGCGGTTGTGGTAGGCGTTGAGCGTGTTCTTCAGCATCTCACTGAATTGCCGGCTCTGGACGAGATTCCGTGCTGAGCGAATCTTGATCTCATCCTTGAGCAGTTTCGCCAGCAATTCGGCGGCTACGTTCTTGTGCTTCAAGCCGCGCACTTCGGTGAGAAATTGTTCAGAGAGAATCGAAATATCCGGCTTCTTCAATCCGGCGGCGGTAAAGACATCGATGATGCCTTCGTCGGCCACGATTGCTTTAGCGACGAGTTGGCGGACGGCGTGGTCGAGTTCATCCGGTGAGCGTTGCGAGCCAGATGTTTTGACGAGCTGTGCCTTGATGGCTTGGAAAAAAGCGATGTCGTCGCGCAGCTCGATGGCATCATCGGTCGCCGCGCAGAGCGCGAAGGCGCGGGAAAGATCTGTCACCACCTGTACGAAGCGCTTCTTCCCGTCTTCCTGCTGCAAGACGTGCTCTTGCCCGGCGGGAATCAATCCAAGGCGTTCGCCAGAAGTGCCGGTCGTCCACTTGTTCCAGTTGAAGCCGTGCATGATCGCGCAGGCGACGTCGTGCTTCTCCTGCATGGCCGCGATTGCCTGTGCGGTATCAATGCTCGGGCTGCCCTGGCCACCGCTCTCCGTGTAAATGGCGAGCGCCTGCTTCAATTGATCGGCGAGGCCCAAATAATCCACCACCAGGCCGCCGGGCTTGTCGCGAAACACTCGGTTCACTCGCGCGATGGCCTGCATCAGTCCGTGGCTGCGCATCGGCTTATCGGCATACATGGTGTGCAGACACGGCGCGTCGAAACCGGTCAGCCACATGTCGCGCACGATGACGATACGGAACGAGTCTTTGCTGTCTTTGAAACGGTTGGCAAGTTCACGGCGTCGCTGTTTGTTGCGGATGTGCGGCTGCCAATCCGGGCCATCCTCGGCACTGCCGGTCATGACGATCTTCGCCACGCACACTTGCTTTTTCTCGGCTTCAAGGTCGTCATCCTTGGCGCTGGCCCACGTGGGACGGAGCTTGATAATCGCGTTGTAGAGATCGACGCAGATACGGCGGCTCATGCAAACGATCATTGCCTTGCCGTCCATCGCTTCGAGACGGCGTTCGTAGTGCCGCACGAGATCCTCGGCGATAAGCGCGATGCGCTTGGGATCGCCTACCAGCGCCTCCAAGGCAGCCCACTTCGTTTTCAACTTCTGCTTCTTGTCCTCTTCCTCGCCCTCGGTGATTTCGTCGAACTCTTCGTCGATCTTTGGCAACGCGGCGTCATTCAACGCCAATTTGGCGATGCGGCTCTCGTAGTAGATCGGTACCGTCGCTTTGTCGGCCACGGCGCGCTGGATGTCGTAGATGCTGATGTAATCGCCAAAGATCGCCCGCGTGTTGGCATCGGTCTTCTCGATGGGCGTGCCCGTGAAGCCGATGAACGACGCCTTCGGCAACGCGTCGCGAAGGTTGCGGGCGAGGCCGTCGATCAGATCGTATTGGCTTCGGTGCGCTTCGTCGGCGATCACGACGATGTTCTGCCGGCCGGAGAGCAACGGCATGCGCGCGCCCTTTTCTTCCGGCGCAAACTTCTGAAGAGTTGTGAAGACCACGCCTCCGCTGGCAACCTTGAGCAACACGCGTAGATGTTCCACCGACTCTGCCTGCACGGGCATCTGACGGAGGATTTCGTGGCAGCGTTGGAACTGACCGAAAAGCTGATCGTCGAGATCGTTCCTGTCGGTGAGCAGAACGAGCGTCGGGTTTTGCATCGCCGGGTGCCGCACGATTCGGGCCGCGTAAAAGAGCATGGAAAAACTCTTCCCCGATCCCTGCGTGTGCCAGACCACTCCGGCGCGCCGATCGTTGCGCTTGCCGCCATGCAACCTGCCCACCGAGTAGCGTCCCAACTCTTCCCGCACAATTCCGGATTCAAACTCTTCCATGCCGCTGGCGCGCACCGTTTCATATACCGCGGCGTTCACGGCATGGAATTGGTGGTAGCCGGCGATGATCTTGTTCAGACGGTCGCTGTCCGTGTCCTCCTCGAAGACGATGAAATGTTGAAGCAGGTCGAGGAATCGGCGCGGTTCGAAGACACCGCGCACCAGCACGTCCAGCTCCAGCTCGGTCTTCGGCGCATCGCCCTCGCCGTCGATCGTGCGCCAGACCTTGAACCATTCCTGATTGGCCGTGAGCGATCCGATGCGCGCGTTCGCGCCGTCGGATACCACCAGCACTTCGTTGTAGTGAAAGAGTGAGGCGATTTCGGCTTTGTAGGTCTGGACCTGTTTGTAAGCGGTCCAAATTGTAGCGTCCTCATCAGCCGCGTTCTTCAGCTCAATCACCGCCAGAGGAAGCCCGTTGACGAAGACCACGATGTCCGGCCGCCGGTTGTGCTGGCCTTCGATGACCGTGAACTGATTCACCGCCAGCCAATCGTTGGCCTTGGTGTTGTCAAAATCCACCAGCCGCGCATGATCGCCCGCGATGCTGCCGTCCGCACGCTTGTATTCCACCGGCACGCCATCGCGCAGCATGGCGTGAAAGTTTCGGTTGGTCTGAGTCAGCGACGATGTACCGACACGCAGCACTTTGCGGAGCGCCTCTTCCCGCGCTTCTTCCGGGATGGCCGGATTTAACTTTCGGATGGCCACACGTAAGCGACCAACCAAAACCACATCGCCAAATGAAGCCCGCTCCGCCGCCGGTTCTCCGGGAGCTAAGTGCGGTCCGTGGCCGATGGCGTAGGCCAGCTCCCTGAACCATGACAGGGCGGCATCTTCGACGACGGATTCGTTTAGGCTCATGAATCTCTCAATGTCGTGAGGCGGGATATTTCCGAATCACGCTACGACGCTTGCGACATGTTGTCGCGCGAAGCGGGATGGCGGAAGCGGACTTGCCCGCTCGCGAGAAAGTATCGGGAGAACTGTCACAATCATGACTACACTTCTTCCTCAACGGCAACATCGCGGGCATCCCTTAGCATGTAGCTTCGTCCTTCTTTCGCGAGGGTGCCCAATACGCGGAGCCTATCGCCTTGGCCGTGTGCCTGAACCGCAAGACTGTACGATGCATCGGGCAGTTCCATCGTCACACGCACTTGCCGATCATCCAGAAAGCCTATGACCGTTACTTTGCCAGCCATCGCTCCTTCGGGACGGTCCAACTTCACTACCGCGCCGTGCAATTCAAAATCAGTGACCGGAGCCCGCTCTCGCATCAAACGTCCGGCCTCACGTATCATCGGGATGCGATCCGCCGGGAAAGCAATCCTGCGTGGAAGATCGTCAGATACCGGGCGCCCAGGCGACCAGCTAAAGAAGAATTCCAGATTCCTCTGCGAATCGTCGCCGCCCCAAAGTCCGGCCAGCGCGTCGCAGAGATTGGCGTTTACCCCCTCCGAAACAGCTTGATCGAATGCGGACATTTGTTGCGTTAGCGCGGCCCGCTGCGCTGCGAGGTCCAAAGCACGCAGCGACTTTGCCATCGTCTGCGTTACTTGACGCTCGAATGGCAACTCGGCATCGGAAACCTGTTCATCCTGCGTGTGTAGCACTGGGGTGACGCGGCTCATTACCGTGAGGACGTAGCTTCCGCGTTCGCTTTGTCCGATGCGCACCTTCCGCACATGCTCCATCGCTTGCGCTGGCTTTCGAGCATACCATACAGGCTGATGCGCGGTCGCCGAGCATGCGGCCGCGAGTACAAGGTCACGGGCCTTCTGCGCGATTTGCGCGTGCTCTTCGATCGGCAGCGTCCCATCGGTTAATTCCGGATCGGAAATCCGAATTCGCGTAACGTCTGAGGTAATTGTCAAGAGATCGCTGTAAACCAGCGTCTGCGGCCTCTTTTCCGCGGCTGACAACACACACAGCAATTCCCCCATGCGCATGGCGTAGTCCCGAAGCTCCCGGTCCATCGGCAACAACGCCTCAAACTCCTCGTTGTCCACGGTGCGCAACCACGCCGAAGCGCGGCCTGGTGGAGCGTCCGACTGTTGTCGCGTCCACCCCGCGGCTCGCAGGTACAACGCGGCGTCCGCCGGCATGATCGCTTGCACTGCATCGGCGTCGCGAATCTCCACTTTCATGGCAACTCTCCTTGGCCTATTCGATGCATCATCTCACTCAGGGCTTCAACTGTAAACCGCTGGCTTCGGATCATCCGCACAATCTGGCTAGTATCGTTGCCGCTAGCCGGCCGTTCTCGCAGACTCAACCAGTATCCACACCGCCGCATCGCCAGCTCCGTTTCGCTGTGACTCAACCACGAGCTTACATCGTCAGGAAGCAGAACCACAACAAGAATCCGCGGCACCAGCACTCCGGCATCCCGCAGATCGTTGTAGTTCTTCAATTTAATCGAAAAGCCAAATTCCGCCTCGGCCGGAGTGGGGGCGGCTTTTGCCTTTAGTTGCAGATCGAGTTTGGGCGAACGGATAGTTCCAGCTCCGCCCGTCTGGTGGAGCGTCATGTCCACGCTGTCGTCATCCACGCTTGGCCGGCTCCAAGCAAAGCCGGCGCACGCGGCGACTGCGTGGACATAGGCGTTGCTAAATTGCTCCTTCTGTTGGTCGATATTCACTATATGCACCTTTCGACGAACCACTCGGGGTCCGATACACGCAATTATACGTTCCCACTGTGCGATGTATCAGCGCAAAATCGGAAATGGCATCGGTTGGCCTAAACCACCGTGGATATAGCGAACACGCACACGGAATGTTCTGTTAGGCGGCACGGGTTGGTAGTCCTGCATATCGTCGTCTTCAAGCCGTGACAACTCTTCGGCCGGCGTGGCTTTCCACTGCTGCCATGCGCGATCCATAATGTCTGACAGGCTAACACCTTCTGCGCTATGGGTGGACGGCAGTTCGTCACTTTGAACGAATGTAGCCGCCCGGCGGCCGGATGACGCTAGCGTTGCCATTAATAAAATTTCTCCCTGGTCTAATGCGGCGCAATCGACGCCAATTGAGAAAATTCCGCTATCGCCGCGTCTTTATCATGACACAGGTTAAGTACCCTTGTCACTGACTTTAGAACGCTCAGTGATCGCCCAACCTCGGGATCGCTCTCCAAATCTTCGGAGATATAAACCAGAGCCGCTCCTTGTTCCTT
>Ga0206991_10112_pt2 | contig 22340 bp, 19 predicted proteins | sample Alteio_BWMinCont_9_FD_153286 | JGI IMG/M metagenome (GOLD analysis project Ga0206991, IMG submission 153286) | Enriched cells from forest soil in Barre Woods Harvard Forest LTER site, Petersham, Massachusetts, United States -... | ecosystem: Environmental > Terrestrial > Soil > Temperate forest >...
CTTGAATCCGGAACGCATGGGCAGCGTGGTTACCGGCGCGTTCGGAATTTTGGCCCTTGGCCTGGCCTGTTTCGGACTCTACGGCGTCATGTCTTACGCGGTTTCGCGGCGAACCTCGGAAATCGGAGTGCGAATGGCTCTCGGCGCGCGGCCTGTAAACGTGCTGTGGGCGGTTCTTCAAGAGGCCCTGGCGCTCATTGCGCTGGGCTTGGCCGCGGGCCTGCCGGTGGTGATCATCGCCTTCCGCTCTATCTCGGCTGTGCTTTATGGGCTCCAGCCGAACGACCCTGCAACGCTGGTTACGACAGTCATTATCTTGACCAGTGTCGCCGTGTTCGCCGCGCTCTGGCCTGCGTGGCGGGCGTCACGAGTGAGTCCGCTGTCGGCGCTCCGGCACGAGTAAAACTTGCCACGCCAGGCCCTCGAGCACCGGCTCAAATGCCTCCGGGTGCAGGATCTCGGCCAGAATCTGGAGCGACTCCACCAGCCGCGGACCGGGCCGATTGAAATATTGATTGCCGTCGGCCAAGTAAACCTGGCCCGTTCGCACGGCGCGCAGCTTGGGCCATTCCGGCCGGTCCGTCAGCCAATACATTTCCGCGTTCGTGCGCGCCAGGTCGAAGCCGCAAGGCATGGTGATAATGACGTCCGGATCGGCATCTACCAGTTGCTGCCAGTCCATCCACGGTGAGTGAGCGCCCGCTTGCCCGAACAGGTTCGCCGCGCCGGCCATCTCCACCAGTTCGGGGACCCAATTGCCGGCGGCCATCAGAGGCTGGTGCCATTCGATGCAGGCGACGCGTGGACATCGAGAACCGGCCTGGGCTCTTTGGGAGATCTCCTGCATCTTGTTCTGAAGATCCGCGACAACTTCCGCTCCTCGCTGCGGGACGCCACAGGCGGCCGCGACACGCTGGATGTCGCACCACACATCGGCCAATGCATTCGGCTCCAACGCCACAAGTTTTGGACGGCTGGTCACCCACCCGGTAAGCGCGCGCTCCACATCCTCCAAGCTGACGGCGCATACGCGGCACTGGGTTTGAGTGATAACATGAGTCGGCTGCAACGCGTCCAACGTCTCTCGCGAGACTTCGTAGACGGAGAGCGCATTGGCGATGCGCTCCTTAACTCGCTGGTCGATTTCGGCGCTTGATCCATCGGTTGGGAAGGCGGGCGAGGTGCAAATTGGAAGCGTCAGGATCTCCGGCGGGAAATCGCATTCGTGCGAACGGCCCACCTGATACCGGCTGAGTCCGAGCGAAGCGACAATCTCGCTGGCGCTGGCAATGAGCGATACGATGCGGAGCATTACTTTACGATATGCGCGTTTTGATTCTACTTGCTAGTTTGGCCTCGACCGCGTACAGCGCGGATTTCACGACCTACATCGGAGGATCGAGCCCGTCTCAGTCCATTGCGGTCGCCGCAATCGCGACAGACTCGGCGGGCGACACTTATGTAACCGGAAGCAACGCGTTTGTCACTAAGCTGGATCCTTCCGGCAATATCGTTTTCACTACGTCGCTTGGCCCGGCTGGTAGCTATGGGAATGCCATCGCCGTCGATCCTTCCGGCAACATCTGGGTGGGAGGCCAGACGACCGCCAATAATTTTCCGTTAGTAAACGCCTTGCAATCTTCGGGACCTATCGGTAGCGGATTCTTGGTGAAAATGGCTCCGGATGGAACCGTCGCTTATTCGTCATATTTCGGCGGCGTCCTCGGCAACAGTGGTGTGAATGGCGTCGCGACGGATGAAAGCGGCAACGTCTACGTGACAGGCTTCACCGACGCAAGCGATTTCCCAACCACAGCCGGACTACCCGCGTCGCAGGTGACTGGGAGCTTATCGGCCCCTGTTTATGGCGTATTCGCTGCCAAACTCAACTCCACCGGGCAGAAAATCCTGTACTCCACGGTAATTGCAGGAATGAACTGTGCCTCTTGTGGGACGCCCAATGTTCCTAGGACCGTGGGGATCGGGATCGCGGTCGATGGATCCGGTGACGCGATAGTGGCCGGCGACACTAACTCCACCGATTTGCCGGTGACCGCGGGAGGCATCGTCGCCCCGGGGGCATTCGCCTTCAAAATCAACGCCGCTGGAAACGAACTGGTCTATTTCATCTACCTCGGGTCCGGCGCGAGCGTTGGTAGTTTCCTTTATCCTGACACATCCGCCGCGAGCCCAATCGCCGGCGATTCTTCCGGTAACGCTTACATCGTGGCCTGCTACACGGGTTTCCCAGGATTCGTCACGAAGTTGAACCCGGATGGCACAACGGCTTGGGTCACTTCCCTAAGCGCCTTGAATCCGAGCACTCCGAACACAATCAGCCTGGACAGTTCCGATAACGTATGGCTGACCGGTTCCGGCTTTGTGGCCGAATTGAGCGTCGATGGTTCTACTTTTCTGTATTCGGAGCCCTTCCCTGGGGCCGACGCGGGACAAGCCATCGCTGTCGATCAGAGCGGCGTGGTACATTTTGCAGGCTCCACTGGGCTGGTATCGACGAGCACTCCACCACTGTTTTTGCCGGACCGCGCGCTCAGTATCGTGAACGCGGCGTCTCAACAGTTTTCGGGACTCGTCGCTCCCGGTGAAATCGTCTCAATTTATGGTTTAGGAATGGGGCCAGCTACTGCTGTGACCGCGGCACCGCTCCCTCAGAGCCGGTGGCAGAACGGCGTGTTTCCGACGTCGCTCGGCGGAGTCCAGGTTTTGATCAATGGCAACGCGATCCCTCTCCTCTACGTTTCCGCATCGCAGATCAATGCGGAGATTCCGTCAGGCGGAGATAGGCTAGGAACTTTCGAAAACGGGACAGCCCAGGTACAGGTGATTTACAACTCGACGCCGCTTCCCATCTTCCGTCTCGCGTTGGTTGGCTCCCAGTTTGCCGTGTTCCAGAGTGACGGCTCGATGGCGGTAGTCAATCAGGACGGCACGCTCAACAAGAAGGCGAATCCGGCCAAGCCGGGAAGCGTTGTCAGCATTTGGGCCACGGGATTCGGCACAGCCGGTCCTGCTGTGGACGGGGCTGTCGCAACGGCGACGAATAACTATTGCAGTGAGTGCCAAATCGCCTTGTTTAACGGGACCACCACCATTACCGAAACGGTGCAGTACGCCGGATCGTCGCCGGGTTCGATCGACGGGCTGATGCAGATCAACTTCACCATCCCTACGCAGCTACTTGTTCCGGAAGGGGGTGGGTGGGTATACTTCATTGCTCCTGGCCAAGCGCAGCCTTTGATGCTCGGTTGGGTTAACGTCGCGCCATAGCGGACGCCTAGCCTGACGGCAAAAACTTGTTTGGTGACCGTATTTTGTCGCCGTTTTCGGCATTGATCCGGCAAGAGGGTAATGTGAAAAACTCAAGGAGCCGGTCGGGAGGGAGTTCAGTAGGGATTCTAAAGAAGTTTCTTGCTTTTGGAGAGTACGAAGGGGATTTTACTGAGGAACGACCTCTGCTCCTTGAGCTTGAGTTGATTTCACGCCGGTATAGGTTGCACGCGCCTCGCCAAAACCCCGAACGGCTTATTTCACGGGGCTGGAGGCCCGTAGGGGCCAGAAAAAATTACCCGGTTGGTACTGTCCCTGTGCAAATACGGTACGGATTGCCGACAGTTAACCGATTTGGTATCTGATCTTTGTCGATAGATCGACTTTGTAACGTCATTTTGACGGTTGCGCCAGCGACGACACGCGCTGAACTTTACCGGTTTGCGCGTCTTCGATGGAGACATGGTTCGCTTCGAGCGTCGTACCCAACGTCTGGTCTAGCGCTACGCGCGCATTGCTGAAATCGACCAGCGCGGCAATTTCTGCCGACTTCGCAGCGACGAGATCCCGTTGTTGCTGGACCACGTTGAATGGCGTGGACGCTCCTCCGGCCAGCTTCTTTTGCTCGGCATCCAACAGTCTCTCCTGCAGAATGCGGGTTTGGATAGCGGCGCGGTAACGCCCACGAGCCTGCCGCATAGCCACCAGATAATTCGAAACATCCACGGCAACCTGGTTGAGATCCTTGCTTAATTGGATCTGGGACTGGCGGAGCTGTAATTGGTCGATAGCGTAATCGGCCTGCGCTTGATCGTTCCGCAGCGGCGTCTGGAAATAAGCGGCGGCGCGATTGGTAGGGAAGTTACGCCGCAGGACTTGGCCGAGGGCCGTCCCGATTCCCCCGTCGAAGTAAGGATTCGCGGTCTGAACGCCGAAACTGCTCACCACCGTTTTCGGCTTACCCGCCAATCCGGCGGCGCTCTCGGTGCCGATCGCCACCAGCAACGGCAGGATTCCGTTCCGGGTGCCCAGTGCCGAGATCTCGCCACTGGTGACGCCAATTCGCTCCGCCGCGAGATCGCTGCGGTTGGCGAGGGCCGTTTGAAGCAAGTCCTTGATGGGCGGGAACTCGTCAGCCTCCGGCACCGCAATCCGATCCAGCGGAACAATTTGGACGGAAGCAAGCAGCGGATCGGCTACGCCCTTTCGGCTCAATAGATTCTTTAGCTGAAGCTCTTGTTGCCGTACAGTCGTTTGGGAATTCACCAGATCGTATTGGGCGGTGGCAAGCTGAGACTCCGCGGTGGTGACATCCAGGCGAGCCAGGGTTCCTGCGCGTTCCTGCAGCCCGCTGTTCTCGTAGAACTTTTGTGCCACTTCCACCGCGTTGGATTTTGCCTTGATATCTTCGTATCCAGCCGACAACGCATAGTAAAGGTTGAGCACTTGGTTCACGGTATTGCTCACCTGGGTCTTGAAGTTCAGCGCGGAAGCTTTGACATTCAATTGACTTACGCGAATAGTGCGAGCGTTGACTGCGATTCCGAACCCACGCAGGAGGTTCTGCTGGAACGTTACCGTGAGACTCGGCGCCGACGATGGATTCAAAACATCGGTGGGCGCGTTCTCGTTCAGATAGCTGTCCTTATAGGTAACCGTAACGTTGCCGCCAATTAGAAACCCCTGAGTGTACGCAAAGGACGAGTTCCGCGTGTTGGAAACGAGCACCGGCAGGACGCTTTGCACCGTGTCGGATTGGGGCGCGGTCTGATGGCTGAACACGGTGTTGTATTGAATGACGGGGTCCAGGGTCTGTGCTATCGGGCCAATTTGCGCGATGGTTGCGTTCGTGGATGCTGTGCCGGTACCTCCATTGCCTCCCGAGCTCACGCCAGCCGCCGCCTGGCTTCCGAGCACCCCCTGACCGTTGGCCACGTTACCGGCCTGAGCAGCGCTGCTTGGAACACCGGGTAGCGCGCCGCCAGCCTGAGAACGCTCCAATTGCCACACCGCGAGAATCGGGTTGTAACGCGCTACCTCGATGTCGAGATTGTTCTCGAGCGCCAGGGCGATGGCATCCTGCACCGTCAGGTACAGCATCTCGGCTCGAACCAGATTGGCTAAGCGTGCGGAATTTTCCAGCCGGACGGGCGGAACGTTCGGGGCCAGGTAGGACCTCAGGAAGGGCTTCGAAGCGCGCACCGGCTCGACGGTCGGTTCTTGAGCGCACAGCAACACAAGCGAGCAAGCCGCGGACAGAGCCATGCGCGTCAGCAGGCGGATGTTCATGGATGCACATCCGTGGGCAGCGTGGCCGGCAATTGCGAGGGACGCGAGATGGTCCCGGCCAAAGCTTCATCGAAGGTAATGTTGTTGGCTTCGAGGGTGCGGCCCAATGCCTGGTCCAGCCCGATGCGCGCATGGCTATAGTTGGCTAACGCCTGGACCTCCGCGCTTTCCGCGCTCGCGACGTTTTGCTGATCGAGCACTATCTGGTATGCGGTGGAAGCACCCAGGGCCAATCTTTTTTGGTCCGCATCGAGAGTCTGCTGCTGAAGGGCGCTGGCCTTGATGGCGGCGGCGTAGCGCGCGCGCGCTTGTTGCAGTCCGATTACTGCATTCTGCACGTCCACACGAACCTGGTTGATGTTCTGTTGAAGGCCGAGCTCGCTCTGCCGCAGCTCCAGTTCACTGGTCACGTAGTCGGATTGCGCCGCGCGGTTACGCAACGGGATGTTCAGCGCGATACCCGCGGAGTAATTGGGGAAGTTGCGGCGGAACATCTCGCCCAGGAGGTTGCCATAGCCGCCGGCCAGATACCCGACCCCCGGCGTTTGCTCGCCCAGCGGAGTGATTGGTCCGGTCAACCCATTGTTGGTCAGCTCGGCGAAGACTTGCAACGTGGGCTTTAAGGCGTTCTTGATGCCTACCAGGTTCAGCTTGTCGCTATCGATATTCAAGCGGCTCTGCTGGATTTCGGAGCGGTTGGCGAGAGCCAGTTCCACTAACTGATTGACGGGCGGAGTCTCATCTCTCGCCGAAATGGTGAGCGTATCGAGCGGGATAACATGCGCGTCAAGCAGCGTGCTGTTTGCAATCCCGTTGCGGCTAATGGCGTTCTTGAGCACCGTCTCCTGTTGGAGCAGGTTGGTCTGTGAGACCAGCAAGTCTTGCTGGCTGACGTAGACCTGGGCCTCGGCGCGTGTGACTTCGATGGGAGCCAGCGAACCTGCGTCCGCTTGTTTCTTGTTGTTGTCCAAAAGCTGCTCGGCCGCAGCCAGTTCGCGCTGGCGCGCGCGTACGTCCTGCCAGAACTCCACCAGGTCCCAATACAAGTTCAAAACCGACGATACCGTGGCGGCCACTTGCGCTCGAAACTGCAAATTCGTCACTTTAATATTGTTCCTCTGCACCCGGATGTTGCGGCCGTTCACCGCGGATCCGAAACCGTACAACAGATTCTGTGTCACCTGCAGATCCAGGTAACCCGACGTGTAAGGATCAATGCTGAACAGCCCGCTGTTGACGTTGGTGTACTGGTTGTAATACGTGAACTGAGCGGTCATGCCGAAGTCCCAAGCCTGGTTGTAAACCGCTTGCAAGGTGCGGGTCTGCTGGATCAAGGCTGTAGTTCCCGTAAGAACGGTGTTGCTTTGCGGGCTGGTGGTGTGGGCCGCGCTTCCGATGATGGTAAGCGTGGGATCGAAGGAGGATATAGGCGGTCCCAATTGGGTCACAATGCCTCCACCGGAACTCACGCCTTGGCCGGCCGCGCCCACCGTACCGATGTTGGTGACAGTGACTCCTGTCAGACTGACGCTGGAAGGTCCGGCAGCCACGCCGACGCCGACGTTGCGCAACGCCCCGCCCGCGCGCGCTCGTCTCAACACCTCCTGAGCTAATAGCGGCCCGTAGCGCTGGACTTCGACGTCCAGGTTGTTTTCAACCACCAGGGCCACGGCGTCTTGAGCCGACAAATAGAGATTGCCCGCATGCATCAGGGATTCCAGGCGCCCGGAATTAGCCAGGTTGGCAGGTGGAACCGGTCGCGCTCGAAAGGGCCGCGTGAAGCGGAGCAACGGCCCCTGAGCCGGGTCGATCCTGACCGCGCTCTCGGACCAGGCCGGCGCTACCAGTAGCAGGCAGACGGACCATCGTAAACGCCAAAAATGCATCCTGAGGATACCTCCAAATCTCGACTAGGAAATCACAGTTGCCCTGAGGAGCTGCCGCACCTATGGCACGTCAAGTTATTGAAAATGAAAACAGAACCAAGGCTTTCCGTTTTCACGATGTTAGCATGTTAAGAGTTGGCGAGAACCAAACGGCCGTAGTTACACCTCGATGCGCCGAATCAAGATTGTAGTCTCCTATGACGGAACTGATTATCACGGTTGGCAGGTGCAGCCGGGGTTGCCGACGATCCAAGGTGTCCTCGAACAAGTGATCGGTGGGATCGAAGGACGGGCGGTGAATGTCGCCGGTTCAGGCCGCACCGATGCCGGTGTTCATGCCTTGGGGCAGGTGGCGGCATTTTCGATCGATAACCCAATTCCGGTGGACAATCTGCGCCGGGCCGTGAACCGGCTATTGCCGCGCGACATTCGGGTGCTGGGCGTGGAAGAAGCCGCGCTCGATTTCCATCCTCGCTTCCAGGCCAAGCGGAAGACCTACGAATATCGCATCTTTCGCGGCGAGATCTGTTCGCCATTCGAGCGGCGCTATGTCTGCCATCATCCATATCCGCTCGGGATCGAAGAAATGCTCGCCGCGACGCCCCTGCTCGAAGGCGAGCACGACTTCACGGCGTTCGCTGCGTCGGACGAGCGCGACGAGTCGGAGCCGTCCAAGGTGCGGACCGTCTTTTGCTCGCGGCTCGCGCCGGAAGCCGATCGGCTGATTTATCGGGTCACCGGCAGCGGCTTTCTGAAGCACATGGTAAGAAACATCGTGGGCGTGCTGCTCGAAGTGGGGAAGGGAAACGTGGATCGCGCGGCATTCCTGGCGCGCTTGCAGCCGGGGTGCGCGATTCCAGCCGGGCCCACGGCGCCGGCGCGGGGATTGTTCCTGGTGTCGGTGGAATATTGATCGGTCAACGCAGGCCGTCGACGATCCACAACTCCGAAGGAAAATATTGCGCCGAATAGGCCGAGCTCTGACAATCCGCACCCACCCTTGCGCTGGCGATGCCGACGAGTCCAGTTCGATAAGCGGGCGCCAATTCTTTCCACAGAGTCTGCTCTCCTGTCTCGACATTTACTCGGAGGATCTTCGCGGGCATATCGCCTCCGTGATACACCATCAGCGAGTTGCCCTGGCACCAGCGCAAGGGGGCGAAACCATTCGCCAGTTTGGGAACCGTATGCGGCGGCGCACCGTTATCCAAAGGGTAAAGCACAATCTTCCCGTCCAGGGTGGCAACGGCCACAGATTTCCCGTCCGGAGAAATAGTGACTGGATCAAAGTTGTTAAAGCTCACGTTCTCCGGTGTGATTGCCCGGGGAGAACCTCCATCCACGCTCTGCACGTAGTACCGAATGCGATGGCTCGGTTCATTTCCAACAAACACGATCCACTTCCCGTCGGGCGTCCAGGCAGCGCCCTGATGATGGATTCCGTCGTGTGTGAGTGGCCGTGCTTCCCCGGTTCCCGTGGGCAGCAAAACTAACTGCGACGGTTCGCGGACCGATCCCAGCACCAGCGCCCAGTTGCCGTCCGGAGAAATCTCAAGCGGATACCCAGGCCCTAGCCGAACGGCTGCCGAGCCGTCCGTGCCACGCAGATACGTTACGTAGTCTTCGCCGCTCCTGGTGGCGTCCCCGCCTTCCGAGAACAAGAGGGCCTTACCGTCCCGGGAAATATCGCTGAGCTGAGATAGGTCGTGCCAGTACAAATCGGTCCCTTTCGAATCAACCGTCGGCAGATAGAGAAGCGTAATCGATACAACGGTGTGCGACATCAGGAGCCGGCCGTCAGGCGCAGCGTCGAGGACAGCGAAGTTTCCGGAAAGGTGCGCAATCAAGCGCTGGCGTCCCGAGCGATTTACGGTGTACAACGAGGTGGTTATCCCGTAAGGCGCGGCAGTGAATAAAATCTCGTCGCCGGACGGCGACCAGGCGACCCCGCTCACTGTGCCCAGCCAAAGCTGTGTAAGCGTCTTCTTGTTCCCTTTCAAGTCCACCGTGACTACCGACCCAGTGGTGCCGCCAAAAACCACCAGCGGTTGCTCCACGAAGGCGATCAGATCCCCTTGGGGAGAAATGCGGGGATTGTAGATGCCGCCTGCAGTCTGATACAAGATGTTGCCGACGGGAAATTCCAGCTGCTGAAGTCCCGGCTTGGCCCGCACCACCGCCATACCCTTTCCGTCCGATGTCCAGTCGGCGGCGGCAATGTCATTCGCAATCTGTCTGGGCGTTCCGCCCGAGATAGGTGCACGAGCCAGAGTTCCGGAGGTAAAGGTCACGTCCGGCGTGAGGGCGAGCGCCATTTCATCCGAAGGCGAGACGCCAAATAAACGCGCATTCACTATCCCGAGATCGCGAGACCCCGCGTTCTCGGCCTGGGTGGAATACACGCGGAACGGGTCGCCATCCCACGCCGCCGAGTACGCGATCGTGCGGCCACCATTGGCGAATCTTCCGTTGTCGACGACGCCGCGCCGGAAGGTGAGCCGTTGGAAGGAGGGTGAAGGGGTCCGCGACATCCGGCCGCCAGCGATAAACGCCAACGCTACGACGCAGGCCCCGACCAAAGCCGCGATCAACCACGCATAGCGCCGCGGCGGCTTCTCCGGAATCCGCTGGGTCCCAGAGGAAGTCGTTCCTGAAATCGATTCCAGCGCAAACGCGAGGTCGCGTGCCGACTCGAAGCGTTCCTCCGGCTTCTTCTCCAGACAGCGGCGGATGATTCGATCAAGCGCAGGCGGGACTGCCGCGCCCAGTTCCGGCGGTTCCTGTTTCAGAATCGCGTTCATCACCTCCACGGCGGAGTCCAAAGGAAAAGCCCGCCTTCCCGATGCCATTTCATAGAGGACGGCGCCCAAGCTGAACAGGTCTGAGCGAGCGTCCGCCGGTTGCCCGCGCACCTGCTCAGGCGACATGTAGCCGGCCGTGCCGAGCACCTGGCCCGGGTCGGTCTCGGTCGGCTGAGTAGCGAGGTCGGTGGGATGTGTTCCGACGGGCTTCGCACCGGACTGTCTTGCCAGCCCGAAGTCGAGGATCTTGACCAGGCCGTCCTTAGTGAGAAACAAATTCTCCGGCTTCAGATCGCGGTGCGTAATGCCTTTGGCGTGCGCCGCAGCCAGCCCGCGCGCGATTTGGATGCCGTAATCGATGGCTTTGCGAACAGGCAGCGCGTGGCTCGCCAACCGCTCCCGCAGGGTTTCGCCTTCCAGCAATTCGGCGGCGACGTAAAACACGCTGCCTTCGGAGCCGGCGTCGTAGATGACAACGATGTTGGGGTGATTCAGCGCCGCCGCTGCGCGCCCTTCCTGCTCGAATCGGCGAACTCGGTCGGGATCGCTGGCGAACGCAACGGGGAGAATCTTCAGCGCAACTTCGCGATTCAGCCGTGAGTCGCGAGCGCGGTAGACTTCGCCCATGCCTCCCGCACCGAGCGGTGCAAGAACCTCGTAGGGTCCCAAGCGCGTGCCAGCGGGTAGAGGCATAGTGATTCCCTAGCGCAGGCCGTTGGCGATCCAAAGTTCCGAGGGAATATACACCGGCGAATAGACAGAGCTCCGGCAATCCGCGCCTACCCTTACGCTGGCGATGCCGGTGAGTCCAGTCCGATAAACGGGCGCCCACTCTTTCCACAGAGTCCGCTCTCCGGTCTCGACGTTCACTCGAAGGATCTTCGCGGGCATATCGCCGCCGTGATATACCATCAGCGAGTCGCCCGGACACCACCGCAGGGGCGCGAAACCGTCCGCCAGCTTGGGAACCGTACTTGGCGTTCCGTTATCCAAAGGGTAGAGCACAATCTTCCCGTCCAGACCGGCAACTGCTACCGACTTCCCGTCGGGGGAAATGGGAACCGGATCGGAATTGTTAAAGCTCACACTCTCGGGCGTGATTGCCCGGGGAGGACCGCCATTCACGCTCTGTACATAGTAGCGAATGCGATGGCCCGGTTCATTTCCAACGAAGACGACCCGCTTGCCATCCGGCGTCCAGGCTGCGCCCTGGTGATGGATTCCATCGTGGGTGAGTGGCCGTGCTTCCCCGGTTCCGGTAGGAAGCAGCACCAACTGCGACGGTGCGCGCGAAGAATCCAATGCCATCGCCCACTTGCCGTCGGGAGAGATCTCCGTCGGATATCCAGGGCCCAGCCGAACGGCTGGCGAGCCATCCGTGCCACGCAGATAAGTTACATAATCCTCACCGCTACGGGTAGCATCCCCGCCTTCCCAAAACATCAGGGACTTACCATCTCGGGAAATATCGCTGATAACGGAAAAGTCGTGCCAGTAGAGATCGGTCTCTTTCGAATCTGGGGTCGGCAGATAAAAAAGCGTACCCGAAATAACCTGGTGCGACATTAGGATGCGGCCATCAGCGGCAATGTCAAGAACTCCAAAGTTTCCTGGAAGGTGTGCGATCAAACGCTGGCGCCCGGACCGGGTCACGGCGTATAACGACGTAGTGACACTGTAAGGCGCGGCAGTGAATAGGATCTCATCGCCGGCGGACGACCATGCGAGCCCATTGGTGAGGCCCAACCACATCTGCGTAAGCGTCCTCTTGTAACCCTTCAGATCCACTGTTGCGAGGAAGCCAACACTGCCACCGGCGCCCCCGATCGGTTGCTCTAAGAAGGCGATCAGATCCCCTTGGGGAGAGATGCGCGGATTTCCAATGCCCCCGGTGGTCTGGTATAAGATGTTGCCAATCGGAAATTCGAGTTGCTGAAATCCTGGTCTGGACCGCACCACAGCGAGCCGCTTGCCATCGGAGGTCCAATCGGCGGCGGCAATGTCATCCGCCATTTGTCTCGGAGTTCCTCCCGAGATCGGCGCGCGGGCCATGGTTCCGATTGGAGGGCCCAGGCTAGTCACAAGAGTGAGTACCATTTCGTCCGAGGGCGAGACGCCGAGCAAACGCGCATTTACTATTCCGAGGTCCCGAGATTCCGGGTTCTCGGCCTGTGTGGAATATACTCGGTAAGGATTTCCATCCCATGACGCCGAATACGCGATGGTCCTGCCGCCGTTGGCGAACCGGCCGTTGTCGATGACGCCGCGCCGGAAGGTGACCCGCTGGAACGACGGCGACGACGCTCGGGGCAACCATCGGCTCGTGGCGAACACGGACACTGCGAGTAGCACTCCCGCGACTCCAGCCGCGATCATCCAGCGGTATCGTCGAGGGGCGACCTGCGGGGCATCTTCGAGCAACAGCCGCCAATCTCCAATCGCTTGCAGCCGCTGCTTCGGGTCTTTCTGCAAACACGCCTGCAATAAACGCCGCACCTTGGCCGGCACTCGCGTCAGATCCGGCTCTTCCTTCACCACGGCTGCCAAAACGTCCGTGGTCGTCTCGCCGCGGAACGCCGGTTTTCCGGTTAACATCTCATACAGAACCACGCCGAACGCCCAGATGTCTGCACGCTGGCCCACATTCTTGCCTCGCGCCTGCTCGGGGCTCATGTAGGCCGCGGTGCCGAGGATCAACCCAGCTTGCGTGGCCTGGTGGACTGTCAAGGTGGGCGACTCCTCCGGCCTTCCTTCGCGCAGGTTCGGCTCGGTCATTTTCGCCAGTCCGAAATCCAGCACTTTCACCGCGCCGTCCGGCCTGATCTTGATGTTGCCGGGCTTCAGGTCGCGATGCACGATGCCTTTTTCGTGGGCCGCTTCCAGCGCGTCGGCAACCTGGCGAGCGATTTCCAGAGCCTCGTCCAGCGGAACCGGACCCTCCTTCATCCGCTCCCCGAGCGTTGGCCCTTCCACTAATTCCATGACCAGATAATTGGGGCCCACGTCATACAGCGTGCAGATGTTGGTGTGGTTGAGAGCCGCGATCGCATGGGCTTCGCGCTCGAACCGATCGCTAAAACGCTCGGCGGAAACCTTGATAGCGACCTCGCGATTCAGCCTTGAGTCGCGCGCGCGGTAGACTTCGCCCATGCCGCCCGCGCCAATCGGCGCAAGAATCTCGTAGGGACCCAAGCGCGTGCCAGCGGATAGCGGCATGGAGGTTTGAACAATCTTAACCCATGCGAGAGCGCCCGCATCACGGTTGTCCCGGGGCAGTGAGCGGTGCTTCGGAATTTCCACAACGGCCGGTTAGGTGCGCCGGGAGGTGCTCGCCGCCATTCGGAGACACCATAAACGATACAATTTGATTTGACGTGAAAATCACCGTTTCCAAGGAGAATTACCTCAAGGCGATTGCAGAGGCTGAGAGCGAAGGCGAGCCTCTCATCCCCGCCACGCTGGCGCGCTGGCTGAACGTTTCGGCGCCCGCGGTCACCATGGCCATCAAGCGTTTGAAGCGTGATGCGCTGATCCGCACGGGGCGGGATGGAACTCTTTCACTGACGCCGGCCGGCCGCGACATCGCCAATCGGCTGCTCAACCGGCACTATTTGATCGAGCGCATGCTCACCGAAATTTTCGGCATGGAGTGGTACAAGGTCCATGAGGAAGCCGAACAACTGGAGCACGCGGTTTCGGAAGACTTCGAGCGGCGGCTGCTCGAAAAGCTCGGTACCGTGGAGGCCTGCCCGCACGGGAATCGCGTGGAGGGAGACACGCCGCAGGATCGTCGCGGCCGGGGCCTGCGCCCGCTCGACGAAGCGCCGGCGGATTGCGAATCGATTGTAGTGAGCGTCTTCGAACGCGACCGGCGGCTGCTCGAATATCTGCACGGCCTGGGTATTCATCCGGGCGCCGTGGTGCGAATGATGGCGTCGAATTACGACGACACGCTCACCTTGCGCATCGCCGGGAAACCGGTACAGCTGGGGAAGGCCGCCGCCACCAAGGTCTGGATCGAAACAGCGCCAGTGCTTACTGCGCGAGAGCCGGTGAAGGCAGGTTCTGGAAGTACTCGATAGTCTCCTTGAGCCCCTCTTCCAGGTTCACCTTGGGCTCCCAACCCAGTAATTTTTTCGCCTTGGTGATATTCGGCTGCCGCCGCTTGGGATCGTCTTGCGGGAGCGGTTTGAATTCGAGCTCCGCAGTGGTTCCGGTGAGACGGCGGATGCGCTCGGCGAATTCGAGAATCGTCAACTCTTGCGGATTGCCCAGGTTCACCGGATAGCGCTCGTCCGACAGCGTTAGACGATATAGCCCGTCCACCAGGTCGCGAACGTAGCAGAAGCTGCGCGTTTGGGTGCCGTCGCCGAACACCGTCATGGGCTCGCCGTGGAGAGCTTGATCGATGAACGCAGGCACCACGCGGCCATCTTTCAACTGCATGCGCGGGCCGTAGGTGTTGAAGATGCGCGCGATGGTGGTTCGTACCCCGTGCACCCGGTGGAAAGCCATGGTCAGCGCTTCGGCGTAGCGCTTGCTTTCGTCGTAGCAGGAACGCAAGCCCACCGGATTTACATTGCCCCAATACGTCTCCACTTGCGGATGAACCAGCGGATCGCCATAGCATTCCGATGTGGAAGTAATCATGAACCGCGCTTTGTGGCGGCGCGCGATCTCCAGCAGATTGCGGGTTCCCGCCGACCCCACGTCCAGGGTCTCGATGGGGTGCTCAAAATAGTCCTTCGGACTGGCCAGCGATGCCAGATGCAGCACGGCGTCAACGGCGCCTTCCGGCTCAAAGGGCCGGCACACATCCCAGTTCCTAAACTCAAACGCCGGATTGCGCTTCAGATGCTCGAGATTGCGCGCGTCACCGGTCATAAAATTATCGACACCGACCACCTGATGCCCTTCGGCAATCAGCCGGTCGCAGAGGTGCGAGCCAATAAAACCCGCGGCCCCAGACATTATGAATCGCAAACGTTTAGCCCCCAATTGATCTATCGTAACGTAGGGCCACAGCCTTTAGGAGCCGCGACCGTGAGGGAGTCGGTCCCTGCGCTACACTCGCAGTTGGTGCCCCAACTGTCCTGGCCGGAGTCGGCCGCGTTCCTCGTCCTGCTGGCAGCGTCCATTTTTGGTTTTTGGTGGCGATTTCGCAAAGTCTGGCGGGTTGTCCTGCAGTCCCGGAAAGACCCCGATTTTCACCTCCAGCCGGTGGGCCGGCGGGTGGCCGATTTCATCTGGGAAGTGATGCTGCAAGGGAAAGTGATTTCCCAGAGGCCGCTGCCGGGTATCGCTCACGCGCTGGTGTTCTGGGGTTTCTGCGTATTCGCGCTGATTACCGCGAATCATTTCGCCGAAGGCTTGCACCTCGGTTTTCTCGATCGCAATGGAGTGATCGGACCCGTCTATTTCGACATTGCCGCAGTCTTCGCCATCGCGGTTGCGGTATCCATCGCGGGGTTGTCCTTCCGTCGATTTGTGATCCGGCCGAAGTGGTTAGGACCGCTGTCGCCGGAATCGGGCATCATTTCACTGCTCATCTTTTTGCTGATGATCACGTACCTTGGCACCTTCGTGAACGGCTGGGAGTCGAGCCGCGCGCTCTGGTGGGCACACACGCTCACCATTCTGATCTTCCTGCCCTTGGTCCCTCACACCAAACATCTGCACTTGCTGCTGAGCCCCATCACGGTCTTCTTGAAGCGCGATACCTTCAGCAAGATCCCGCCACTCGCGGGCGACGAGGACTTCGGCCTCGACACCGGCAAGGACATCACTGAGTTGACCGCTCTACAAGCCTTCACCTGCGTCGAGTGCGGCCGCTGCTCCCAACATTGCCCGGCCACCAACACTGGGAAAATCCTGAACCCCAAGGAAATCGCGCTCGGGATGCGTGGGTATCTGAATGAATTCGGCCCTGCCAGCGAAGAGCCCCTGCTTGGTGAACAAATGTCGGGCTTTCATCTCTCGCAGGAGGCTGTGTTTCAATGCACAACCTGTGGATCCTGCGAGTTTCAGTGTCCGGTGGGAGTGCAGCATTTGCCGATGATCATTGGCCTCAGGCGCGGCGCGGTCAACACGGGCAAATGGGAAGACGATTACGGGACTAAGCTCTTTCTAAACTTGGAACGCAACGGCAATGCACTCGGTTTTTCATCGAGCGAGCGGGACAAATTCATCCAGAAGCAGGAGCTGCCCATCTTCGACGGCACTCAGGAGTATTGCCTGTGGCTCGGCTGCATGGGTGCGTATGATCCGCAGGGCAGGGAAATCATCGCGTCGCTGGTGCGAGTGTTTCGAGGATTGAACGTCACCTTTGGCGTGTTGCGCAAAGAAAAATGTACAGGCGATCCGGCGCGGCGTCTGGGAAACGATCTGGCGTTCGGACAGCTCGCCGAAAGCAACCTGGAGGCGCTGCAGCAAAACAAGGTCAAGAAGATCGTATCCATCTGCCCGCATTGTGTGCGAACCATCGGCACGGACTGGGCGGAGTATGGTGAGGCGCCACCGATCGAACATCACAGCGAGTTTCTCGCGCGCCATCTGGACCAGTTGCCCGCGCGGGAGGGAGAAGGCGAGAAGATCGTGTATCACGATCCTTGTTACTTAGGCCGCTACCGCAACGTGTATGATGCCCCGCGCGATGTGGTCGGCAGGTTTGGAACACTTACCGATCCGCCGCGGTCGCGCGAGCGATCGTTCTGCTGTGGCGCAGGCGGCGGGCTGGCGTTTCTGGGCGAAGAGAAGGGCAAGCGGATCAGCGTGGAGCGCGCCGAGGAATTGGTGGCGACCGGCGCGAGCGTGGTGGCAGCGGCGTGCCCGTTCTGCAATACGATGTTCCGCGACGCGCTGTCGGGAGTTTCCGCGACGCCACCCAAGCTTCTGGATATCGCACAGATCGCGGCCGCTTCCTTCGCGCCGAAAGGACCCGATGGCCTGTGATCCAGAGCAATGCTACAATCGAAAAGTTGGCGTGGTGAAGTTTGCGCGACGCCGGCATCCTTCGAATGATTCCCAGATCGGGCGCGTAGCTCAATTGGCAGAGCAAGTGACTCTTAATCACTAGGTTGTAGGTTCGATTCCTACCGCGCTCACCACCCGAATCAATAACTTAGTGAACGAAAAAGATCACCCTCGAACGAATCCGTACTTGATAAAATTGCAGGGTCGCTCAAGGGAGATAGATGATCACGGTAATTGATATAGAAAGCCGGAGAAACACCCCGATCCCGGAAGGGACCGTGCGGCATATTCTCACGCCATCCAACGACAGGACAAGGGTTGAAGTCGCCAGGTATGAGGTAGATTCAGGTAAGACACACCGCATCCAGCCCGCCGAACGGACTCAGGTGGTTTACGTTATGGAAGGGAAAGACGCGGAAGTCAACCTCATCGCGGCAGGCAAGGCCGCCACGTGTACGGCTCAAAGAGGCTGTGGGGTGTATCTGGAACCGAAAGAGGAAGCTGATATCAAAGCTTCCGGGACTCCTCTGGTTCTGCTGAGCATTACAGTGCCCAAGCACACTGACATCGCCATTGACCCGAATGGTCAGCCGCCCACTGGCTACTTCTTCGATGAATCGAAATTGCAGGCGCTGGTTGACGAGAGACGTATACGGATGCGCACGTTCTGGGTCAACAAAGAGACAGGCCTTTCCGGTTCCAGGGATCTCCAACTCGGCCGCATGCATTATGCGCCGAGAGGGCATTCGCCGCGGCACGTTCACAACGCTTCCAAAACAAGTTCCGTCAGGCCTGAACATTTCTATTTCATCGAAAGGGGCACGGGAGAGGTGAAGCACGATGACGGCAGCCTTCCCGTCGGTCCGGGAAGCCTGGTATTTATTCCGGAGGGAGAATGGCACCAGTTAACCGCTTATGATTCTGGTTTAGACTATATTGAATTCCAGGCGCCTTTCGACTTCGTCACCACCATGGATCACGATCCTCAGGGCAAAAACTGGTACATCCAGGGGACCGATGACGGAACCGGAAAGCCGATGCTTTGGGTTCAGAGCTGACAGATCAATCCGACCCTCACTCGTCATTGACTGGCTTGCTGCGATCTGGTGAACAAGGGGCTAGCCAAGCATCGTGAACTGCAAGAGCTGCAAAGTCGCCATGAAGGAACTCAAAGGGCACATCTACCACAAGAAGCGAAAATTCCGGTGCCCGAAGTGCAAGAGGGTCCGAATGCAGGGACAAAAGCCGCGGGAATGAGATCAAACTCGCCCCGCGCCCGATGCCGATAATGGTGTAAAGAGCACCCGTAGCAGTCAATCGCAAGACCGGAAGGCACTAACACAAGAGAGTGTCATCGGCTATGAAATCGAAACTACTTTGGCTGATCGTCGCTGTTGCGATCATCCTCGGCTGCGCTCTTTATCTGTCCCTGGCGCCAAGGGGCCGCTTGGAAATAGATCCCCACGCTCGCCAGGAAATCGAGAAAGCGAAGCAGAGATGAATTCTGGCCCGCCCGCCGGCCTGGATGACGGCAGTAGAACGCTCGCGGTGCCTCCGACACACTCGAATACACTCGAATACGCCCTTGACCTGGTTGAAGCATCCGGGTACAGTGCTAAACAGCTATAACTGGGTGCTGCTGTGGAGCCTACCCGGGAGGTATCGCGATGAGGTCCGAACGAGCTGTTTTAATTGCGGGCATCAGTTTGCTGCTCGTGCCGACGATGGTGCTCGCGCATCATGCGTTGCAGGCGCAGTTTGACATGAAACAAACGATCACCCTGACGGGTGCAGTCACAAAGATGGACTGGAGCAATCCCCATGTGCGGCTCTATGTTGAAGTCAGAAATCAGAGTAAGTCGGTAACTTGGGAGCTATACCTGGCGAGTCCGAACCAGCAAATTCTGAACGGCTGGAAGATTGACACCTACAGGCCCGGTGACCGCGTAAGCGTAGAGGCGTATCCAGCCAGGGATGGATCGAGCGTCGGCTTTGCAAAGAAAGTCAGAGCTGTTTCTGGCCGCTCTTTCTAGGCCCCGGAGATAGATAATATTGGTGGATCACCCACGCGATGCCAAGCCGATCTGCGGCCTGAATTAGAAAGCGAGAAGATCTATGTACAGGCCCGTGACTGGATTCCTTCTGAGTTGCGCCGTTGCCTTTGCATTTGCGCCGATTGCCTTCGGACAATCCGCACCTACTGCCAACAGGCCCGCGCCGCGCACCCCGGATGGCAAACCCGATCTCAATGGTCTGTGGGGGCCGGATCGCACATTCATTTATGACATCGGCAGTACGCTCAAGAAGGGCGAGACTCTGCCCCTACAGCCCTGGGCCGAAAAGGTGACCAAGGAACGCATGTCAAACGGCGACCCAGAAGCGAATTGTCTTCCGGCCGGTGTGCCGCGCATGGCTCCCTATCCCTGGAAGATCGTGCAGCAACCCAAGCTGGTCGTGCTTCTGTTTGAAGGAAACATCCACACCTACCGGCAGATTTTCATGGACGGACGCGGCCACCCGGACGATCCCGACCCCACCTGGTATGGACATTCCATCGGCAAGTGGGAAGGCGATGCGCTGGTCGTCGATACCATCGGCTTCAACGATAAATTCTGGTTCGATTTTGCGGGGCATCCGCATACCCAAAAGCTCCACATCACGGAGCGTTACCGGCGGCCCGATTATTCACACCTGGACTTCGAAGTTGGGATCGACGATCCGGGAGCTTATACCAAGCCGTTTACCATGTACGGGCACTCGCCTTTGCTCGAGGACTCGGAAATCATGGAGTACATTTGCAACGAGAACAACCAGGACGTGGGCCACATCGTCGGTAAGGATTCGCGGAAATGATGCTGGGACACCGAACCTGGAGCGAGTGGGTACGAGAGTATTCAGCCGGTCACGAAAATTCGGTCAACCGGGCCTGTCACACCGTTGGAATCCCGATGATTGCGCTCGCCGTCTTGCTGGCGCCGTTCGCGTTGTGGTGGCCAAAGGCGTGGGAATTGGCCGGCGGCCTTTTCATACTGGGATGGATGTTTCAATTCGTCGGACATGTTTTCGAGGGAAAGCCACCCGAATTCTTCAAGGACTGGCGGTTTCTGTTTGTCGGGTTGCGCTGGTGGCTGGCGAAGATGGCTGGCAAAGCGTAAACGCGAGGAGAGCCGGATCAATAGGAGGTAATCGATGCGATCAATAACAACAACTTGCGCAATGGCTGCTGGTCTGGCAGCCTTGTTGGTCTGTGTAACAGGCGCGCAGACTGGGGAGTCTCAAAAACACAAAGCCGTCATGATGTCGCACCTTTACACTGGACCGGACGGCCAGACGCACGCCGAAGAAGTGGAGGCCAAGTTTACGGCCGGTAGCCCCAACGAGGTCTTCAAACTGATGGCGGTCACGGGAGCGGAACTGCATCGCTCTGTTCCCGGCACAGTTCAGGATTGGCATACTGCTCCACGACGCCAATACGTGATTACTCTTAGCGGTCAAGCGGAACTGGAAGTGGCGGGAGGAAAAAAGATTCACGTGGGACCGGGACACATTGACCTGGTGGAAGACACCACCGGTAAGGGTCACATTACGAAAACTGTCGGCAACGAGGATCGCGTAACGCTCACGCTTCCGCTTTCAGACCAGTCCAATCGGTCTTCGACCGCGAGTCGCTAAGGCCGGTTCCCTTGGTGCGCCGCCTACCTGGATTCTCGCTGCCTGGCTTCGATGACGCGAAAGGTCAAACGCGAGCCCCTGGTCCTGTTGGTAGCCAGATAATCGAGAGCCTCTCGAAGTGTCTCCTCGGCTGAACGAATTTCGCCACGCAGGAACAGCCCCTGCGCCTCCCGCACAGAATCGCGCATGGCCTCAACACTCGGAGACATCGGCGTCAATGTACTCGCGATGGCGCTGGTGTGCAGAAGGACTTGCTGGGCGTGGCCGGTGTGAATGTGCTCCAACATGCAACGAAGCCTGTCGGCCACCAATTCTCGGGAAATCTTGAAGGTTGCGGTTTGAGCGCGACTCCACTGTTCTCTCCCGGCGGAGGGCCTATGCAGAGCGCCATTCCTTTGCCGCTGAAGGGGAAGCACCGTCAACCTGCGCATTTTCTTCTTAGACCTGATGGACATATTCTCCTGCCCAACTTCCGCCATCTCCCGGTAATTGACCTGTGTTCCAGCGCGCTCAAAGTTGGGTGACTGTTTGGTTACAGACAACGGTAGAGCACGAAGCGCCTAACAATCTACTGGCGAAAATGTTTTATGAACAGGATTTCAACAGGAGCGGAGCCGCAAATTATCGAATCGGAAACAAATAATAATTGTGGATAGTTCCTGGAAAGGATGCGGCGCTAATCCCGCTTTTTAGACGACTCGACTCGAATCGAAGAAATGTGGGGGATGGCGATAAAAAACCGTGGACTGCTTACTTTGTCGAAAGCGGCTAGCCAGCCGGGAACCCAACCCCCCACATTCAGAAGCGTCCCCATTGCGAGCTTGTGTTCCACTCCTCCAGCCAAAATCTTGATGTCAAACTTCAGCTGATATCGAGTTTCGTTCCCGGTGTATTTCTCGGGTTCGTGCTGTTCGGCGATGCGTTGAACGATGGCTTCGATTTGCTGGACGCTCACGTTATCCCGCAGCCGTAGCTCTGGGGAGCGAGAAGGCGTCAAGCTGCTGGAGCAGCGAGGCATTGTCAGCGTAGATTCTGCTGCGAATCGCCTTGCCATTCCGAATTTCAACAACCGTGCAGCCTCGCCAGCTAACCGTCTTATTGGTCGGAGCGATGCCCGCATAGGTCCCTCGGTGCGTGCCTGACAAGCTTACGCGTGTCACCACGTGATTGCCACTCGCAAGGATTTGGTCAACTTCGATTCGCAGATCGGGAAAGGCCCTGAACATTGTGTCCAAGGTCTGCCGAACTCCCTCGGGGCCGTGAATAGGACCCGGCGCAGTTTCCGACTCTCCCACGTATGAGTCATCGATTCGTTGCACGTACTGGTCAAGATCGCGAGCATTTAAAGCAGCGACCTGTTGTTCCGCAAATTGGATGTTGTCCTGGTCGGCCATTGCAGCCACTCCTTTCGGACTATCGAGCGGCTGCCAGT
>Ga0206991_10105_pt2 | contig 22331 bp, 18 predicted proteins | sample Alteio_BWMinCont_9_FD_153286 | JGI IMG/M metagenome (GOLD analysis project Ga0206991, IMG submission 153286) | Enriched cells from forest soil in Barre Woods Harvard Forest LTER site, Petersham, Massachusetts, United States -... | ecosystem: Environmental > Terrestrial > Soil > Temperate forest >...
CACGATGCGACGCACGGCAGCGCCACCGATACGCCTCGCGATCAGCGCGCCACCGTACCCGCCGATAATGGCGCCGGTCACCATCACCACGAACTCGGGCCAGTAAACCATGCGCGCCAGGATGAAGTACAGCGCGGCGACGCCGTTGATGCTTGCGCCGAGCAGCGCTTTCAGTCCGTTCATTTGATGAATGTCGGTTAGGCCCAGCGCGCTGAGCGCCGCCAGCATCAGAATGCCGATGCCCGCGCCGAAATATCCGCCATAGATGGCCACAAAGAACTGAAAGATCATCGCGCCGATGAGCCAGCGTCCCGATTTGTGGGATTCAGGATGCGACATCTTCAGGCGCCTCTGTATGGGTTCCTGAATCATGAACAGCAGCGTGGCGAAGAGAATGAGAAATGGCGCCAACGCATTGAACACTGCGGTTGGCGTGCGATTCAGCAGCAGCGCGCCAAGAATGCCACCGGCCACGCTCGGGAGGGCCAATGCCAGCATGCGCGGGCTGGACGATCTGAGGTCCTGTCGATAGCCCCAGATGGTTCCAACCGTGCCGGGCCAGATGGCGACGGTGCTGGTGGCGTTCGCATTGATGGAAGGCAGCCCGAGCCAGATCAGGGTGGGGAATGTGAGCAGCGTGCCGCCGGCTGCGACGGAGTTGATGGCGCCGGCCACAAAGGCTGCGCCAAATGCCACCCAGGCTTGCCGCGGGGCGATAGAACCGGGAAGTTTGAGAAGTGGTATAAGGTGGAACATGCGTCAGAAATTCAGCCTAACATCGGCGGAAGCGCACGCCATCGTAACCGCTGCCAAATTGGAGGCGCTGAAGAACAACTGGAAGGTCAGCGTTGCGGTGGTGGATGAAGGCGGATATCTCCTCCAGTTGGAACGCATGGACGGAGCCACGTTGCCGAGCCCCGAGATCGCGGCCATGAAAGCGCGCACCGCGGCGCTCTCGAGAGTTCCAACCAAGTTTCTCGAAGAGGTGACGAAGGAGCGGGCGGCCACGCTGATGTTTCCGGGCCGGCTGCCGGTGCAGGGCGGCCTTCCGATTGTGTACCAGGGAGAGTGCGTAGGCGCGATCGGCGTTTCGGGCGTCAAATCGCCGGAAGACGAGCAGATCGCGAGCGCGGGGCTGGGCGCCCTGCCGAAATAGCCGGCTGCGGTCTTACTTCTTCAACAAGTCGTTCAGCAGTGGAATATCTTTGGCCGCTTTTGCCTTGGGCAAGGTTTGCAAATAGGCGTGAATGTCGGTCAGTTCCTGATCGCTGATTACTTTATCCGTGTAGGCGGGCATCGCGCCGGCGGGTGCACGGACGTAACGAATCAGCCCTTGCGGATTGAGTGCGATGGTCGCGATGCGCGCGCCATCGCGGCCGCCTTGTCCCGCATATCCGTGGCATTCGTAACAACCGTCGCGAACAAAAAGCCGTTTGCCATTCGCAGGGTCGCCGCTCTGGCAGATCGCCGGGAGGAGGGCAGCAAAAAATGCGACCAGGAGAAATGTGCCTTTCATCTGATCCTTACCTCGGCTGAGTAACCACGTCGATCAGGGCCGGCTCGCCCTTCTTTACCACTTCGAGAGCGCGCTTGATGGCGGGCCCCAAATCGTTGGGATTATCGATGGGACCTTCGCTGAACATGCCGTAGGCCTTGGCCATCATCGCGTAGTCGATATTGGGATCGTTGATCGCGGTGCCGATCCCGGCGTTCTCCACGCCGCGGCGCGCGCGTGCGGCCATGTCCTCCAAGTACATCAATTCCTGATGATACGCGCGATTATTGTGCATGATGTTGAGCATCGGGATACGATGATGCGCTGCCGTCCACAGCACGCCGGGGGCATAATTCAGATCGCCGTCGCACTGGATGTTCACGCTGATGCGTCCATGCTTCTTGTTGGCCAGCGCCGCGCCGACGGCCGCCGGAGCGCCATAGCCGATGCCGTAGGCGCCGTGTCCGCCGATAAACTGATAATGTTTGTCGATGTCCCACATCCGGAGGGGCCACCAGGAGACGAAAGTGACATCCGACACCAGCGACCAATCTTCGGTCTTGATCTGGTTCCACAGTTCCGCGGCCATACGCGCGGTGGAAACGGGACTGGCGTCCCATCCCCAAGCGGCCTGCTCGATATCGCGCTCGCGATTCTTCCGGCTCACCTCGGCCAGCTTCGCGGCGCGCTGTTGGATGGCGGCTTTGCGATCGGGCGTGATCAGCTTGCGGCATTCTTCGATCAAAATGGGCAACGTCGCTTGCGCATCCGCCGCGATCGCCAGATCCACCTCATCGTAACGTCCGAAATCCTGATAGTTGCTCTTGCCGGAAAGGTCGCCGGCGAAAATCGTAATTACTTTCGCACCAGGCTGAGTGATGCGCTTCGCTTCCATACCCATGCGGTTCACCGGCGTCTGGGTGTGCGTGGCGAACCACATGTCGGGCACTTCCAACCCCAGCACCACGTCGGCGGTACGGACGTTGCCCGCACCGAAAAGCGGATGCCGGTTGGGGAAGTTCGTGCGGAAGCGGCGATCCAGGACCGGGGCCTGCAACGTCTCAGCCAGTTGGACCAGCAGGTTGATTCCCTCGGGAGTGCGGGCGACGCGCCCGGCGACAATCACCGGATTCTCCGCATTCACCAGCATTTTCGCGGCTTCCTTGACGGCGCCGTAATCGCCCGCGGGTGGCGACGCGAGAGTGAGCTTGGGAATTTGCAACCGTCGATCGGCTTCGGGAACCGGTTCTTCCTGCAGCACGGCGTCGGCCACGATCACCACCGGCTCCATGGGCGGCGTCATGGCGATCTTGTAAGCCCGCACCGCGGACTCGGCGAAGTGGCCGAGCGATACCGGCGCGTCGTCCCACTTGGTGTAGTCGCGAACCATGGACGCGGCGTCCTGCACGCTATGCGCCCACTCGACATCGCTGCGGCGCCAGGCCACATCCTGGACGTTGCCGAGCATAATGTAGACCGGCACGCGATCGGCGTAGGCGTTGTAGATGGCCATGGATGCGTGCTGCAATCCCACCGTGCCGTGCGCCATGACCAACAGGGGCTTGCCTTCGATTTTGGCGTAGCCGTGAGCCATCGCGACCGAAGATTCTTCGTGGCAGCAGGTGATCCATTCGGGGCTCTTGTTGCCGCCGTAGTTCACGCAGGATTCCTGCAGACCGCGGAAGCTGGAACCGGGGTTCGCGGCGACGTATTCAAAGCCCAGTGTCTTGAGGACATCGACCATGAAGTCGGACCCGGGGCGGTCCGTGGTATACACGTCGATGCGCGGAGGCGGCGGGGCGGTTTCAGATGCGGTCTGCTTGGCGCCGGGAAGCGGAGTCGGAGTAGCGGGGCGACGAACTTCTGCCGCTTCCTGCGCCTTTGCGGCCTCCGGTTTCGCGACCAGTGCAGCAGCGCCGGCTGCCGCGCCCTTCAAGAAGCCGCGACGGTCAACTGAAATCTTCCTGGATCTCGCCATGGTGAGTCCTCCCTAGGGTTGAAACACTCATACTTTATCATGTTGGGGCATGCGCCGACCCTTGGAGAGTGAGGTCAGATTTCAGCGCAGGCGACCGATTGTATGGGTGCCCGCAAATGCACGTCCAGGCGGACGCCCTCTGAGCTGCTAGGCCGGATCTTGGTGTATCAAATTAATCATCTTTTTACTCGCATCGAGCATCCTCTCGGCGTCGGCTTCCGTCATCAGTTCCATCTTAAGGTGGTCCTCTCGATTCCGCAGCTTCATCATCGTTAGTTCGTCGAACTGGTCAATTCGCTTGAAGTACGACGGTCGCCTTCCTTGAAGCCATTCGGCAAAGGGGCCGAATGGGCTTTTGTGGGATTTCACCGACGTCTTTGCGATCCTTAGCATCTGTCCGAAGGTGGGGTCCCCCTTGCCGCTTAGGAACTGGCAGAAAACCTTGGCCTCTTCGGAGGGAGCGCTGATGTCACCGACCAACCCCGGGTTGTCTCGGCACTCTTCTCTGAACGGAATGAATATGGATTCCCGCAGTATGCGCTCGACGACCCCGGAGAAAACATGTACGGCGAGGCCGAACGAAGCTCCTCCTAACGACTTGGTGCTCAAGAAGTGAATTCCCGCAGACCACCTTTGTTTGCTCTCTTCGTCCAGGCGCTTGAACGCGGACCAATGGCGCTCCAAGGCAAAACTGATTAGCTGGATCTCAGCGGGACGTCCAGCGCTGTAGCTATTGATAGTGCGATCGATGCCGGCCGGAGAGGATGTTTCGTCCAACTTGAGAATGAGGCTGGTCTTCCAGTCGTCCCCCAATTCCGGGATGCGTTCCTCACCTTTTCGGTACCAGCCGAGCGCGGCCTTGAGATCACCCTTCTCCTCATGAAGCCGCGCCATTAAGGGGTAAGCATCTCGGGCGTCCGGGAATTCATCAATCCACTCGTGGGCCGCTTTGATCGCCTCGTCTATCTCCTCAGCCCGTTGGTGCGCCGTTACCAGCCGATGGAAAAGTGCCGACAAAAGTTCCAGTAAGTAATCCCCGATCGGCAGTTGGAGGAGCTCAAGTGGCTCCTTGAAATATCGGGGCAGGACGTCGCGATGCTCTAATACCCTCCTGAAACAGCGCGCGGCCTCGTGGTTCTGACCCACTGCGGCGTAGGACCGCGCAAGCATGAGGTGGCACTCTGGAGTAATATCTGGGTTTCCATCTGATGCGGTTTCAAGTTCTGCAATAGCTCTGCGAAGGAGCGCCTTGGCGTTATCCGAGATCCCGCCAGTCAGCTCCGGCGACGTAAAGCAACGTCTCAAGGTAAGGAGGGGTCCCGTCATCCGACTGAAGCGGCTTGTAGATGGGGGTCCGATGGGCAGATCCCAGGCGTAGAGAGACGGGGGATCATCCCAAAGTGGTAGGTGTACAGCGAGGAAACCGAGCCTGCCGCGCGCGAAGGAAACGTGCCAGCTTGGCAGAAGGGGCTGCAACTGATCGCAAAGCCTGAAGGCCCGGTCGTAGTCTTCCGCCGCACAGGAGTTGACGATCTCCCAGCGGATGGTCCGCAAATCGGTGCACATTTCCACTGGTTGAAATCCGACGAAGTCCGCGAGCGTCTTTCGAAATGCCTCTCTCTGCTGCTCCATCAAGTGGTAGTAAGCGTTCAATGCTGCGAAACGAACTCCAAGGTTCGAAGGGCTTTCCAAAAGAGCCCCTAAGAAGCCCGCGTTCAGCTCGTAATCTCCGTAGAGCCAAACCTGGTGCAGCTCCCCATCGTAGTCCAGCGAATCCAGTTTTTCGTCGATTAACGGAATTGCCGCAGTCTCCTCGCGAGTGACCGCAACACTCAAATCGATCCAGCGCTGGACTAGGTCTGGCCTCATGCTTTCTCCTCGCTCGGCTCCTGCAAGAGCACGACATTAGTATCGATCGCCCGCGAGCGACGCGCGGCCCACCCTTCTCGATGTATGGGAGGCGCTGGCGCCACTTTTGCGCGTCACGGGAGCTGTGAAACACCGAATAGACTGTTACCGCACCGTCTGCGTACTCATAGATCGCAAACGGAAAGCGCCGGATCAGGGCGCGTCGATACATCTCGTAAACCAGAGGGTACATCTCAGGCTGACGGCGAATGCCTTCCAGACACGCATCAACCGAACTCAAGAAGTCCTCTCCTAAGCCGGCCCTTCGCTTCTCGTACCATGCGTAAGCTTCAGCTACATCGAGTTCAGCTTCTGGCGCAAGAATCAGCTCAGCGGGCATCGGGTCGGCGGACCCTTTGCTTGACGCGCTCCCAGGAAAGTCCCGATGCCGGGTTGTTCGCCAGGTTCGCCTTTCTGCGGGCTAGCTCCTGCTTCTGCCATTCATGGACCGGCACAGCGTCCGGCGTACACGCGAGATCGTCCCAAAGATCTTCCACGAGCTGAAGCTTCTCCGCCGGGCTTAGGTCAAAGATCGACGGTGCTGCGGGATTCATTCTTGTCTCCATCGTCAATTGTCTCAGAATCCAAAGCCCGGTTTGGAGGCAAGCGCGTCAGCGAGGTTTTGCCGATGGTGCTTTGGGCGCCACGGGATTGTCCGCCTTGCCACTGGTTTTCTGCGTGCCGATGTGGTCGGCAAGCTCATCGCCACTGAAGTTGTCGGTGGAGGTGGCATCGTCCTCCGGCAGCATAGTCGCATTCCATTCGTGCCACTCCGCCTCGAGCCGGTCATAAACATCCTGGCGCCGCGTTTTGAGGTTGGCGCGCTCCATGGGGTCCTCCACGACGTTGAAGAGGAACGTGTTGTCGAGGATCTTCAAATATTTGTAGTCGCCGTCTCTGGCCGCTCGCTGCGCATTCGCCTTATAGCGCCAGAACAACCTGCGCTCCACGGCCGCTGCATTCTGAGTGAGCATCGGCAACAGGTTGATCCCGTCGAGCGGGAATGCCGGATCGGATGAGACGCCCGCGGCCGCCAGCAGCGTCGGCATCCAATCCATGCTGATCGCCACTTGAGGGGACGTTCCACCCTGCGGGATGAGCGCCGGCCAGGAGACGATCGCCGGTATCCGCAGTCCGCCTTCCAGCAGTTCAGTTTTCCGGCCGGTGAAGGGCCACGTGTCCGCGAATCGCTCCCCGCCGTTGTCGCTGGTGAAAATGACGATGGTATTTTCCGCCAATCCATTGACATTCAGCGCCTCCAGGACGCGGCCTATCTGAAGATCCATTTCCTGGATCATGCGCTGATAGGTCTTCTGCGTGCCGCCGTCGAAATCACGCAGGTTGCGCGCGGAGCGAAGGCGGTTAGACTCGGCTTCGTCGCCCGGCGCTTCCCACGGCCAGTGAGGCGCGTTGAAGTGCAGACTCATCAGAAACGGACGGCCCGATTTCGCGTATCCGTTGACGACATCCACAGCATGGCTGCCCAGCATGTCTGTCAGGTAGCCCATCTGCTGCACCTTCACGTCGCCATCCCATAAATCATTGGAGTGCGTATAGTAATCGACTGCGCCGCCGCGAAATCCGTAGAAATGATCGTAGCCGCTTTTCAACGGACCGAACTTCGGGAGCAGTCCCAGATGCCACTTTCCGACCAGAGTGGTTCCGTAGCCCGCCTTCTTCAACAGAGACGGCAAGGTGGCATGGTCCGGCGGCAGTCCGACGTCGCGGCCGCCCAGGGGCTCCTCAAGCCCAATTGGTAACCGGTACTGGTAGCGGCCGGTGATCAGCGCCGTGCGCGTAGCCGAACAGACCGCAGAGTTGGCGTATGCCTGCAGGAAGCGAACGCCTTTAGCCGCGAGGCCATCGATGTTCGGCGTGCTGATATCGGGACGCCCGTAGCAGGACAGGTCGGCGTAGCCGAGATCGTCAGCCATTATGAAGACGATGTTGGGAGGTCCAGGCGCCGGCTGGCCAACCAGGTCGTCGAGACCGGCGGCCACCGCCATCGTTCCACCGGCAACGGTCCGTAGCAGCCCACGGCGGGTCAAGATTCTGATCCTCAGCGTTCTTTCAGCAATTCTTGGATCAGCGGTATGTTCTTGGCGTCCGGCGAAGCAGGAAGCGTCTTTATGTAAGCGTAGATGTCGGCGAGCTTGTTATCCGGCAGGATCTTGGACGAATAGGACGGCATCCGTCCGGCGTTGCGAACGAACGCCATGAAGGCCGTCTGATTCAGGGGCATGGGGACCAATCGTGCGCCCGCGCCGCCATGCCCATCAAAGCTATGGCACGAATAACAGGCATAGCTCAGGAACAGCTCCTTGCCATGCTTGGCGTCGCCGGCGGGTGATTGTGCGCTAGCCAACGCCGCCGTAATCGAGAGAAGCAGAAGTAGCCGTTTCATCTGGGTTGCGTAACCACGTCGATCATGGCCGGCTCGCCCTTTTTCACGATCTCAAGGCCGCGCTTGAGCGCCGGAACCAGATCGTCCGGGTTCGTAATGGGGCCTTCGCCGTGCATACCATAGGCCTGCGCCATTTTCGCGTAGTCGATATTGGGGTCCCACAGCTTGGTTCCGATGTGCGACCGGTCCGCGCCGCGATTGTGCAGCGCCGCCTGCTCCTCAACGAACATCACTTCCTGATGATAGCCGCGGTTATTGTGCATGATTGTCAGCAGCGGGATGCGATGGTGCGCGGCGGTCCACAGAACGCCCGGCGCGTAGTTCAGATCGCCATCGGTCTGGATGCTGACGGACAAGCGGCCATGTTTGCGATTCGCCAGAGCGGCGCCGACGGCGGCCGGTGCGCCATAGCCCATTCCGCCCGCGCCTTGCCCGCCGATGTACTGATAATGTTTATCGAACTTCCACAGGCGGTTCGGCCAATTGCTGATGAAGCCCTGCCAGGAAACCAGCGACCAATCTTCGTTCTTGATCAGCGGCCAAAGCTCAGCCGAGAGGCGCGCCAGGCTGATGGGGCTGGAATCCCAGCCGTATTGCGCACTCTCGATCTGCTGATCCCAGGCCTTTTTGTGCGCCTCAGCCAGCTTTGCCCGGCGCTCCTCGAAGGCGCGCTTACGATCGGGAGTCAGCTCTTTCCTGATCTCTTCAATCAGCGCGGGCAACGTCGCTTGAGCGTCCGCGCCGATGTCTAGATCGATATCGGCGTAATGTCCAAAGTCCTGAATATTGCTCTTGTGGAAGACCGAGACGGACGTGATTTGGATGGTCTTGGCTCCGCGCGCGCGATCGATGCGGGCCTGCGGCAGGATGTCGCCTACTTCCAGGTTCAACGTCACATCGGGCTGATAGCCCTGCCAGCCCGTGCCGGCCAGCGGATGCCGCGTGGGGAAATTCATGCGCTCCTGGCTGTTGACCGGCGCTTCGAGGAGTTCGGCCAATTCCACCAACAGCGCCATGCCTTCGGGCGTGCGCGCCATGCGCTGCGCGATGATCTGCGGGCGCTCGGCATTGATCAAAAGTTTCGCCGCTTCCCGAACGGCAGCCAGGTCACCCGCGGGCGGCGTGGTCAGGGTGAGTTTCGGAATGCGGGGCGCCGAGCCTTGAATCGGATCGCCTTGTATCTCCGCGTTGCATACGATCAGGACGGGGCCGCCGGGAGGCGTCATCGCAATGTTATAGGCACGCACAGCCGTGTCGGCGAAATGGCCGAGCGAGAGCGGCTCGTCGTCCCACTTGGTATAGTCGCGAACCAGCGCACCCAGATCTTGCGCGCTGTGCATGGACTGCACGCCGGGAGCGCGCCTGGCGCCGTCGGAGTGGTTGCCGGCAACCATATATATGGGCACACGATCAACGTAGGCGTTGTAAATCGCCATCGAAGCATGCTGCAGGCCGATGTCGCCGTGAATCAGCGCCATCATTGGTTTGCCTTCGATCTTCGCGTATCCGTGCGCCATGGCGACAGCCGACTCTTCGTGGCAGACCGTCAGAAACTCGGGCATCTTGTTGTCGCCGTAATTTATCAGCGACTCATGCAGCGATTCGTAAGTGGAGCCTGGATTGGCGGCCAGATATTCGATGTTGAGCGTCTTGAGGACGTCGACCATGTAATCGGAGCCCGGATGCTCGATTATTCGGGACGATTCGGCGGGACGTCCACCGGTTTCACGTGCCAGCGCGACTTCGGTGGGCGCGGGGGCCGAGCCGTTGACGCCGCGATTTTGGGCCGTTGGTTGGCCGTTTTGGCCGCCTGCCTGCTGCGCGTCGGCAAGCTGAGGTTTCGCCACCAGGGCCGCGGCGCCGGCAGCCGCGCCTTTCAAAAACCCGCGACGATCCACCGAAGTCTTCTTGGATTTCGCCATAATCACAATCCTCCCGGATCGCTACTGCTCAGGCGCGGCGGCAGGCCGGTCCGAGCATCTCACACTTTATCATTTTCCTTGTTGGAATAACTTCCGAGTGCGCCTAAGTAGTGGGATCGCCCGCTGCGTCCCCGCCACGCGGCTTGGTCGTCACCTTCTTCTGGCGGCTGGTGCTCTGATAGTGCGGGCTGTATTCCAATCCGTATGGCGTCTTCACCTTCATCCTCGCCTTTTCGTCGTAGAACGCCTGAGCGGATTGGTGTCGTGCCACGATCTCCTCTTCCGTGCCGTCGCGGAAGGAAATCTCTTCTCGTGGCACAAAGATCACCTGCCCGACCGGCAGGCTGTGTGACGCAGAAATCGTTTCGCCCTGCTGGAGGACGTAGCGGAACTCGGAGTCGTGAACGTACCAATCGGTCTCGACGCGGATCACCAGCATCGGGGCAAAGGGCCGCTCGATCATGTTGAATACCTGAGTGTAGAGTGTGTCCCAGCCCTGCGGAGTCTGGAAGTTCCACGCTCCCCGGAGAGTCACGGCGCCGGCCGGTGTCCCCATGTCATCCTCGGAGATGAACATACCAGGCATCAAGTGGGCGATCTCACGGGTCTGCGGCGTGTCCTGGATGTGCATCTTGATTTCTCGTTTCGTGGCGCCGATCCCGCCCACCGGCAGCAGATACGTCACGGTAAAGATCGGCTCCCACTTGCTTCCTTTGGTGTTCACCGAGTAAACCAATTGATAACGGCCCTCCCCCTCATACTCGATTTGAAAGGTCTCTTTTTCAGCGAGCGGAGGATGAACAAGGAAGCCTGCGGCGCTTCCGGCTTCGAGCACGGGACAGTGGCGGGCGTGCTGCGGCAGAAGGGGGCGCTGGGCTTCGCGGCGCGGTCGCAGGCCAATTCCGGGCCTGCGCGGGTTGGGAAAGAGCCCTACTTCCATCTCCGAAGTATCGCACCGTCGAAAACACTCGATGTTCCGCGCGGGACTTGTCGTCGGCTGTTCGAAGTGATCCGGTTTGACGGTACTTCCCACGCCGGCGAATTAACCCAACATATCGACCTCGTTCTTACGGCACCGCGCAAGTAAAATTGGCGGCAGTCGCCGTGGTTCCGTAGCGACCTGACAAGTCGGCGATATGTTTTCCCGTCAAAGTGACCGTCGCCCATTCGGTGTCGGTAGATGCTTGCCGACTACCGGAGATTTATCCATAGAATGCCGCACGTTGGCATTTGGTATCCTTGCCGCAAGTAGAAGGTATTTGTTTGCAATCAGGAGCCGTGGGTGCGTGAAACCGTTTCCGGCATCGACCGAGGCCAGCGGCAATTGAACGGACCTCAGACATCGGGCCGCGACTATCGCAACCTCTCAGAGCCCCTGCACAATACGACGCGCGAAGACGATGCCGCGGCGGTGATGCGCGACGGCATCAATCTTCTTGTCGATATTTACCGACCAACCGCGCCGGGCCGATATCCCGTGCTTATCGCCGCATCGCCTTATCCACGTCAGATCCAGAACCTCGGCGCGCCGATGGGCTTCATCGAAGCGGGTGCAAGCGACTTCTTTGTGCCGCGCGGGTATGTTCATGTCATCGCCAACTGCCGTGGTACCAGCGGTTCGGGCGGGACCTTCGGCTTCTTCGACGGCCAGGAACGTCGGGACATGTTCGACCTAGTCGAATGGGCGGCGGAACAGCCGTGGTCGGACGGCAATATCGGCATGGTTGGCATCAGCTATTTTGCTATGACCCAGATGGAGGCTGCCGTGGAGCGCCCGCCTCACCTGAAGGCGATCATGCCGATCGCAGGGACGTTCGATCTCTACGATTCAGCGACGCACCATGGCCTGACCAGCAGTTTCTTCATCACACCGTTCCTGTCGATGATCGGCATGACGTCCGGCCATACGAACAAGCTTTGGCGCAACAAGCTTGTCGAGGCTGTCGGCGACCTTCTCAAAACACCCGTCGTGCACAAGCAATTCGCGACCGCCAATGGCGAAGCGGCAATGACTGGATTGAGGCTCCTTCTAAAGCTCCACCATGATCCCCATCCCTGGGACGACCTGTGGCGTTCGATCTGTGTCGAGCATCCGCTGCGCGACGCTTGGTGGGATGAACGCAACCTTCTGCCGCTACTGCACAAGGTGGACATTCCGGTCTACCTGGGCTGCGACTGGCAGAACGTTCCTCTGCACCTGCCGTCGACCATCCCTGCTTTTCGGGGTCTGATCAATAGCCCCCAAGTCCGGGTCGCCATGCTCGGCGAGCACGGGCTGGCTTGGCCGTGGGAAAGCCTTCATGTCGAGGCACTGGCATGGTTCGACCATTGGCTGAAGGGCCAGGACACAGGAATACTCGAGGGGCCGAGGCTCCGCTATGTCCTGCCAGAAGCGGAAGGATGGCACACAGCCGAGTCGTGGCCGCCTAAGGGTGCGACACCAAGGGCATTGGCCTTGCGCGCCGATGGTTTGCTGGCTGATGACGAGGGCGAGGCAGGATCACGCACTTTGATGACGCTCGGGGCCGGACTGGGTCGCATGCAAGCCAGCGAGACGGACCCACCGTCGCATCTGACTTGGACCAGCGCGAAACTGAAGCACGATCTCGATGTGGTCGGCGACATCGAACTGCAGCTCGAAGCCGTCAGCACTGCGTCGGATACCGCGTGGATCGTCCTCCTCCAGGATGTCGATGAGGTCGGAGCTGTTACCGAGATCACGGCGGGCTATCTAAGAGCGGGTTTGCGGGAGGTGGATAGGCCAAATAGCCGCATCGGAGCCCCTCAAGTTCCGTGTCGCACATTTCAGGCTGTGCCGATCGGTGAACTGGTTCCCTATCGCATACCATTGGTCGCGAACGCCAGACGATTCAAGGCGGGCCATTGCCTGCGGCTGTTCATCACCAGTGACGATCAAATTCCCGACAGCCCTACAATGCTGGGTTTTCGCCACGCCAGCGTTGGCACAAGCTGTCTCAACACCATCAAGTCCTCGTCGCGCCTTATCTTGACGGTTTTGACAGCCTCAGGCTAAGTCTCCTCACGATCAGTCGGCCATGGGCCAGATGCCGGGTGCCGTTAATCGCTGAGTGCTGCAGTCGCGAGTAACGGCGTAGCGTTTACGAACCCGCGATTGGTTTGGCGGCTTCAAAGAATCCACCGTTAACGTCCGACAACAGGCACCGGCACGCGCGGCACGCCTTTTGCTAAGGGTTCAATCCGAAACCTCACCGTGGTGCTAACGTGGGCCGAACCCTCGTTGGTGGCGTACTTCCCGAGTCCAGACAGGCATCCTCACTGCACTGGAGGTAAGCTCCCGATGAACGCGTTCATCTCTCGCAATACATCCGCCTCATTCGAGAAAAAGACGTAATGAGTGGCAAAAGGCAGGCGGACTACCTTTGCGCTCGGCAAGCGCTCGAAAGCCTTTGCTTGAGCGCCGACGAACTCTTCTTCCCGCGTCTCATATTCGGCCAACTTCTTTGGGTCGTTGCGGACAGCCGAGGATGTCGAGTGCGGCAAAGCGAAAATGGCCAGAAGCGGAACTCGGATCTCGGTATACTTCTGCTCTCCCGAGTTGATGGCCGCAACCGCGAACAACGGCCGAGGCGGTGGGCCGGCAGATGGAGGCGGCGAGGCAGCACCGGCGATGTTTTTCTGCATCTGCCTCAGCTGTTTCTCGAATGCCGGGAAGCTGGTTTCGAGCAGGTCCTGCACTAACTGCTTAGGGTCTCGCGGCCCCTTGCCCGGCTCTAATTGTTCGAGCTTCCTTTCGAGATCCTTAAGGTCAATGTAGAAATCGCCTCGCGCGGAGTCATAGAGCGCGTATGAATAGCCGGCATCAAGATAAATCAGCCCGGATACTTTTTCAGGATGACGTGAACCGATAGAACTTAGTTCTTCGCCAGCGATGGAATGCCCCGCGAGCACCGGACGACTCAGCTTGAGCGCGTCCAGGACGGCCAGGACATCGTCACCCAGACGATCCGCTTCGTATCCCGATTCCGGACTGCTGGACGCGCCAAAACCGCGCCGGGAAATTCCATATACGTGATAGTTGGCGGTCAGCTTCGGAGCGAATTGATCAAAAATGTGAGGGGAGTTGCCGAGACCGGTTAACAGAACAAGCGGGGGCCCTGAACCTCCCCAGTCGAGCACTTCCACCTTGACGTCTTTGTCCACGGTGATGAGCTGCGTAGTGTGGCGCGGGTCGTCGTGCCAAAGCGTCTCTTCGGTCGGGCGAACAAATTCAAGTTGCTGGGACTGGCCTTGTTTCCAAGTTCCCGCGATCGAAGTGAGGTCTGGGCTGACCTTGCCCTCGTAACTGCCGTCAGGCTGCTCGATCACGAATTTGAAGTCGGTGCCCGCCAGGCTCAGGGAAGTTACGGGTCGCAGTCCACCCCAATCGATGCGCTGATCGATCGTGCGAACCGTACCGCTCCACGAGCCGTTCTTCTCCTTGACGACGTGCAGCAGGTAGCGATACCGCCCGGTCTCCCGATCACCGGTCTTGATGGTGCCTTGCCAGTCGCCACTGATGTCCTGAGCAAAGAGAGCGCGCGCGCCAGATGCGAACAAAACGAGCAACAACGTGCAGTTTCTCATCGCGACTCCTCTTCGCCAGGATTTCCATTTTGGCTCCTGGATCGGGTTTAGATCAAAACTTCCGCCATCGAGATTGCATTCGAACGCCACACAGTCCTGAACACCGGGCAAGGTCATAGTGTCCAGCCAGCCCGCCCGCCCTTGTGGGTGCCTTCATTCGTTTCTCAAAGCCTCCATTGGGTCTACGCGAATTGCGCGGAGCGTGGGAAGAAATGTCGCGAAACCCGCAACGAATATCAGTGAAACCGAAACAAGCCCGAAGGTTATTGGATCGGCAGGTCGAACTCCGTAAAGTAAGCTAGCCACATATCGACCCAATGCTCCGGCGCCTAGTAAGCCAGCTGTGAGTCCCAGTACCAGAGGTCTTGCTGCCTGCAACAAGACCAACTGCAAGACGTTGGCAGAGGTGGCGCCTACAGCCATACGCACTCCAATTTCCCGCGTACGCTGTGCCACGAACTGCCCTAGCACACCGTATAACCCTATCGCGGCCAGTAACACCGAAAATACAGCAAAGGCACCCAGCAGAACCGCCCGAAACTTTGGATAGGCTAGACCTCGTCCAAGACGCGCCCACATTGTTTCGATATCACCGATTGCGACACTGGCGTCGATGCTCGTTATTGCGCGCCCTAAGTCGCCGCCAGAACCCCGCATTGCAATGGAAACTGATCGTGGCGGATCTTGAGCTAACGGATCGAACACCGTACCACGCTCAGCCCACCCGATTTGATGATAATTCCTGGAACTCTTCTCGTTCGCAACGACGCCGACGATAGTTCGCCACGGATTTTTCTCGCTCGGTTCGCCTACACATATGCGTTGGCCAATTGGGTCCGAACCTGCGAAGTACTCATGCAGGATGGCTTCATTGACTATGGCAACTGGCGTGGTCGCAACTTGGTCGCGCCAGTTGAAGGTTCGGCCGCGAAGCAGCCGACCGCCGAGTACCTCGAAGTATCCCGGAGTCACAGTCCGTTTTCCCACGTCGTGCCTCTCGCTGTTTGGAGCCACAGGCTTGTTTTCAACACGTAAGACTGAGGACCCAGCACCGTAGGGAGGTAAAACTGTTGCGAGAGCGGCCCGATGTCCTAGTTTTGTGATCAGCTGTTCATAGAATTGAAGCCGGCGTGCCGCATCCGGATAGTGAGTTGCGGGTAGCGTAATGGTTGTTACATTCAGACCCTCAGGACGAAAGCCAAGAGGCTCGGAGCCCATCGTTAGAAGACTCTTCAGCAACAACCCGGCACCGGCGAGCAATATAAGAGAGAGCGCCATTTCAGCCGCGATCAGCCCATTAATCAAGCGAAGTGGTGCACTGGAGATACTTCGTCCACCCGCCTTCAGACCTTCCATCACGTCCGTTCGCGAAGCCTTGAACGAAGGCAGAAGCCCGAATAAGACAGCCGTTACAAGCGAAGTCGCAGCCGTGAAAGAAAGCACGGACCAGTTGAGCTCTAGGTGTGCTCCGATCGGCATTTCGATCGGGTTAATCGCATGAAAATAGCGCACCGCCGCAAACGCGATGCCAAGTCCTAGCGCCCCGCCTATACTTGCCAACAGTAGACTCTCTGTCAAGAGCTGACGTACAAGCCTTCCACGCCCGCCACCGAGAGCTGAGCGCACGGCAAACTCTCGCTCGCGTTCAAGTCCTTGCCCCAGCATCAGGTTCGCTATATTCAAGCAAGCAATGAGTAAAACAAAGCTGACCGCAACCAATAGCACCCAAAGAGTCGTTTTAAGGCCCACCTCAGCAAGGAACGTGAACTCCCCCTGTAGATCGTTAACCGCCGGCACAATATCGTGTTCTTTGCCGTCGTTACGATGCAAGGCCGCATGGAGCCCGGATATTTCCGCTTGCGCTTGAGCGACGCTGATCCCGGGTTTTAGACGTCCGAAGATACCGACCGGAAGCTGATCTGGTGGCGGCGAGAAGTTCGGGGTTATCAGCACCCATAGCGCTACCGCATCGGGATAAAACGCGAAGTCGGGTGGCATGACCCCTACCACCCTACAGGCTTGATCGTCAAGCCTAAGACTGTTTCCGATGAGCTTTGGATCTGCGCCCAATGGTTTTTGCCACAGTCGATCGCTGAGTACCACTGAACAGCCTTGCTTCAAATCGTCCAAGGTAAACGTTCGTCCGCGGGCCGCGCTGATTCCGAGAAGCGAAAAAAACGATTCGCTCACTGGCATCGCAAAGATCTCTCGCGTCGAGCCATGTCCACTGAGGAGCCGCCCCTGTATGGCCCACGTCGCAGCGGCCACCTGATCGAATACTCTTGCATGTTTCGCCATCTCGCGAAAATCCTGGAAGCTATCGAACATTTTCGATATCGCGCTGTCGCGATTTTTGTCCCAAACTACTACGAGCCGTGAAGGATCTTTATATGGGAGCGGTTCCAGCAACACCGCATCTACAATGCTGAAAACCGCCGTACTAGCTCCAATGCCGAGCGCTAGAGTTGTTGCAACCGTCGCAGTGAAAACCGGCCTCTTAGCCATGGTCCTCCACGCATAAAGCAAATCTTGGCACACGCCGTCCAGCCAAGGCAGGCCGCGCGAGTCCCGGTGCAGTTCCTTCGAAGGCTCAATCCCTCCCAGCTTTATCAGAGCCAAACGACGAGCTTCAGGCAAGGTCGACCCTTGTCGAATATAATCTTGCGTCGCGAGTTCAACGTGGGCGGCTATTTCCTCGTCGAATTCTTGGTCGAGATGCTGCTTACGAAAGAACGAGATCAGGCGTGCCAGACCTTGGCGGAGATTGGTCATGGATTTCCTCCCGAAGCGGCAAGCACTCGTCCAATTACCGCAGCTAGCCGCTCCCAGTTGGCTCTTTCCGCCTTGACCTGTCGCTTTCCAGCCTTTGTAATGGCATAGTATTTCGCTTTGCGGTTGTTCTCCGAAACTCCCCAGGCCGCTGAAATCCACCCACGTTGCTGAAGACGAACCAATGAGGCGTAAATCGTGCCTTGGTTCAGTAGGACCTGGTCTTCGCTCAACTGCTCGATTCGCCGCGCGATGCCATAGCCGTGCAATGGACCCATTGTCTCAAGCGTCTGGAGCACCATTACGTCTAGCGTGCCTTGAAGGAGGTCAAGTTTTGAATCGGCCATTCTTCCACGTCCTGTTGTAGTACCACATGAGTATGCCACGGAAACCTGTGGCATGTCCACAGGTGCCTAATCGTTCTCCAGGTAGTCAAGCAGAATGCACGTCATCGAGTTGGGCCACTTGGGCCTGCTCTTGGGCGCTGAGCAGGGCTGCGGTCGCAATCCCGGCAAAGAATCGCAGATCTTTGGCTCGAAAACAAGCTACGATTTCGGCTCTCTCTGGTCGATGTCGCTTTGAACGCAAACCGTATGGGATGAGGTTCAGGATAAATCCACTGTAACGGCGCAGCGTTTACTGATCCATCCGGACGTAAAGCCGCCAACCGGTCGGAGTGTTCCTCCCACGCGGGCGAACTAACCCAATACTTCGAGCTCGTTTTTACGGCATCGCGCAAGTGAAATTGGCCGCATCGTCCGTGCTGCCGCTTTCCTTATAGCGCGCCACCCTCGGATAGGCGAATAGCGGCCGCGTGCGGTCCACCGTTCCCGATTTGCCGGTGTGCGAGGCGATCATCGTGTCGGGCGCTTTGCCCTGCTCCACCCACTGTTGGGTGGCGCCCACCTGATCGAAAGTATTCGGGCCACCGGGAGCAATGTACTTTCCGGTGGAATGTCGGATCGGGAGCTTTATTTCACCACTCGCTCCCAGACAAACGTGCTCTCGACGACGGGCTGGTTGAGTTCCGAAGCATCAACCCGCAATGACATCCGGTCAGTCCCTTGGAAGGTATACCATCTCTTGGTCGTTCTGCCCACAGCGTTTGGGGTTTGGTTGATCTCGTAGTGCCTGATCATAAAACCCTCGTTCGCGTGAATCTCGATCGTGGCGCAGTAAGCGCCGAAGCCTTTGATCGCGGACAGTCCTTCTTCCGGTGTCGGCATGGCTTCCGACTTCCACTGAGGCCGGTTGGGATTCATGCTGAGGAAGCACATGTGCCCCGCGTTGGCATTAAAGAAGGCATACCCTACGTTGTTTGATCCCTCCCGCGTCGTTCCATCAACAAGGCGCTGCGGGTTTGAAACCAGCCGCCACAGACCTGCAAACTGCTTCGCGATATCTTCCTGTGACTGAGCGCGCGACGTGCTGGTGAGCTGGCCCAGTGCCAGGAGGATGGGCCATATGGCAGTCTTGTTCATCTATTAAACCTTTCGCCGAAATTTGCGCCCACGAACACGCTAATCATAACGCGCAGCTGCCCTGCACCATGACGACTAGCGATGTCACGTCACGGCCGTTTTTCAGCCGTGTGGCGGGACTATATGCCGCGCCGATTTCCCGGTCGAAATCCTCGTGCCGCCCGCCGCGTCGCCGTCGTCGTGGCATTGTGGCCAATGTCACGGAGCGCGTTATGGGGTCCAATTGACGAGCAGGTCGCAAATCGCAGCTCGGGCCAGCGTCTACGCACAATGACGGCACTTTCGCCGTCGCTTTTTTCATGCTCCAAAGCACACATCGCCCACGACCTCCTGGGGAAATTCGACGTCCGGCGCTTCAACTTCTCTATATGCGGTGAATCTCACTCGCTCCGCAGCGCCTCCAGCGGGTCCCGGGTCGCGGCCTTCCACGCTGGCCGGATGCTCGCAAGCAAGCCGGTGCCCAGCAGAACCAGCGCGGCAAAACCGTACGCGGCCGGATCGGCCTGGCTCGTTTCGTACAGCAAACTTGCCAGCAATCGCACCAAAAGCCGCGCCGCAATCAGGCTTGCCGCCAGCCCGCAAGCCAATGGCAGCATGGTGCCGCGTAGGACTCCGGCCACTACCCTCGCCGGCGTGGCGCCCAATGCTACTCTTAGCCCCATCTCGCGCGTCCGTAGCGTCGTCGTGAACGACACTACGCTATAGCTCCCCGCCGACGTCAGAAGCAGGGCCAGGACTCCTAGGGCGCTATACACCCACGCCGAAAAACGCGGCTGCCAGATGGAATCCGCGATCAGATCGTTCAGCGTTTCCAGTTTCATGATCGGCTGCTCCGGGTCCACTTCCCAGATCGCCCGCCGCACCGCGGACGCGATCGCGAGCGGATCGCCTGATGCCCGCACCACCATCGTCGACATGAACACGCCAAACACATATTGGCGAAACGGAATGTACATCTCGTCCTCCGGCGGCCGCCCGTAAAACCTTTGCGCCGCATCTTTCACCACTCCCACGATTCGGATCGACCGTGTCGCGTTCACCCGTAGAACCTGCTGTAGCGGATCGCGGCCCGGAAAAAGGGTCTGCGCCATGTGCCGATCGATGATCCCGACCAGTGGCGCGTCCATCGACTGGTCCGACGCGGTGAACGTGCGTCCCGCGAGCAGCGGAATCCCCATGGCGGCGAAATAGTCCTCGCTGATACAACGCGTCGGAACCCCCCGCTGGCTTCCGTCGGGTGCCATGAAGTCCGTCGTGGTATTCACGCTCGAAAGCGGCGGATTGTTCACGAATGCCGCGTAGCGCACGCCCGGAATCTGCTTCAGCCGGTCCACCAGTTGCTGGTAGTGCGCCATCTGGCTCGGTTTGGTGCCATACTTCGTGCCCGGAGTCGGCTGCGTTATCGTCCCTACCGGAACGCGCAGTGTAAGCACGTGGTCAGGCCGGAATCCGTTGTCCGATTTCTCCAGTCGGATGAGGCTGTGCATCATCAGGCCGGAGCCCACCAGCAGCAGGAACGCAAACGCCGCCTCCGTGCCGATGAGTATTGAAAACATCCGCGTCGAGCCCCTCGGGGCGCCACCTCCCTGTCCGGTCCGCGATGCCGTTTGCAGATCCGCCCGGCGCGCCAGTAGCACCGGCAGCAGACTCAGGGCGCAGGCCAGCACCACGCAAAGCGCCGTGTTTGCAGCCAGCACCCGGCCGTTCAACGCCACTCCCTGCAAATGCGGAACCGCTATCGGCAGCGCTGCCAGATACCGCACCAGACCATGCAGGGTCCACCGCGCCGCCGCCAATCCAGCCGCCGTTCCCAGCGCCACCAGCACCAGCGATTCCGTCAGCAGTTGCCGCGCCACGCGCCACGCATCCGCGCCCAGCGACGCGCGGATCGCGATCTCCCGCTGCCGTTGCAGCGCACGGCATAGCAGTAGGCTGCCGGCATCCGTGCAAGCAATGAGCAGTAACAGTCCCACTGCCGCCACGATGAACACCACGCTCAATGTGTACCTTCGCGTCACATCGTCCTGCCATGGCGAAACCACGATCTCCAGCCCGGCTTTCTCGATCGGCTCCTCTTCTTCGAGTTGATGCGCCACAATCCGTATGGCGCTCTGCACTGCCTCCAGCGGCACTCCGGGCCGCAAAACCGCCGCACACTCCACCCGCGTCTGCGTCGGTGTCAGCCGCATCGCAATCCACATCTCCACGTCCGCCGTGGGAAACTCGAACGTCGGCGGCATCACGCCCACAATGGTGTAGGGCTGGTCCGCGATAATCACATGCCGCCCCACAACCCCCAGGTCGCGGTGGAATACTCTCTCCCAAAGGCGATCGGCGATCACCACTACGTCACCCGCGTCATCATCCGTCTCCAACAGTGCGCGTCCCACCGCCGCGCGCGCCCCGAGCATCGTAAACAGCCGGGCCTCAGTCCGCAGCGCGAACATCTGGTCCGGTCTATCAATCCCGCCGAGCGTCACCATGTCTCTTACGAAGGGTACCGAGGTCACGAACAGATCCCTGCGGTCGCGCCAGCGCAGGTAATCCTTCGCAGGCATTCCAAACATCGCTCGTTTTGTGCTCTTCTCCTCCACGCGCATCAGGCTGCGGCCGGCGCGATCCGAGGCCGGCCGCAGCAGCACCGCATCCGTGATGCTGAACGCGGCCGTGCTCGCGCCGATTCCGAGACCGAGAATCGCCACCACCGCGACGGCAAACAGCGGATTCCGCCGCAGCCAACGCACCGCCCATCGGAAGTCGTGCAGCATACTAATGAGTTTCTATATGCGCTCCGGGCGTGGCCGTCCGGACGGAATCGACATGAGCGTAAAGTCATCAACCCGTCGGAGTGTCCCTCCCAGGGAGCGAACTAACCCAATACCTCGATCTCGTTTTTACGGCATCGCGCAAGTGAAATTGGCCGCATCGTCCGTGCTGCCGCTTCCCTTGTAGCGCGCCACCTTCGGATAGACGCATAGCGGCCGCGTGCGGTCCACCGTTCCCGATTTGCCGGTGTGCGAGGCAATCATCGTGTCCGGCGCTTTGCCCTGCTCCACCCACTGTTGGGTGGCGCCCACCTGATCGAAAGTATTCGGGCCTTCCCCACCGCCGCAGTGCGCCATGGCAGGCACCATGAAGAGCCGGACGTCGTTGGAAGCCTTCTTCTCGCCGCCCAGGTTTCTCACCAGGCTGGAATAGTAATTGATGCTGTTGAGCGGCGCGATCAACTGGTCGCTCCAGCCGTGATACATCAGCAGCTTGCCCTTGTGCGCGAAGAAGGGCTTGAGATTCGGATCGGTGGCGTCGATCAAAGTTTCGTAGGTCTTCTCGATCTGCGCCACGTCGCTGTCAAGATTCATCCTGTGCCAGTCCCACTGGGGATTCTTGTAGACCACGTAGGTGAAACTGTCGGTGGCTACCGAAGCCGCTTGTTGCCCGGCCAAAATAGACCAGCCCAGTTCGCTTCCAGGCTCAAAGGTCGGGAAAACTTCTTTGCCGCCTGAGTTCTTCGGACCTGCATAGATGGCCTGCACCGCCGCCACTTGCGCGGGCTTCAGGCAGTTGGCCGAATCTTCTCCCTTGCACTCAATGGTTTTCGGATCGAAATGGCAGCGAGTGGGATCGTTCAACAGACCATCCTTCACGCCATCGCCCGCATCGCAGGCCGCCACGACGGCTTTATGCAGGACCTCCAGCTTTTCGGGCGGGAGAAAGCTGTCGGGCGTTTTGTTCACTTGCTGCGCCACCCAGATGGACCACACGTGCAAAT
>Ga0206991_10103_pt1 | contig 22317 bp, 20 predicted proteins | sample Alteio_BWMinCont_9_FD_153286 | JGI IMG/M metagenome (GOLD analysis project Ga0206991, IMG submission 153286) | Enriched cells from forest soil in Barre Woods Harvard Forest LTER site, Petersham, Massachusetts, United States -... | ecosystem: Environmental > Terrestrial > Soil > Temperate forest >...
GATTGTTATTTTTTTGCTTTTACTTTGTTTTATCGTCTTTCTTATATCCGTACTTTTCCGGCGCGGCGGCGAACTTTTTTTGAGCGTCGCGCGTGGAGAAGTGGTATTCCTTGTCGCCCAATTTGTAATGGTAGATCTGTTTGGAAGGCTTGCGCGTGACTGGGCAAATACCGTTGGTTTCGCACCTGCTTCTGCGACGCCATGGGGTCTGTTTTGGCATAAAACTCCTGACCGATTCGGTATTCCTCCCGCGCATCGATAAGCGGATCGGGGGTGTTGACGACCGGCGGTGCCGCGGCCGGTGGCTTCTCCTTTTCAAGCGCCTGCTTGGACTCGTCGACAAGTGCTTTGGATTCTTCAGGTGTCTTGGGCGGCTTGCCCTTGATCACCTTCTCGATATCTGACAGGCCGGCTTGAGCCCAGTTGATGGCTTTCTCCGAAAGTGCCAGTGATTTTTCTTTCGCTTTTTCAGCGTCAGCGGAAAATTGCCGAAAGGCTTTGTCTTGCTGATTGGAGTCGGTCAAGTCCGGTAGTTTGCCCTGGCGGAATGAATACCACGCGAGCCAACCGGCAATGAAAACGAGGAACAATCCAAGAAGTTTGAACAGAAAACGCGTCGGACGGGCCTGCCGTTTCCCGATTTGCGGTTGCTTTTGTTTTTCTTCGTTCGCCATAAACGGATTTGAACACATTCGTATGAATAGACGAAGTAAAAACCTTGCTTTTCTTATATCAGGCCACACGCCTTCTTTGCTTCGTCCAGCGTTCGCCGCGCGATCGGCCGGGCGCGCGCCGCGCCCTCCTGGAGCACTTTCTCCACGTACTCGGGTTGAGCGGCAAGTTCCGCGCGCTTCTTGCGGTACGGGGCAAAATACGCCACGACTTTCTCGAGAAGCAACTTCTTTGCGTCGCCGTAACCCATGCCGCCGGCACGGTAGCGGACGGCGAGCGCCGCTTTTTCTTCTTCGGCCGCGAACAACGAATACAACGCAAAAATCGAATCCGTGTCAGGATTCTTGGGTTGATCGACCGGCGTGCTGTCGGTCTTGATACTCATAATAACTTTCTTCAGTTCCTTTTCGTCGGACTGCAGTTCAATCGTGTTGCCATACGATTTGCTCATTTTTTCGCCGTCGGTGCCAGGCACTTTCGGCGTGGCGCTTAAACGCGCTTCGGGACGCACGAATATGTTTGTCTTGAATGTCTGATTGAAGTGTCCGGCCATGTCCTGGCACATCTCGATGTGCTGGACTTGGTCCTGCCCGACCGGAACGAGATTCGATTTGTAGATCAAGATATCGGCGGCCATCAGCACCGGATAGTAGAACAGTCCAACGCTGGATTTAATGTTCTTGGCAATCTTGTCTTTGTAACTGTGGGCGCGTTCCAGCAATCCCATTCCAGTGACAACCGCCAGCAGCCACGCCAGTTCCTGGACTTCCGGCACATCACTTTGGCGAAAAAATGTGGATTTCTCCGGCTTGAGCCCCAAGGCAAGATAATCGAGCGCCACTCCACGGACGTTTTCACGAAGCGTGGCTGCATCCTGGACCGTCGTCAGCGCGTGGTAATCGGCGATAAAATACAACGGTTCGGAATCCGGTATTTCTTGAAGTGCGATATGTTGCTGCATCGCGCCGAAGTAATTTCCGATGTGCGGTTTGCCGGACGGCTGGATTCCAGAGAGAATGCGTTTGAGCATTTGGCGAAAGATCGTAATGGATTTTACTGGTAGCACAAGCGGTTAGCTTGTGCGTGGCATCCGGACAATGGACACTGCAATCAAATCTGTTGCCATAAGAGTGGATGACGGATATAAGTGCAAGCCTGAAATACAACTGCCGTGCCCTTTCTCCTCTCGCGAGGAGAGTGCCTCACGATACTCTTGGATCGGGCTACTGTGGCGACCGGTAAAGAAAACAAAACGCCTGTGCCGAATAAAAAGTCGGATCCGCCCGTGGCTGATAAGACACCTCTGTCAGCCAGCACGCCGTCCGATGAATCACGTGGCGATCTTGAAACGCTTCACATGCCCGCGACGATCAAAGGCATGACGACGCCGATCGTCCAGGACGCAACGCTGATTCAGTCGCCCGCGCCAGCACACACACCCCATGCAACGGGTTCCAAAACGCCAAAGTCGTCGTCCAGTTTCAATTTGTCGACGCCCGTTTTCGGCCGTTCGACCGGACGGCGTCCCGGCGTGCTGCCAGTTGAGCGTGCCGATCTAAGTGAAGAGCGGATATTGCATGACGCGCCTCGTATCACATGGGAAGGAATCGTAGTTCCAGCTCTGGGCGGCATTCCGCTATTAGCCAAACTCGGCCAGGGTGGCATGGGTGCTGTCTATTTTGGCGTTCATCCGCGCCTGGGCAGTCAAGTTGCGGTGAAAGTGCTGCCGTTCCATCTTGCCGACCAGGATCCGACGCTTATCGACCGATTCGTCCGCGAAGCGCAAATCGCCGCCCAAGTTCGATCGCCTAATCTCGTTCATGTCATCGACGTGAACCAGGACACCGGGCTGTATTTCCTGGTCATGGAGTACGTCAGTGGGCTGACCGGCGGCAAATTGCTGGCGAACCTGCGTCACGAAGACAAGATGGGCTTGACCGAGCTCCACGCGTGTGAAGTCATCATCGGTGCGTGCATCGGGCTGCAGGCCGCGCATTCGATGGGCGTCATCCATCGCGACATCAAACCGGACAACGTGATGATTCCCGCACCGGGGTCTGGCGGAGAGCTCGATTATCCCAGCGCCAAGCTGATGGATTTGGGATTGGCTCGCAGAGAGGACGATTCAGGAAAATCGGGACTGACCACAACCCAGGCGGCGATGGGCACGCCCGGTTACATGGCGCCCGAGCAGGCGCTCGACGCCAAGGCCGCCGACCAGCGGTCGGACATTTTCTCCATGGGCGCGACGCTTTATGCGCTGATGTCGGGTCGCTCGCCGTTCCATCGCGAAAGCCCGATGAAGACCATCTTCGCTACAGTTCACGAGCCGCATCCGCCGCTGATCGGCGTCCGGACGGATATTTCGCCCGAATTTTCCGCTCTGATCGATCGCTGCCTGACGAAGGATCCGGCCAAGCGATTTCCCGGCGCAATTCAATTGATCGAAGAGCTTAGTCGATGCCGCGATATACTGGCAAAAACAAGCGGTGTTTCGCTAAGGACTCCGCCGCCCGTTCCATCCGGTCCGCGTGGTTTGAAAGCGAGCGAGAGTACGCAGATCGGTTTGGATGCAGCGGAAGCGCAACGGCCGGCTAGCTCCCACGGAGACGCCGCAGCGGCCTTGCCCAACCAGTTCGTGCCAGCACGCAAGGGCAACCCAGTCGCGATCTTCGTCGCCGTCATGCTGGTCATGGCCGCGTTGTGCGGCGGCTACATGCTGCTGTTCAGCGGTGGTAAGGCAAAGATGAACGCTGAAAAGATCCAGGTACTGCGCGACGAACATGCGGAGTACATCAAAACCGCGCACGAGCTGGCTGAACAAGGCAAATTCAACTCCGCCGGCGTGCGGCTGGATCTGGCCCACGATAAATCCACCGAAATTGACGATCCGTCCTTGGTCGCAAAAGAGAAAGAGACCGAACAGTTCATCGCCACGGCCAAGAAAAACCGCAAAGAACAGTTCGACTCGAAATCAAAACACTTTGACGAACTGGCGGCGAAACAGGAACTGGATAAGGAACCGGCTCTTCTGGACGAGATTAAAAAACTTGCCTGGGATGACGCATCTGTTCTTACACCTTTAATCACCGCGAAAGAACAGGCGTTCAACGATTTCAATCGCATGAAAGAACAGGAGAAGCGCGTCGAGGACTCCTTCAATCTTGCACGAGCATTGACACCGGAAGCGGCGCTGGATTCGCTGGATCAGGTGCGCGAACTGCTCGCTGGAAGTACGTTGAAATCCAGCAATGCCCGGCCACAGCTCGAAAAGAAGCTGGGTGAACTGATCGCGGAGATGCAGGAAGCCAAAGTGGCCGCTGAAAAGCAGCGTATTCAAGACCAACGGCGCGCCGAATTCACGCGGCTTGTGGAGTCGGCCGACCGGATGATTACGGCGGACTTGGGAACGGCCGACGACGCGGAGACGAAGCTTCAGGAAGCCGACAAGATGTATCCCGGAGACCCAGTGATCGCCAAGGAGCACGACAAGATCGCCGCACTGAAAGCCGAACGTCAGAAGCGTGTGAGTTTTGACGAGATTTTGGCCGAGGCGGACAAGCTAATATCGGGCAACAAACTCGACAAGGCGGATAGCAAGCTTAAGGATGCTGAAAAGCTTTACCCCAACGATCCGCAGATATTACCTTATCTTCAGAAGATCGGCGATCTTCGAGACGAAGCCAACAAGCTCGCCAGCGCCAAAGAAAAACGCGCGCGCTTCGACGAGTTAATGAAGCATGTGGACGATTTACTGACCAGCGATGGTCTGCAGGAGGCGCAGCGCAACCTGGAGTCAGCCGAAAAACTGCTCCCCACCGATCCTGCTTTGGCGCCGCGCAAGGATAAACTTGCGGCGCAGAAAGCCGAGAAGGAACGCTTGCTGAAACTTACAACGCTTGTCGCTTCAGTCGACGAGGTGCTCTCAAAGAACGGAGATTTGGACGCGGCCGCGGCGTCGTTGGTTGAAGTCGAAAAGCTTAGTCCGAACGACTCGCGCATTGCTCCGCGTTCGCAAAAGATCGCCGAACAGAAGGCAGAGCGGGCGAAGCGCGCCCAATTTGACGGCTTTGCAACAAAGGCTGACGAACTGCTGGCCGCACACAACCTCAACGATGCGGTGCAGCAGATAAACGAAGCGGCCAAATTGTACGCGGATGATCCGAAAGTAAAGTCGCTCAAACAGACGCTAGCTGCGGCTCAAAAGGCAGCATTGGATAAGGCCCGCCGCGACGATTTCGAGAAGACCGTCACGAGCGCGATGGCCATCATCGATTCCGGCGGCAACTTGAACGATGCTGAAAAGAAGCTCGCCGATGCCGAGAAAGCATACCCCGGAGACGATCTGATCGTGAAGGCGCAATCGAAGCTGATGGCCAAACGCGAAGAACTCAAGAGGCGTGAGCAGTCCAGGAATCTGGCTGCCGAGGCTGACGAAATTCTCAACAAAGGCGGAAACGCCGGCGATGCGGAAGCCAAAATCAATCAAGCTTCCAATCTGGACCCGACCAATCCGGCCCTCCCGAAACTAAAGGAAAGACTCAACGCCAAAAAGAACAAGAAAGATGAGCACGTTGGCGAGGGTGGGATTGATTGACGAGTGGCTAGTGACCGGTTTTTCCTGTCGTTACCAGCCGCTAATCGTTAGCCACTTTCTTTATAGTGGTGTGCGGTGAAAATGAACGTGTTTCCAGCTTCCGCTTTGTCTCTGCCAGACACGTGTCTCCTCAACGCCTTTGGTCACCGGTTCCCCATCACCGTTCACACGCTGATTGAGCCGCACATAAGAAACCACCGCGACGTCGCCCATGATCCTGACGTGCGGTGAACACATCGTTGTCGTGTGGTTGCCCTTCGCACCGCCAAGCTTGAAATAGAAATGGTGAAATTCCATGCCCTCCACCAGACGCCCAAGCGCCTCTGGTTCGAAGCACGTGATCGACGGATCGCAGAGCTTTTCGTAGGCGGCCCAATCGCCTTTGGCAATGGTTTCGAGCAGATGTTGATTGAGTTTCAACAATTCGGCGGTGGCGTTTTCAGACATGTGAGGGATTCCTTTCTATTATTGAATGGCTTCAATGGTGGTGGGTACCTTTGGACCATTGATAGCGATTATACTCATGCTCTGCGCCAGCACCCACCCATTCATGCCAATAGATGAGCACAGCTCAAAGGCTTTGGTGCCGTACGAAACGAGATGCGATAATGTTGCCTGTTCCGATGTATTCCAAGCTCCGGGCCAACAGTATTTCCGTCCGATTTCGAACTGCATTTTTTGGGCGGCATAGAGCTTGGCTACGTCAGTTTCGTGGACGTCAAAAATAATTGTGCCAAAATTATCTTGCTCAAAGAAGTAGGCGACCACACCGGAGAACACAACGTCCGTATATTCGTTGGGCTCCCGGTCATCGTAGATGGTATGTAGACGAATCTCCCTAGCCTCACCCGAAACACAATACGAGAGCAAGCGGTTATCGTGAATCGAAATTTCCATTTAATATCCCACTTGCAGTCCAGTGCTTCTTAACCTCAAAGAAGTCTCAACGCAAGTGAGACGTTCATTCGCGGTTTCACGATCCACGTTCCCTTGACATTCGCTCTCGGCCTTGTTAGCGTAAGGTTAACAATAGGTAGGTCGTCTCATTCCTCCCGAGTTGAAAGTTTTCACAATGGCTACACCCACCGTTACCCGTCCGCTGGCGACGCCGCCCGCAAACACCAGCAACTTGCCCGGCGGTTTGTCGATGGAAACCGTCTCTCGCTTTGCCAAGTGGATCGTTGTGGGCTGCCTGATTGCCGGATTTGCCGCGCTTGTGGTGGCCGTGATCGTCTACTGGCAGCAGGAACAGCGCAGCGATAGCCTGCGCCGCAAATGGGACGCAGTATATACCGCAACCAAAGACAAAAAACGTTCACGCGATTCCATCGCCGCTCTTGAAACAGCGGCGCAGGACCCCGAAATCTACGGATCCCCCGTGCATGCGTACGTGTTAATGGAACTGGGGAATCGGTACTTCGACGCGGCCGTTGACGTCAAACATGACATCGTCGAACGAAATCAGGCGCTTGATAAAGCAACGAAGCTATTCGAGCTTCTGGCCACCCAGGAGCCATTCAAAAGCAACCCGATCTACGGTCCAGCGGCGTCGCAGGATGCGGCGCTGGCTTACGAGCAAGCTCGCAATTACGACAACGCGATCAAGATCTTGAGCGATCAGCTCGCCCAGGATGGTATGGACGCGCATTACCTCTACAACCCCATGTTGGCGCAGTTGGGACGCGTGTATTGGCTGCGTTCGTTGGATGAGGCTTCCGATGCTGAAAAGGCGAAGGAGACCAAGGACGAAGCCAACGCCGCCGCAAAATTAAAGGAATGCGATAGCGATCGCGAAAACGCCCGAAAGAAACTGACCGATGCGTTGCGCGCCATAGCCAAAGGCAACCAGACGGAACGCTGGCGCGAAAATGCGGAGTACATTAAATCGCTGGTCGACAAGCCCGGTAAGGCCTTGCCGGACGGAAAAGCTCCGCCAGAAAAGGTCAAACCCGCCGATCCTAAGCCCGAGGAAACCGTAAAGTTTGAAAGTAAAGGCTCTACCTTAATCCCCACCGTAACTCCCGAGAAGAAAGACGCTGCCGAACCGAAGAAGGAAGAAAAGAAGGACGTGCCCAAGGACGACAAGAAAGACGAATTGAAGAAAAATGGAAAGGAATCAGGCAGCATCGAAATGCCTCCCGGCGAGCTTGACGGCGGTGCCGTTCCAGCGAGTCCCAGCGGACATTTGACTTTCGCGCAAATTCAAAAAGCGCTGAAAGAGGGCCGTCCGGCGTTCTGCCAATGCCCTCGCTGTGTCGGCGCTAACGCCATCCCATCCGGCGCTCGAATCGCTCAGTAACTACCACGCAAGTTGCTTTTCATTGCGGGTCGTCCAACGCCGCACGCCATCCGTGCTTTTTTGCGCAGTCATTATCACATCGTTACCCGTGGCCTTTGCGATACTGGTTGTACTTTTGACGCTTTACGCCGCACTGCAGTGTCCTTTGATTTTTTCCAAAGAGGACTGCCCAGCTTTCTGCCGCGTTCTAAATCTTTCAGGTGTGCAAACGCCTCATCCAATGACTTGAAGCCATTGTCGAGCTCCTGACGCACGCGGCGGCAACGGCTCAAGTCATCATCATCTTCAATTTTAACGCTATTATCCATCGCTTCGCCTCACAGTTCGTCCCAAACTTGCCCATGGAATTGTATCAGGAGAAACCAGCCAAGGCGACCTTAAACTCATTCGTTTATTCAATTGTTCAAATGGAAACTGTATCTTGGCGCCAACTTGTTTTGGTTCTGGTTCCAACATGATCGATAGGGGTAAAATGGATGGCCCCAAATTGACAGGGACGTGGTAAAATGACATCCGTAGAAGCCAGGACCAAGCGATGAAATGCGTCGGAGCTATCATCTACTTCAAAGACGGTAAACCCGTGACGTATACGCTTACTATTGCCCATTTAGTCGAAGCGGAACCGCCCCCTCACATAGACGCCGCGTACAAGCGCGCGTCGTTCAAAGAGGTTTACGAGACATTCGAGACAGTTAGAACATACTGGAATGAGGATGGGACGGCAAAGGCATGGCCGCGACCGTGGCAAATACATCTATCAACAGCGATCGTCTTATTGTTGTTTGCAAATGGCATGTGTTACATCGATGTCCGTCTCTGCAAAATCGCCGAGATACATTGGATTGCCGTGGCGGTGCTGCTAGTTTTCGAAATTGGCCTGTCTTTGTGGCTTGCAAGTTTATTGGAGGCGCGAATCCGTCGCCGTGAGGCTTGCCGCCGATGAGGTCAGTCCATGAACGACGACACATTGGAATTCGAAGTCACCATTCCCGCCAATCAGGCCGGACTGCGGCTGGACGTTGCATTGGCGGCGGCGTTTCCAAGAATATCGCGCTCCTACGCGGCGCGCCTGCTGAAGATGGAAGCCATCCTGGTTGGTGGCAAACCAGCCAAGGCCAGCGCCGTCGCACGTGGCGGAGAACGGGTCAGTATCAGTTTGCCCGAGCCGGAAGACATCGAGGCGCGGCCGGAAAATATTCCGCTCGACATCCTGTTTGAGGACTCCAGCATTATCGTTGTCAATAAGCCGGCGGGCATGGTCGCCCATCCCAGCTCCGGACATGCCACTGGCGCGCTGGTCAACGCGCTGCTGTTTCATTGCAAGGACCTTTCAACAATCAACGGCAAGATCAGACCCGGTATCGTTCACCGGCTCGACAAGGATACCTCCGGCTGCATCGTGGCCGCCAAGAACGACACAGCGCACCGCGCGCTGGCCGAACAATTTTCAGCCAGGACCGTGAGCAAGGAATACGCCGCACTGTGCCATGGCAATCCGCTTCAGGCGGAGTTCGAGTGTTCAGGCCGCATCGGACGGCATCCGCAGCGCCGCTCCGAGATGACCGTCGTGCGCGGAGAAGATGAAGGTCGTGAGGCGTATACGCGCTTTACGATATTGGAGCGCTTTCGCAAAAGTATGTTTTTTGTAATCGCACGTCCAAAGACAGGGCGCACGCATCAGATTCGTGTGCATCTTGCCAAGAGCGGCTATCCCATTTTGGCCGATTCGCTATACGGTAAGGAGTCCGCGCTGCCCGAGCTCGGTTTATCCCGCCAGGCACTTCATGCCCGAGTGCTGTCTTTCATTCATCCCGTCACGCTGGAAAAGCTGTCCTTTGAAGCCCGAATTCCCGATGATATAGAGAATGCTTTGCGGGTGTTACGGCAGGAGTCAGGGGTCAGGAATCAGCATCGGATCAATAAGTCAAATCCGTCCGATCTATCGGATGCCGTTCCTGACCCCTGACCCCTGACTCCTAGCCCTAAGCCTCTGACGGAGAAGAAATGGACTCCCCCGATCTCGTTTTTGAAAATGCGACAATTGTCGATGGCACTGGAAAACCGTCATGGAAAGGTGAGGTTGCGGTGCGGCGGGACCGCGTCGTCGCGGCAGCCGAAAAGCTTTCTGATAACTTCAAGAATGGCGCGGAGCGGGTGAACGCGGCCGGCCGCGTGCTGGCTCCCGGATTTGTGGACGTCCACGCACATGGCGAATTGGAACCGTTGGCCGACACCAGCGCCGCGGGAAAGGTTGTCGAGGGCGTTACCACCGAGATTTCCGGCAATTGCGGACTGACCCCGTTTCCGTTGATGGGCGCGCTGCGTGGACGGTTTGAAAAAGAGGCGTGCGACGAGTATGGCTGGAAGCCGTCGCGGCTCGACTGGAGCTCCGCGAGCGAATACTTCGATAAGCTCGAAGGCGCCGGCTGCAGCATCAATCGCGGGTTTCTTGCCGGACACGGTTCGTTGCGGGCGGCCGTCAACGGCTACGGCAACAATCCACTGGGTGAAGATGGCAGGCGTCTGATGCGCCATCTGCTGGAGGACTCCCTGAACGCTGGTTGCTTCGGTCTCTCCACGGGGCTGGCGTATCCGCCGGGTTGTTACGCCTCGCACGAAGAAATCGCCGATCTGGCGGGGATTTGCGCGCGCAAAGGAGCGCTTTACACCAGCCATATGCGCAGCGAATCCGATGAACTGGAAACGTCGATCGCCGAAACTCTGCGGGTCTGCCGCGAGACCGGCGCGCGTACGCAAATTTCGCATCTCAAAACCGCGTTGCAGCGCAACTGGAAAAAAATCGAGTTCCTTGACAAGACCTTGCATCAAGCCCGGCGAGATGGATTGGATTTTCACGCCGACCGGTATCCCTATACGGCCAGCTCAACGGGACTGGATTCGATTCTCCCAAATTGGGCGTATGTTGGCGGCAATACGGAAGAACTCAAACGGCTTAACGACTCTTCCATCAGCGCCACACTGGAAGCGGAAGTCGCGGCGAAAAATCCCGAAGCTGATTTTTGGGCGCGTATTCAGGTTGCCGCGGTAACCCACGAAGCGCTCCGCATCGAAATCTCCGGACGGAACATGGCGGAGATCGCCACCATGTGGAATGTGCGCCCGTTCGAAGCATTCCGCCGCATCGCCATCGAAGACGAACTGCGCACGACGGCAATTTTCTCCAGCATGTGCGAAGATAATCTGGAACGCATTCTCTCGTGGGAGTTCGTGATGGTTGCCAGCGACGCGACGGCGCGCAACATCTCCGGTCCCACGCGCGTGGCCGCGCCACACCCACGCACGTTCGGCACGTTTCCGCGCATGCTGGCCCGCTATGTGCGCGAACGGAAACTGCTGAGCCTCGAAGAAGCGATTCGGCGCATGACCGCGCTGCCGGCAGAGACGTTCCATATCGCCGATCGAGGCACGATCCGACCCGGCGCATATGCGGATCTGGTGTTATTCGATGCCCAGACCATTCGCGACGAAGCGACATTCAGCGATGCCAACCGATTTCCAACGGGAATCGATCGCGTTTATGTTAATGGAGTTCTTGCGGTAAAAGATGGGACGGTATTGGACGCGCGCGCAGGGCGAGTGCTGCGGCACTACGAACGATTTAATTGAGCAACTTGACAGAAACACCCCCGTCGGTTTAACTTCTAGGCTTAAAGTCCAGTCTTAGAACCGTTTAAAGTGGAACCTTGGAGTCAAAGGGAATGAGTGCCACGGTAACAGTTATCTTTGGCGGACAAGAGCAGAAAACGATTCCGCTCGATAAGCCCAGGCTGGTTGTTGGGCGCGAGCCGACGTGCGAAATCCATATCGACAATCTTGGCATTTCTCGCCAGCATTGTGCGTTTGCCGCGCGTGGAGAAGCGTATGTCGTCCAGGACATGGGTTCGTCGAACGGCACATTTGTAAATGGCCGCAAGATTACTGAACATTTTCTAAACGACGCCGATGAAGTAATGATCGGCAAATACACTCTGAAATTCAAAAACGATGCTCAGGCGGCTCCGGCGCCCGCCGCGAACGCCGAAGGAGAGGCCGGCGTTCCCGATACACTCAATACCTACGTCATGGATGGCGCCAAGATACAAGAACAGTTGGCAAAAATGCGCGCTGGTCCAGGACCTGGAACTGGCACGCCATTGGCGCCTGCGGCGGGTGCTACCGCGAAGGATTATGCAAAAGCACTTGATCCTGGCAGCCAGAGTGCACCGTCTAGCGACGTGACAACGCTTAAAACGTATTTGGCTGCGCTCGCTGCTGTCGTTGTGGTGCTACTAATCGTCGTTGTGATCATGGTCGTCAGAGCGCAGAAGTAAGGCGCTTTCAAATTGACAAACGATTCGGCTTGTTTATCGTTCTTGAATAGCCCCATGCAGAATAGACATTTCTGTCTGTTCTACATGAAAAACGTATGTCCCTAACTCCCGAAGCATATCTTCGACCCGACATCATCCGCCAGGTTCAGCGTTTCGATCTGAAAGCCAAGTTCCTGATGGAAGGATTTCTATCGGGGCTTCACGGTTCTCCTTTTAAGGGGTTCTCGGTCGAGTTCTCCGAACATCGCAAGTACGTGCGCGGCGATGACGTGCGGACGATTGACTTCAAACTATGGTCGCGCACCAATCGCTACTACGTCAAACAATACGAGGCTGAAACTAATCTTACCGGCACGCTCGTCGTCGATGTCTCGGCGAGTATGGGTTATGCCGGGAAGCCGCAGTCGCTGACGAAGCTCGAGTACGCCACGTATCTGGCTGCTGCGATGGCTTACTTGATGGTCCACCAGCAAGATCCGGTGGGATTGATCACCTGCGGCGAGAAAATCGCCGGGCACCTAAAGCCAAAGAGCAAATCGTCGCATCTGCTCTCTATTTTGCGCATACTGTCAGAAACACGACCGGCCGGGCGGACGAAGCTGGCCGACAATCTGCATCGAATTGCGGAGATGATCGATCACCGCGGCATGGTGATGATCTTCTCCGATCTGCTCGACGACGCCGGCGAGGATAAGGTGCTTGATGGTCTGGCGCATTTGCGCTACCGCGGCCACGATGTGATTCTCTTTCAGATCTTCGATGCGGCCGAAACGCAGTTTCCGTTCACGGAGCTTATGAAGTTCGAAGATATCGAAGACACCAAGAACACGCTCACCGCCGACCCGCTTTCGGTCCGGCAGGCATACCTGCAAGAGGTGCAATCATTTCTGGATCGCTACCGGGACGAATGCGTCAAACGTCGCATCGACTTCGTGCCGGTTGATACGTCGGCAACGTTCGACAAGGCCCTGTTGGCGTATCTGCAGATGCGGACGCGGAGGTAACGGAAAAACTTTAACCACTCCGTCGAGAAAAGAGTAGTGGCCGGAAGTGAAATACAGAGTCGGAAATTATTTCGTATGCTTCGGATCCGCCGGAAGTATAACGCGCTGCTGAAACTCCGGGCACTCCAACATGGGCAAGCTCGGATAGCGTGGAAAACGGGCATCCTGCTCAGATAAGATGCACATATAGAAGCTGCTGCCACGAGGAGATTCCAAGCGCTTTGAATGGACACATTTTCCACACAGACCTGGTTCCATAAGTGCCTTTTGCAATCATCAGTTACATTCGTACCGCCGAGCCAATTTCGCCTTGCGAACTATTGGAATTTTAGCGCACATGAGATTTTAACTGAAAGTGTGCGCAAAACCTTAACTTTATATGTCATTATTACAGACATTACGTTGAGGCGGTAACCTTGTGCGTGGAATAATGCACAAAATTAAGACAGTGCGGGTTTAAGGGCGAAGGCCATGGCACACGAAGTGCAAATAGAAGAGTTACTTGCCGCCTATTTGGCCGACGATCTTTCACCCGAAGAACGTTCCATCGTAGAATGCCGCCTCGCTTTAGATTCAGGACTGAAAGCGCAATTGAATGAGTTGCGACCGTTATTGGCTGCATTGAAACAAGGGCGGCGCCAAGTTACGCCCGAAATGCTTGCTGAGTTCAAGGAAAGAATTTCACTATTCCTTTCTCAGCAAAGTGGAAAAGTGCCGCCGTCGCAGCTTCTGGCTGCAAACGCCGTGGGCGATCTTGATGAACAGGAGCGCCACGCAGTTGGGATATTCCTGAATGAGAACCCGCAAGCTCGCAAGGAATTGGAATCGCTAAAGGTCTTGAGTGCGTTCTTAGACAAGGGGCGCAAGCCGATTTCCGCACAGGTCACCGGCAAGCTCGCCCAACGGCTTGGTGATAAGATTCCAGCGTCGGCGTTGGCGTCGGCGCTTCCGAAAGCCACCGAGACTGTGTCGCTGCGGCTGCAAAACCAAACGGCGACAGCTACCTCGACGGTGCGGATTTATGCGGCCAAGGAGAATCCTTGGCGTGCGCGCCTGACTGCCATTGCGGCAGCCGTAGCGCTGGCAGTTGGCGCATTCTTCGCTGTCCAAACGTTGAAGAAGGGTAGTGCGATCGCCAATGGGGAGCACGCAGCTCCAAGAATGGATAATCCGGAAAACGCTCTAAAAAACATTGATCGGATGCCGCTGGATCAGCAAGAATTGCGCGAACTTCAGCCTCGCGAGGGGCCGAACATTCCGAACCCGGCGAACACGCCGCCGAAATCGACGCAGAATCCCGGAATTGACATCCCAAATCCAGATAAGGAAGTCCCTCCGCGTCTACCGACCGGTAATACTGAACGCAGCACGATTCCAGACGACGATCAAAAGTCTCAACGCGGACCCTCTGAGTTCGATAAGCTGAAGGGCCCGCCGACTAGTCCCGATGATACTAACGCTCACGAAATCGTCCTAAATACGGAACCCGTAGCACGACCGCCGGTTCTTCCGCCCAATTTCAGTCCGGTGCCCCCGGTGGGCGGACAATCACAGGATCCGAATGACAATAAACAAGCTAATACCGGCAAGATTGAGCCTGTTTTCGGCGAACTGGTCGCAGCCACTGTGGCGGACGGCAATGTGCAAGCGACAACACCAGATAACGTGCAATTGACAGTTCAGCCGAAACAGCAACTGCCCTCCGGAACAACAATCACGACCGGTTCTGCACGCGTCGCGTTTATCTTGCCTGGTGATGGTTCGATTCAAATACATCGGAAGTCAATCATGACAGCAACTCTAAACAATCTCGATACCACCATTGCATTGGCGGCCGGCGAGTTTCATTACAAATCCCCACCCGGTGGAACACTTACAGTTAATGCCAGAAACATTGTGGTTTCGAGGGCGACGGGATCGGTCATGGTTCAGATTGCCAACGGCAATCTTATTACAAACGTACTTTCAAATAACACACCCTCGTCTGCCTTGGTTCAGAACAAAGGGAACAAGAAATCGACCCCTGTGCCTGCCGGCAAGAACGCGACCGCAAAGTTGGACGGGGACGATGCAATTACAGTGGGAACCGCGGATACTACGGATTTAGATCAGGATTTGCCCTTGCCCGGCGACAGCAGCCAGCCACCTTTAGTCCCAACATCAACTAAAGGAAAATCGAAATCAGGCGATAAAACAAAGACGCATAGCCACAACCACGGGAGCTCTACGGTAACTTACGTCGGTCAGACGCCGATCCAATCTGGCCAATAATAAACGTTTCAAAACGATCTTTGCCGCTTATTCAAATACGCCAGCAATGCCGTGCTGAGCAAATCCGACGTCGTCAGCGGCACAAAGTCAATGTCGTTCTGGCGGCAGAAGCGGCGGATGGTCTCAATATGTGCACCGAGCGCTGAGCGGTACTCGTCTGCGATATAGCTGCTCTGCGTCACCAGAATTTGATTGATCTCGGCGTCGACGAATTCAATGTTATCGCGGTACGGAAAATCGCGCTCTTCCGGCGCCAGCAAATGGAAAAGAATCACTTCGTGGCGGCGGATACGGAAGCCTTTCAGCCCAGCAATAATTTTCGCCGGATCGTCAAGCAAATCGCTGATCAGCACAATTAGCCCGCGTTGCGGCAACCGTTCCGGAAGGCCGGCCAGTCCTTTTTCAGTATCCGTTGAGCTGCCGGGCTGCGTTCGGCTCAGAGCCTGGTAGATCTGATGCAAATGTACGTTGCTGGATTTGGCTGGAATCATCTGCGCCGGTCCGTCGCGAAAAACCACCAATCCCGCGGCGTCGCTTTGGTGAATCATTAAGTACGCCAGCGCGGCGCTTAAGTTTCGCGCGTAGATCCACTTTTGGATTCCAGCCGACTCGCCATCGGGCAGCGCGCCCTCCCCGCCAAAGCGCATCGAAGCCGATGCGTCGAGCAGTATATGGCAGCGCGTATTGGTGTTCTCTTCGAACTGCTTGATGTAGATGCGGTCGGAACGCGCGACGACTTTCCAATCGATGAACTTAAAACTGTCGCCCTTGGCGTACTTGCGGTAGGAGCTGAACTCCGAGGAGAAGCCGTGGTACGGGCTGCGGTGCAGGCCAATTAAAAATCCCTGGACGATGAAGCGCGCGACCAGCTCGATGTTCGAGATGCGAGCGATGACGCGGGGATCGAGAAAGCGAGTGTCGCCATCTTCCGATTTTGGATTTTGGATTTTGGATTTTGGATTTTCAGCCAGCAGAGCCATGTGCGCGTCTCGTAGCATGGGCGTAGCGCCCATGAGGTTCGTAGCCCGGGCGTCCAGTCCGGTCGGTCAAATCGCATTCGCATGGTAAGCGTCAATCGTATTTCCGCTAGAAAAAGACCGGATTCAGTTTGATATTTGAATGATATCATTCGTAAGAACCCTGTTTTTCGTGCTTTCTCCGTAGCGCGAATCGATTGAAAACGCCTTTTTACGATAGAATCGATAATCCGACTCAGGAACGGCTTTCGAGTCTGTCCAGTTCTGTCAATGTATGTATGAACGGCTCTTGGTCGAACGTGGCCGATTAATTATGAAAAAAATAATTCAGAAATCAATGCAGTAAGCCAAATCGAGTCCCGTCTTAAATTCGAAGATTGTCAAACAGCACAGGTCATTAAGGCGCCTGTGTAACGAGGAAGTTTGTGAAATGGTTTCGCTCCGATGTTTTTCAATTGTCTTTCGCCGCGACCCTAGCTTTCTGCATGGTTCAGCAGTTTGTTCGAACCAAGTTCAGGTAAAAATAATGGGTTGATCCATCAGAAAAGGAGAGAAGAAAATATGAAATCAATTTTGCGTTCTACCCTCTCTATTGTGGTGTTTTGCCTAATTGCTAAGGTTGGTTTCAGAAGCACATTCGGCCAGGAATTTCCTACAGCCACGCCAAATCCAGGTATCGTTGGCGAACCAATTAACTTCTTTACACCGGTTACAGATCCGACAGAAAGCAATCCCCCGCCATTCACGTACACATGGGATTTTGGAGACGGACAGACTGCTGCGGGCATTGAGGTGAGTCATACCTATCTTAGTCCAGATACATTCACTGCAACTATTACTGTAACTAATGGGAACGGCAATACTTCCAACGGCAGCGTAAATGTTGTCGTCGATTCACCGGCCAATACCGGCAACAGCACAGGACCGCTACAGCCTCCTGTTTTCAGCTCACAACCCTCTACCAGCGCGAATTCGGCTTATGTGGGAGACCCGGTCTTATTTCAGAGTGCTGCCAACGACCCCGGCGGCTTTCCCTTAACATACACGTGGAATTTTGGAGATGGCACGATCATAATCGGCGGTCCAACAGAAACGCATACCTATTTGGCGCCGGGATCGTATAGTGTCACCGAAAGCATATCAAATAGCACGTTCATTTCAGTATCCACTCCGTTCATTGTTACTGCCATCCGTCACGTCGACTTGGGTAATTTCAGCCGGAGTAAGCATCACGGTCGGCTGAGCTGCTCCATGCCTGTCCCACAGGGTATATTGCGGCAGAGCATTGTGAAAAGTATGGTTATAGTCGGCTCTCCCGGCCCAAACGTCAAGTACTTTCGACTTAAGTTGGCGGGAGTGATGCCGCCAATTGGCAATTACTCATTCACCGTCAAGTTCCCAGCTTCAAAAGAAAGCCCTGCGACACAGATTTCATATAGCTATAGCATCTTTCAATGACAAGTGATACCAACCGATTGAGAAGATGGAATATTGCAATAGCTTTTCGCCGCAACACGAATTGGCAACAGTGAAGACAGATTAAGTATTGCCCACGTTGCATCGAATAGCTACTGCTTGTACATTGAAGCCATGTCAGCTCCAATTCCGATCGAACAAGCATTCGCTCATATCCTGAACAACGCGGGCAGTGCACCAGTTGTGCGCGTGCCACTAACCGAAGCGCTCGGCTGTGTGCTCGCCGAAGACATCAACGCCGACCGCGACATTCCGCCGTTCAATCGCTGTACGGTCGATGGCTACGCCGTGTTCTCCAGCGATACGCGTAGCGCGCCCGATGTTCTGGAAGTGATCGAAGACGTTCCGGCTGGAAAAACACCGACGCGCGTGCTTTCACCAGGTCAGGCGGTTCGCGTCATGACCGGCGCTCCGCTTCCGGCGGGTGCGGACGCGGTCATCATGCAGGAGCGGACCGATATTCCCAAGCCGGGTTTTGTTCGCTTTCACATGACAATGAAGAGTGGACAGAACGTCGCACCGCGGGGACAGGATGCGCGAATCGCAACCACGGTTCTCACCGCTGGTACGCTGATCGGCCCGGCCGAAATCGGCGTGTTGGCCGTAGTTGGCCGCAACCACGTTCCAGTTCGCCAACAGGCTCGTGTTGCCATTTTGGGCACTGGGGACGAGCTGGTCGAGCCGGACAAAATACCTGAACCGTCTCAAATACGAAATTCGAACAGCTATCAATTATTGGCGCAATGTGCGTCTCACCACATTCCAGCGCGTTATCTTGGCATCGCGCCAGATCGTGAGGAAGAGACGCGCGCACTGGTGGACGCTGGGTTGCAGTCCGACGTTTTTATCTCTACCGGCGGCGTGAGTGTCGGGGAGCGCGATTTTGTGGGAACCGCATTCAAAGATTTGGGTGTCGAGGTACTGTTTAACAAAGTCGCTATCAAGCCGGGCAAGCCCACAATCTTCGGCAAGTGCGGTTCGACTCTCGTTTTCGGTCTGCCAGGTAATCCTGTGGCCGCTTTTGTCTGTTTTCATTTTTTTGTTTTGACCGCCATTCGCCAGCGCGCAGGCGCACAGAATCCATTGCCGCGATGGCTGTTGTTGCCGCTGTCCAACGGCATCAAAGATGGCGGAGATCGAACGACATTCCTGCCGGCAAAATTGATCATTAAAAACAACGCGACATTTGTATTGCCGTTGGAATGGCACGGTTCCGGACATCTTTCCGCGCTGGTTGGCGCCGACGGTCTTTTCGTACAGAAACCAGAGGAGAAATTGAATGAAGGGGACAACGTAACGTACTATCCGTTCTAAAGTACTAGCCTTCGTCGCCGGCCCATTCGATTGTCAGTCTCCGGCCGGTCACCTTTTCCAGCAGAATACTTTTTCGGATCGTTCGGTCGTAAATAACCCGCCGAAGTTCCAATGAAGCCTGACGTCTTAATGAACATCGCCCGATAATTTTATTTGGCAAAACTTCGCAGCTCAGCGTCTTCACCAGTCCCTGATGACCACTGTCGAGCGCATCGGCAACGCGCAGAATTCCAGCCAGGTTTCGAACAACTTCGCGTTGTTTCGCGCTCAAGTCTCCAAAATGCGGGTGACTCACCAATGGTAAAGCCTTGCGGTGATAACGGGCGGTTAAGCCAATGATCCGGCGCGTGACGAGATCGAAGGGAAGATCGGGCGTACTCAGCACAATTCGCAGAACCGCCTTGTGGTGTGAGGGCTGATCCTTGGCGATATCGTGCAGAATTGCGGCGCAACGAAGCCAGAAGCGTTCGCGTTGGCTTAAACCGTGCAGCGCGCTCAGTTCGTCAAACACTTGCTGCGCAAGCGTGGCGACGCGATGCGCGTGCGCCGATTCGTAATTATGCCGCGCCGCCAGTCGCAGCACCGAGTCGATTGCGGATTTTGGATTGCGGATTGTGGATTGGACTGGGCACAAATGTATTGGGTGGGATGCTAATAGAGTATCCAGGGCCATATAATATCTGTCCTTCAAATCCGCAATCTGCAAACCGTAACTAGATGGCCTTTTGCTCCATGACGGCAACGGGTTCTTCATCGAAATCTGGTTCCTGGGCTGCTTCCTGAGCCTGGTTGGCAGATACCGCTGCCATATCCCAATCGGTAAGCCAATGAATAATAGAGAGTTTGCCATCCTCTTCTTCGACCAGTGCCGTACAATTCTCAACCCAGTCTCCAGTGTTGCAGTACAATAGCCCATCGATCTGTTTGACGGCCGGCTGATGGATATGGCCGCAGACGATGCCGTCGGCGTTATGTTTGCGGGCTTCATGAATCATTGCCTCTTCGTACTTTCCGACGTAGGTTACAGCGTTCTTTACTTTGCGCTTAATCGCCGCCGATAGAGACCAATACGGCATGTTCAGCTTGCGCCGGCCGAGGTTCAAGATTCGATTTAAGGTAACTAGATAGTCGTAGGCGGCGCTACCCAGCAACGCGAGCCATTTGTTGTATTGAACGACCATGTCGAATTCATCGCCGTGTAGTATCAGCAGGCGACGGCCATCGGCGGTGACGTGAATGGCTTTATCTTTGATTTGTACGCCACCGAACTGATAGCCGACGAAGTTTCGAAAAAACTCGTCGTGGTTACCGGGGATATAAGTGACCTTGGCGCCTTTTTTCGACTTGGCCAGAACTTTATGCACGACATTATTAAACGCCTGTGGCCAATACCATCTGCGCTTCAATTGCCACACGTCGATAAAGTCTCCGACGAGATAGAGATACTCGCATTTAACCGATTTAAGAAAGCTGAGAAGATATTCAACCCGGCAATCCCGCGAACAGAGGTGCGTATCGGATATCCAAACCGAGCGATAATACTTCTTGCTCATCTTTTTGCGGTCTCCGATCTATTCCCACCCTAATTTAGTATCGTACCGTAGGTGGTCTCAACTATATTAAGTCTGGATCAATTTTATGTTAGGATGCTACTTCCAATACTTGTTGTGCCACTCTCTGCCACGGATCGGAGTGGACCTATTGAACAACGGCAGGCAATATTTGCAGCAAGTTCTTTAAAATTACATTAAGAATGGATTCTTTGCGCGCATCAGTGGTCGATATCAACTTTCATGGTCTTGGTACGTGCATCCTGGTCCTTCTTTATTCTGGCTTTTTCGGCCTCGTCGGCGTTGATAATCGCCTCTTTTCGCGCTGTGGCGGGATTAACCAGCGGTTTGGAGTCAACGTAGGTTGTCTTGCCGTCCTTGCCTACGACGGCCAATGGCTTCTCTTCAGCTTCTGCCAAGTCCCGGGCGCGTTGCCGTATGCCTCGTGTGTGTTCGACAACCGCCAGGAAACCCCAGCGGACGTATTTCCAGATGCGTGGAACGCGAGAGAGTTCTTCGTTCAGGTCCAGCGCCTGGCGTTTGGCCGTGCCGCACTGGTCGCGGAACTGTTCTTCGTCCGGCCAGAGATTAGCCAGCGTCGTAATATTCTTGGCCAACGTCTCGCTCGTATTGATCAGACGCGTGACTTCTTTGCCGCTATTGTCGAGGTCCTTTGAAATCAGATCGACGTTGCTTTTTATCTCCGCCAGCAACTCGTAGCATTTCCTGGCCTTTGTGTCGACGGTGCCAGCGGGTAAAAGTTCTTCCAACAGCGGTCTTTTCTTTTCAGCGGGCGTTCCGGATTGGGGCTTGTCGCCAATCATGTCGGCGGCATCGCTTGCTGAGTTATCCGTTGGGGGCAACGCAACTTCATTTTTCGTTGGAGCAGGTTCGGAGGTCGTCGCGGGTGGAGGCGCCATCTCGCCGGCCGAGCCGGAAGCATACAAGCCCGCAAGAGCTCCCAGAACCACTGCCAGCACAGAAAATCTCATTGCGCTTCCCCCTCGTATGGATAAATTGACAGATTATCCTGTTGCTGGACCAATCGCTATTAGAAAACTGACATTCGCGATGCGTGACAACGATTATTCAGCCAATGTAAGTTGCATACTTGCCGCGGCGTTGACTCTAGTGCTGGCCGCAAGCGGCTGCACCGAAGACCAGAATGAACGAGGCCCGTCTGCGTCTGGAGCGGCCAATTCGGTACAGCGTTCCGGCGCGTCCTCTACTTTGATGGCGACCGGCGCGTCAGTGAATGCCGCCATGCTTCCGCCGTTGCGACGGACGGCGCAAGTGGCCGCTGGAAACGAAATTATCGCAATGCCGCCTGGCGTGCTTGCAAATTTGCGCGAGCCTCCGACGCTATCCTTCGATGCAACGACGTCGTCCGATGGCTCCATGCTCTTGCGCGCTCGAACAATGCCGGATGCCGGAACTCGAGTCGCTCAATTTCTGGCCGAACAATTGAAGTTCGCTCCGGAAGGCAAGCCGAATTCAGTATTCTGGACGCGTACGATATCCTCCGATGCCCGCCTGGGATTTGAAGCGGAACTGGGAAATTTGTTGCGCGAAACCGGTGCTATGGCCGAAAAGTTGGACGCATGGGTGCACGAAGGCCGCCGGCCGGGAAATCTCCTGCCTGCCGGCAATACCGCTCTCGGAAAGCTCGTTTATACCGGACACCCCATGGATATTGCGTTTGGCGACAAGCTCACAGACGATGGAGCTCATTGGTTTGTGGCCGTTAATCACGAAGGCGGCGCCGGCAGTCTCGGCTATATTCGAGGCGGACGCCTCTTTGTTGCCGAGGATGACTCGTTTGGAAT
>Ga0206991_10123_pt1 | contig 22170 bp, 19 predicted proteins | sample Alteio_BWMinCont_9_FD_153286 | JGI IMG/M metagenome (GOLD analysis project Ga0206991, IMG submission 153286) | Enriched cells from forest soil in Barre Woods Harvard Forest LTER site, Petersham, Massachusetts, United States -... | ecosystem: Environmental > Terrestrial > Soil > Temperate forest >...
CCGGTAAACTGCGGCAGCAGCAGCTTCTCTTTGCCCTACAGTTACGACTTGTTGGGCGATGTAACTTCCGCCGCAAACGGGACGGGCGTCACCATCTCGTACGTGTACGATAGCGCGGGCCGCCCCACTGGCGTCACGAGCAGTTGGGTGGATGGGCAGCACCCTGCAACGCTAGCCGTGGCTGATCCCAGCCTTGGCTACACTCCGACGGGCCAGTTGCGAGTGATGACGCTGGGGAATGGTCTCACGGTATCTAAGGTCTATGATCCTCGCTGGATGTTGGAGCGCCAAAACGTGAACTCGTCGGGCACAGTTCTGTACGGGTGGGAAGCCGAACCGAGTGGCACGGTGGAGGATTGGGGCTGGGCCATGGGAAACTGGGGGCCTTGTTGATCGATGAAAAGCGCCCTGCGTCCCCAGCGCCCAAGTCAGCGCCATGATCGGACCGACCGCAGGAATGGTGAGCCGCTCCACGCGTTCCACAGCAGCGGATCCCCTACCGCAATTTTCAGCCGTTTTGGGCTTGGGCTGTTGGCAGGGTAGAGGATTCTGCGGCGGCACGAGAGAAGCTTTGCCGAGATCTAGATTTCTTCTCACTTCGAAGACGCAAAGATTGAATCGTCTTCCTGTTCGGGTATAGCGGATCCCGATTCCTTCCTCAACGAATCCAAAACGCTGTCGAGCGGAATCCGTATCGCGGCATACGATCACAACGGCGCGCGATCCCATACAGATCAAGAAGTCCCGATTGCGTCGTTGTCTCTGTGGGCGACATCTATCGTCCTCAGTCACGGTGATGGGTGGCCTCAACGTCGATGAGGTCTGTAAGTAAAGACCAGGGGAGGCTGAGCTGATCCGGAGCTACGTCTCCAAACTGACCCACATACCGGCGGTCGTCGGATTCCTCCCCATAGACAGCATTCTCGGCAACGGCCCACGACGGCACCTCCCGCAAGTTAAGCATGGTGAACGGGATCCCCCGAGGACCGTAAACTGACAACTGCCAATCTTGTTATGAAGAGCGTGGCAGCAAAATGGAGATTCGTATGCGGTTCCCCAAGGCTCAGCTTCGGAAGCAAAAGGGTAGCCCCTTTCGCATAGTTAATCATCGTACTTATGTAGACGCTTACCCCTGGCTGATCGTGAAACTTGAGAGGAGAAGTGCGGACAAGTGCCAAGACTTCTTGGGAAAGGACAGCCTTTTCTTGTAGCCTTAGCTGTGCTGGGGCTTCTCGTCTCTTCGTCTGCGTTACATTCCCAGACTCCGCCGCAATCGGTCAATCCATCTGGGCAGAATCCTCCCGAGCAAACAACGGAGGATTACAACCAAAGACTCGAAGAATTGCGCAGATCGCTAGCCTCCAGTACACCAGAGAGCCAAGTCGCTGACTATCGGATCGGCGCTCAGGATCTGCTTGAAATCAAGGTCTTCGAGGCGGCCGATTTGAACCGGTCCCTTCGTGTGTCGGCCAGCGGCGAAATCTCTTTCCCGTTGTTTGGTTTGGTTCAAGCAGCCGGTCTGACCGCCCAAGAGCTCCAGGCGCTGCTGGAGTTCAAGCTCCATAAATACATGAAGGATCCTCATGTTGACGTCCTGGTGAGTTCGGTCGAAAGCCATCCGATATCGGTGGTAGGTGCGGTGAAGAAGCCCGGAGTTTTTCAAGTGCGGGGCCTGAAGACTGTACTCGAAATGCTTTCTTCTGCGGAGGGTCTCGCTGATGACGCGGGCGACGATGTAATCATCATGCGCGGCGCCGGTCTGCGCACCGCTTTTGCACAAAGTAACAGCCAACAAGTGGGTAGCGGTCAGCAGTCACCAAACGAAGCTACCCCAGCGCCAGATGCTCCCAGCGGAAGCGATGATTTGAACGGGAGCATGAAAGAATCCGTCCGGGTGAATCTAAAGAACTTACTAGAGACAGGGAATCCTCGATTCAATGTGACCGTCTACCCGGGTGATATCGTCAACGTGCCCAAGTCTGGGATCGTCTATGTGGTGGGCGAGGTCAAGAAACCAGGCGGATTTGTGCTCAAGAGCAACGAAAAAATGACGGTCCTAAAGGCGATGGCGCTTGCCGAAGGCCTGACGCCGACTTCCGTCAAAAATCGAGCGCGAATTATCCGCACGGACGCAGGGGGCGCAGAGAAGGTCGAAATTCCCATTGATCTCGGGAAAATACTCGACGGCAAGGCTCCTGACCCGGACTTGAAACCAGCTGACATCGTCTTTATACCGAACAGCACAGGAAAGTATGCCGCTTACAGGGGCAGTGAGGCCGCTATCTCGGCCATAACTAGCCTGCTCGTCTTCCGTTGGTAATATGGACCAAACAAACAAAATCAGCCTCTACGATTCTCCGTCCGACACGCTAGAGAATCGCCGCGCACAGGGATACAACCCACTTGAAGCCGACGATATTCAAAAGGTACCTGGTCTGCTGGAGTATTGGCGGATCGCCCGGAAGCGTCGCGCAACGATACTGACGATTGCCTTCGTCGCATTCACCATTGGACTTATCGCAACTCTTAAAGAAAAACCTGTCTACCGAGCTCGAGGACTGGTGGAAATTCAGACGGAGAATCCTGACGTTCCCACGCTGCAGGAGCTTTTTCAGGCGGAGAACATTTCGGACGCCTATCTCGAGACGCAGTATCGCATCCTCGAGAGCGAGAATCTGGCGCGGCGTGTGATTGCGCAACTCAAGCTCAGCCAGACTGCTGAGTTTGGTTCAGCACCTTCGCATTCGACTGAAAACAGCCAAGACGAAGCCTCCGCGTCCCAAGTTTTCGCCGTGGCGGACCGGAGCCCTCGCCCCGAGGACATCGACAATGAGGTGCTGAAGAAGTTTCAGGATCGGCTGGATATCGAACCGCTCAAGCGCAGTCGCCTGGTCGACATCAGCTTCGAGTCCAATGATCCCAACCTGGCAGCCCAGACAGTGAACACGCTCGCCGACACTTACATTCAGCAGAATCTTGAAGTCCGCTGGGACGCTTCTCAGAAAGCTTCCGACTGGCTTTCCCAGCAATTGTCGGGCATGAAGGCGCAATTGGAAAAATCGGAGGACGAGCTGCAGGAATACGCTCGTAACAATGGGCTGCTGTTCCTGGAGACGGACAAGGGAACCACAGAGAACATCGTCACCCAAAGACTTCGAGAGCTGCAGGAGGCCTTGACCAAGGCCCAGACGGACCGGTACCAAAAAGAGTCGCTTTATAATTTACTGGAACGAGGTGATTTCGCGTCGCTGCCCGGCGTTATTGATAACAAGTTGATGCAGGACCTGACCGAAAGACTGGCCGAACTGAACCGCGAACGCTCGAGATTGTCCGCGATCTTCTATCCCGATTATCCGCAGGTGAAGGAGATACAAAACCAAATCGATGAAACCCAAGAAATGTTGTCGGGAGAGCGCCAGCGGGCCGCTTACGCCATCACCAATGACTATCACGCCGCCGCCGAGCGCGAGGATATGGTGCAACGCGCCTTCAGGGAGCAACAAGGGCAAGCGAATGTCATTGCCGAGAAATCGGTTCAGTACAACATCCTGAAGCGGGAAGCAGATACGAATAAGCAGTTGTACGTGGACCTCCTGGAGAAGCTAAAGGAGACGGGTGTGTCCACCAGCCTGAAAGCGGCGAACATCCGAGTCGTTGACCCAGCCTATCCCCCCAAAAAACCGGTTCGCCCTCGCATTCTGCTGAACTTGCCTTTCACTCTTATCTTAGGACTTGCGTTCGGGATTGGCGGCGCGTTCCTGCAGGAGTACCTCGATAATACCTTCAAGACAGCTGAAGAAATTGAGCGCTTCCTACACCTGGCGGTACTGGCTTCGGTCCCTGCAGTTCAGTCTCCCAATGGCCACGGCGCCATCCACGGCCTTTACGAACGCGCTCGAATTCTAGGTAAAGACAAAGAGAAGGACCGGACGAGTCTGGCCCCGAGGTGGAACCGGATTGAGGGAAACGGACAGAATACCGACTTGGCCGAGGCTTTCCATGGATTGCGTACCTCAGTTCTGCTCTCAACCGCCAAGCGCCCCCCGAGGTCTCTGCTTGTAATGAGTGCGCAAGGGCGCGAAGGCAAGACAACCGTTGCGACGAACCTGGCTATTTCGCTGGCTCAACTGGAGGAACGCGTCCTGCTCATTGACGCGGATTTACGCCGGCCGAGTGTTCATGGTTTTTTTGGGGTCGCCAATTCCTCTGGTCTTGTTAACTATCTGACGGGTAACCAGGATTGGAGAAGCCTGGTCTATCGGCCCGGCCCGGCCGGCATAGACGTACTCCTTTGCGGCCCTGTGCCACCCAACCCGGCCGACTTGCTTTCGTCCGAGTACATGCGCAACCTAATTCGCGACGCATCAAAAGAATACAAATTTGTGATCCTGGATTCAGCGCCCCTCCTGAATCTGGCGGACAGCCGCATTCTAGCCACCCTAGTAGATGGCGTGATTCTCGTGGTCGGGGGCGGGATCACGCCACGCGACCTCGTCCATCGCGCCTATACGTCTGCGCTCGACGCAGGAGCCCACGTTCTGGGCGCGACGATCAACTTCGCTGACACAAAGGCCGACTACTATTCATCGGCGTACCAGCAAGATACTGTCGAGAACCAGTAATGAGCGTTCGAGACTCTTAATTGCGTTAGAAGCCTCGAAGGAAGAGCCATGTCACGCTTGGTGGAAGTGCTGCTTATACTCGGGGTCGCTCTTGCGGTTCTGGCATTTGGCGGTACTGAACCAGCCTCTTTCGCCATCGTTGAAGTTCTCCTGCTGGGAGGATCGGCCTTGCTGCTCGCAAGCCCGGGAACTGTCGCGCAGAGTGGGTCGACAAAGTCGCTTGTGGTCCCGGCTGCAATCGTCGCCGTGATTCTGGTGCAGCTCTGTCCTCTTCCCGTCCATTTGCTGGAGCGATTCGCGGGACGAGAAAACCCAGCGACGGGGGCGCAACTGACCTCCTTGAGCATCGAACCTCACAGTACACGGGCGCACCTTTTGATCGTTTTGGCCTGTGTGGCGGCCTTCTACCTCGCTCAAATCGTCAGTCAGGATCGCAAGCGCAAGCGGCGCCTGATTTTTTCCATGATCGCCCTCGGCTGCTTTGAGGCTTTCTATGGTTTGTTTCAGTACCTTACCGGCTGGCAGACGATTTTTGCTTATGTGAAGAAATATGATCTGGCGGAGGCGACGGGCACGTACATTAACCGCAATCACTATGCAGGCTTCCTCGAAATGGTCCTTCCTTTCAGCTTGGCGCTGGCATTTTACGAATACGTGAATCTCAGTCAAAATCAGCACCGGCGAAGCCCGGTGATGATGAAAATGATCACGCGAGCAAGTTTTCAGCGGCTGCTCTTTTGGCTGTCCATAACGGTCGTGCTCTTCACCGGTATTGTTTTCTCCCGATCGCGAATGGGAATTATCGCAGGATGTGTGTCGCTACTCGTGATTTTTGGCCTGGCGGGAGCTTCTCGTTTCCGAATCCGCATCCTTCTTCCTCTCTCTGCTGCCTTTGTCATCTTCAGCCTTAGCCTTGCCGTTTGGATCGGTCCGGGGCCAATCGCAGAGAGGTTTCAAAGTGTTGGACAGGAATACTCGCTGGGTGATCAGAGCCGGCTTTCCATCTGGCGAGACGATCTCAGGCTCATCCTTCTTCATCCCTGGCTAGGAACCGGGCTCGGGACCTTTCCTATCGCCTTCACGACCGTACAGACGACTTTCTTGGGCCAGTTCGTCAATCATGCGCACAACGATTACCTGGAAGTTGCCAGCGATTTGGGCATACCTGCGGCGCTGGTGCTGTTTCCATCCATCCTTTTTCTCCTCGCGCGGGCCGTGCGATCCTTCCTCTTCGCAGAAGAGAATTTCGAACGAATGATTAGCCTTGCGTGCGCAGGAAGCATCGTGGCGCTGATGCTGCACGCCATGGCGGATTTCAATCTATACATCCCCGCGAATGCGCTGGTGTTCTCGACGATTTCGGGCCTTGCAATGTCAGCGCCATCCCGGAGTATGCACGCTCGGAGTCCGAAAAGTGGCACGTAACTATCAGCTCGTGCTGAAGCGGGCATTCGATATTGTCGCCGCTAGCTTAGGATTACTTGTCTCGATCCCGGCGTTCATTCTGATCTCCGTTGGCATATCTCTCGATTCTCCGGGTTCATTCCTTTTCACACTGAGGGTTGCGGGGCGAGGCGGAAAAGCCTTCGACCAATGGAAGTTTCGGACCATGAAGGTGGACGCAAGACAAAAGGGGCATCCTTTCGAGGTCTCGGACACGGATCCGCGCGTCACGCGAGCCGGACACTTCCTGCGACGATGGAGCATCGATGAACTTCCTCAGTTGTGGAATGTGCTCCGTGGGGAGATGAGCCTGGTCGGGCCGCGCCCGGCGTTTATCGAGGTCGCCAGACGTTATCCGTCTCAGGAAGCACGCCGCTTGCTGATGCGTCCCGGGCTTACAGGATTGGCACAAATCCAAGGCCGCAACCTGCTGCCCTGGCCGCAAAGGGTGGCTTACGATATTGCCTACATCGAGCATTACTCCCTCTGGATGGATTTCAGGATTCTGGCCCGCACCATTCCGGTGGTGGTGCGAGGCGAAGGTGTTTACGGACCAGGCGGAAAAGTCAGAATGCACGAGTTGGTTCGAACCCCAGAGACATGCGACGCAACAAACACCGAGTAATCGTTTGGGGGGCGGGAGGCCACGGTAAAGTGACCGTCGACGCCTTGCTTGCGTGCGATTGTTGGGACGTTGTCGGAATCCTGGACGACGACAGTGCGAAGGGCGGAGGCAAAGTGCTTGGCGTACCCGTCTTCGACACCGCCAGAGACTTCTCTAAGCTGGTCAGCGAGCTGCGAGCCGAGGGCATGGCCATAGGGATCGGCGACAACTACGTGCGTGACAAGAAATTTCGGTACGTTCGAGCCCACGGCCTGAAGCTGGTGAACGTGATCCACCCGAGCGCGCACGTCTCTCGTTTTGTGACCCTGGGAGAAGGAGTAACCATCCTGGCCGGAGCCACAATCAACCCGGGCACCGTCATCGAAGACAATGTTTGCGTGAACACCGCCGCATCGGTCGATCACGACAATTACCTGGAGAAGAATTGCCACATCTTCCCGAACGCGACCCTTACGGGGACGGTTCGTGTAGGACAGTTCGTGTGTGTCGGTTCCGGCGCGGTGGTGGCGCCCAACTTGACCCTCCGAAAACACGCATACGTAGCTGCAGGGGCGGTTGTCGTCAAAGAAGTTCCGGAAGGTGTCATCGTTGCGGGGGTCCCCGCAACCGAAATCGGGCTACAACAAAAACGGCCTGAATGTGCAGACAGTCTCCATCCTTACCGCTGACTTTCAATCTCGCGGGAGTGCCCTCTCGTTTGCGCCGTAAGTGTGTTCTTCAGGCAAGCGCTTGCCTCTCGCTCTCGGCGGGAGTGCATCCGATGCAGCGAATACAAAGAAAGATATCAGGGCTCCCTGTGTCGCAGCAAAAAATACCAGCACGTCACTGTCGCACAAAAGAGCCTCAACAAACATCAGAGTGAAGAAGGGAGCCAGAAGCATGCGGGCATCGAGCCTATGCCAGCCTTGCAGCTTTCGCCGGTAATACCCGAGCAGCGCCCCGTAGATGCCGAAGATCGGTGCCACACCAAAAGGGCCAAAGTTCAATAAGGCTTCCCCACTGAGGCCGTAGAGTCTGCTCGAAAGGTTTTGCGCTGACTTGCCCAGGAGAGCCTCGCTGCCTGCATCCACACGGTAGTAGGGGCGATCCGGCCAAAAATACCGAGGGATCAGGATCGTCAACGCCGCAGCGTAGGTGAGCCCCCACCGATAATGGTAATCTCCTGGATCCTTGACCAGGTTGTGAAGGATGAGCGCGTTGGAATCCGCCCGCGCCAGGTCACCCAACAAGAGGTACTTGAAATCCCGGTCGTAACCTCTTGGTTGGAGCCACAGGGCCGGCGTCCGTAGGACCTCGAATCCCACACGGCCGCGCTCCTTGTAGAAGCCATAGAAATACGCAAATCCTATGAGGGAAACCACCCCGATTGCCATCATCACTCGTGGGAACTTGCGGAAGCGGTAGTGGACTAGGCCCGCCATCCAGAACAGAGCCGCGACGGTCGCGACGCGACTTCCATACCAACCCAGAATCAGAAAGTGGCCGATGCCAGCAGCGCTGAGCAGGAGCATACCCGTGGTCAGATGACGCCGGACCGTTCTTTGGCGGTCCGTCAGTGTAAAAACAACGACGATGAACGACAAGACAGCTAACGGCCAGGCGAGAACCAATAGCCAGCCTTTTCCGACGAAAGCCACCTGGTTTTCTTCGTAAGCCTCGATCAAACCGGAGATTCCCTCCAATTGCCAGAGGAAAACGGCCAGTCCGAAAGTCGAGCAAACGAGTGCAGTAGCAAATAAGGGATAGAACTTCTTTCGATTGATCTCCCACGGGATCGACGGGGGCGCGGCCGCGCCAAACGCACGGTCATGAGCAAAACGATAAACAAGCAGGCCCGAGGCGTTCAAACAAGCCATTCCGCCCAGCCAGGTCCGCCAATCTCCGAAGAGAGTCAGATCACCCTCCCCATAAGTGTTCCAAAGCACATGCAATAGGGGGGCCAGGAAAAATCCATAGAGAGCCAGGCAGGCAATAATCGTTTTTGGATCAAAGAGGTCAAGCCGACCGCGTAACCACCGGATGACATCCACTCCGGAGAGGATGCCACAGGCGATAACGGGCAACAGAAACCAGTGGATAACCGGTTTGCTCCGCCACATGAAGAGGAACGATAGAACGGCCACGCAAGCTGCCGCGACGGCATAGTCCCCGCGCGAACTTCGGCGAACCGCATCCGACGTAGATCGGACATCGCGAATGCTCAGCGCTCCTAGCGGCTGCGTATTGATCAGGGGATCCACTGGCATTCACCAGGCCAAGTCTTATCTACTCTCGCTAAGTATTGTTGCCGTACCAAGACTGCGCGATCGAATCGAGCATATCTCAATTGGACCGGGTCGAACGCGTAAGCACTTTTTCGTACACTCCGGCGATTTCGCGCCCGACCCTCTCTACATCAAAGAGGCATCTGGCAAGCTTTCGTCCTTCGGCGGTGCGGCGTTGAGCTTCTTCTCGGTTCTGCAATGCATCCAGCATCCCTCGAGCCAACGCTTCTGGATTTTGTGGAGGGACAAGCCAACCGGTTTTGCCGTCTTCGATCAAATCGGGCAGGCCTCCCACGTTTGTCGCCACGACGGCCACGCCGCTGAGGAGTGGTTCGACCGCCCCGCCGCAGTTTTCCGAATGTGACGGGACGACGGCCAAGTCCAGATCAGGATAAATTACCGGCACATCTGTCCTGTTTCCCACGAACGTCAGAGAACCGTTACACATCCTTGCTCCCAGGTCTCGCAGGCGTGACTCGTACCATGCAGCATTGCCCCACGGCCCCCCGATGATGACCCCGCGGATCCCTGGAAGGGTTTGACTGGCTATCCTCAGCGCCATTATGAAATCCTCATGGCCTTTCAGGCCCTGTCTCTGCCCTAAGAACCAAACCGGCGCATAGATGTATGCGACCATCCCCACGAGGGGAACTTCGCTCGAAATTCCGAGCTCATTTCGCAAACGCCCGGTTCGTACCCCCGCGAAAGGTTTTGTGTCCGTGGCGGCGTACGCCAGGAAAACCCGATCTGCCGGAATCCCGAGTTGAAGGTATTTCTGGTACGTCCACCGACAAGTGGCAATCCAGTAGTCCTGCGGCCCTGCAAGCCGCGTATCCAGCCCGGCGAAGAAACTATGCTCCAAGTGCAAGGGTCCCGGCACCTGAAAGATGCGCGGAATAGGTGAGCTCTTGCCCAGGGCCATTCGCATCGCTAAGGTCGTACCCACGTGATGGAGGTGAACCAGATCCGGTGCTACCTCCTTCACCAGACGCCGGCAGGCTGCCACCGCCGCGGGAATGCGCCAGAGATGTTGCACGCCGAAATTCATGTTGACGGGAATAACTGTGGCACCCGCCTGCCGATAGCGGGGGGCCAAACCTTCCGTTACGGAGGGCAGCGCCACTACCACTTTGATGCCCAGGGAACACAGTACGCGCACCTGATGATAGGCCCATGCCGCCCCCACAGCGGTTTTGACGATGTGCAGCACCTTCATGGGCTCATATCTTAGCTCCCAATCTTGGGAATCGCCTCCGGGTGAGGTCTTCTGCGTATGGACAGCACCGGGCGGAGGTGTTAAGTAGCCTACAGGTCTTTCCGGGGTTCCGGGAGGCCGTCACTATGAACCAGACTGCCGCCGAGCCGCGATCTGAAAACCATGCGAGGGCGTTGCCTCTCGCGCTCGTTTTTGTGCTTGCGCTCCAATTGCTCTTTCCCATGTGGTCGCGTAGTGCCGCGCGCGCACCACAGCAGCCGGGGGTGGCCCTTGGCTCGTTGAGCACTTTTGGCGAAGTCTTCGTGAATGGAGCTCCGGCTCCGCTCGACTCGACAATTTTTTCCGGCGACGTTGTTCGCACCGGCGGAGCCGGCAGCGCAACGTTTGCGTTGAGCGGAAAGGGGTCTCTCAAAATCACTCCCAGCAGCCAGGTTGTCTTTACCGGTGCCCCACAATATGTCGGTGAGCTCAAGGCGGGCAGCGTGGTGATGAGTTCTTTGAGCGGAGCAACTGGCATCAACCTGCGAGCCGGGAACTCCGTAGTGGTGGCGGTAACAGAGGGAGAGCAATCCACATCAAACGTCGACATGGCAGCCGATGGTTCATTCCTTATTAGTTGTCTAGACGGCAGTGTGGGCGTTATTCCCTTGCAGGGAGCAAACGGTATTTTCATTCAAGCCGGTCAATCCGTGAGTATTTCGTCACAAGGCGACTTATCTACTGAAAAGCGTCCCGCTACACCGCCTGCGGCTCCGGCGTCCCCGACAACGACAACAGCACCGTCCGCACAGCCGAAAAAAAGCAATACACGTTGGATTATTCTGGGCGCCGCTGCTGCTGCCGGAATCGGCGGAGTTACCGCACTAGCCTCTCACGGAGCTTCGCCTGTGAGCCCGTCCGCGCCGTAAGTTCTTCACGATGCGATGCAGTTCTTCTCGAATCGCGGGCTGGACTTCCAGTTTGTTCTCAGGCTTCCTCGCGCTATCCCTTCAATTTGGCTTCGCTGCTTCCTTTACAAGTTGAAAGACAATGGTGATGTCTTGTCCAGTTTCGATTGGCTGATCCCCGAGCAGAGTTGGCTTATAACGCCACTGCCGAACGGCGCTTAGTGCTGCAGACACCAGCAAAGGCGGCCCGCTTATACCCTCCATACCCTGAACGGTGCCATCTTTTCCGACAATGGCGTGTACCTTAACCGTGCCTTCGATATTTTGGCGTCTCGCATCCTCCGGGTAGATCGGATCAACGCGTGAAATCAATGATCCGATTTGAAGGCTCGCTGCCGATGCTTGCGATTTGAGCTCAGGCGGTACGCGAATGGAAGGATATGTGCCAACACTGATCGAAACCATACCGGAGGGGATTTGAGGCTTTGCCTGCGCCTCGACCGGCGGCTGTGGAATGACTTGGTGCTCCTCGCGAGTTTGTGCCGCGGCGTTTGGTGGATTTGAAGGCACCGGGGAAGTACCGGCGCTTCCCTGGGACCGAGGAGTCGCCCCCTCCAAGGTCCGATCGGACGGAATTTCGGCCAGCCGACTGGACAGGTGCTCAGTAGCGCTCGTCGGAACGGGTTCGATCGTTCCTCGCGTTCGTGCCTTCTCGGGAGGAGTTTGCTGCCCCCCGACAATCGCGCTATTAGCGGAGCGCGCGTTGGTCTCTGGTTGTGCGTGAGTATTCTTATTCACGACGGCGGGAGCGGCAGGCACATTAAGCGCAAAGGGGGCCTTGTCGCCGTATCCCTGAGGGGGCGCATCCAGGATGTGGACCTCCGGAATGCTTGCAGTTGTGCTGTTATCGGAGTTCGCTATGCCGTCCGCTCGCTCGTTGCCAGCCTGCATCGTCTGGACGTTCGGGGTGTTTTTTCTTGACAGGATCCACCCGGCGGTAAATGACAGGAATATTGCCAGACCGATAAGAACCACGAGGTTCGTCCAATTTAGCCGTTTTACTTCGTAATCTTCGGGGTCTTCCATCACTTCGCCCGGATGATCGTATTTTCTCGGCATGAGAGAGTACAAAGAATCGAGTGCCTTCCGCAGAGCGAGGACTTCGGGAAGGGTGACTGGAGCATCGCGAAGCAGTTGCAGGCGCACGAGGATTGCTTTCTCGGCGACAACCAACTGCTCAGCCAATCTGTCCGGGGCCTTTTCACGAAGCGCGCGGAGGTATGGTTCCTGCCATTCCCAGGGCGCCGGACCTTTCATGATGGTTCTGTCGTTGCTCGCCACAGCCTCGCTGCCTTTCATATTCGGACTTACGCTCCCCAGACCCGTTCCGCACTCAAGCTTCGCCTGCCCTTATATTTGATTCACCGATCGCCTAATGTGTTCAGGCTCAATCGAGGGGGGGTGCCGATCAGATGATTTACATGATCGGTTGACCGAATCCCGGCCGTAGGAATTTCCTTTTAGTCGGCGTTGGGGACGCTCCAACGTCCGTGACGCTCAACCAACGCCGTCTAGTTTTCTGGTTCGAGGCTGACATGATCGATCCACACCGTGCCAGCAATCTGATTATCGAACTTGCGGCTCGAGGGACGGGCCATTCTTACGATAAGGAGCCGGGTATTGGGTTTCGTCTCGAACTCAAGTTGTTGGACCGACCAATCGGATGTGCGAATCATGTTTTTGGTCGAGACGAAAAAGTCCCCCATCTCATAACCGTCGTAGAGCTCAAACCTGGGCCCACTGTCCGTAGTAATCCCTTCAAGGCGCATATAGCCTGAAAATTTGTAGCGAGTACCGGGCTTAACCGGGACGAACTGAAATAGCTGCCAGTAATCGAGATTGCGAGTCCCGTCAAATTCAATCCGAAGTGAACGAGCGCCCTCAGCCGACTGCCGTGAATCTACGCTTACGACAGCTCCTTCCACAGGTACGACGCGCCAATCGAAACCCATATTGAGAATTTCAGATTCAAAACTTCCATTGGTGATGAGATTGGCATCCGTCGTATGTCCACGTATCTTGCCTGGGAAACGCTCGGCGAGTGCAGACCAAGCGTCCGCCGCCTCAGCCAATTGCCGGTGTCGGATGAGAGCGTCAAGATAGGGGGAAGCCTGATGAAAGTCGAACGGCAGATTCATCTGTAGCAGGCGCGCCCAGACGTATTCGGCTGCATCAATGTCGCCCGCCTCACTGAGAAAATTGACGTAGTCGAGGGCGATGTTTGCGCGAGGCGGAAGCGTCAGATCGAGTATCGACTGGCTGTCAGCAGCCCTTGTCGCAAGGGCGAATACGTCCCGACGCGCAATGCCGCCAATGCCATTGCTCAGCAGCACCTTTTGGAGAGCGCGTAGGCCGTCCGGTGTTTTGCGGGAACGAATGTCGAAATTGGCCACCTGCCAGTTTATCTCCGGAGAGTTGGGGAAGAGTTCCAGCGCACGATCGAACGCTCGATGGGCTTCGCTTGTATGTCCGGCCCACTCCTGGGCAGCACCGAGATCAGCCCAGTATTGAGCGTTGTACGGGCTTAGACGAGTTGCGGTTTCGCACAAGCGAACAATCTCTTCAGGGTTTGAATTCGCTGAAAACTGGTGGGTCAGAAGAGCCAGCGCATCGTAATACTGCGGGTTACTTGAGTCCCACCTAATTGCGGCCTGGATGGCTTGCGGCGAGCTCTGCCGGAAACGCGAGACAGCTATGCCTTCTGTGGCAGCGAGATAAATGCAATACAACAGTGCTGCCAGCAAGCACGTTCGCAGGGAGAAGTTAAGCCAGTGCCTGTCGCTCAAATGCGCATCTCCCTATGTCTCCGAGTGAAGCCCTTGGTGTGGACCTGCGTCTCCCTACATTGGACGATAATTGGTTCTTTTAGGGCTTACTTCGATACTAGACCCATCATGTCAAAGTGGGACGGGGGCTCCCCGGGGGTGTCCGGCCATGCGCCGGCAACTAGGCGCTCTGGATGTTGGCGTTCGAGACCCAACTCATCCCCCACGAGTAAAAAGCGAGGATGATGACGATGTCCAGGGGCAGCCCGAAAACGATATAGAGCACCGGCATGAACACTACCGATTTCTCAAGGATCATCGCCTGTAGAAGAATGTGCAGAGGGAGAAAAACGGAAAGATGGCTCATCGCCAGGATGGTGAGCACGATCTTCTTGAACGCGCTAAATATGAAGATGTAGTAGGTCAGGCCAAACAGCGCGGGGATGAACGAGATCAGTGCGATCTTGTACGACACGAGCCCTTCCATGTAACTATCCGGCGTGTGGGGATAACTCGCCCCCACGAACAGAAAATAGAGCAGCGCGCTGAACTGAATCAAGAGAACCGCACGCAGAAGATACTTAACGGGCGTAGCCCTGCCGGGGAAAAAGTAAGTTGCGGCATACGCGAGGCAAACAACCACCGCAGTGGACCACCACGTTCGCGGATCGGGAGGGATCCCCTCCAATCGTGGATACGGAACGCTGAAATAAATATACGGAGTGATGTGATGTTCGGTGAGGCCGAGTGTGGCGTGCAGCCCCAGGATGGCCATCCCGTTTCCCAGCACGTACGCCCAGAGCCGGCAAAGCCGCGGCAGCGAAACGATCCACGCGAATGAAAACATCAATACGAGCAAGGCCGCAGTGACCAAATCCAGGGGTTCAAGGACGAACCGCGCCAGAGCGCGGTGCATGGCGATGACACCGCCCCGATACCCTCGGAGGCGGCCGCGATCGGAGAATGTCGGCACGTAGCGGGAGGGCGTAGCAGGTGCCGAACGGTCAAAACTCTTTGAAGAACCCAAAGCTTCCCCCGCCCCTTTCGTAAAATGGGCTGTGATAATAGTCCGCGGCGAGATTGAATCCCCAGCTCTTTCCGGTCCACTGGCGCCAGGTGATGGTCAAGTTTTGACTGTCGAAGCGCGTCAGAACCGAGGTCGGTCCGACGAGCTGATATGCCTCCTGTCCGACCCCAGTGTTCACTGTGACATAGTGATGCTTGTTGCGGCCTTCGGTCACCGCCAGGAAGCCGGCTGGCGAGAAAACCTTGCCAGGACTGCTGAGGTTGAATCGAATTCCATCTTCGATGATCCAAGGCCCCTGGAAGTAGTAGATGGTGCCCAAGAAAACGCTTTGGTCACGATGCACGTCCTTGGAGGCGTAATACCCATAGCCGAGAGTGGTGATGAATTGCTTCCCCTCCGTCCATTTGCGATTTAAAAACGCATCACCACGGTAGCGCGGCCAGAAGAATCCTCCGACGCTGGATCCAAGCGTGAGCGACGCGTACCAACTCGAACTGAAGTTAAGCGTGTCCCCGGCGGCCAAGTATACACCGCCATCGCCAAATTCATGCTGTCCGTTGACCTCGGCGCTCCAGATATTCCTGCCGGTCGCCAGCACGCCGCGAGCGTAGCCGCCGCTCCAAACGCCGAAACCACTGGTGAGCTGATGGTAACTGCCGCCGGCTTCCACGAAATTCGTCAGGACTTTTTCAGTCACGGGTGACGGCGGAGAATCCGTGCCCGGCGTTTGTGGCGATGACTGTGGCGGATCGGCGAACAGAAGGGCTTGCAGAGCATTCGTTCTCGATGCGGGAACGAGGATTAAGAGCAGCAAGAACCCCAGGCTCCAGCCGAATCGTGGGTGGCTCACTTTTGAGTTGTCCCAGCCTGGAATTCAAGCTGAGTCCCTTCGCCTGCATCCACGAACCACCTCTCGCCGTTCTGCAGCACTGTCGCAGCACCCCGAATCACAACGGGCTTACTAAACTTCTCCGTTGGCAGGCTCCAAGTCTGGTGCGCCAAGGTTTGTGAGTTGGAAGCCGTGAGAGAAACCAGATCGCCGCGCTCGGTCAGCTTCCACGCTACGTGCTTTCGGGAATTGAGAAAGGTCGCGATCTGAGCCATTGTGTACCAGCGAAAGCTCCCCTGCGCTCGCAGTTGCGCGGTTGTTTCCATCCAGTGCTGAACCACCTCGCCATAGGGAAGAATCCCCGGCGGGTGAAAATAGATGAGCCGCACCTCGCGACGATCTACCACGAAGGCGGTCAAGGCTTCGAGCCACTGCTGAATCACATCGAAAGAGATATCCTCAGCACTCAACTCTTCGAAGGAGGCGGCGCGGTCCAGCTGGGTGATCGGAAAGGCCCAGATCTCCTTGCCCTCACGCTGGCCGCTGCGGTAGCTCTGTGTAGGCCCCATGCCAGCATCGCCTGTGAAGTAGTACGCCACGAAGCCGTGTGCCTCGAGCCACTGAGTAACCCACTGAGGCTGATCGCCGTTCGGCGCGGAGTATTCGACAACGTGCCTGCCAACTACCTGCTCAAGAGCGTCCTGGTTGAGATCGAGGAACTTCGCCATAGTCTCGGGCGGATCGGTTTCAACGTGGGCCGCAAAATAATTGTGGATCCAGCCGCCGTGGCTGCCGATTTCGTATCCCTGGTGGACGTATTTGTGCACCAGATCCCGGCTTACAGAATTGTGGAGGACATCGAATCCCTTGCCGTCTCCAATCGCATATGTGTCTGGCCCAGCCGTGATGTGGATCGAATATGGCCCTTGCTGCAAGATCGTCCACGAGTCGATGGACTTCAGGGCGGAAATGGCTGCGTTGGAATCAACGTGCCAGTTCAACACCAGCCCTCCGACGCCGTCGGGAACCGACAGCAAATTAGGCAACGAGAGCACGCGCACAGCAAAGTCGTAGAGGAAGGTGTGCAGCGGGAGCCCGTCGGTATTGCTCTTGAGGTATCCCAGGGGCAAATTCACGAACAGCACAGAGCCATTCTGGTAACGATGGAGACCCGCGACAACACCGGCGCTCGAGCGCAACAAAACCTGGCCTGCGTATTCTCCCGACGTGACGAAACTTGGATATTCGAGACTCCCGTATTGATAGCGTCGGAGTTGAGTCAAGGTGGTGCTCTCGAGATCGGGAGACGGCGCCAAAAAAGGAAAGTACTTCCCGGGAGGCACACCGAGCTGTTTCATCAATGCAATCGTGCTACTGACGTCGGCCGATTGGATCGTCGCGCTGCCAAGTTTCTCGTAAAGCGCGTAATCCACTCCAGCCAAATCGGACAATCGCGAGCGACCGCCAGGATAGAATCCCTCAATCGATTTCGTCGCAGCGTCGTACACCAGCAGGAGGTTCCCGCCGTCTGCCACATATTTGCGGATCTCGCGGAGCAGCAGATCACTTGCGCCCTGGTGAATCGAGTCCGGGAAAATGACGCCTGCGCATTTCGGCCTCCCGAAGAGAGCACCGAGAAAGCCGGAGTCGTGCATGGGAGTTATATGCAAGCCTTCCTCGCTCGCGGCATCGAGCCAAACTGTAACCCGCGGATCGGAAAAGCTGGCGCCGTCGGGCACCAGAAGTATCAGTTCGTCGGCTGCAGCGGTGAAATGGCCGTAGGCGCTCACGGCCAGCCACGCGGCTACGCACGAAAGGGCAAGAACTGTCGCGCCGATGGCGATCGCCTGCTTCTTCATCGTTTGGGAACCACGCGCCCTTCGGTCCGTGCCCACACGGTGCCGAAAACCATGACACCGTCCGCAATTTCAATCGTCGGAGCGGTAACCGTGGTGGGCGTTCCGATGGAGCCGCAGCGCGTTCCGGTCTCGATCGCCATTCCGTGCTCGGCGATAACCGGCCCGGCAATACGGCAATCGGGGCCGATGTGCATCGTCGAAGCGCTGATCAGGCTGCCCTCCACAGACACATTGGCATCCAGCGTCATGTGTTGATTGCTCTTGACGCTGCCCAGGACGCGTGCGCCTGCGCGGATGTGCAGCCTGCCCCGCGTGATGATATTTATGGCGACTACTTCGCCCGCCTTGATCTCCAAATCTTCGTCAACCAGCCGGCGGCCGATCGGCAGCGAGATTTCCCCGGTCTCTGCAAGATCATCCGGCACTTCCGCCTTTGAGTTCCCCAATGCAATGCAAGGAGCGTTCAGCCGCTGGAACGCGCAACCGGATTCCAGCTGAATCTTGAGGTCGGAGGAGATCCGCCCATGGAGATCGCAATCGGGTTCAGCTCGCAGCGCACCGACCGCATGCGCCCACCGGATAATCGTGCTGGCCCGCCCCAAATGGATGTCGTTCTCGCCGAGAAGCGCCTGGAAAATATTCCTTTGGCCGCTCACTAATTTATTTGCGGCATAAACTTCTTTGGTGAACGTAATTCCGTCTGGAAAAACCATATCGACGCCAGCCGCCACGATCGAACTGCAATTCGGTGTTTTTTTCCCAATAGAAGAGGAGAGCGCGGCACTGGAATGCCCGAGCAATAGATATTCGTCGCCGTCCGGCATAGCGCCTTTCAGCGCGGTGCCTGACACAGCACATTTCTGCAACGGCTCCAATAAAACCTCCATATAGACGCGGAAGCCGTAGGAGAAATGCCGAATCTCACCTGCATATTGCTGGATCACGTTGAGGGGGTACGCGTCTCGCTTCAGGCGCAGTTCAATCAGAGCCGGCAACAAAGGCACCACGAAAAGGATGCCCACTAACAAAACCAAAAGCGCGGTTGCGAGCGCGGGGTTCATGATGAAGTCCGAAACCGCTCCGTTTTATCCCAGTGGAATTTCGCCCCGGTGATGGGAGCCAGCAACTGCGAAAGGCACGCACGGGAGACGGCAAAAATGCTCACGGCAAACCCAAGAACAAGGAAGGGGAGCAAGCAGATTCGCTGACGTGAGCCATCCAGCCGGACGGCGGCAGCGATTTCAAAGAACGCAGCAAAGTTACCGGTGGTGGCAAAAGCGGTGAAGGAGAGGATCGCGATGACGCCGTGGAGCGGAGCTACTCCCTCATAAAAGAGAACAAGGGCCAGGATCCAGCCAATCAAGGTCAACGGTGCCATGACATAAACTCCGAGGAGAAGAAATCCATCAAGGCGTTCGCGCAGGGTTGCGCGATGCTTGCCGAACAATAACGGAAGGCTGTAAGCCACCATCGCCTGGTTGTGTCCCTTGGCCCAGCGCATGATCTGCTTGATCCGGACCGGCCATGTCTCGGGGACCTCTTCGTAGCACTCGGAGCGGTTCTGGTAGACCGTCTTCCAACCCGCCAACAAGAGGCGATAGGTCAGATCGGTGTCTTCGGTGAGCGTATTGTCGTTCCAGCCTCCTATTTGGCGCAGAGCGCTGAGCCTTACGCCCGCCACCGTGCCTCCGTGTTGAGGAACGAGCCGAAGATTCATGCGCGCCTGCTGATCCACCTGATAGCCTCCCGCACGTTCCAGGTCGAGCAGCCGCGTGAGCAGATTCGTCCCAACGTTCAGAGGGACAACCCGCCCCATGACCCCGCCTACCTCCGGATCGAAGAACGGCGCGACAAGCTGTCTGATCAGGCCGCCGCCGGGAGTGTAATCGGCGTCAAAGATGAGGATGACCTCGGTCTGAACCAATTTCATCGCGTCCTTCAACGCAGCAGCCTTGCCTCCCTTACCGCTTGTGCGGTGAAAGGGGCGTATCCGACCCGGGTAGTCGTTACAAAAGCGATCGATGATTTCTCGTGTGCGGTCGGTCGAGCGGTCGTTGACCGGAATGACCAGCATTCTGTCTTGTGGATAATGTGCGCTCATCAGGGCGGTCAAAATCTGGCTGATGACCTTCTCTTCGTTGTGTGCGGCGACAAGAATTGTGACCTTCGGCCAGTTGGCGGTGTCTATATCGATGTAGGGATGGCGCTGAAATCCAAAAAGCCGATTCAGCGTAAAAAAGTAGTGGCGCGCCGTGTACACCAAAATTAAGGCGATGATGCCGATGAGCGGGTAGAGCATCTTGGTTACCGCGGGCTACGAATGAACCTTCTCAGGCGCGTCCGCCGTCGCGCCTTCCGAGATGTCGGTCTTGCGGCGTAGCGCGTGCCGCGGAGGAGGTAGTTTGAATTCCTTGTCGGGATCGAGGAGCGGTGTCTTACCTTGATGCCAGCGAGTGATGGCCTCGAGGATCCGCTCAGCGGCACGCCCATCACCGTAGGGATTGTCTCCTTCCGCCATCAGCTTGTATTCCTCGGTGTCGCTCAGAAGTCGCTCGGCCTCGCGAAAGATTCCCTCGCGCGACATGCCAACTATTTTGGCCATCCCAAATTGCGCAGCCTCCGGGCGTTCCGTCAGCTTGCGGAGCACGAGCACAGGCTTGTGAAAGCTGGGGGCCTCTTCCTGAATCCCACCTGAATCCGTGAGCACCATGAAACAACGCCGCAGCAAGCTGACAAAAGTGAAGTAGTCGAGGGGTTCAGTTAGATGGATTCGGTCAACGCCACCGAGTAATGCGTTCACCGTGCTGCGCACGTTTGGATTCATATGCACGGGATAGATGACGCGGATATCCGGGTGCCGTTCCACAAGGTCCTTCAGCGCCAGGCACATGTTCTCCTGGTCGGCGCCCCACGATTCACGGCGGTGAGAAGTGATCAATATCAACCTGCGGCCGTCCGCGGGAATACCAGCCAGCGGAGTATTTTCCCAGGAATGAGGGAGCTCGCTGAGTCCCCGCAGCGCGTCGACGACCGTGTTTCCCGTGACCACGATCTTCGCCGCAGGGACGCCCTCGGCCCGCAGAGCGTCGCGCGATAGCGCCGTCGGAGCGAAGTGAATCTCGGTGACGACAGAAATGAGCCGACGGTTCGCTTCCTCCGGAAACGGATTGTAGATGTCGTGGCTGCGAAGTCCCGCCTCGATGTGCCCGACGGGAATTTTGCAATAGTAGGCCGCGAGAGCCGCGCCGAAAGCCGTGGTGGTATCCCCCTGGACCAAGACCATGTTGGGCCTGAAGCGCAGGCACGCATTTTCCACCGTATCGATCACGCGGCCAGTGAGCATGCTCAGGGTCTGGTTCGGGCGCATGACGTCCAGGTCGAAGTCTGGCTTGATCTTGAAGTACTGCAACACCTGATCGAGCATCGTGCGATGCTGACCCGTGTGCACCACGGCCGTTTCAAACTCAGCCGACCGGCGGCGCAAATCGTGGATCACGAGGGCGAACTTGATGGCCTCCGGCCGCGTGCCCAGGACTGCGATGATCCTGCAAGGCTTTGCCAATTGAGCACACTCCACTGGATGGGGAGACTCGACGAGCCACAGCCGACCTTTTTTCGATCGCCGCCTGCCGGGACACCCACGCCAAGCCTAGCAAGGTGCTTGTGTTCATTATCGGCCTGATTTCGGATCATTTCCGCACGCTGCAAAGTCCTTGTTGCTGGACCGTTAACAGAGAGTTGGGTGGGCATACTGGTCGTGGATTTGCCCCGGGTCTCCACAACCGCCCCAGGGAAGGCGCCACCGGCCCGTGCTATACGCGCGGCCAGTGCGGCGTCTTGCGCTTCGCCGCGGAGCGTCGAGTTTCGGGAGTTGATCTTGGAGGTCTCGCTGCTATAGCGCCTTACAGACGAAGTTAGCCGCGTCGTCGGTGCTGCCGCTTCCCCTATAGGTGGAGGCCTCTCCGTAAGGGCACAGGGGACGCGTGCGATCGACGGTTCCGGCCTTCCGGTGAGACGCCACGATCTGATCGGGCGCTGTGCCTTTCGCAACCCACTGCTCGATCGCGGCCATCTTGTCGAAACTATCGGTGCCCGGACCGCCCTGGCAATGGTTCATGCCAGGCACCATGTACAACTCGATCGATTTCCCAACCACGCCTGCCCCGAGCTTCTTGACCACATCGTGGAAATAGTTGACGCTGCCCATCGGGGCAACCTGTGGGTCCGCCCAGCCGTGGTACATCAGTAGCTTGCCACCATGATCGAAGAAGGGCTTCAAGTTGGGCTCTGTAAAATCGAGTAAGCCATTATCAATTCTCAGGGCTAGTTCCATGTCGCTGGCCGCGTTGAAGCGGTGCCAATCCCAATTGGCGTCCTTAAACACCAGATATTTGAACGCTTCCAGCGCATTCCCCAGCGGCTCAGGGCCTGCCAAGGTCGCCCAGCCTAACTCCGATCCCGGTTGCAGCAGCGCGGGAAGTAGCTCCGAACCCGTTCGCGGGTTCTTGACCGGCGCATAGAGCGCTTGCGCCGTCTCAACTTGCGCCGGCGTCAGACATTTGGGCCCATCGGT
>Ga0206991_10124_pt1 | contig 22165 bp, 20 predicted proteins | sample Alteio_BWMinCont_9_FD_153286 | JGI IMG/M metagenome (GOLD analysis project Ga0206991, IMG submission 153286) | Enriched cells from forest soil in Barre Woods Harvard Forest LTER site, Petersham, Massachusetts, United States -... | ecosystem: Environmental > Terrestrial > Soil > Temperate forest >...
GCGGAACAATTGCAGGCTCAGGCAGCACGATACAATTTAGTGCGACAACACTTGGACTTTATCAAGCAAAAGTTGAGTATTATGTCGGAAACGGCATATCAACCGGAGCAGACGACAACATAAACGTTCAAACCGTCATGGTGACATTGGCGGTGGTGGCTCCGGGCGACCCACTTCTCGTTGGCGAAACAGCTCTGTTCACGGCGACGGGCACTCCACCCAATGGCACGTATTCTTGGGACGGCGCTACCTCTAGCTCGGGAAATGCAGCCACTTTTACTGGGGAGAAGGAAGGTGAATTTTCCGTAACAGTTCACTATAAGATAGGCACAAAGTCGGCTACGGCCACGAAGTTAATCTCTGTAAAAAAGCTGACAGTCACATTAACGATTGATGCTCCGGGAGACCCGCTTCTCATTGACGCTACCGGCGGGGAAACGGCAATTTTGACTGCGACTGGCACGCCAGATGGAGGAACATATACATGGAGCACGAGCGGAGGCGCCACCAGCAGTTCGGGCAACACACTCAAATATACTGCCGTAGATGAGGGCACTTTTCCAGTAACAGTTACCTATACATTACGCGGTATATCGGCGACGGCAAATACGAAGCTAGTGGCGAAGAGAGTGACCGTTAAGATTATATCAAAGACGCCGCAGCCGGCAATCATAGGCGAAACAGTTGCCGTCAGATCCGTTGGCATGCCTGGAGGAGGTCGCTATTCGTGGACTGGAGTTACGGCAACGGCGGACGACCAAGCAACTGCATTGTTCAGCAGTCTTACACCCGGCCCCTTTAACATTACTGTGACTTACAAATTGCGCAATAAGAGCGCAAGTGCAAGTACAACATTAACGTTTATTGTTATACCAACGGTCACACTCTTTGCTGATCATGGTGTAGAGACTGTAGGCGGTATTTTCCATCTTTTCGCCTACGGGTCGCCCAATGGTGGTACATACACATGGAGCAGCAGTTCTAATGGCACATTGACATCCAGTGGCGCAAGTGCAACACTAACGTCGAATACTTTAGGATCGGTCAAGGTCAAGGTAACGTATAACTTTCGTGGTTATTTGGCTTCGGATTCAATAAGTTTAGGATTTTTTACAATGAAGTTCGATGTGTATGATGGGCAGAATGCAGAAAAGCCAGTGGCCGACACCGACAAAACATCGCGTGGCGTATTTACGGTTGCAAACCTAAATGACACAGACGGTGATGGAACGCCCGATAAAGATCAAACGACAACGATTAAAGGTGAGAAAGATTTATTCCAATTGGTGTTGAATGCACCCACAATTCCTTTTGATGGAACTATTCATCTCGCTATCACCGGAGTGGCCACAAAGACTTGGAAGAGTTTCGATAAGTCCGGAGGGGAAGATACGCGGCGCGATTTCGATGTCGTTAGTACCCATTGGCCCGTTAAATTGTGGGTAGAGGGGCTTGATAAAAGCAGTTTTGTACGAGATACAACCATGATATTGACATATATAGAGGGAAATTATGTGGGAGTAGGTCAGTGCGATATTGCGAATGCAACTTTTGTTTGGGCTGAAATTGGTTTCCCGGAAGATAAGTATGGATTTAGAAATTCTGGCGGACTGTCGGATGACGCAACGGGCGCAAATATCATTAAGCAATTTGCCCAAAATGGCGGTTCACTTGGAATGTTAATGCTTCCCGCCACGGGAACGCCACCAGTTTTTTTCTTTAATAATGTAGAGATGGGATTTACGGTTTTTCCGAATGGAATTGAAAACGAAACAACAGTTAAGTTCGACGTGAGTCGACAAAAAAATACGGAGGGTACGGTCATCACATATAAAGGAACCACCGTGATTGTTGATCCCGCTCCGGGTGTTCCTTATCCTATCATTGACGACTACGCCAACGACGACCTCGGGGATGGGGACGAGCAGAACGATCCAGTTAATCGGCACATCTTTTCAATCGATGGCCCTGGACCGGAGGTTAAAATCGCCTTAACGCCGGCACAAATTGCTACAGGCTATCGGTTCGTGAGAAATGCAAATTTCCGTGAATTTGTACGAGTGCGGTTTGATGGGGTTCGACCCTTTGGCAATGGTGTGGACGGGTCAAGATGCTCAGATAAACTACTGTGGTATAGCCGCGTAGATGTGGGCAAGGTTCCCGGTGCTACATCGTTTACGATTAATAGTCATGATTCGAACACCGATAATCCGGCTTTGCCAACCCTTCCGACAGGACCATAACATGAAAAACAAAACAATAGTTCATGTAGTTATTTTATTATTCATAGTATGGTGTCACCTCGGTTTGGCGACTGAATCCGACGCTATGTTCGTGGTAAACCATGCGAAAAGCATAGTTGCAGATAGAATCACAGTTATTAAGCAACTGATTGATGTATTACAAAATCCAGTTAATGATGCTCTCGACGCAACAAAAGATGAGGTGGCACACGCTAAACAATTGGTATCGCAAAAGAGAGAAGCGATTGCATTGTTACCCCAGTTGGCGCAATCAGAGGACGTTCTTGAGGTATTGTTCAAATACATTTGCGATTCGATCAAGTATTCGCCCACTGGGATTGATATTGGTGAACATGATGATGTAGGCCCAGAACCAACACCAGCCATGAAAGCGCTCTCTTCTTTGGGCTTGCCCGCAGCTCGATTCTTGATTCGCAAATTAGAGCGTAATCGCGATCAAACGGTTGACTTTGAAATGAGATTTATTAAACGTACTTTATCGATGATCGATGATAAAGAAGCGGTTGAGGCACTGTTTCTATACGCAATCAACCACGCCAAGTCTGCAGAGAAAAAAGCAATATTGACGCAGGCAATGCCGTAATCAATTGAGGAATGGCATTGGTAGGAAATCCGTGACGATGGCATCGCGCTGTATAAAAAGTCTGATTCGGAGAAAGTGACGACCCAATAAGTGATCTGGTCCACCGAATTGTTACAAGGATGTAGGACGCTGAACGAGCTTGGATTTTTGATTTTTGACACGCCGTCGCTGAGCGCGGCGGCAGAATGTCTAAACGCGAGAGGTCCATCGAATCAGTCCTACTTTGTAGCCCAGTGACCGTCAAGTTTTACGGGACGCGGGCGTATAAAAACTATCCTACCTATTATTTTAATTGGTGGTAGAGGTTTAAAGTAGGTTTTGATTTTAGCGAAAGTAAAAAATGTGGCGATTGCTGCAGTTCCTTTTGCAATTGCATTTCTACTTACTGTGTACTTGCGGTTTTGGGCTCTATCGCCCATAGGTTTAGGCTCTAGAGCAAGAAACTGATCGAAAACAGGAACATCAACGTCGAATTTGGCGTGAAATTTGAGACTTCTATGAATTGGAGATTGAGCCCAAGGGGGAATATGCGCCAGTACTTTTTCGCTATAATGATCGGAATTCTCTGTTTACTCGGGATCGTCATCTATCGGTTAGCGCAAAAATCCGTAGCATTAACACAGATTACCCCGGCACAGAGCCTATCGAAGGCAGATAGACACGAGCACGACACTGAAATTGAAAGTCCCACCGCGGAAATAAGCGGTAGCAGCACGGCGGACACGAATGGTGACAGCAACTTTGGTACTCTCTATGGAACAACGTCAGCCGGCGGGGCGGCGAACGCGGGTACAGTATTTACAATCAACTCGGATGGCGGCGGCTATTCTGTCCTGCATTCTTTTAGCGGTGGAGATGGAAAAAACTCTAATGCAGTATTGATCCGGGGTTCCGACGGTATGTTTTATGGAACGAGTGTTGCCGGCGGGGCATTGGATTTTGGCACAATATTTAAAATCAGTGCAGACGGGAATGTGTTTTTGGCCCTGCATTCATTTAACGGGATTGATGGCAAGAGTCCGCGCGGGGGTTTGATCCAAGGCATCGACGGCGCGCTCTATGGAACGGCTTCCAGCGATAGAACAGGACCAATATCAAGCGAGGGGAAGGTATTCAAAATTAGTACCGACGGGAGCGTCTTTTCAATACTGCATACATTTTCCTTTATCGCCGATCGTCATGGTGGGATGTGCCCCTACGCGAGATTGATTCAGGGACGCGATGGCATGCTGTATGGGACGACTCTTCGGGGTGGAGAATCGAAAAACGGCACGGTATTCAAAATCAGCACCGATGGGACCGTCTGTAAAGTCATTCATTCGTTCAAAGATGAAGATGGGCAGAATCCAGAGACTGGATTGGTTCAGGGCCGCGACGGTTCGCTTTATGGAACGACTCCATCGGGCGGACTTTCGGATTGCGGAACGATATACAAAATCAGCACGGACGGGAGTGTCTTTAAGGTTCTTCATTCTTTCAATGGCGAAAACGAAAAGGATTCCCATTCGGGATTGGTTCAGGATAGCGATGGCTCGCTCTACGGAACAACCACCGCTACCGTATTCAAGATCGATGCCGATGGAGTCTATTCAATTCTGCTTACATTCCCTGCAGATCCGAATGGCGGCCTTTGGCCAGCTCCATACGGTGAATTGATTCGGGGAGGGGATGGTATGCTCTATGGCACGACCGAACGAGGTGGAACGTCGTCAGGCGGCACGGTTTTCAGAATCGGTACAGACGGAAGCAATTTTTCCGTCTTGCATTCGTTTGGCCGGGATGATGGGCTGTCTCCGCATACGGGATTGATTTGGATCAAAGGGACGCACCAACGGGGCGAGGGACACCAATTTTGATTGTGCCTTTGTTTCGGTTTATCGTTTTTCCTGTCCAAAATCCTGATCTTGAAACAAAATATAATCGATGAATTGTTGGATGAAAAGGCAAAGGTTAACCTGTCTGATGATTTTACGTCATCCTCTCGGGCGGAAATGACTTGAGTCGTGCCTGAATTGCATCCAACGTCAACCTGCGTCTTGCCATAGGTCATGTTCCTCCGGTCCTACAATCAACGGCATTCATCGCGACGCCATAATCAGCGCAACGCACGCAATCGCCGTCTGTCCGACGCGCCCCCACTCGTCGCTGAAGTTGCCGACGACGGGCCAGCTTCCGGTCTCATCGCCGCTCTTACATTGGCCTTCGTTCAGCGCGTTCTTCAAGGCATCTCCCCATTGTTTGGCGATACTTCCGCCCACTAGCGACGTCGCCAAAGATCCATAATACCAGTAGTATAGATCTACGCTGTCGCCGTTGGCGCCCCAGATTGGCAGGCCGCCGTCTTTTGCAGCAGTTTCAATACTAGCCAGGACCTCCGACTTCTTTGCGCCGAAGAGCAAGCGCGTGGCGTCGCCGATCATGTCGCGCCGCCGATTCGGATCCTGGCCCGGCTGGTAAGTATAGAGGGTGACCCCGTTCACGTTTTTCGCTAAGCTGTCGAGAAATCTTCCAGCCAAGTCAAAGCTCAACGGTGAGATCGCGAGCCCGGCTGTCTTTGCGGCTTTCATCTGTTGGAAATACCACCCCGAGACGGAAATGCAGCCAGCCATCTTCTCCGTGTAACGGAACCCGCCGGCAGCGTTCTGGTGTATCTTAACCGAATAGTCGATGGCCTTCTGCGCCGCTTTTAGCGTGTCCGCATTCTGGGATGCACCGGCCGCTTCGATCAGCGCGATGCCGGCGATTGCGTGCGGATAACCGATGCCGCGGATGCCGCCCACATCAGTCCTCGCGTAGATGCAGCCATTGGCGGCCTGGTTTACCTTGAGCCACTCGACAGCTTTGCGAACACTCTTCTGGTAGATCCCGCCGTTCTCCGAATTTGCCGAGCGTATAAACGCCAACAATGCGAATCCAGTGCAGGCCGTGTCGACTTGATTGCTGGCACCATACTTGATCGTATTCCAATGACCGTCTTCTTCCTGATGCGCAGCAAGCCACTTGAGCGCGGCTTCGGTTGCGGGAAGTATAACCGGTGGTGGTGGCGGAGTATTGGCAACAATGTCGTCGACGCGCAGAATCATCCGGGCTTTCGCAGCGCCAGTCGTTCCCGTAATGGCGCGTTCATACCACATTTTGGCCCGCTCCCGCAGCGCTTGCTTTCTTGTCTTGTTTGTCTCTCGTTCGGAGAAATTAAACCAACCGTCTCCAATTGCCGCCTGATCCTTCGGATCGACCGGTTCGGAAAGGTCTTTCGACGCCAAGTCTTTCAGCACGGGTTCGGCACCTTTTGCTAGCGCAGGCAGTCCGGTTTTCCAGTCGAAGAGCAACAGGCAGCGGTACAATCCAACGTTCAGATTTCCCGCGGGATCATTCGGCTTGTCCAGAATCGTTTTCATTCCAGTGGCGAATTTAAGCGCATCTGGATCCCGGGTGCCGGGTTCAACCGACACCAGTGTTCGCATCAGTGCTGTCTTGTCAGCCTGATAGGTTGCCGTGAGACGGTCAAGGGTCGCGAGAGCTGTGTTGATATCACCGGCCTTCCAGAAATTCGATGCGCTTTCGTTCAGCAGGACAAAACGCAGTACGGCGTTTTCATGTCCTTCGTCCAACCAAGCAAGGAGTTTTTTCGCCAGCGCAGCTTTCTCTTCAAACTTAGTCTTCGCATAATCGGCTTTGAAGACATCCTTGATCGTCGCAAGCGCTTCTTTTTGCGCCTCGACATCCGGGACCGGCGCGAGCTCGGCGGCATGGCTTGCAACGATGAAGACACACTGAATGGGAATTATCACACTTGGGCGCACGCGCATGGGAAGCTCCTAACAATGGGTCGTAATCTGGGGAACTATCCCAACTCTGGCAGCGTTTTGATCTTGCAAAATACTTTTACAACGGCAACAGGCTCGGAGCGCCACCACTGGCTGGGCGTTGTCCTCTAGCTGCCGCATGGAAGCGTAACGAAATCGGCGGAACGGGAAAGTCGCAATCAAATTAAGCAATACCTCGGCGACGGTTTGGGACGGACTAGTGATGGCGCTCCGAACTTTCCACCAGTGGCTACTGTCAAGCCTTCGCCGTCCCGTCCGGCATCCAATTCTTGCGGATGGCCGGGAACAGGCCGTAGGCGTCCTTGAACGGGACTTCTTTGATCGCCGCTCCCCGCTGACGTTCTGGTCGTTCCAGTCCGGGAATGACGAGGCTGTACCCGGCAGGCTTGCCGTCAGCGTATTGGATGATAGCTCGGTCACATTTCATAGCTTGGCTCCGGTTACTGTGAAAGTAATTGTATCCGGTAATCAGCAACCGCGATGTTTTTTCTAATAGTCGCCGCCATTGTATTTTCCCCATTTTTCCGATACCGTTCAGCTTTCACCTTAAAGACAGGAGACAACCCACACCATGCCTCGGCCCAGCCCCTACACTGTCAAGCAGAAGTCGTCGATACTAGACTCCGTAAAGTCCAGCCGCAAGTCTGGGAAGAAGTGGCCAGAGATACTCAAAGCAGCCGGAGCCGAGGGCTTCAAGGGCGGACTTCCGTATTTGATGAAGCTTGCGTGGAAGGCCGGTTCCATCAGAGGACGGCGGCACGTAGCGCCAGTGGCGATGTTGCCGAAGCGCGGCCCCGGCAGACCGAAGGGTACTGCCAAACGTCGTGGCCGGCCACCAATGGCCAGCGCGGCATCCACAAACGGGTACGCGCCGATTGAGCGCATGATCGCGCAGATTGCCAGGGAACGGATCAGCGGCGCGATTGACCGAGCGTTTGCGGTACTTGCGGCGGCGAAATAGGGCCACATGACGAAACTCGAAATGGAAATTTCCATAGCCACCCTGAAATCGGAGTTACGCCATGAAATACAAACAACTCGGCCGGACCGGGGTCAGAGTATCTGAATTGTGTCTCGGCTGCATGACGTTCGGAAACGAAGCCGACGAGGAGCATTCGATTGCGATGATCCGCCGGGCCGAAGAGGCTGGGATCAACTTTCTGGATACCGCCAATGTCTATAGCCGTGGACGCAGCGAGGAAATAGTTGGGAAGGCCATCGAAGGGCGCCGAGACAGGTTTGTGCTTGCCACCAAAGTCCGTGGAAGAATGGGAGATGGCCCCAATGACGAGGGCGTATCCCGTTTTGCGATCTTTCAACAAGCCGAGGCCAGCTTGCGACGGCTGCGAACCGATCACATTGATCTCTATCAAGTCCATTTTTGGGACGCGAATACACGGATCGAAGAAACTCTTGAAGCGCTGGATGACTTGGTAAGCTCTGGAAAGGTTCGCTATCTCGGCTGCTCAAACTTCGCAGCCTGGCAACTCGCAAAATCGCTTGGGCTGAGCGCGCTTCATGGTTGGGCGCAGTTTGATTGCATCCAACCCCGCTACAATCTGATCGACCGAGTGGTTGAACGGGAACATTTTCCCCTTTGCATGGATCAAGGTGTCGGCGTAATCAACTTCAGCCCCTTGGCAGGTGGCCTCCTGACGGGCAAATACTCGCCTGGACAGCCGACACCGTCTGGCAGCCGTGGCAGCGAGAATCCCAGTTTCATGGATAACCGAGCAAAGCAGCATAACCTTATGCGAGCACAAGCCGTTGTCGGCGTACTGCGGGAAATTTCGCATCCATTGGTTCAAACAGCAGTGAAATGGACGCTGGCCCATCCGGCCGTCACCAGCCCGATCCTGGGCGCACGCAATATGACTCAACTCAATGCGCTCTTGGACGGTTGGGATGACTGGGAACTGACCGTGGCTGAAAAGGCCAGGCTCGATGAGGTCAGCGCGATTCCACCCATGAATTAAGCCTTTGAAATGGTTGTTTCATTCGAAATAGAATTGGATTTTGATACACCAATTGAGCGCATGATCGCGCAGATCGTCAGGGAACGGATTAGCGGCGCGATTGACATGGCGATTGCGGTGTTGAAGTAAGTGACGGAATAGGGCCACATGACGAAATTTGAAATGGTATGCTCCATCGCCGAAAAATCAGGCGTTGAACAGCAAATCGCAAAGCAAATCGTCCAGATGACTCTCGATGGCATCATAGACGTGCTGGCCACGGAGGGACGGCTGGAGCTCCGCGAGTTTGGTGTCTTCGAGGTGCGATTGAGTCCGCCACGCCAGGCGCGGAACCCACGGACTGGCGCAACTGTTCAAGTGCCTGCGCGGAAGTGGGTGGCGTTCAAGACCAGCAAAATCATGGCAGAGCGGGTAAACACCAGCCCCGGCCAGGTATAAAATGGGCATCCTGCTTGAAATCTTCGGGCCGAGTCGCAAAGAAATATGGCGTGAACTCTGTCGTCAGATAAAAGCCGATTACGTCGATGTTGGTTTCTGGAACCGTGACAAGGTTCGGGCACACTTCAAACAGTGGACAATCACACTCGATATCGTATCCGACGACGATTCTAGCTATACCCGCTTACGCGCTCCGTATGTTAATTCAGACAATTTTCGATTCACCATTTATCGAACGAGCATCTTTACAGGAATCGCGAATTTCTTCGGAATGCAGGATATACAGATCGGCGAAGCCTATTTTGACGATGAATTCGTGATTCAGGGCAACGACCAGGCGAAAGTGGTTCGTTTCTTTTCGAACCCACGAATACGGGAACTAATCCGGCGACAGCCTTCGATTTGGTTATCGGTCAAGGACGACGAAGGATATTTCGGCACGCATTTTCCAGAAGGCGTGGACGAGCTGTGCTTCAGGGTATCCGGCGTCATCAAAGACATTGAGCAACTGAAATCTCTCTTCGAGCTATTCGCCGAGTCACTAAACATGCTTTGTCACATGGGTTCTGCTTACGAAAATGATCCGAAGCTGGAGCTTTGAGTTCTCCAGCTTCGGCTCCGATTTAATTCATCCCTCCGAATTCCTGCCGCTCGTGTTTGCGGTGCTTACGGCGGCGGACGAATAAATGCGTGATCGATCCAACATTTATGTCGATTCCAGTTTTCTGCACTCCGAACCGCAAAATAAAAAGCTCGCTTCAAAATCAAATTTGGCTTTCAATGCGGCCAGCAATTCCGGCGGCGGCGATTCCTGATATTCAAGAGCAGGCTTCGCAATTGAAATCTGCCGTGTTTGCATATCAAAACGACCGCGCCAGCAATGCATCGCTTCTGGACCCCAAACGCCGTTGTGGGTGCCCGTGGCCGCGCTGTGCGTCTCAAGTTTGCCGTCGCGGTAAAGCCACAACATCGAAGTGAAGCTCGACATGCCGTGGCCGATGTCAATGTATTCCACTGAAGTCTCCGGCAATACTTTGCTTATCCTAACAATTACAATTATGCGCGCAATTCCACTGCGTTGCCTGGATGCGAAAGCAGAGCTCCCTGGTAAAAAGAGCATTTGGCATTAAAATCACGCCGATGTTTAAAGATGGGACGACTGGCGATGACTGAACAGCCAACAATTGAACAGTTTGAAAAAGTAAGGCGCGGCCACCGCGTCGTTTTCTCTCCACGGGATGCCATCGGCGGCGCGCGCGGCCTGCGTAAACAGATTATCGGCGTGGTCGCAAATCTGGATCCGAAAGCCGGCATTGCCCAAGTTGGCGATTGGATTGTGCCCGTCAAAAAGCTTCAACGCGCTGGCGGCGGCGCATTCCGGGAATTTGCAAAGGTCCGGCGCAAGACGGAGCGTGAGCGCATCTACGGCGCGCTGTCACCGGCGGAAAAGAAGAAACTGCAAACGTGCGCGCAAGACGCACGGGCAGCGTTTTTGAGCACGACGCCGTACAGCGGGCCCGCAAATAAGGCGTTCTACACAGAAATGAAAGGTGCTCGCGAACGGCTTATGCGGGAGCGTGGCATTACGGACACGTCAGACCGTGGCCAATGCAAAGCGCTTCCTCTATTCATCGAACGCGCGCTGCACCGTGGCAAGGTGCCTGAATTGCGCGGCGTCAAATTTGTAAGCGCGGACACGGGCATGGTGGCCGTCGGCGATTCGATAAAGCTCGCTGGCCACAAATTCAAGATTACCGGATATACAACGGACGGTCAGATACGGCTTGAGGATGGACATAAAATCATCGTGCCGTCGGAATTTGTGCCGAAAGATACGGAAGCGCCGAAAAAACCTGTTGTCCCGAAGTCTGTCATGCGCCCGCGCCAAAAGGCAGCCAGGCGTGCCGTAATCGGCAAGCGCCGTTCCCTACGGCCAAGGAGAACGCGCGGCCGATATCGCTCGCATTCAGATCGGCGAATCGGCCGGTTAGGGCGTCGCCGCTGGGGATGCTTCACGAAATGCCGTGGCCGACAAGGCCGCTTCATTCGTCAGAACCGAAATCGACGGAACCCGTGGGGATACGTACCGGCGGCCGAGCACCTTGGTCGCTCGTATGCGGCGCTTCTCCAAGCGAATTGAACGGATATTTAATTGTCCACGTCTAGCCAAAGCTCAAAGCCAAAAGCGTTGCTCTCTTGGAGCTCAGGAAAGGACAGCGCTTGGTGTCTGCATGTCTTACGAACCCAAGGCCAATTCGAAGTCGTTGGATTATTAACTACAATTAACGAACATTTTGACCGCGTCGCCATGCACGCTGTGCGAAGGGAGCTACTGGAAGCCCAGGCACGTGCAGTTGACTTGCCACTCTGGCCCATTCGAATTCCTTGGCCGTGTTCAAACGAGGACTATGAGCTTCGAATGGGCGAGGCTGTTACACGTGCCCGCGAGTTTGGAATTACGAATATAGCTTTTGGAGATTTGTTTTTGGAAGACATCCGCAGATACCGCGTCGAGAAACTGCATGGCACTGGTATCGAACCGCTCTTTCCGATATGGGGATTGCCCACGGATCGATTAGCTCGGCAGATGATCGGCTCTGGCTTGAAAGCAATCTTAACCTGCGTCGATCCGCGTAAAATTGACAAGCATTTTGTAGGGCGACAGTTTGATGAACAATTGCTGTCCGAATTGCCTGTGGACGCGGACCCGTGCGGAGAGAACGGCGAGTTCCACACGTTCTGCTATGCCGGACCGATGTTCGCCGCTCCAATCCCTGTAAGCGTCGGAGAGATTCAGGAACGCGATGGCTTTGTATTTGCCGACGTGATTCGGGCACACAAGAATGATGAAAAGGGAGTATGAGATTGAGCTTCAATCATTCAATTTTGTAGTGCGTTCCGAATGGTTTCAATGGCGCTTTCAGCCATGCGGCCATTGCCATCCGGCAATATTATCCGGGGGCCAAAAATGGTCCGGGTTCTGTATTGAATTGTCCCTACTTTCGCCGTACTATTGCCGATTCGGTCGGCGGCGTAGCCGATCTTTCACGCGTTTGGAGTGCAACGTCATAACGGAAAAATGAGCGACGTGACAATCTGATTGATGCGCGAGCATCGACGAACTGCTTTCTCAGAAACGACCAACTTGGGCCGAAAGGCTCTTGAATAGTGAAGCAGCGACTTGAGCCGCGCCCTGCAAGGGGCGTCGGTTCTGAGTTTGCTGTTCACTATTACCCCTTGGTCGGGGTCTGAGGAGCGGCGGGCTTGGACCGGCGCTCTTTTTTTGTGTCAAAATTTCTGTCGAACTTCGATTTTCGTGTGGGTGTGTGCTCGCACGGCCAACAGCAGTGAATCGTTCCTTGGAGGGCACGTATAATGCACCAGCGTTACATTGTCGGACACGCCGTTATCGTCAGTCTTGTAATAATGGCCACCATAGTTACAACGGCGGCCGCATCTCAAACGGCAATTTCAATTACGGCGCCGTTGGGCGGTGAAGTATTTATTGAAGGCCAAACTCAATTCGTTCGAGTAGCGACCAAGGCGAAATCCGTCTTGATCGAAATCAGTCGCGACGGCGGAACGACGTTCTCCGCACTTGGCACGATTAGCAATTCGGTCAAAGACGTCAGTAAACGCAATGTATTGCCATTTATTGTTTCGGGGCCGGACTCGACAACCTGCGTCATTCGCGCAGGCGGAACCGCCATTTCCGGCGGCTTTTCCATTTCTGCGGCGACTTCGACCGGCGGCGTGCCGGTTGTCATTTCTGGCCCGGCTGGTGGCGATCTGTCCGGCAGCTACCCAAATCCCAGCGTCGCGGCAGAAGCCGTCACGGCAGCGAAGATCGGCAGCGGGCAGGCGTCGTCCAATTTTGTGCTTGCGGCGAATGGAACCGGCGGCGCCAGTTGGATCGCACCTAGCGGTGGTAGCTCGACATTGAGTGGGCCGAGCGGAACGCCACCAAACGCTGTAGTCGTAGATGGCAACGGCAATGTTGGCATCGGAACCACAACGCCCGGAGCGAAGTTGGATGTGAACGGAAATTTGAACGTCAATGGAACGATCACGATTCCGGCAACGACACGGTACTATTCGGTCCACCATTCGGCTTGGGTATTAAGCTATCCTGGAGGAGGAGGATACGTTACCAATACCAATAACAATGTGTCAATAGTAAACCAGTCTAACACGTCTCTAGCAATACTAGCTCCAATCTATCTTCCGCATGGTGCGACGATCACGGGCTTTAGCGCTTCGATTGGCAGTGTAGGGACTTCGATTACCCTAGCAAGAGACAGCGCTACTACTGGAGCTACAACGAACATCGTTAGTGCGGTGTCAGCCGGTGCGACGATGCCGAACGCAGTCGCGACCACGGCCCATATTGTCGATAATCAAAATTGTAGTTACTACCTCGAAGTGACGCAGAGCGCTCCAGGCGATCCGGTAGGCCTCCTCAGTGTTGTGGTCTCCTACACAGTAACAAGCCCGCTGCCATAGTGAACTCTTGCGCGAGTCTGGGTAAAACCATACTCACGACTCGTATTACCGGGGAGCAGACTAAGTTTTAGCTGATGGTCGAAGAACATTGATGTTTGGGCCAATTAACAAAAATAAAGTAAAGGGAAAATCGATGTCCACCCGCACCGTAAAGTTTGTCGGCGCTCTGCATGCACTGATTATTCTACTGCCGCATGCTCAATCCAGTTTTGCGTCCGAATCCAACAACGGCATTGTCGGAGCGTTGACCGACAGCGCTATAGCATTTCTTGCACAGGGCAAGAAAGGCAAAGCCGAAGACTTTCTGCTTCGCGCCCTGGCCAACGATGAGAAAAACGTGCGTGCAATGTTCGAGCTGGCAAAGCTGGATAATTTGGGCGAGGTGGCTTTCAAAGCGTATTGTCTGTCAGACGATAAAGCCCGGATGTCGATGTTGCCGCAAATCGACCGGCTATTCCCGGTTACTGCCAAAATCGCTCATGGTCTGGAAGACTACGACGCGGAGCAAATCCGGATTATGAAACAAGCACGCGACATATTGACGGTGAAGGAATGCAAGCGCCGGTTGCAGTTTAAGCACGAGCCTGTCGAGCTGAATTTGCCATTCGACCCAGTGGGAGTGTATGGGTATGCGCGGCAAGATGGAAAGAAATTGCAGTTCGAATACGAATTAAGAGCAAACGGAGAATATGTACGCCGTGGCGGTGGATCGTATTTTTCACGAGAAGATGGCCTTACAAATACTGAACCTGACAAGCGAACTGTTCTAGGCACGTGGAAGTACGACGAAGGATCGAAAATTCTTACAACGATTGAAGTGTTTAAAACAGGGAGCGGAAACAAGAATCGCATAGATACATTCAAGCAGGAAAACGGTAGGTTTTGCGGAATGACGCAAAACGGCTTCAGACCTTCTCAACCGGAATCAATGATCTGGGTCAAGCAGGAAGAATAAGATAAAGAAAGGGCACCCGCATGGAAATGTTCCAAGAAGTTCAGCTCACTGAGAAAAATGGGGGGCGTTATGAAAATTAGAACGATTGTTTGCGTGGCACTTCTGCTGGCCGCAACCCACGTATTCGCTGGAGATCGCGACGCGGCGATGGTGATGGTTGCGAACGCGGAAAAGAACCTCAACGCAGGTCAGTTCGACGTTGCCAAGGGCATGTGCGAACGGGCACTGGCGGAAGACAAGAATTGTCCAGAGGCGCAATTTTTGCTTGGATGCTGCTTTCAGAAGTTAGGAAAAGCCAAAGAAGCCATGGCCAGTTATCAATTAGCCGCCGACTTGGCCAAGAAAGGGAGTAACAGCGCGCTCATGGCAAAAGCCCTTGATGCTGCTAAAAATCTAGTGCCGGGTCTGCCGGATATCTTGACAGCCGACCAGAAACTCGCGGCAAAACTCACTCCACTGGCTAACGCGGCAATGGATGGCCAGCAATGGGAGACCGCGAGATTCGCATATCAAGCAATCCTGGCCGTGGCGCCTGCCAACGAGAACGCAAAGAAGAATTTGGCCGACGTCGAACAGCAGATTTTGGCTCGCGGCGATCCCATCAAAGCCAAAATCGCGTCCGCCGCACTGGCCGAATCGTTTTACTATGTTGGCGTCAGCCAATTGGACAAGGCGCGCGAAATGGCCGAGAAAGCCAGGAGCCATGCCGATACTGCCGCTGGTAAAGAGGCCGATCATCTGCTCGCATGTAATTTCGATTTGTCACAGACCATCGGCGATGATCTTGCGACAGCCAAAAAAGAGTTCCGACAGATTATCGCCAAGTCAACGCCGGTCGCTCCAACAACCGCATCGGCCATCAACGCTCCTGCGACTGGCATCGATATCGACGCTGTTGAGAAAACGGCAACGGATGAATCGAAAAAGATGCCCAAGGAAAAACTGGTTCCATCGTTCACGGAGACTTATGCAAAGGGCAAGGATTTTTATTCAAAGGCGGCGCCCGGCACCGATGGCAATCAGAAGAACGTCGCCGCCGCCCTGGAGCAGTTTATCCGCTGTGAAGTTCTGTATCTGCGGATCGACGAGGAAAAAATAATGACACCGGATGTCGAAGAAAGCGAAAAACAAGCATCCATGTTGCGCTACGCCTGCATGAAAATGACAATTTTGTCGCACTAGAGAAAGGAGAACCCTGTGTTCATTGCAACAGCTAAACGCACGGCGTGCCTGCACGTTCTGATATTGTTGACTGCCTTACCTGTTCTTGCGTCAGACGCGACCAATAACATTGCCGATGCCTTGACCGACAGCGCAATCGCTTTTCTGGCACAGGGCAAGAAGAGCAAGGCCGAAGATTTTCTGCTGCGCGCGCTGGCCAACGACGAGAAAAACATCCGTGCGATGTTTGAATTGGCAAAGCTGGATAACTTGGGCGAAGTTGCTGGTAGGGCATACACATTGTCCGACGAAAAATCCCGGCGAACCATGCTGCCGCAGATTGACCGGCTGTTTCCTGTCTCGGCCAAGATTTTACATGCGATGGAGGATTACGACACCGAGCTGATCCGCATGATGAAGCTGGCGCGCGAGAAAATGACTGTGAAGGAATGTCAGCGGCGCCTGCAATTTATCCATGAGCCGGTGGAGTTGAATTTGCCGTTTGATCCGGTGGGGTCATATTATAGCATTTGGAATGAAAAGAAGCCCGCGATAGCTTATTTTGAAATCCGAGAGAATGGAGTTTTTGGAGTGTTCAACGGCAGCAATCCGACTTGGCATGGAAAATGGGTATATGATGACAATCTAAAAGTTCTTACGACAACGTACTGCGCCGAATTTGAAAGCAGGGAAAAAATATGGAAGTATCGCAGAGAGTCGAACAATTTTCGTTTAATGGGAACGGGTTCGGTAAAAACAAAAGCAAGCGTTGTATTGGAAAAAAAAGAAGACTAAGTTGGTTACGCTTGCGTGTTGCGCAAGTGAATAAAATTTGTCTATAGGAATGAGATTTTACTGTTGACTGTTTTTTATCGGACAGACAGTTGCCGATGTCTACGTGCGAGGGACGGGGTGATAGCTGCCATTCAAATTCCTCGCGCCGATTCCAGATTCAACTGCTGACGTTGGCGAACCCGCGACCAGGAGCGCCGCCACAACGTTGAAATCCAAAATTAGGCCACGCTGGGTGTGCTGCGTCGACATGAGGCAACCGGACTAAAATAGTCCTGTATAAAATCATAAGTTGTATATTTAAAACGACTTACAATAATACAAAGTGGACTACCGACTTAGCCACTTTTCGGTAGTGGACTTTTTGGTCCTCTTCAGTACCGGACGATTTTGGTCCGGGGCGCGGTGGCCGGGTCTTACGATTTGAATTCATTTGTTTGTTATGGAGTCTAGCAGTTCGGATCACGCTCGACAGAACCATGAATATGACGAACGCTCCAAGATCATCCCACCATATTGCACGAGAAATTTTCTTCTTGACGTATGCATCCCCCCAATGATAAAGGTATTCTAGACGGGATGCACGATAGGAGCCTTAAAACAATCCTGCGTCCGAACAAAAAACAGGGGTCAGCGATAAATGGATGAGCCGTCACCAAAACCGGTGATGCCAGCGCCCCTGTTTTTAAAACGCTGGCCATAATTGCGGAAAAATTATACCGGGTGCGCTTCTAACGCAACCCGGTGTCTTTTAGCCGCTCTACGATGGTCGCTCATCGTGAACGTCCAACCTCATTATAATTCAATAGGTTCTGCGTTGCAACAATCGTGCAACGCAACTAGTAACATCACAAGAATTCAAGATCTCCCCAATCCACATTTGTCGTTCTCACGGTCATCGGAGGGAATCCGATGCAAATAGAGTCTCTTCTTTCACATCCGCAATTTAAGGACGTTCGCAAGTATCGAGCGAGATGGATGGCAAGGTGTCCATGCCACGAAGATAGCACGCCATCCTTGAGCATTTCAACGGGCGCCGATGGTCGCATCCTCATGTACTGCTTCGCGGGCTGCAAAATCTCCGATATTCTTGCACGGATCGGATTGACATCACGCGATTTATTCTCATCCGAAGACCTCAAAATGTGGACCGTCGGAAAACAACGCAAAGCAAACACCGAAAATCAAAACCGATCCAACCCAAGTACGCCAACGGTAAATATGGAGAAAATCGGTCAACTCGCCAGGGATTGGAGCCTCGATTTCGAGCACGACTTCGATGCACAGAAATTCCTTTGGCAGCGCCGGGGGATCTCAATTGATACTGCTAGAACGTGGATGATAGGCGTTCAAAACATTCAACGTAACGAATCTGGTGTCGTAGGTGCAACTTGGACATATCCGGTATTCAACGCAGTTCCACCGCGTCATATTTCTGGAATAAAATTCCATCGCGATCCTAACCCAGATGGCAGTCAAAAATGTTTTTGGATGCCAAAGGGCGTCTCCCAAACAGAACTACTCTTTCCACTACTTGAATCCTTTGTTCTGAAGCCAGGCGAGCAAATCATAGTTACGCCCGGAGAATTAAAAGCTCTTGCTTACGTTTCCGCTGGGTTCACAGCTACATCTCGCACCACTGGGGAATCGGCATACTGGCCGCAAGCACTTGCTGAACGATTTCGAGACCTTCACGTAATCCTTGATCCCGATCACGAAAATTCGACTGCCGCGAAAATCTTTGTAAAGCTCGCAACTGTAGCCCTGAAACCGTTTGTAAAAACTCTGGAGGTAGTCCAACCATGAAAGACATAAACGATGATCTGCGCTCCGAAATCTCACATGGCATGGTGCCGGATGGAGCAGGAGACGTAGTCAGTCGGCGAATAAAAAACAGAATAATTGTAAAAGATGTGAGAGAAACAAAGCCCACAGCCGACTCGCGTAATACCGACGACATCGGTTGGAATGATTGGGAGGATATGAAAAGTGATGACACCGATCCACAAGGTCATCGTTATGCAAATTTGACATCTGATTCGGACTCAGCGAAAGCACACGGCAATGATCTAATCATCGAGCCGATATTTAATCGAAATAAGAGAAAAGCAATCATTACTATCAAATATCTCGACAATGCTCCATTTATCAGCGAAATAATCATAACTAGCGCGAAACAGCGCTGCGATCTTGCCGAATCAGTGGCGAAAAAGTTTGGCGCAGATAAGAAACAAATACTCACGGAATTGGATCGATTGGCTGCAGCTCACGTCGAAACTATAAAGCGGGAGCTCAATGACAATAACGCAACTGAAGAAGCTAACGTCGTCGCACAAGAATCGGAGTCCGAAAATATTAACAATGGCAGTATTGGCGCGCAAGCTCGGTATTTTGTGGAAAATGGTAGAACGTTTCGGCGCTATTTGGATCGTGAGGGAGAAGTCAAGGCACAGCCGATAGCAAACTTTGCCGCAACGATTGTTGCCGAGCTGACGTTGGATGATGGTGTTGAACGAAGTAAGGAATTTGAAATTGAAGGCATTTTAGATTTCGGCGAGGTGCTGCCGCGAATTACTGTTCAGGCCACGGAATTTAGCAAACTTGATTGGATCACTGAAAAGTGGGGCACGCGCGCAATCGTCGAGGCTGGCCGATTCGTTAAGGAGCACCTGCGCTGCGCGATACAGGTATTGTCAACTTGTGTGAAGCAAATGCATATTCACACAAATACGGGCTGGCATAGTCTTGAGGACGGTCAGCGCGTTTACTTACACGGCGGTGGCGCAATCGGTACGGATGGTCCTCTGGCCGACATTGAAGTGGCACTACCTCCTGCCCTGGCAAATTTTAAATTACCCACATTGGGTACGAGGGAAGAGAATGTCCACGCGGTACGTACAAGCCTTAGACTCTTGAACGGACTGGCTCCCGACGCCATAGTCTTTCCAGTATTCGCAGGCGTCTACCGGGCCGTTCTAGGGCCAAGCGATGTTTCAATAAATCTCTGTGGACCAACCGGTGTTTTTAAGTCTGAAGTCGCATCCATTGGGCAGTGTCATTTTGGTTCAGGATTCGACGCTCGACATCTTCCAACGTCATGGTCGTCAACGCCAAATTCAATTGAGATGCTTCAATTCGTCGCGAAAGACGCATTGATTGTCATCGACGACTTTGCACCGGGCGGATCGTTTTCTGATATTGCCCGATTCCATCGTGATGCCGAGCGGATTTTTCGAGCGCAAGGCAATAACTCCGGAAGGCAACGCCTTTTCAGCGACGGCAGGCTTAGGCCCTGCAAACCACCCCGCGGTTCGACGATGTCAACTGGCGAAGACCTGCCACTCGGTCAATCGGTCCGCGCTAGAATCATTACAGTTGAAGTATCGCCGAATAGTATTGATAAGCAACGGCTCACGGAATCACAGTCGGATGCTTCCAAAGGACGTTACGCACTCGCAATGGCCGCATACATTCAGTGGCTTGCGTCGCGAATCGTTGATATCCAAAAGTCTTTTCGCCGTAATGTCGAAAGCCTGCGTGATCGGATCTTGAGAGCCGGACATCATGCAAGAATGCCGGAAGCCGTAGCGCAACTTATCATCGGGCTACAGACGTTTCTGCAGTTTGCCGTCGATATTCGCGCAATCGACGAGCAAGAGAGTTCTGTGATTTGGCATCGTGGCCTTATGGCGCTGGTCACGGTTGGTCGTGCGCAGCGGTCGTTTTTAGAAGGACAAGAGCCTGTGCAGCGATTCCTCTCGATTATCAGAGCCGCAATTGCTGCCGGGAATGCACATTTGGCTGAAGCTCCGAATGGTGGCCACCCAGATAACGCCGAAGGCTACGGTTGGCGACTTCGGACTTTGAGTAACGGCGACACGATCTGGGATCCAATGGGTGATCGTGTCGGCTGGATTGTCGGCAACGACCTACTTTTAGAACCAAACGCTGCGTTCACTGTTGCGCAACGCATCGCGCATACTCAGGGACAGCCCATTTCTATCTCCCAGCAGGTTCTGCACAAGCGGCTCTTCGAGAAGGGCGTGCTTTTCGATACGGAGAAAAATAGAGGATACAAAACTCGTCGATGGATCAATGGTATTCGTACGCCGGTTCTGGCACTGCGCCTGGCAGTCCTCGGCGCAATGCCGACAGGGCAATCCGGGTCAGAATCTGCCGTCGATTCGACCACGTTAACTACCGATGACTAAATTGTTTAAATGGATTTGGGCAATCTGGGCATCAAATTTTAATGAGGGTAACGATAATGATACTAATAGTGCTTAATTATATTTTCACACATACCAGAAATACGAATTATTTTCTTATTTATACAACTAATCTATGTTATTACGAATCCATTGACCATATTGCCCTCTCAAATTCTAAAGCCAGAAATAGCATGACGTTATATTGGGCAAATGACCAACCATTTGTTGCCCAGCGATTGACCATACTGCTGTAGATGCCGATCACCTTGAGGAGAACGCAATGACAAAGATGACTCGACTTAAGGAATTACTCGCCGACATCGCGGCAGGAAAACTGATTCCTACGCGCAAGACATTAGACTGGAAGGGACGTTCGCTACGGCTCAATGGTCATGAGCTCAGTCAGCATCTAAAATATGAATCATTTTGGGATTATCTCGCGGCCTTGGCACTGGCGAAACCGAAGGTGTCATGGATGGCCCGTCGCGAAGACGGCGTGATTGCTGACAATCAACTCATTAACGGCCATGCCAAAGCGGGAAATCTTCGGCGTGAGATTGGGCGAGCCCTGCCACGTGGCGTCGCGGCATTATTTATTCGCCCGGTGCGCGGGCTCGGCCACAAGCTTGCGCACGACGTTCATGTGCGCGGCAGCGGCGAAGCAACCCTTAAGTTTTCAGAAAATGCGAATCAGTTTGTCGCAGTTGACAACCAGAGTGCGAGCGATCATGACCCAGATTCGGAAGAAGAAATCTGAAAATAACTTGTGTGCTTCCTGTGTACACGAATTCATTGAATCACTACCTTGGCTGGAAATTGTATCTTCATTATTGTTCAATAATTAGAACATAAGCGCTACGCGCAATTTTTACTCCGAGATTCGGGCGTTCTCTTCGTCTTTACTACATCGAACTCATCGGCGGCACTATTTCTTTGCGGCAGATCTTCTTGTGCCGTAACTCCTGGTTGTCTTTCTGGACAGCCAACATTCTGCTTTTGCGCTGGGCCATCGTTTGGAATGTTTCCAAAATGCTCCTCTGCCGCAATGGCTGGGGCTATCAGGAATTTGGCTGTCCCTCCTGCGGCACGTCGCGCCGTGTGCCATTTTCATGCAAATCGCGTTTCTGTTCCTCTTGCGGCAAAGTCGCTGTCGACCGCTGGGTTCAAACGACTTTGAGCGACGTCCTGGATGTTTCCTACCAGCATCTGGTCTTTACCGTTCCCGAAGAACTACGCGACTGGATTCAATGCAACCGCTCCGCCGCGTTGAACGCTCTGTTCAAGGCCGCCAGCTCCACGCTTCTGCAGTGGACTTCTCAACGCGGCTACCGGCCTGGCATCATCGCGGTGCAACATACCTTCGGCGCGAACTTGAAGTTCAATCCCCACATCCACCTCATCATCACCTGCGGCGGATTGTCCCAGGATGGGAATACCTGGATCGACAATTCCTTT
>Ga0206991_10125_pt1 | contig 22057 bp, 20 predicted proteins | sample Alteio_BWMinCont_9_FD_153286 | JGI IMG/M metagenome (GOLD analysis project Ga0206991, IMG submission 153286) | Enriched cells from forest soil in Barre Woods Harvard Forest LTER site, Petersham, Massachusetts, United States -... | ecosystem: Environmental > Terrestrial > Soil > Temperate forest >...
CGTCCCATACGAGTTGCGTCGCTTGGACGTAGCCGGTCCCTGTAGCGGTGAGGGTGAACGCGGCTCCTGTGGCCGTTGCGGTCTTCGGGCTGATGGCGGACAGAGTGGGGGTTAGCGGATTAATCGAAAAGGATATGGAGTTGGAAAGGGTGCTGCCGGAACTCACTGCGACGGTGGCGGTGCCTGCGGTTGCAAGCAGGGTGGCTGCCACGGTTGCGGTCAGTTGGGCGGGGCTGACGAGTTTGGTGGTGAGGGCCGTGTTGTTCCACTGGATGGCGGCGCCTGTGAGGAAACCTGTTCCATTTACGGTGAGGGTGAATGCCGGACCAGCGAGGATTGCGGCGGTGGGGCTTAGGGTCGATATGACCGGAACGGGGAGGGCAATGGCGAGCGGCAGAGTCAGGCTCGCACTGTTCAGTGCTGAGTCTTTCACCGTGAATTGCGGGGTCCCGGAGGTAGTAGTGGTGGGAGTACCGCTGAGAACTCCGGCCGCGCTTATGGTGAGACCTGCGGGCAAGCCAGTGGCTGACCAGGTGTACCCTCCGGTTCCGCCGGCCGCCGTAAATGTGATCGCGCCGTAGACGGTACCAACGGTGCCCGGCAGCAACGAGGTAGGTCCTGCGACGCTCAGCGGAATTGGCGTCAGCTGACGGATCCGGTTGTTGAGCGTGTCGGCGACATAGATGTTGCCTGCCGCGTCGAACCCCACTCCCTGCGGGTTGGCAAGCCCGTTGGCGATGGTGGTGATGATCCCGCCAGCCACTCTTCGGATGGTATTGTTGGCCGCGTCCGAAATATAAAGAGTCCCGTTCGACGCGACGGTAATCGCCGCCGGAGCATATAGTTGGGCGCTGGTGGCGGGTCCGTTATCGCCGCTCGCGCCCGGCACTCCGGTTCCGGCGACCGTGGTGATGACGCCACCCGCGACCTTGCGGATGCGGTTATTGCCGGAGTCCGCGATATAGAGGTTGCCGGTTGCATCGAGAGCGACAGCCAGCGGAGTGTTCAGTTGCGCGTTGACGGCCTGCCCGGTATCGCCGCTGAAGCCGGGGGTGCCGTTGCCCGCGACAGTCGTGATGGTGACCCCGGAAACTTTGCGGATGCGATTGTTGGCGGAGTCTGCGATATAGAGGTTGCCCACGGCATCGAGCGCGATATCCGTGGGCTGATTCAATTGGGCGGTCGCTGCGGGACCGGCGTCTCCGCTGAAACCAGCCGTGCCGTTGCCTGCGACGGTCGTGATGGTTCCGGCTGAGATCCTGCGGATGCGGTTGTTTCCGGAGTCGGCGATATACAGGTTGCCGGACGCATCGAGCGCTACCGCCGCAGGCTGACTGAACTGCGCAACTGCGGCCTGCCCGCCGTCACCACCAAAACCCGTTGCTCCGGTTCCGGCGATTGTGTTGATGACGCCGGCGGAAACTCCGCGGATGCGATTGTTGCGATTGTCGGCTGTATAGAGATCGCCTGCGGCGCTGAGGGCGATACTGTACGGCCCGTGAATTTGCGCACTCACGGCGGAGCCTCCATCGCCGCTGAAGCCTGCCGTGCCATTTCCCGCGACTGTTGTGATTGTTCCTGCCGAGACTTTTCGGATGCGGTTGTTCCCGTAATCGCCGATGTAGAGATTTCCCGCGGGATCGACGGCGACCACGAAGGGATTGTTCAACTGGGCGGCAGTGGCGGCCGCGTTATCGCCACTGAAACCCTGAGTGCTTTTGCCTGCGACGGTGGTAATGATGCCGTTCGAGACTTTGCGAATCCGGTTGTTGTAATAGTCGGCAATCAGCAGGTTGCCAGAGGCGTCAACCGCTATCCCGCAGGGAAGGTTCAGCTGTGCGATGGTGGCGTCACCACTATCTCCGGTGTAGCCCGGTGTTCCGTTGCCGGCGGCGGTGGTGATGATGCTGTTCGAGACTTTGCGGATGCTGTTGTTGCCGCGATCCGCAATGTAGAGGCTGCCGGTGGAATCGAGAGCGACGCCGAATGGACCGTTCATTCTGGCGTCTGCCGCGGGACCGTTGTCGCCTGTGTTGCCTGGGGTGCCCGTGCCTGCGACCGTGGTGATGATTCCGCCCGCGATTTCGCGGATACGGTTGTTTCCATCATCGGCGATATAGAGATTTCCAGCGGAATCGAGGGCTAGTCCGTAGGGCGTATTCAATTGGGCGGCTGTGGCCAGACCCGAATCGCCACTGAAACCGGGTGCGCCGGTACCCGCGATGGTGGTGATAACGCCGCCAGAGATCTTGCGGATCACATTGTCGGCAGTACACGCGATGTAGAGGTTTCCTGCAGGGTCAATTGCGAGACCATAGACCCCGCGCAGTTGGGCGCTGGTGGCCGGGCCGTTATCGCCGCTGTAGCCTGCGGTGCCGTTTCCTGCTACGAGCGTGATGATATTCGTGTTGGCGTCGAGCCGCAGGATGGTGTTGCCGTCGGCGAAGAACACGTTACCGGCTGTATCGATGGCGATGGCGGATTGCGGGCCGTAGAGGCTGGCGGCGATGCCGGGAATATTTATGGGAAGCGCACCACCGGCGAACGTGGAGACGCTATACGTCTGAGCGAGTGTTATTTGGGCGAGCAACATCCCGGCTGCCAGGAGAGCGGCTATTGTGGCTGACAGCGGACGCATGGGATCGGTTTGTCTCTATACTGGTCGGCAATTTGGGAAGTTTTGGATAGGGCGGCAAGCGCAAATGCAGCGGTATTCCGCTGGGCAGAGTTGTGGTATTGCGGCGCGGTCGGAGCCGGTCATCGAGCGATTTCCTCAGGCTGCTTTGGGCAAATCAGGGATAGACTTCGGTAATTCCCAGAGGTTGACGTGCCTTCGGTAGGGTGTGTTCATTTCCGTGGCCAGTTCGAGGCGGTGGAAGATGTCGGTGTGGTGGTCGATTTCGGCGTTCGAAAAAACGAATCCGTCGTGGGCCGGGGAGTAGGGTAAGTGCTGTAGTTTCGCCAGTTGGCTCAGGCGGCGTGCCTTATCCAGATCTTCAGCGTCTTTCGCTTTGCGCTCGGTTTGCAGTTTTCTGAGCTGAGCGTAGTGTTTTTGGAACGACCTGTGGATACGTTGCTCGTAGAGCGAGATCAGTTCGAGGGTTTTCGCGCGATCGCGAACGACCTGGGCGGCGGTGATGGCGGTCTGGATTTCGGGATGTTCGTCGAGGTATTCGGTGGCGGAGCCGTCGAAGTGGCCGATGGCTACGATGTTGTTGCATTGGGCGCGGGCGTTGTGGAGACGCCAGGCTTCTTCGGCTACGGAGGTGGCGTGGAAGGTTTCGAGGGAGCCTACGGGCGCGAGGTCGGCCATCATGCGGTTGCAGAAGTCGTCATGGTGGAGGCGATCTTCGTCGGTCATGACGGTGGTTTGGGCGGTGAGGCCGTGGCGGCGCGCGTTTTGGCTGGATCTTGCTTTGCCTTCGGGGCTGCGGGGGCCGGTGCAATGCTGGGCGTTGGCCCGGTTGGCTGTTAGTTGTGCTTCTGAGATTGGCATTTGGTGGTGTTCCGTTTCTGCGGGAAGATTTGTGCTCCCTACGGGATTGGTTTTAGCAGACGGAGCGTAGGCGAATGAGTGTCTAAAATCGTAAGGTGTTGATTTTAAGGAAAATAGAGTTTGTATTTCGCTGTCACTGGCCATTTGGCGCAGCCGCTGTGACATAGAATTGGTACTCCCAAGCTTGCAGGCTCCGCGTTGGTCCTGTCGAAAAGTCACACGAATCGGGCTATTCGGCAAGGACGATACGGTGAAGCAATTGAAGGATCGGTTGAGGAAGTGACGAAGCGCCTTAGCCGTCGTATTCTGTAACGTAACAGCGCGGGGTCAGTTGTGGTCTGTGAGTCAACACTCAGCGTCTCAAAGCGCATACACGGAAAAGAGAGTTCGTCATTAAGAAACTCATATACCCCGGAATGGCAATGCTGCTTGCTGACCTGGCATTTAGTCAGTCCACGGACAGCACGCTTAAATTCGAAGCGGCAGAGATTCACCCGACTCCCGCCCCTGCGCCCGGCACGAACAATCAGAACATGCGGGGCGGTCTGTATCGCAGCGGGCGTTACGAAGTCCGCTCCGCAACCATGTTGGATCTCGTCCGCACGGCGTACAACGTGGACGCCAACAACGTGGCGGGCGGTCCCGCCTGGATGGATAAAGTTCGATTCGACATCATAGCGAAAGCGCCTGGCGATTCCACACCGGAAAAGTTGCGCGTGATGCTGCGGAATCTCCTCGCCGAGCGCTTCGGTCTCGTCGTGCACAACGACGCAAGTCCGCGAGCCGCTTACGCGATCAGGCAGGGGAAAAAAGTTCTGATGAAGCAGTCGGCCGGTTCGGATCTGCCTGGATGCAAACCGATGCCGCCCCCCACACCACCGGGGGCGCTGACGACGTATATGTGCCACAACGTCAGCATGCCGGAACTGCCGGATCAGTTGCGGAATATGGTCCTCGTAACAAAGGCGTTGAACGGTGCCCCTGTTGTGGACCAGACGCAATTGAAGGGCGGCTGGGATTTCGATATCAAATACTCGCTGAACACAGTCCCGCCGCAGGCTCAGAGCGATGCTCCGCCGGAAGTCGTTAACATATTCGCGGCGTTTGAAAAGCAACTCGGCCTCAAACTCGAACTGACCAAAGTCCCGGTGCCGGTCATCGCGGTCGACAGCGTGAGTGAAAAGCCCACCCCCAATCTGAACGATGACCCTCCCGGCGTAACCGCAAAGATGTCCACACCGCCGCCCCTCGAATTCGAAGTGGCGGAGATCAGGCCGAGCGATCCGAATCCACCACAGGACCCCTCTGGCGATTGTTTTTACTGCCCGGGCGGCCGCCTGCATATCAGCCGCTTTACGATGGGCGACCTGATCGCCACCGCGTGGAATCTGAACGGCAACTATGACAGCCGCGTTATTGGGCTGCCGAAATCGCTTGAAAAAGCCAATTGGGACATCATCGCGAGGGTCTCGACCATGATCCCGGTGAATACATCGGGCAATGGGACCGGCACAGGGCCTCCCGCACAGCAGGTGGATTTCGATTCGGTGCGCATCATGTTGCAGGCGCTGCTCAAAGACCGGTTTAAACTGGCGCTGCACGAGGAAACGAGGCAACTCAACGGCTACGCGGTGGTCTCTGTTAAGCCGAAGCTAAAACGTGCCGACCCGGACAATCGCCCGGGATGCAAAGAAGGACCGGGACCGGAGGGGTTGGGTCCGGATTGGAAAGATCCGCGAACCACCAATCCGCAGGCGCGGCGCCTGCTCACCTGCCTGAGTATGACGGTGGCGGAATTTGTCGCTGAGCTTCCGAATCGCGCGGGCGATTATTTCGCGCAATACCCTGGAAGAGTGGTAGATGCGACCAGGCTGGAAGGCAGGTATGATTTTACGGTGAACTTCAGCCCGCTTGGAATAGCGATGGGCGGCGGCGCGAACGGAGCCTCCGGCGAAGCGGCGGGCTACCCGATTTCATTACCGGAAGCAATCGAGAAGCAGTTAGGGCTGAGGCTGGAACCGCGGAAGAATCCGGCAACCGTGCTGGTGGTGGACTATGTGGCGGAAAAACCGGCTGAAAACTGAAAGAAATCTGACAAGTCGTGAACCTTCGCGTGCCGTAAGGCCGTAACGAAGCGCGGCGGACGGACTGTAGGCTGTGACAATTGCAGAAGCCCCTAAACAGCAGGTGGACGTTTCGGAGCTTTGATGCGGTACTGACCATTGCCCATGTCAATCACCTCACAACCCCGGTTGCGGCAGTCTTGCAGGTGCTCCGCAAGGGTGAGAGTCTTGCATGGGTTCTCTTCCGGAGCCGCATGTATTTGCGTACCGGATGGGAGATTCGCTCTTTTCAGAAAGCCGTTGATTTTCCCTGCGGGAGTTGTTTGCGGGTAACTTTGTTTGGTGTAGGGGCGGCCACCGTCCGTCGGGTGAAAAGGAGTCTCCAGATATTCGCGTTCGGCGGGATGGAGTTCGCGAGCGGTTCCGTCGACGTTTATGTAAACGTAGGGATAGGGATGAGCTGATGCCTGATCCTTGTCCACCGTTGGATACTCGCGATACACACCGGTCGTGTCGGCGGACTCTGGCATTTTTGATCATCATACTAATTTGCATCGTTTCACGCGGGGGCGATGCTGCGACGGAGCATGTGTATTTCCGCGATAATGGGTTTATGAGCCCAAAGCCTGCAGCGCCAGCGGATGTGATCGAGAACGAAGAGTCTCTCGATCCTCAGGACAGCGATATGGAACTGGATCAGATGAAAGGGCAGACCATACTGCATGCCAAGCCGCCGCGGCTTGAGGATGAGGGGCAGTCCGGCGGGTAGTTGCTCAGTTCAGGTATCGGGATTGCGGATAGGCGTCGAGATGAGTCTCGACGCGGCACGCATGAGTGCGTACGCCACAAAGTGCTGGTGATGTTTTCACCTGAGCAGTTCAGTATTGCTGTGTCATAAAGAGTGCACGGGCTTCAGCCAGGCTGAAGCTCTTGCGACGTTGGCTTGCTGCGTGCTGTGATATGTCGCATGCACGCCGAACCGAAACTACCGCCTCGCGATCCGGAACCTGAACCGGGGCCTTTGAATCCTGGTTATCCGCGTCCGAGTCCGGATGACCCCGATCCCGATGTGATTCCGCAGACCGATCCGGGGAGTCCGCAGCCGCTTATGTGAGATAAGAGGCGTCGAGATGAGTCTCGACGCTGCACGCACGAGTGCGTACGCCACGCGACCTGATTGAGGACTACTGTTCACATGAAAACCGTCGGCGAAAACGCCTACTCCACACAGACTATGCCTTGCTTCGGAGGAGGCATACTGCCAGCGTGATCCATGCTGCGATGAAGGCTACTCCGCCGAAGGGCGTGATCGCACCCAGGATGCGAACTCCGCTCAGCGCCAGCGCGTAGAGGCTGCCGGAAAACAGCAGGATGCCCGCGGCCAGCAGGGCGCAGACCCATGTTGCAGTCGATTGGGCCAGCGCACCGGCGCGGGGCATGATGGAGACTACAAGCATCCCCAGCGCGTGCAGGAAGTGATAGAGCACTGCCTTTTCGTAGACGCCCATTGAATAATCGTCGAGGCGGCCTTTGAGTCCGTGCGCGCCAAATGCCCCGATCCCTACGGCTGTTGCGAGCATGATTGCGGCGACGGCGCTCCAGTTCATGCTGACAATTTTACTGTGACGTCTGTCGTAAGGTGAAGGTATGATGACGGGCGGCTTCGATTCCGCAGTGCGGGACACGGTTCACGGATGGTCAAGCCCGTGGCTCACCGGAGTGATGCTGGCTGTCACGTATCTGGGTTCCGATTTCGTGCTGATACCCGTTGCGCTTGTCTTCGCGGCGATTCTGTTTGCAACGGGCAGCCGGCGCGAAGGGGTTTTGCTGATGTGCGCGTTAGTCCTTGCGGAACTGGTTTACGAAGGGCTTAATATCGCCTTTCACCGGCCGCGCCCGACGCCGTTCTTTGGCCTTGCGACCCCCGGCGGTCACAGTTTCCCCAGCGGGCATGCGGTGAAGTCCACGGTGCTGTATGTCGCGATGACTTTGTTTCCGATGCGGCCTGTTCTCATCCGAGCCGTCGGCGTTGCGCTGGCGGGCGTGATCGGATTCTCGCGGATTTATCTCGGCGTCCACTATCCCACCGATGTGCTGGCGGGTTTTGCGCTGGGGGCGATTTGCCTGGCGGCGTGCAGCGCTGTCTATCGCAGAATGCCGGTGTGGCCGAGCGAATAGCGGCCTGGTTGCGGATAGACCGAGAGGCCGTGCGGACCTTTGCCAACAGGGATTTTCGCAACCAGATGACCGTCAGAGGTGTCGAGCACGTACACAACGCTGTCGTAGCGGCCGGAGAGCCAGAGCAGTTTTCCATCAGAAGAAACCCCACCCATGTCGGGGCTGCCGCCGCCGGGGATGGTCCACTTCTGAACAACCTTGCGCTCGGCGAAACTGATGACGGAGACGGTCCCTTCATCACGATTCGAAACGTAGAGCAGTTTGGCGTCGCGGCTCGGATACAGTCCATGGGTGCCCTCGCCGGTTGGAATGAATCCGAGATTGGTGAACTTCTCACCATCGATCATGAACACGCCGTTGGCATACATGTCGGCCACGTAAAAAATCTTCCCATCCGGCGACGTTTTCACATCCTGCGGCATGCTGCCGCTCGGCGATGCCTTCAGATCGTAGACTCGGCGGCTGGCGACCTCGCCCGACATACCGGGCATCCTCATCGGCCGCGCGGGCTTTCCTGTGCTGAGTGACAGCGTGCCGATCAGCTTTTTCGCAGCGACGTCGACCTTGACGATCGTCCCGGCGTATTCACAGCTGGCGATCAGAAACGTTCCGTCCGCGGAGAAATCCATGTGATCGATTCCCTTGCAGGGGAGGTGGAGGGACTCCTCCAGCTTCATGGTGTCCGGGTTTCGGAAATCGAGCCGGGCGTAGCGTTCGGCAACCACCATGGCGTACTTTCCATCGGGGGTGTAGTACATGTTGTAGGGGTCAGTGACGCGAATGGTTTCGCCCTGTTTACCGGTAGCGGGATCGATTTTGGTGAGACTGTCGCCCTGGTCGTTCAGAACCCAGAGAGTCTTGAGGTCCCAGGACGGTGTCACGTGTTGAGGCTCACGCCCCACCTTGAAGTGATCGATCACTTTGTAAGTCGCGGGATCGATGACATCGACGGTGTCGCTGGCGCTGTTGGGCACGTAGACGCGCGCTGGAAATCCCTTCACTGCGGGGCTAAGATTGCCGGCCCGGATTTCTGAATAAAGATTCGCGGGGTTGAGGACCGGCGGCATACCGGGTAAAGCGGCGGCTGAGACCAGAACTGCACCGGACGAGAGTACGACGACGAGGCGTAGCAGATATTGGGGCACTAACCTCTATTTCACCACGTCATTACTTCACGACGGGTGGTTCGCGATGGTGCGTAAGATTCGTGACGAATCTGGAAACGCCGGCCCAGAGACCGAATGCCTGAAGCACGCCAATGCATGTTGCCACGAAGACGACGATATTGAGAATTGTTTTTATTCCACCGGCCATGGGGATGTAGGTATTGATGAGCCCTAACGCTATGCCGACAAGAATCAGCATGAGGACTACGTTCAGAACCATCCGGATGGGGCCGGCCATTTCGGTTCTGGTGTTGAGGAACCAACCTACAACGACGACCATAATCAGGGCTAGCGCGATATCTACGAAGGGCATGATGGATGTCTCCGGTTGGGATAGAGCAATCCATTGGCCAATGGGCGCGGGTTAACGAAAGAGCTGTGGCCGATCAGGCGCCGAAGGGGCTTCGTTTCAGGGCATAGTCTACTGCTTCCTTCGGCACGCTGAAGACGCTGACGGCGGTGTTACCCATATAGCCGATGTCTTTTACGCCGACCGGGCTTGTGTAATAGGCATCGACCACCATGTTGCGGGCCCAGGTGAAGAATTGGGCGCCGCCGGCAGTTTCGGGCGAACCTCCGCGGCTTCCATAGGCCAGATCGAGCAGGCCGGTTTGGTCGGCTGGTTTGGAGGAGAGAAAATCCGTGCCGTGTTTATGGATCATGTATTGATCGAGCCAGGAGAGACCTCCGTCGAAGATTGCCGCGAGATCTTCGTTACGGCTGCAGAGGAAGTCGATGAATTCGGCTGCGCCTGCTTCGGAGGCGGCGGGGGACGTGGCGTCGGCGGGCATGATCAGATCGCCCAGTGCGCGCATCGTTTTGAAGTAGTGCGGCTTGAGATGCTTCGGAATGTAGTTGGGTCCGCCGTTCAGGGACTTCGGGCCTGTTGCGGCGGCTGGCATCGCCATGCCGGCGTGGGCATCTTTTGCATCTTGTGCGCTCACCAGTTCGGCGGACAGCAGCGTCGTACCGACGATCCGGAACAGATTACGGCGGGAAACGTCCGGCGTATCGGTAAGGGGAATCGAGGGATTAATGGCGTCGCTCGGCTTATTGGACATACCTAGACATTTCCTTTCTTCATTTCTTCGGCGAGGTGTTCGGCGGCGCGCCACGCGTTGGCAACGATCGTGAGCGTGACGTTCTTGTCGGGATTGCCGTTGAAAGGCGCGGCGTCGGCGACCACAAGGTTTTTCACTTCGTGCGCCTGCGACCACTTGTTGAGGGCAGATTTCTTCGGATCGTCGCCCATCCGAACGGTGCCGGCTTCGTGGATGATCTGGCCGCCTTTGGAGATGTTGGCGGCGGGATCGAAGGAACGATTGGGGACGCGGCCGCCCATGGCTTCGATCATGGCGGTGAAGGTGTCGTGCATGTGTTGCACCATCTTGATCTCGTAGGGCTGGGAGATCCAGTGGAATTTCAGGACGGGTATGCCCCATTGATCGACCTTGGTGTTGTCGATTTCGCAGTAGGAGTGTTCGTTCGGGATCATCTCGCCCCGTCCGGCGAAGTTGACGTTGGTGCCGTATTGCTGGCGGGCGGCTGCTTTGATGCCGGCGCCATAGCCTGCATTGGCTGCCGCACCGCGGAATGAGCCGAGTTGGGGCATGCCGAAGCCGCCTCCGATTTCGATGTGATAGCCACGGGGGAAATCTTTGTTCTTCTTCTCGAGTTCCCACCAGGGGACATAGACGTGCATGCCGCCGATGCCGTCGCAATTGTGGCGTGGCATGTTTTCGAGAGCGGGTACGGAACCTCCCAGCGAATAGCCGACTGTGTCCGTGAGATAGCGGCCGACGACGCCCGAATTGTTGGCGAGGCCGGCAGGGTACTTGGTTGACTTCGAATTGAGAAGCAACCGGGCGGATTCGCACGCACTTGCCGCAACAACCACCGCCCGGGCGCGGATCGTTTTCTCGCTGCGCGTGGCCTTGTCGACATACGAGACGCCGCTGACCAAACCTTCGTCGTTCACGAGGAGCTCGCGGGCCATCGCGCCAGTGATGATGTTGAGCTTGCCGGTTTTCATGGCCGGGAAGATCATCGCCTGGCTGGAGGTGAAGGCTGACGCCGTGTGGCAGCCGCGTCCGCATTGGCCGCAGTAATGGCAGGCGGCGCGACCGTGAATGCTCTTCGTCAGCATAGCCATGCGCGACGGGATGACCGGGATGTTGAGCTTCTTGCCCGCGCGCTGGACGAGCATTTCGTGGACGCGGGGCGCGACAGGCGGGAGGAAGTTGCCATCTGGCGCGGTGCGTAGGCCTTCGTGCGTACCGGTGACACCCATGAAGCCTTCGGCTTTGTCGTACCAGGGCGACATTTCTTCGTAGGTCACGGGCCAATCGAAGCCGAGGCCGTCGAAGGCCTGCGGTTTGAAATCGTAATCTGAGAAGCGGAGAGAGATGCGGCCGTAATGGTTGGTGCGGCCACCGAGAATGCGGGAGCGGAACCAGCGGAATTCTTCACCCTGGGCGACGGAATAAGGCTCGCCGGGGACGTCCCAATAGCCGTTGGGGGCGTTCCAGTAGCTCCATTGCTGCTTGCCGAAATAGGACTCGGCGGCAGGGCCGCTGCCGCGATGGTTCACTTCCCACGGCCAGACGTGTTCCTTGAAATCTTTCATCGGATCGAGCATCGGGCCGGCTTCGAGAAGGGTGACGTTGATGCCGAGATCGGTGAGGACTTTGACGGTGGTTCCGCCGCCGGCTCCGGAGCCGATGACGACGACATCATGCACTGCGGGGGCACGCTGGACTTGCAACATGGAAACACTTTATCACCGACGGGTGAGTGCCGTCAGGCGCGGGCGGAGGTGTTGGCGATGCCGAAGAAGCGGCGGATTCGTGCCAGCATCTGAGTCTGGTTTTCTCCGGATCGGCGGAGCATGGTGTCGCGATCCACCATCTCGCGCGCGGCGGTGAGTTCGACCTGACGGTGCACCATGATGACCGACATATCCTCAGCCAGATCGGGATGCAGTTCCATGGTGCGCTGGAGGCCGCCCTTTTCGAGGCAGTAGCAGACTACGCGGGAGGTGGCGGTCGCGGTGACGCTTCTCCTCTCGCCGGTCAGGAGAGATACTTCGCCGAAGAAGTCGCCCGAGTTGAAGGTAGCGATCTCCTTCTCGACGCCATCCGGCGCCCGGAGGGTTACGCCGATGTGGCCGGCGACTACAAAGTACATGGAATCGCCCGAGTCGCCCTGCCGGAAGATGAGTTCACCGGGGGCGTAGGTGTGGCGGCGCAGGGATACGGCAAGATGGACAAGATCTTTGTCTTCGAGCAGGCGGAAGATGGGGATGCGGCGAAGGATTTCTTCGGGTTTGGATTCTTCGAAGGTGCTGGTGGGCGCCTTGTTTTCGAGCAGGTAAGTGATTTCGGAGATTCCGATACCGGCGCGGTCGAGCGCGTAGTAAATGCGATTGAGCACTGCGGACAAAGCCACGCTGTCCTGCCCGGGTTTTGTAAACCAGACGACTGCGCGGTAGAGGATATGACCGGGCGTCATGTCCTGAATGAGGCAGTTGGGTTTCGGGTCGGCGGCGACGCCTTCGAGCGGCGAACCGCGCAGGGCGGTCTGGATCGCGTCGATTACCTCGTGCGGATCGTAAGAATAGGGCATCGCGAATGGAATGAAGTGGCGGTGCGCTTTGGAAACGATCAGAAATGCCGAGCGTGTCAGGTAGCTGTTGGGGACGACAACGGTGTCACCGTCGGAAGTCAGCAGGGAAGTGTGGCGCAGGCGGACGTGTTCCACCCAGCCGGAGTATTCGCCGCAGTGGATGTAATCGCCCACGTTGATGCTGTCTTCGAGTTGCAGGGTCATGCCGCCGGCCAGATTGCTCAGCATGTCCTGCAGGGCCAGGCCAACGACGGCGGTGGCGACAGCGGAGGTGGCAAACAGGCTTGTCGCGTTAATACCGAGCCGGGTGAGCAGTTCTATCACCGCGGCGGCGTAGGCGGCGACGATGGCAATTTCGCTCGCGAATTTAGGGAGGCGGACTTTCTGCAGGGCCAGGTCGAAGATGACGAGGAAGCCTATCTGCACGGCCGCCAGGATGAGGAGGGTACGGGCGACCTCATCTACGACTTTCAGCGGGATACCCCAGTGTGCCCCTCCAATGGAAAAGATCGCGGCGGCGGCCCAAAGGATCAGGAATCCGAAGGCAGTCCGGACGCGGGCGCGGTCCTGTGTGAGCAGGGTCCAGAGAAGGGCGGCGGACACGAAGAGACCTGCGGCAATCCAGTATGAGTAGGCGGGCACGCGAGTACTTATTCTAACCAGGTCTGGGTGCAGCGCCGGGCCTGGAGGGTGAGTGTCACGCAAAATTCATGGAACAGTTTGGTGAATTTCGTTATGATTTCCACCATGGATACCATGGATGTCAAACGAGATGTGAGCCAGATCCCGGACGTTACCGTCTTCAGATTGGTTGGTCCGTTTGTGTTGGGAACTATGTTTGAATTCCAGGCGGCGCTCAGGGAGCCTGGGGTGCATGGAGTCATCATCGACTTATCGGGCGTGACATACATTGATTCAGCGGGGCTGGGTGTAGTGCTCGGTCACTGGAGCCATGTGCAACGCGGCGGTTACAAGTTTGCGCTGGTTGGCATGTCGCCTCGGGTGCATACGATTTTTGAGATCACGCATACCGATACTGTGCTGCCGATTTTTGCGACACAGGCTGAGGCGGAGGCCGCGCTTGCGGGCGCGGTTGCGGCTGGGAACTGATTACGAAGTCAGGGGATTGATTGTTCGTAGTCCCGGAAAGCGGGAAAAATCCCGGTCAACAGAGAAGAGTGTCTTAACGCCGTGTTGTTGGCATAACGCGGCTATTCGCGCATCATGAATGATCGGTCCGCGTAACCTGGCTGCAGTGATGCTTTGGCGCAGGACTGTCCAGTGAATTTCGGTTTCGGCAAGCAGCACCAGGGAGGGTGATTCCAGCCAGAGGCTGACCTGTAACAGCGCCACGGCCGTCGAAGACGGAGTGGGAAACGCCCGGGGACTGGTCACCACCGCGAGGAATTCGTGGATACACGGCCATGGAATGGCCCATGGCGCGGGGGATTCTGCAAGTTGTCTGACACAGAGTTCCGCAGCCGGGTGCAGCGGCATTTCTTCCCTGTGAGCGTAGACAAGAATATTTGTGTCGACCGCAGTCACTCGCCGCCCCGGCCTTCATAAATGATCGCGCGGAGTTCCGGCCATGAGTAGTCTTTCGCCATCCCTGTTCCGCGAAACGATCCTTTTCCGAGGCGAAAAGGTTTCGGATGTGATTTCTCTTCGGCAATCACTTTACGCAAGCCAGTTTCGAAGATCTCGCGCATGGAGACGTTGTGATCGTGAGCGTAGCGCTTCACTTCACTGAAAAGGCCGTCCGGAATCTCCACGGTTGTCTTCATATAGCTATCATACCCTGGATATGGGCCAGACAATATGGGAGTATGGGTTAGACCGAATTCGCGATGGCGAAACTTTCCTGCGCGGCTTTGACTGTGCGAGCCAAGTCTTCTGCAGAGTGCTCCGTGCCGACGAAAAGGGCCTCGAATTGGGATGGCGGCAAGTAGATTCCGCGTTCGATCATTGCGTGAAAGAAGCGCTTGAAGCGATTGGTTTCACTATGCTTAGCGCTGTCATAGTCGGTTACGGGCGCGGGAGTGAAGAACCAGGTCATCATGGAGCCGACGCGATTGACTGTCACGCCTTTTGGGACGCTGGTCGCCAAGGCTGCGGTGGCATCGTCGAACTGTTTGTAAATCCCGGGATGGCTCTGGATGTACTTCAACATCGCGGGGCCTGCACTGACTGCGAGCGGATTTCCTGAGAGCGTCCCGGCCTGATAGATCAGTCCGCTGGGAGCGACGTGCGCCATGATTTCCTGGCGGCCGCCGTAGGCCGCGATCGGGAGTCCGCCGCCAATAACTTTCCCCAGCGTTGTGAGATCGGGCTTGATGCCGTATAGTTCCTGCGCTCCACCGGCCGCCACCCGGAAGCCGGTCATGACTTCGTCGAAGATCAGCAGCGAATCGTGAGTACTTGAAAGGGATCGCAGACCATGGAGAAAACCGGGCACCGGCGGAATGCAACCCATGTTGCCGCAGACGGGTTCCACGATAATGGCTGCGATTTTTGAACCGTGTGCGGCGAAAGCCTGTTCAACAGCCGCGAGGTTGTTGAAGGGCAGGGTAATTGTCGTATCGCTAAACCCTTTGGGCACACCGGGGGAGTCGGGTAACCCCAGAGTCGCCACGCCCGAGCCGGCTTTGACCAGAAGGGAATCCACGTGGCCGTGATAACAGCCTTCGAACTTGATGGTGAGGTCGCGGCCAGTGAAGCCTCGGGCAACCCGCAGCGCGCTCATGGTGGCTTCCGTGCCAGAATTCACCAGCCGAACCAGTTCCATGGAAGGGACCATGGCGCGGATCATTTCAGCCAGTCCGATCTCCTGTTCCGTGGGCGCCCCGAAGCTGGTTCCGCGCGTAAGAGCTTCTTCGATAGCCGCCAGAATTTCGGGATGGCGATGGCCCAGCAGGAGCGGCCCCCAGGAACCGATGTAATCGATGTACTCGTTGCCATCGGCATCGAAGATGTGAGAACCCTGTCCGCGGGTGATGAAAGGCGGGGTGCCGCCCACGCCGCGCCAGGCGCGTACCGGAGAATTCACGCCGCCAGGAATGACACGCTGAGCGCGTTCAAAGAGCTGCTGCGAACGGGTGAAGTTCATGCCCGGCACTGTGCGTAGATCCGTTCAACGATCTCGAGAGCCTGCAGGCCTTCTTCACCGCTGACAAGAGGTTTGCGGCGGTTGCGGATCGCGTCGCCAAAATCGCGGAATTGCCGTTCGAACGGAGTGAGGGAAATCGCCATGGGGTCAGAGGCTCCCGAGGCAACGCCCATGGAAATTGGTGGCGGATCGGTCTTGCTGGCTTCTTCATCGCCCTGAACATCCCAGGCGGTGAGCTGGTCGCCCGTAACAATCGCTGTGCCGCGCGTCCCGTGGATCTCGACCCGTTCGGAATAGCCCGGCCAAAGGGCTGTGGACGCCTGAATCACGCCTGTGGCGCCGTTCTCAAACCGGAGCAGGGCATTGACAACATCTTCGGATTCGATCTTGTGCAGCGCCCCCAGTTGCCACATCGCCTGGATATCTTTCACAGGTCCGGCCAGCCAGCGGAGGATGTCGATCTGGTGTATCGCCTGATTGATCAGGGCGCCACCGCCTTCGGTTTTCCAACTGCCCTTGATGGGGCGGGAGTAGTATTCGGCGGATCGGTACCATTTCACGTAGGCGTCGCACTGGATCAGGCGGCCAAGACGCCCGGCATCGATCGCCCGGCGCAGAAACATACTGGAATCGTCGAACCGGTGCTGACTGGCGACGCCCAGCACGATTCCGGCGGAATTGGCGACGTCGATCATCCCCTGGGCGACTTCGACACTGATCGCCATGGGCTTCTGCACCTGAACGGCTTTGCCGTATTTTGCCGCCAGACGGACCGGTTCCAGCCGGAAATCCGGGAAGGTGCAGACGTCGACAAAATCGACTTCCGGGTGCCTGCAAATGTCTTCCACGCTTGCCACGGCGACTCCCCCGTACTTGTCGGCGAAGGCCTGGGCGCTGGCGGGATTGATATCCGTGCAGGCAGCCACCCGAAATCCAATGTTGTGATACGCCTGCGCGTGTTTGTGGGAGATGGCCCCCGTACCGACTATTCCTGCGTTCATAGAGTAAGGGACATTATAATGAAGGCTCATTGTTCGAACAGCAAACCATTACTCAGGTCACTATCGGGGCCACAGGTCGCGCTGTGCCCTTCGGCACCCTGCTCCTGATCAGCTGCGCCGTGCTGCTCACTTCCTGTGGCACTCAGGTGCCGGCCAACGTAGCGGCGACGGTGAACAACCGTCCCATTTACTACACGGAAATCGACAGTACTTATAAGTCGCAGTTTCCCGCCCAGGGTGAAGGCGAAAACGAAGATCAGATCCAGCTCCGGCGGATTGAGATTCTGGGTTCGCTGATCGACAACGAGGTAATGTTTCAGCGGGCAGAAAAGGCCAGCCTGGTGGCAACGGACGCCGATGTGACTGCGCGCCTGACTGAAATGAAGGCGCCCTACACCACTGAGGAGTTCGACAAGCAACTGAAGGACTGGGGCCTGACGATCGATCAGCTGAAGGAACACATCCGGAAAGACGAGAGCGTCAAAAAGCTGTTTAACAAAGAGATTTCCTCGAAGATCAATATTTCCGACTCGGATGTAACGAACTTCTACAATGCCAACCGCGGCAGCTTCAATCTGCCGGAGCCGCAGGTTCACATGGCGCAGATTCTGGTCACGCCGAACGTGGATCCCAACGTGCGGAATCTGAAGAACGATAAGGCAAAGAACGACGCCGAGGCGCGGCAGAAGATCAAGGCAATTGAAGCGCGGCTCAAACAGGGTGAAGATTTTGCGATGGTCGCGCAGAATTATTCGGAAGATCCGCAGTCGACGCCCAATGGCGGGGACCTGGGATTCATTGCGGAATCAGCGCTGGATAAGTCCAGTCCCGAGCTGAAGAAACTGGTCCTTTCATTGCGGCCCGGAACCATTTCGCCGATACTTCCCAGCCCGGATGGGTATCGCATTCTGAAGGTGATTTCGCGGGAACCCGCGGGGCAACGGGAGTTGGGAGATCCGCGCGTGCAGCAAACGATCCGCGAGACACTGCTCAGCCGGAAAGATCAGCTGCTGAAGGCAGCCTACTACGGGGTCGCGCGCAATGAGGCCAAGGTGATGGATTACATGGCCATAAAAATCTTCAGCGGCGACGCCAAAAAGTAACTCAACCTGCCATGGATTTCTTCGGCTGAGGAGCGAGCTGGATTTCGACGGACCAAGCGTGCCGAGACAGAGATCCGGATGCTGGCGCAAAGGTTCGCACCATGGACGACAGGATTGACGATGTGGCCGATCTGCTGCGCGGACGGCTTGGTCAGGCTTAGCGCGTTAGTTGAGCCGCTAAAAACAGCAAACCGAGGACGGTGATCGGTATTACGACGACTCCGGCAATCATGCCGAGTATCGAAAACTGATTGGGGCGAATTACTGTGTGACCGATAGTCATTGGACACCTCCCGGGTGACCGATCCGCTTAGACAGTACGCCTTTCTTTCCCCGGACGCAAGGGGGGGACACTATTGCGGTGAAAAATGCGCACACAGTAAACAAGACTTCATTCCGAACCGCGACTGCAAGGAGCGGCACTCAAGGGCCCAGCGGGTTCGGTATTAAGATGAAACTGTGATGCGAATCTCCATTTTCGTCTTTGTGGCAGCCTTGTCTTCCGTATCGGCCTGGGGCCAGTTCCCGGATTTGCCGGGTAAAGATTTCACCGTCAAGTCGTGCAGCAATTGTCACGAACCCGAAAGGGCTACGTCCCTTCATCAGGATAAGGACGGTTGGGATGCCACTATTTCCGCCATGGTCAGCCGCGGCATGGAAATCAAGAGCGACGCCGATTACGCCACGATCCTGGACTACCTGTCGAAGGCATTTCCCGCCGAAGCTCCGAAGCCGCTAAATATCAACACGGCCAGCCCCATCGACATGGAGAGCGCGCTTTCGCTGCTGCATAGCCAGGCTGTGCTGATTGTGAACTACCGGGATAAGAACGGAAAATTCAAATCACTCGACGATTTGAAGAAGGTCCCCGGGCTTGATTTCACAAAGATCGAAGCGAAGAAAGACCGGATCGCGTTTTAGCCTGCTCCTGAACTATTGAATTGAGGCGAGCAGATTCCCGGTTTGCCGCAGTAAGTCCAGCCGGGCCCGCTCCTGATTGAACTGCGCATCGTAAAACGCAATCCACTTCTCGCTCTCGTCGATGCGAGCCTGCTCCACTTCTCGCAGCGTGGCGCGACCGTCATTTAACTGATTCAGTACGAGCGTCAACCGCTCGCGCGCGAGATCCAGATCTTCTTTCGCCAGGTCTCCGGAGAGCTTTGCCTTGTCGATGTCCCGGAAACTCTGATGTACGCTCATCGCGATCTTGTCCTTCGCGGTCTGTAGCTCAACGCGGAGGTGCTGGCGATCTGTATCGAGCTGTGCAATGGCCGCCTTAATGCCCGTGCCGGCGAAGATGGGCACCTGTATAGATGCGCCGATTTCGCCATTGTTGGTCTGAAAACGCGAAAAATACTGCTGCAGATCGTTGTACTTTCCAAACAGCGCGTATTGTGCAACCAGATCGACCGTGGGAAGGCGCTCGGCTTCGGTGCTTTTGATTTCAAGCCCCTTGGCAACCATCGCCGATTCCAGACGCTTGATTTCCGAACTGGCGGCGAGCGCGGCCTGCACGGTGGCAGCCTCGTCCTGCGTCAAAACGGGAGCGGCCCTTTCTGCGGCTGACGGTGCGACCAAATCCCCGGCTTTATAACCAAGTGCGATGGCGAGGTTTCGCTCCGCAGTATCGCGGTCGGATTCAAGGTTGCTCAAGCGGACTTTTGCACGCGTGAGATTGAGCCTGGCCTGGCCTGCCTCGATAGGGAGCTCGCGGCCTTCATCGACACGCGCCTGAATTGTGTCACGCACTTTCTCGAAGCTCCCGATCTGATTGCGCGCGGTGTCGATCAGGCGATTGGCGCGATCGGCATCGAGATATAGCGATGCGATCTGATACGCGATCTCATCGCGCCTTTGTGAAGCCGCAAACCCAGCGGATTTGGCGGTCTCGCGCTGCTGCTGGACCGCATAACTCTGCGACCGGTTCAAGAGATATTCGGTTGCCTTGGCCTGGAATATAGCCGGCGCGGAACCTTCAATACTGAGAGGGAAACCGTTGGTGTACGCGAGCCCGGTTCCCGCGCCCACACGCGGATAAAAAGGGGCCTTCACGAGGTCGATCCCCTGAGTTGCTTTGAGCTCATCCAGTTTTGCGAGGATGACGTCGGGGTTTCCGGCGAGGCCCTTTTCCACGGCCTGCTTCATCGTCAGGGTGAAGGTTTCGGCAGGAGCCAGGACCGGGAGTACAAGAGCCAGGCCAGCAAGGAAACGGAAAGTGCGCATGAACTATTCGTAGCGCAGTGCTTCTGTTGGATTCAAGCGCGATGCGCGATTTGCCGGCAAAATCCCAAAAACCAGTCCGACCAGGCTCGATACCGTGAAGGCGATCACAATCGACCAGATCGAAATGGGGATGTTCAGATCGGTAAAAAAGCGAACGCTGAGGGGCATCGCGACGCCGAGCAGAATGCCGATCGTTCCGCCGGAAAGGCTGATGATCACGGCTTCCAGCAAAAACTGAACCAGGATATCGCGGCGGGGAGCGCCAACCGCTTTTCGCAGCCCGATCTCCCGCGTCCGCTCCGTGACGGTGACGAGCATAATGTTCATGATGCCGATCCCGGAGATGACAAGTGCAATCGCCGAGACCAGCACTAAAACCAGGGTCAAAACGACAGCAATGCTCTTCGCCGCAGCCAGGATCGCACCCAGATTTTCCACTTTGTACGTGGCGCCAACGCGGTGCCGGCTCTGCAGCAATTCCTGAACCTCTGTCGTGACCGATTCCACATCCGCCGGATTTCGAACCTGGACGTAGAGCGGATCGATGCGGTCGACCGGGACAAAATACTGCTGCACGGTGATGGGAATCAACACAGTCTTATCGTTCAGTTCGGACTGGCCGAATGTATCGACCCTCTCTTTGAACGTTCCGATGACCGTGAACTGAAGACCGCGAATCTTGATATTTTGTCCGACAGCGGCTTGCTCTCCAACGGATACGCCCCCACTTGCTTATAGCCTGGCGGCAGGCTTCCCGGGTGCGGGTCAATCCAGCCGACCGGGTCCTCGATCAAACGCTTCGCTTCTTCCGGTCCCCAGGTATTCTGCTCGTATTCGTAGACCGGGGTGGCATTGTCCTGGATCGCGTTCACAATTTTCCACTGCGCTTCAATGGCGTCTTCTCGCGCAAACAGCGATTGATCCCCGCGCAAGGCATCACCCAGGAGGCGCTCGTAGGGGGACATCTCGTCTCCCTGCTGGTGCGTTGCGATCAAACCAACGTTCTCCCCCTGCATGAATTCACCGGCCTGCTTCACTCGCATGCGAAGCGCGATGACAACCTCAGGGCTAAGCCGCAGGCGGATCCGGTTCGGCAGACTGGGCAACTTCTCGGGGAACGTCTGCCGCGGCGGGTCTTTGAAATTCACAAAGACCTCCGTAGTCGTCACCGGCAGGCATATAGATACCTGGCGGTGGGCCGGACGGCCGCAAACGTCTCCACCCTGGAGTCTTTCGCAACGCCGTCTTCGTCCCTGTAACCCTTGAATTGGCCGCGTACGACATCGTCGGCCGTCAGTGGGCGCACCGCTTTCAGAATACTCGACTTTTCATTGCGAATTGCATCGTCGTCGTTGCCCGCCGGCGGCTCCATGGCGAGGCAAGCGAGTATCTGAAGCAGGTGATTCTGGATCACATCCCGGATCGCTCCGGCTTCCTCGTAGAATTTTCCGCGGCCCTGCACGCCGAAAGTCTCGGCCATCGTGATCTGCACGGAACTGATGTGCGTGCGGTTCCACAGCGGTTCAAAGAACAGATTTGCGAAGCGTGTATACAGGATGTTCTGGACTGCCTCCTTCCCCAGAAAGTGATCGATCCGGAAAATCGAGGGTTCCGGAAAGAATTGATGCAGGATGCCGTGCAGTTCACGGGCTGAAGCCAGGTCCCGGCCGAATGGTTTTTCCACCACCACGCGGGCATCTTTGGCGCAACCTGCCTTTGCCAGGCCTTCAGCTACCGATGCAAACATGCTGGGCGGAATGGCAAGATAGTGCAGTGGGCATTTGGCCTGTCCGAGGATCTTCCCTAACTCGACGTACGTGGCATCCTCGCGGTAGTCGCCGTCGACGTATTTCAGCAACGATGACAATTTTGAGAACGCGGCCTCGTCGATGCCGCCATGCGTGGCGATGCTGTCCCGCGCGCGCGCTTTCAACTGGTCGAGATTCCATCCGGCCTTGGCCACTCCGACGATCGGAATGTTCATGCCATGGCGTTTCACCAGCGCGTGCAGGGCGGGAAAAATCTGCTTGTATGCCAGATCGCCTGTGGCGCCAAAGAATACAAATGCATCGGAAGCCGTATCGCTCATAGTCTCCA